>Ga0182024_10005030_pt1 | contig 29945 bp, 26 predicted proteins | sample P32metaG_FD_120480 | JGI IMG/M metagenome (GOLD analysis project Ga0182024, IMG submission 120480) | Permafrost microbial communities from Stordalen Mire, Sweden - P3-2 metaG (Illumina Assembly) | ecosystem: Environmental > Terrestrial > Soil > Wetlands > Permafrost | place: Sweden: Stordalen...
AAACAACGCCGATCTGCAATCGCTGATTAACTTGCTCCAATCCGGCGGCGGGTCGACGATTAACGTTCCAGAACCATCGACAGCAATTCTGCTTCTAGGTGCCGCGATGATATTGCTTTTTGCTTATCGAAATTAGCAACATAAGAGATCCTTGGCGACGATCACATAGGCCCGAAATCGATTCGACGCAAACTTCGCTGATATTCGAATGGAAACTTGTAGCTCGCGGGCATTCAGATGTACTGTGCGGCGGCCTCTTCAGCTTGTCCACAGCCTGTCCATTTTTGCCGGAACGGCGGTTGCTGGTGGCGCGCGAAACCACCGCTGCCAAGCATCGCAATGATAAATGCGCCGTTGTACCTATGGCGAAGCCGCCGAATTGGGTTGACTCATCGACGCTCGAAACTCTTGTCGTCCATTATCGCGCTGTGGCGAAGGCGCATCCCAGTGACAATGACAACTATCAGCGGCAGTCCACACAGCACGGAAGGTAGACGAATATCTCCTTACTATTGTGCACTTCGAGCCCGAGATCGCACGGTGCGACCGCAAGGCCTTAGGAAATGGTTGTAGTTTGTGGCCAATGCGGCTACCTACCTCAAGATGAGATAGGATTCTGCGTAGTTAACCCACGGCATGCCGAAGTTGGTCAAACGCTACCGTCAACTGCCGTACTACTCGCTAGTCGATAAACAAGATAGACGAGCTTACGAAAGACGAGGATTCTGTGAACCAGCGGAACTTTCTGGTTTTGACGTGCGTGTGCTTTGCCATCGGAGTATGTTATTCGGGTGCCGTTGCAGGCGGCGAGCCGTTGCCGTTGACTAACACAACCAAAGTAGCTTGGTCGGGTACGGGCCAATATCGCGTGTTGGTGACGGTTATCCCACGCCATCTGCCTGCCAATCGTCAGCGAGACGAGATGCCCGCCCGACTGAAGATCGATCTCGCGCAAGTTCTCAAACAGTGTGGAGTAGAGGGAATGCCCGACCTCGGCCGTATTCAAGTGATCCGCTACGACGCCAAGACGGGCAGGCCCATTGAATGCAAGTCCTTTCGCGGGCAAGGACCGTACGACATCCCCTATCGGTTTGACGACTTTGATCGCCGCGAACTTTGCTTTTTGTACGATATTGCCGGTAACGGCCACTCGGGACAATTGGTTTGGACACATACACAGGAGGGCAATGCACCAGCGAATTACGCCATCTATTTCGACGTCGTTAAGCCGAACGAGCAATCTGGTGAGTCGCCGATTCCTCTGTTAGGCGACGGCGATGCTCTGTTTACGGACCAGAGTGATGGGTTCCTCATTACGGCGCTCCACTGCAAGCCAACGATGTGCGACTGGAATGGCGATGGTCTACTAGATTTGCTGATCGGAGAGACTCAAGGTCACATCATATACTTTGAGAACATCGGCACTAAACAGGAACCGAAGTTCGCTCGTGGACGGTTCCTAATGCTTGATGACAAGCCGCTGAGGATCCCCTACAGCACGACACCCTGCGCTGTCGACTGGGATGACGATGGCCGACTAGACCTTCTGGTCGGTCGGGAAATGGGTGGCCAGATACTCTTCCTGCAGAATGTGGGAACGCGGACGGATCCCAAGCTGGTGCTGCGCGGACCCATCGAGGCCGATGGCAAGCCAATCGCGATACCAGCACAGCTGCAATCTGGCGAAAGTTTTCTAACTCAAGAATATATGTGCATGCCGAATGTCGTAGACTGGAATGGCGATGGCTACAAGGATTTATTAGTGGGTGGTTACGTCAGCGGCGCGGTTTTTTACTTCGAGAACGTCCGTCACGAAAAAGGAATTCCCAAGCTCGTTGCCCGCGGACCAATTTCTGCCGACGGCAAAGTGTTGCGAGTCGGCGCCGCAGCTTCGCCATGTGTAGCCGATTTTCGCGGCAATGGCCTGCTAGATCTGATTACAGCACGAGGTAACGATGTAACGGGACATGGCGATCCCACAGGCATCGCATACTTCAGGAACGTAGGCACGTCCGCACAGCCCGAACTCCAAGAGCAGCCGTTTCCGTTCGCAAAGCCATGCCATATTGGGCCCATTGCGGTTCCTGTTGCTGCCGATTGGAACGACGACGGCTTACTAGATCTGGTGATCGGCGACTATACCCACGTACGTCTCTATCGCAATGTCGGCAGCCGCACCAATCCGCTATTTGAGCCTGCACTTACGCTAAAGGATCGATGGGGACCGGTGCAGACAGGTGGATTTTCTACGTCACCAGTCGATTGGAACGGCGATGGGAACTACGATCTTGCCTACAGTTCAGGCGGCGTCGCGCTCAAGATGAACGTTGATCCACGCAATCCACCCCGGTGGAAAGAAGCCGGTCTGCTCACTGCAGCTGGCCAACCGATCAATCATGTCTTTCCCATAGGCGACTCAGAGTTGTTTCCTCTTTTCGTCGACTTCAACGGTGACGGGCTCCCGGATCTCGTCTTAGGTGTGTCGGATGGCTATGTGTGGTACTATAAGAACATCGGTACCCGGGAAGAACCGAAGCTTGCCCAAGGATATCGTTTCCGATTGGCGAATGGTCAATTTGTGAAAGTTGGCCGCTACAAGGAAGGGGACGCGCCAACCGATTTCTCCACCCATTCCGGCGACCGATCGTGCCCGAAAGTGGCGGACTTCAACGGCGACGGTCTAATGGATCTGATGGTTTCTGATGCCTATGGCGACGTAACTTATTTTGAGAATGTTGGCTCGAAAGAAGATCCCGTATTCGCCCCGGGTGTCAAAGTGCTACACGAGAGCGGGGAACGGGCGATGATTGCTGTAGCCGATTGGGACCACGACGGTAGAGTGGACGTTATTCTTCCCCTGCAGGACAGCATCTATCTGTATCGCAACGTGGGTAAGGGTCACGAACAACGATTTCAGCGCGATCGCGAATTGATCCATCAATATATCCCTTATCCAAATCCCTATGTCGTAGACTGGAATCATGACGGCGACGAGGATTTATTGGTTTCCAGTTCCTATGGCGTTTGCTATCTCTTCGAGCGGTCGTACATCGAAGGAGGATACGCCGAAGGCACCGTAATTGGCGTTGAACGCAGGCCATAGCGGAAGACAACAATCACTTCTCTGTCAGGTTGCTGGGCGATTTTTGGGCCTGGTCGCTGGAGTGCGGTATGCTGCCCTGATACGGTTCGCAGCCGGAGATCGCCGAAGGATAGGATTCTTGCATTGGCCATGAATCTCTGCGGTGAGCTCTACGCCTCCATCTGAACTGTTAGGTCGTTGTCAAGAAGTACTGGCGTTTGCTCTATCCGTGCGAGGATCCTCGAATTGCTCAAGAGTTTGGATGTGCGGCACCGGCGGCAGCACTTGGCAGGGTGCATTGGAAAGTAAATCGCCTCTGCGTAAATCGCCGAATATGTTCAGCCCTAACCGCATGGGCATACCAGTCGATCGCTCGAAGGATTGGTGGCGGGGCAACCCGACGCCAAGCAAGCCATATTTGCCGCCGAGACCGACAGCCGGTCGTCGCGCGCCGTGAGACATGAGCAAATGCTTATGTTGCTCGTTGAAACGGCTGCGAAACCAGTATTGATCGAATTTGACCCAGGGCCAGATAGTGGAACATTTGAAGATTATTCGTTCCGAATGGACATACAATGGCAAGATAATCAGGTAGACAATGCAATCCAAAACTACCCATCCCCGCAGAGTTTCTCCTGAAAACTTAAATATCTAATTTATTAGAGTATAATAATATATTTATTGACAAATTAGTTATATTCTGATAATTTGAGAATCATGACACAACAATCAACGCGATCGCCTGCAGTGGATCGGCTAGCATCGCGCATTGAGTTTGACATCCGCTCCAGAGGTCTAGTCCCGGGAGATCGATATCTGACTGCAAAGGAAGCATCCAAGTTGTTGGGTGTCAGTCCTGCAACTTGCCACCATGCAATGCGGTTGTTAGCAGATCGCGATGTTTTGCGCCGGCGGCGAAATAGTGGAACATTTGTGGGCGAATGCATGGAGACCTCGACCGCGACCGCGACCTTGGTGCAATCTATCTACGTGTTTCTCAGTTCCGATCGCCCTCCCAGCGAACGATGGCGGAGCGACATGTACGTTGGCTTATCACGAGTTCTGAAGGGGGTGGGATTGCACGTTGCCGTGCTCCCGTTGGGGAATGAAGTGCGCTATGTCAATGAGTTGCTGTCACACGCGGTTGCAGCAAAGCAACTTACCGGTGTTGTAGCTGTGACATGCCAGCGCGAGGTCTATGACTATCTAGTAAGGCAAAACGCTCCGGCAGTAGTGATCGGCTCAGTTGGTCCAACAGAAGACAAATTGGCCTCAATCGATGGCGATGAGCATGCAGCAGGCCGGCTTTTGGCAGAGGCAATGCTGCGACGAGGATTTCGGAAGTTCGCCGTTTTAGTTGGTGAACTATGGCACCCTGGCGATAATCATTTTGTTGAGGGATTTCAGCGAGCTCTGGAAGCAGCAGAGTTGTCTGTAGGCGCTCTTCGAATTCGAAGTTTGCGACACGATGTACGCGTCTTTCAGGAGGAGCTGCGCAATTTGATATCGGTAAGCGACGAGCCGTTGGCAGTGATTTGCCAGGGAGTAAAGTTCGCACAGTGGTTGCGCGACTTTCGAACAAGTGTTCCACAGCTTCCCTGGGATAGAGTAGGGATAGCATATCACGCCGATACGGAGCAGCCGGACAGTTCCCTTCCGTTTCCCTTTACTTATCAAGAGCTGTCGACCGTGGAAATGTCTGCCATGGTTGGTGAGATGTTTCTAAAGATTTGTTCAGGCAGCGAATTGCCGCACCGACATATCTTGTTACCGATGGGCTTGCGTGATCCTAGCTTGGGTGTCGTAGGACAGAAAATGAATAATGACAATTGAGGCATTAATATTAATGGGATTTATTTGTGACATGTACCCGGGTGCAGCATCTGCTGTTTCTTTCTTATCCAATTGGAGAGTTTGATGAATGCGGGGTGCGTGGCGGCAGCCCATGACGGTAAGAGGTCAATGGTTTGATTGGCAAACTAGCAAGAATTACTAATCGGTCTTTGGATTTGAATAAGGTATCGAGCATGGCTACGCGAAATCGAATCGGATTTACATTGGTTGAATTGCTAGTCGTTATCGCGATCATCGGCATCTTGATCGCATTGCTCTTGCCAGCCGTGCAGGCTGCACGCGAGGCCGCCCGCACGGCCAGTTGCAAAAACAACTTTCGCCAAGTGGGACTGGCCTTGCAGAACTATTACTCCGCGAATAAATCATTTCCTTCTGGGATTGTCGCATGGAGTGCATCGAGTTGCGCTTCCCCCAAGGGAACAACCGGCTTGTACTACGGGTGGGGCTGGGGAACATACATTCTGCCATATTTAGAGGAAGATGTTGTTTACAGGCAGTTCGATTTCCACGGAACCGACTATCAGACCCCCCGGACCAATCTTCTTGGGAATCACAATTTGATTTCAGCATATTTGTGTCCCGATGATCCAAATGCACCGCAATATATCAACACTACCGGCATAACTCCTGCTGCTGATCCATCGCGGCCGTGGGAGGATTCCGGGATGACTAACATGGCTGGAGTGGCAGACAGCCTTGATTGGACCTGCGACGGTTGGAACCCAAAGTTGACTGCCAATGGAATTCTTTTCAATAAATCAAAGATTCGGATTAATGACATTATAGATGGAACCAGCAAAACTTTGATCGTTGGGGAAGTGCTTGGCCCAAAGCCAGGGACAACTTTTTCGGACGGCTCGTCTTCGTTAAACGTTGGATTTTTTTGGGTCACGTGGGATATCCTCGACACTGCCCAAGGCATCAACGCCAACCTGCTATCGACAAGCGTCGCGTTCCCGTGGTGGGCGGGGCAAACTAGCTTTGGCAGCTATCACCCCGGTGGCTGTCACTTCGCTATCGCGGATGGGAGCGTGCAGTTTATTTCGGAGCAGATCGATCAGAAATTACTGAGTGGTTTGGCCACTCGAGCGGGTGGCGAAGCCGCTCAGGGTTATTAAATCACACTAATTGTGCTCATCACTTTCCGATCAAGGGGAAGAGGCCGGTTCGTTTGCGTGCTGATATTTGTTGATTCTGGCCGAGAAAATGTGGAAGGGAAGTTAACCGAGCGGTGAAGTCAGTCTTCCTCATATTGTGACGTAACTCGAGAACCTCAGATCGTTTGATTCAGAATAGATGAACTACAACCCGACAATGGCTGATAGTACTTTACGCATTTTGCAGATCGGTGCTGGTTCGATGGGCACGCGACGGCTGCGCGATCTTTCACGACGACAAGACGTGGCACTGGCTGTATTTGACGTGCGAACTGACCGACGGAACGACGCGGGAGCAATGTTCCGCATCCCTGCCTTTGGCACTCTTGAAGAAGCTTTAGCATGGGAGCCACAGGCACTCAGCATTTCGACTCCGCCGGATGCACACGCATCTTACGTGCGACTAGCTCTAGATCGCCAACTGCATCATTTTTGCGAGGCGAACATCTGGACGCCGCGGTTGTGGCTTTTGCCAGAAATTGGAGAGGTGATCAGTGCGCCTTCGTGTACGTTTTATTTTCATCCATTGGTTACGACTTTGAAGCAATTGGTCCGCGAGTCGTTGGGCAAACTTCATACTTGGCAATTCTGCCTGTCAACTTATATGCCCAATTGGCACCCCGAAGAGGGTGATGAATTCTATGCTCGTCGGCGGAGTACGGCTGCGGCTCGCGAGATGGTGCCGTTTGAACTACTGTGGTTAAACGAAGTGTTTGGCGACGCGACCAAGCTCTCCGGCATGGTACGGCAGTTAGCTACGCTCGGTGAGGAGTTAGAGGATACATGGTGTCTGCAGATTGAGCTCTCAAATGGCGCCATCGGCCAACTTTCGGTCCTCATGGGTTGCCCGACTTCATGCCGTCGAGGTTGGTGCCTCGGCGAAAATGGCATATTCGATTTTGATCTTTGGCATGGGGTTTTGAATTGCCATCTAAATGGCGCTGAAGATTTCTCCCGGCGATTTGGTCCTCAGAATGAATTGATCGAGCACATGTATGAGCGTGAGATAAACACGTTTGTTGATTCTATTCGCGGTAAAGAACGTTGGCCACTGAGCTACTACGATGCCAGCCTTGCAACCTCCATGCTGGCGGCCACCGAACTGAGCTCCCTCTTGACGACGCAAGTAAAAGTCGATGTAGATAGACAGCCAGCGGCACTACCAAATGGCTATCTCAGCCATGATCTCGACCTCGACCAAGGCTCTCGGCTTGAAACCGGTCAAGCCTTCGTTGCTGCTGATCTAGGAAGTCTTGAAGCGACTAATGGCAAACTGAAGTAGTGCCGAACTGGGAATTGAACATCTAATCAAATTTAGTCTTGAAATGGATGCGGAAAATTTCAAAGACGTCGCCAATGTTTCCGTTGAATATAAAGAATGCCTTTGATCACGACGGTTTTATCGTGATTAGAGAATTCTTCGGCCCCCATGAAATAGCGCGCATTCAATGCGAATTAGACCGATACGTTTGCGAGGTAATTCCGACGCTACCGGCGGGCAGAGTAATGTACGAAGACAAGCAGCGGCCTGAAACGCTTAAGCAGTTGGCGTTTATTGCCGAGCACGATGCTCATCTCAAAGGGCTGCTTCTCAACGGAAAGATGCCTGCATTGGCTAGTTTTTTGCTTGACGGACCAGTTTTGGGGAAGGAGTTGGAGTGGTTCAACAAGGTGCCTCACTATTCCCGTGAGACGCCACCTCATCAGGACGGTTGGTACTTTATGATCGAACCACCTGAAGCCCTGACCGTTTGGATTGCGCTGGACGAAGTAGATGAAGAAAATGGTTGTATGCGGTATCTGCGTGGGTCACATCACAAGGGACTTCGGCCACACATACGCAGCGAAGTCCTCGGCTTTTCGCAGGGCATTCCTGATTACGATCCAGGCATCGAGGATGAAGTCGCCGTTACGGCTAAGCCCGGCGATGTGCTGGTCCATCACAGCCTAACAGTTCATCTTGCGCACAGTAATCGTAGTACTAACCGGCAACGGCGCTCGTTGGGGGCAGTCTACTACTCGGTCGCGGCTAAACAAGATGTCGCTGCCCTAAAAAAGTATCAACAACAACTGAATGAGCATTTAGTGAGCACGAATAGGATTTAATCATCATGTTTAGCTCTACCTCTGTCGTTGTTGCGGCCGCATTATCTGTCAGCATATTCGCTGGCTGTGGCCACAATGCGGATCGGGTAGAGCTCAGCGGCACAGTGACATTTGCGGGAAAGCCAGTGCAGCATGGACAAATTCGATTCCTACCGATTGAAGACACGCAAGGCCCGGTGACAATCGCTCAAATTGAAGATGGTAAGTACGCTGTAACGAGCCACGAAGGTGTGCCAGTTGGTCGACTCAGAGTCGAGATTCGAGGATATGACATGACGGGCATCACGGTACCCATGCCTGGCACACGGCCCCCCAAGCAGCTACTTCCAGAGAAATACAACGATAAAACGACGCTGACACTGACTGTCAGTGACTCAACAGGATATCGAATTACGCATGACTTCGATCTTACGCCATGAGATAGATGTCGCGGAAGGAATTAACCGGGTCGCAACCGATAAGGGTCTTCCAGCGTGAGGACCTCGACTGACATATTTCTCTACTCAACACGCAAATCGATAGTTGTGTTGTACTCTGGAGCCGCCAGGCAATCGATGAAGATGAATTCAATTTTCAAGTGCAACGGCATTATCGTATTTTTCACTCTGGTTATCGTTTGCCTGCATATTCTTCATGCACCACTTCATGCGGTGGAAGTAATATCGAATGGACAGCAAGAGACACAAGTGCAGTTAGCACCTCTTAACGGCAATTCGTCGTGTGCTTACGCTAATATCGCACTACTGGCAGACGGTCGTTTACTATGTGTGTATTCGACCTGGGAAAACCCAAGTCGCGATCGGGTTGTCATCATGGGAATTGTTTCGAGCGACAACGGCAAGACCTGGAATGAGCCGATTACACTCATTGATGAAAGTCCTGACCTAAGCTACGACCCTAATATCACAGTAATCGGCGATACCATTTTAGTTTGTTCGACGACAGTGCCGCCGACTCATAGTAAATATGTTTCAACCTCCCGCATAATGTCCGTACGCAGCGATGACAACGGACATACATGGTCCAAAAGTTCTCAAATTCATATCGCGCATCGTTATGTGGCAGGCAAGATACATAGAGGTCTGGCGCTGGACGACAGCAGCGCGCTATTTGGTTTCGCGTGGGATAAAGGGCTGGAAACCAAGAAGACCATTGCGGGCGATAATGAACAGATTTGCATTGTCAGTTGGATGATCACTAAAGATAAAGGTCGCACCTGGGAACAAGGGCCTGACCTTTCGACAAACCAGAAGAGGGCCTCTACAAATGCCGTGGATGGTCTCGACGAACCTGCTTATGCGCGCTGTCCGGATGGTTCGATCTTTATGCTTTGCCGCACAGGTTTTGACAAGATGTTCGAATCCAGCAGTCCGGATAACGGCAAGACATGGAGCGATCCTAAGCCTTCGCCATTTACATCTCATAACGCCCCAGCGTCGCTATGTGAAATCAAAGGGCAGCGCCCAGGCATCCTAGCAGTATGGGATAACTCACCAGTAAATCGATGGCCCCTATGCGCGGCGGCATCGTTCGACAACGGTCATACTTGGACTGAGCCTCGTATACTTGCTAATCACAGTAACTTTCAGTCTTCATACTCAAGCTGCGTTCAAGCCGCTGACGGATCGCTAGTCGTAGTATGGCTTCAAGAGCACCCCGATCGACAGAGCACTATCGAGCTCACGCGATTTGATTTGGATTGGCTATTAAGGATAAGAAAGGATGGAAACAAGTAACCCGAGAAATACGAGGAGCGAATTAACGCAATGCGCACACTTGGCGCAGCCCAGCCCATTAAAATCGAAGATCCTCTTAAAGTTTCTGGTTTGTGAACAGGTAATACTCACAGAAACGCGTGTGCGCCGCGTTGATATCGGAGTCTTCGAATGAAATTTGGCTACTGGGAGTATTCGCAAGCAGTGATGCTGGCCTGGACGTCTAGCTGACAGCAAAGCCCTTTGCGGTTTTGGATGACAAAGGCAGTTTGCAAAATTCGAAACTCGGTTCTCCAGATCCAATAGATGCCTTCGTGAGGGAATTCACGAGGTTGTACGAAGTATCACCATCAGTAAGCCATCGCCTGTGTCGAGCGCATAAGTGGCGATCGACACGCTACTGTTATGCAATAGCCAAGACCAATCGATTCAAACCGGCTCTGTAGTGAAACTTTGAAACATGATAGGACGGCATGCGGCTACTTGCTGAGTCATTGTTGTTGATGGTCACCGCGTTAAGTTTGTGTGCCATGCCTCTTCGCGATGTGTGCGGGGCAACCGTAACACTTCCGGATACGAATGGCAAGGAACATCTTGTAGGAGCTCCAGTCGAAGGCCGAGCGGCAGTGCTGTTTTTCGCGGGCGTAGAATGTCCTGCTTGTCAGTATTATTTGCCTCGTGTGATCGAACTGTGCCAATCTTACCAGACAAAAGGCATAGCATTTTATGCGGTTTATTCAAATGCGCTAGACAAACCCTCGGATATTGCGAAGCAGGCCACCGCTTGCCAAGCTCCTTTTCCCTTCTTGCTCGATCCAGACCAAGAGGCGGCTGACGCTTTTCATGTGGTCACTACTCCAACTGCGGTGCTCATCGACTCCCAGGGCAAGGTGCGCTATCGAGGATTAATCGACGACAACAAGGTGAGCACGCTGATCGGCAAACACTACCTGAAAGATGCAATCGAAGCGGTACTGCTCGGCAAAGAGGTGCCTGCGACGTTCACTCCGTGCTTTGGATGCCGGATTCAGCGCAAACTAATCGCCAACGAGCAGTCACAGGTAACCTATTCAAAGCAAATCGCGGCCATCTTGAACGAGCACTGCGTGACCTGCCACCGACCCGGCCAACTTGGTCCATTTCCGCTACAGACATATGAACAAACCCGTCGAGTGGCGGAAAATATTAAAATTTATACCCAGTCGGGCGCAATGCCTCCTTGGAAGCCGCTCAATCATGGCATGTTTCGGGGCGAACGCTGGCTTCCCCAAGAACAAATTGATCTGCTGGCGAGATGGGTCGATTCTGGCGCTCCGCTGGGCAATCCTGGCACGATGCCCTCATCGTCCGAGTTTCCGGAAGATTGGACACTGGGAAGGCCAGATTTAGTGCTTGAGGCGCCCGAATACGAGGTTAGCGCCGACGGGAACGACGAATACCGCTGTTTCGTGATAGACCCCCATTTAGACGAAAGTCGCGACGTTATCGCCGTTGAGTTCGTACCAGGAAATCGTCGCGTTGTTCATCACGTCATGACATATATCGACCCCTTGGGAAGTTCCAGTAGACGCGATGGGCAGGATGGCCACGCAGGCTATTCGTCTTCTGGCGCGGGCCCAGGGTTTGTTCCGTTGGGTGACTTGGGTGGCTGGGCACCGGGCGGGCGACCTCTAGTGTTACCCGACGGCACAGGCAGACTGTTGCCGCGCGGTGCAAAGATCGTCCTGGAAGTCCACTATCACAAAGACGGCCAAGTCGAGAAGGACCACGAAAAGTTCGGCTTGTACTTCAGCAAGAAACCGGTCCAGCGCCACGTCTATTCGCAGATTATGGTCAACGATGATATGGCGATACCGGCAGGGGCAAAGCATTTCCCCGTTATGGCCAGCTGGGACGTTTTCTGCCCTTTACATGTGATTGCGATTCAACCTCACATGCATCTGCTTGGCCACAAGATTCTGGTCGTGGCCCACTTGCCGGATAAAACCGACAGAATATTGATCCGCATCGACGATTGGGATTTTAACCAACAGGAAATGTACGTGTATGCCGAACCAATCGCCTTGCCACGAGGCACGCATGTGGAGATGACCTGCTGGTTCGACAATTCAGTCGACAATCCCAACAATCCCCACAAACCCCCTCGGGATGTCAAATTCGGCGAACAAACTGCCGATGAAATGGACGTCGCCTATATCGTCTTCTCACCGGACAAGGACGAATGATGGAGTTCGATTCAAACACTTTGATAACAGAGTGGCATAGCCAACTCCGATTTATGTATTTCTTGTTTGAACTGCATCATGCAATTTGTAACTGATTTATTGTTGTGGACCGATCGCTTGCACGACGATTTCATCCCTGGAATTAATTCAAGTAAAGCTGCGAGGCAGCGATAAATATGTTGAGGTCCGTGCCCATCCATGAGTGTTCCAAAGCGGAACGTATTTCCTGTCGAGTGTTTGCTCAGGCTCGCCAAGCCAGTGTTGCAGTGGCCGCTGAGATCGCATCGTTAATTCGACAACGTCAAAGTGAGCAGCGGAATTGTGTGTTGGGCTTGGCCACTGGCAGTTCGCCTGTCAGTGTCTACGATGAGCTGGTAAGGATGCATCGAGAGGAAGAGTTATCGCTGGCCAACGTTGTCACCTTCAACCTTGACGAATACTATCCGATGCAACCGAACGAACTGCAAAGTTACGTTCGATTCATGCACGAATATTTATTTGACCACGTTGATATCGACCCGGCCAACATTTATATTCCCGACGGGACATTGATCCCCGCACAAGTCTACGATTTCTGTCGTCGTTACGAAGAACAAATCTTGGATGCTGGCGGGATCGACATTCAACTCTTAGGCATCGGACGGACCGGACACGTTGGCTTTAACGAACCAGGCTCAAGCCACGCTAGTCGTACGCGATTGATCACGCTCGACAAAATTACCCGTCGCGACGCCGCCAGCGATTTTTTTGGCGAAGAACATGTGCCGCGCCAAGCACTAACCATAGGAGTGGGCACCATTCTCGCCGCGCGCCGTATATTGCTACTGGCTTTTGGCGAGCACAAGGCGGACATTGTCGCCAAAGCTGTCGAAGGACCCGTAACGCCGTCAATCGCCGCCACGTTTTTGCAGGAGCACCCGTGCGCTGAAATGATGTTGGACGAGGCTGCTGCCGCTGCACTGACACGTTTCCGTACTCCCTGGCGTTTGGGGCCTGTCGAGTGGGACGAAATGCAGATTCGCAAAGCTGTTACCTGGCTGGCACTGCAATTGAATAGGCCTGTGCTAAAGCTCACCGACGAGGATTATAACGAAGAAGGTCTGCAGGATTTATTGGCGACGCATGGGCCGGCATACGATATCAATTTACAAGTATTTCGCCAGTTGCAGGCGACCATTACCGGTTGGCCAGGTGGAAAGCCACAGCGTGAAAAACAGCCCGGCGATCGACCACAACCGCACGACGATATTTTCCCCAAACGCGTCGTGGTATTCTCGCCACATCCAGACGACGACGTGATCTCCATGGGAGGGACGCTGATCCGGCTAGTCGACCAAGGACACGAAGTCCACGTTGCCTATCAAACCTCCGGCAATATTGCTGTATTTGATGATGATGCCTTAAGGTTCAGTGAATTTGCGTGCGCTTTTGACCAGCTCTACCAGATCGAGCCCAGCCGCACTCATGACATTTTGCAGCGCATTTTAGAATTGCTCCGCCACAAGCGTCCGGGCCAAGTCGACAATCGTGAGCTACAACAAATCAAGGGACTGATTCGTCGGGGTGAAGCACGTGCCGCCGGGCGCTGCTGTCGATTGCCCAGCGAGAGATTACACTTTCTGGACCTGCCCTTCTACGAGACAGGACGCGTCAAGAAAAAACCGCTCACTGATGCTGACGTGGAGATTGTCGCAGATCTGCTGGCGTCGATTCAACCACATCAGATCTACGCGGCCGGCGACCTTTCCGACCCACATGGCACTCATCGAGTCTGCCTGAGCGCAGTCCTCCAGGCCTGCCAACGCGTACGCAAGGGAGGCTGGTTTGCTCATTGCCAAGTTTGGTTCTACCGAGGTGCTTGGCAAGAGTGGGAACCTCACGAAATCGAAATGGCTATTCCGCTCAGTCCCGATGAAGTGCGCCGCAAGCGCAATGCCATTTTTAAGCATCAGTCGCAGAAAGACCGAGCCCTCTTTCCTGGGGCTGACCTAAGAGAATTTTGGCAGCGGGCTGAAGCGCGTAATGCCGAAACCGCCCAACTGTACGATCGATTGGGGTTGGCTGAATATGCCGCACTGGAAGGATTCGTGCGCTGGAACGGTGATTTGAAATTGGCGTAGCAATATACGACAGGTAGTGAATTCGCAGCAGATAACCATAAGGTTGTTTGTTACTCAGATATGCTCCCATCAGAAAGTCACCGTTTGGCACCACCGCTTGCGCCGTCACTCAGGATGCGGCTTTCGGCGATGTTTTTCTTGCAGTATGCCGTCTGGGGCGCCTGGTTACCGTTGTTGTGGCCGTTTCTGGCAGGTCATCGTAAGTTCCAACCTAGCCAGATTGGCGACATGTTTGCCGTCGGCGCACTAGGTGCGGTCCTGGCGCCGTTCATCGCGGGTCAAATTGCTGATCGCTACTTCGCTACTGAAAGATTCCTGGGTATCAGCCACTTAATCGGGGCAGCGCTCGTCTGGCAATTGGCCGAATTGGAAAGTTACCTTTCGTTCCTGATATTCTCCTTGTGTTATTCCATCGTCTATTCCCCTACGTTGTCGCTGACAAACTCGTTGGCTTTTCATCATCTCCCCGACCGCGATCGGGATTTTGGTCGGGTCCGGGTGTGGGGGACCATAGGTTGGATTTGCGCCGGCATTGGTGTGGCGCAGTGGCTGGCGTTTTATCACACCCCCAGCGGGGCAACGGACGAAGTCGCTAGGGCTGCTGCCCAGGCTGCCGGCATGTCCGACGCTTTTCGATTGAGCGCAATTCTTGGCGTGGTGCTCGGTGTGTACTGCTTCTCCTTACCGCATACGCCGCCGCAGACTGGAAAACGAGCTTTTGCCACTTGGGAAGCGCGCAGCGAAGTGCAACGCAATCCACGCCTCATGGCGCTGTTCTTATTTGCCATCATCATCAGTTGCATCCACCAGTTCTACTTTGTTCACACAGCCGCTTTTTTGGGACAGTTTCAAAACCAGGCACGTGACGCGTTGGATATTGTTAACAGAATCTTTGGCGTCGGCGGCGGCGGGTTAATGACAATTGGGCAGATGTCGGAAATGGTCGTGCTGGCTTTAATGCCATTCTTGGCCACGCGGCTCTCACGCAAAACCCTGCTGGCCATCGGCATTTTCGCCTATGGTGTGCGGATGGCACTTTTTGCTTATGTTGAACCGATAACTGCCACTACCGGCCTTTCGCCAATAGCGCCGCTGGTGTTTGGCATTGCCATGCACGGCCTGTGTTTTGGCTGTTTCATATTTGTGGCTTACATGATTGTTGATGAAGAAACCACGCCCGATGTACGTGCGAGTGCGCAAGGCCTATTCAATGTCGTAATCATCGGATTTGGCATCGTGGTGGGGAGTAAGATCGCATCGATCGTTGCTCAGTGGGCAAGCTTGCCGGGCAGCTCATCGGAACAACTCGATTACATGCGCTTGTTTAGCGTACCCATGTGGGCCGCCATATTGACACTGCTGGTATTCCTGTTTTTATACCCAAGCACAAAAAGGGGGGGCAACCAAATCGAGGAACATCCCTGAATCGGTCACTGTCCGAAGTTCGAAACGATTCACGCCTCGATCAGATCGCGGCCTTAGACACTGAGACAACGGGCAAACTTAAAAAGCATAGGAGATCGTGCATTTGCGGAAAACGATCGTTGGAATCGGCGAATTGTTATGGGATATGCTTCCAAATGGTCCCCAGTTAGGTGGCGCGCCGGCAAATTTTGCGTGTCATGCCGCCGAACTCGGCAAAGAATTGCTGGCTGTTCATTTGATAAGTGCGGTTGGCCCCGATGAACTCGGACAGTGCGCACTTGAGGTTTTACGGACTCGAGGCGTTCTCACCGACTGCGTGGCCCTCAGCAACCGCCCCACAGGAGAAGTGCGCGTGACCACGGATGATGCTGGACACGGAAACTATCGATTCGTCGACGATGTCGCCTGGGATCGACTCTCCTGGGATACACGGCTGCAGCAGTTGGCTTCAGTCGCTGATGCAGTTTGCTTCGGAACGCTGGCACAAAGAACGACCGCGTCGGCAGAAACAATCCAACGATTCGTACGGAGCACGACGGAAAAGTGCTTGCGAGTGTTCGACCTAAACATTCGAAAACCTTACTTCAACGACAGAACGGCGATCAAGTCCCTCCGGCTGGCAAATGTTGTCAAAATCAATGACGATGAACTTTGTGAAATTAAGCGACTTCTGGGAATCGATGGCAGCGAAAGAGTCCTATTAGCGAAAATCCTCGAACGGTTTTCGTTGAAATTGATCGCGCTCAGCCGAGGGGCGGCCGGCGCCATTCTGCTCAATGATTGCAGAGAATATGCAGAGCACCGTCCACCAGAAATCGTAATTGCAGACACGATAGGCGCCGGCGATTCCCATACGGCGGTACTCGTAATCGGCCTCCTCTTTGATTTGCCTCTCTCCAAGATAAACATTTGGGCAAATCAAGTCGCTGCATACGTCGCTTCAAAGGTAGGAGCAACTCCGAGCCTGCCTCCAGAAGTACGTCAAGGTTTACAGGACGCGATTCGCAACGCGAGCCACTGACCACAAAACTGATCTTTCGATCGTTGCCGAGCAGTGCAATCGCATTCGGGCAATTTGGGACATCGCATCCGCCTCATCACTTTCGAACGGGGACCCACCTGGCCTAAGGCGACTGTGGCGATTCGGAGCTATCTGGTTTCCAGCCAATTCCTCAGTTCTGAAAGGTCAATTGCCGGACAACCTCTGTCACCGATCATGCGGTCAATCGAGACGGGGTCTTTAAATCCCGCGCCTGTTACCAGGCAGATAATAGTTGCATCGGGATTAAGTTTGCCCTCCGCTCTGGCGCGCAGAGCGCCGGCGAGGGCAGTTGCTGCAGCGGGTTCGCATAACAATCCCTCCTCATTGCTCAGCATTGTTTGCGCTGCCCACGCTTCTTCATCGCTAACCGTGTGTCCCGATCCACCGGATGCTCGGCACATCGCGATTACGTGATCACCGTCAATGACATTCGGAACTTGTAAGCCACTAATCTGGGAGGTGCATACGACTTCGCGCGCACGGTTACATCCCCCGCGTAAAGAACTTGCAATCGTGTCGTTGCCCTGGGGTTGAACGCACTCGATCGCAGGCGATTTTGCCAGAATTCCGCGATCAACAAGCAATGCAAAGCCACGGGCCACAGCCAGCGTCAGCCCACCTCCACCTGCTGGGGAAAATACATGATCAATGCCTGCGGGCATTTGATTGCACAATTCGTAACTGATTGTTTGAACGCCCGACATTCCATGAGGCGAGTAGGCAAAAGCACTGATCTGAATTTGTGAATCAGGTCCAGTGCTCTTCTTCAGCTGCTCCATCGTGTTTGCTGTAATTGCACTATCTAATCCAAACCCCTTAACTCGCGCTAGCCGAGCACCATAGCATAACATTTGTTTCAGTTTACTCGTTGGAGTCGTTTCCACGATTACGATGCGACAATCGATTTGTGCTACGGCACAATATGCTGCCAGCGCAGAACCGGTATTGCCACTCGAAGTCGCGATGCAGCGACTGCGGCCATTGGCCAACATGTCGGAAATCGCCGCTGCAGCGAAACGATCTTTATACGAGCCAGTAGGGTTCGACGATTCTATTTTGAACAATAAGTTTTTCAGTCCGTGTTTGGGTCCAATTCCGCGAGACCGCACAAGCGGAGTCGATCCCTCGCCCAGCGAGACCTGCATCGCTGGCGGCAGATCAATCAGCAAATCCTTATATTTCCAAATACTCACGGCCAAAACTATTTAAATTAGTTGTGTCATTGGTATGGGCAGATCAAATAAGTGGTTCATCAGTCTGCATCGATTTTGCTGCGATCCGTTCGTTACAGCCGGTCCGAGACATCCTGACTTCTTAGTGAATGTGGAAAATGTTGATGAAGCAATCCACCGTCTAATACCAGCGTTGTGCCAGTCAGGTAAGAGGCATCGTCGGCGCTAACCCAAGCAATCGCTTTGGCTACTTCCTCAGGCGTACCCCATCGACGCAACATTATCATGTCTTCCTTTAGAGTCGGATCATTGGGCGGAGACATAGTCTTATCCAAGTCGCGACTCATTTCAGTATCAATGGCACCAGGACTTATTCCTACAACTCGAATGCCATGGGGCCCATACAGCGACGCCAGTTCGAAAGTTAACGAATTCATGGCGCCTTTGCTGGCAATATAGGCCGGACAAATTCCCGCGGCGCGCTCAGCCATAATGCTGGACACATTAACGATCACGCCCGAACGCCGCTGCTCCATGTATTGAGCTACCCATCGTGCCAAAAATGCCGGGGCGGTAAGGCACACGCGCAGCGTCCGTTCCCATGACTCTATCGTTATATCACGCATGGTTGTAATTTCCCGCCAAGCTGCGTTGTTGACGAGTACATCTATCTTCCCCCAACGCTGCCAAACTTTCTGTGCGATCGATTCAACAAAACTTAGATCGCTGAGATCGCCCGGTAGAGACATCACCTCTACTCCCATTGACATGACTTTTTTGCCAATGTCTGCTAAGCATTCCTGATCACGCGCAACTAAAGTTAGATGATAACCGCGCTGGGCGAGTACGATTGCCGTGGCGGCGCCAATGCCGCGGGATGCGCCTGTGACAATTGCTATGGATTGGTTTTTCATCTGGTTTTTTTGGCCTTCTTTGTGCAACTAATCGTCGTCAGGAATTTCCAGTACTACGGCGAGGCCCGTCCCTTCCGCAACTCGCGAGAATGTAGTTAGACACAACACCGTTCCCGATTTCTCAGACCGAATTTCACAGGCGCGTGTGCCCAACGAATCGGTGACTATGCCTAGCAAGTCTCCGCTGGTAATATTCTGCCCAATCTCGACCTTCGACTCGAAGAAACCGGAAAACGGCGCTGCATGATTGATCTGCAAGTGCCCTGATTCTGGGTGTAGGTTTTCGATCACGCGAGCTACTTTCGAGACAGGCTCAGTACGCTCTATCATTGTCAGTTCACGCATGACATTAAGACAACCTTCAAAGTAATCCGTCACGCCCTGAGAATCGCAACGGCCGCCACCAAAGTATTCAGCATAAATCGCGGGAATCCCTGCGTCGCGTGCGACCGATATGGTGCGGCCATTGAGTGCTGCCGTCGTGCCCCAAATGATCGGTAGATTGAAGGCTCGCGCCATGCGCCGTTGTTGCTCTAGAATGTTTGGATTGGCATGCAACATATAACCGACAAAGGGCATAATACACATCGTGGACCCACCAGTGTGCAGATCGATGTAGTATTCTGAAGAAGAAATGAGCTCGCTGACAGCGTGAGCAATCTGTTCAGTGATCGAACCATCCGAACGACCTGGACAAGTTCTCGCCAAATCAAGATTGTCCTCGGCCGTTCGCCGCCCCAGGGCAAACGCCGCTTGGTTTACAACAGGAACAAGCGTGAGCTTTCCCCTTAAATGTTCTGGACGCACGAAACTCTTCAGTCGACGAATCGCGACCATGGGCTCAAACTCATCGCCGTGAACACCGCCAGTAATTAAAAGATGCGGGCCAGGCTCTGTTCCCAAGACAATGTGTGTTTGCAGTTCGATCACTTTGATCCCATTCCGAAAGCTTTACTGCTTGAGTCCGAATGCCAATCACAATCATTTTCCAGCGGGTACAGCGGTTTTCGCCGCCATCGGTAGTTTAGTTTGGTTAAGTCAGTCGTGGTTGCGCCAGGAGTTGCCACTCGAATGAAGTGTTGGCAAACCGAGCGATAAGCAGCTAGGGGCGCGACGACGCCTTTAGCTACGAGAACGCGATAGGCAACAGGATCGAGCCCACAACTGGTAATTTGCTTCAAGCTAAACGGGGGCACACGCAACGAGGTGAGGATCAAGGTTAGCTTACTCTCCGTCTGCACGACGGCAATGCGTCCTTGATCGAATACAGAAAACCCACCGTGCCGCGGCTCGCTTTCTTCAAATTTACCGTCCCGTAGGTCAAGAATCTTAACCCGTGTTTCTAGCGGCGCACCATGTAGTGGCCCGCTGTGGCCACCCATCTTTAACAAAATCGTTTGGCCAACACCGGCCCGTTCACATTCAGCAACCGCCAATGGATCTACCAGGCACATCAAAGCCGGACCGAGATGCCGCTGGATAAGCGCGTGCGCCAACCAGGTGCTGTCGCCAGGCGAACCCCCGCCAATGTTATCGCCCGTATCCAGTAAACAAATAGCGCCTTCGAGTTGTGACGCACGCTGCATTGCTTCATTGAGCGATATGTTTTCACCGCAAAACTCCGCACGATGTTGCCAAAGATACTCGGCGAGCTCGACTGCAAGGTGTTCGGCACGATCCGGCGCATTGTCTGCAACTGCCAGTGTTGCCGATCCCATTTCAGCGACATCGGCATAGGCAAACCCCAACAAAATGCTATTTGCAAGCACGCCGGAATCGCGCAATTGCTGATCGGCCAAAGAATATAGCTCAGAACAGGGGGAAACCGCAGTTTCTTGCCGCTCGATGTTGATAGCCATCGGTGGAAATACGGCGCACTGCTTCGGTTGGACCTCGTCTATCATGGTGCGAACCAGCAAGGAAGCTGCTTTGACGCCGGTTTCAAATTGATCGGTATGCGGATTCGTGCGATATGCTATTAACGCGTTTGTCGATTCAACCATGCGAGAGGATAAATTCGCGTGTGGGTCGAGTGTACCAATGATTGGCACGGAAGGACCAACGCTTGAACGCAGACGATGAAGCCAATATCCGTCGGCGTCAGGCTCTGGTTCACTGACCGTCGCGCCATGTGGGGCGACCAGAATCCCATCCAGAGGTCCAGACTGTGCCAATGCCCGGAACATCATCGACATGAGCTCATCCCAAGCCGTCTTCGCAATGACGCCGAAGGGGACCGCACGGGCAGCAAAAATTGGCACAGTTTCGATGTGTTCTTCTCGCAAACATGCGAGAAATCCTCCAATTTCATGATGCGTACCTGTGAACACCTCCTGAACTTCGTTTCCAACTGCCAAAACATCGTTTCTGAATTGCCCTAGCTGCGTTCGTTCCGGAATGAACGTATTGGACTCTTGTAGAAGCGCAATGATTCCAACGCGCATTATTTCACTCGCTTGTACGTAGTATGAGCTACGACATCGATTTCAAACTTCAGCATTTTCCCCAAACACCCGATCAACGTTGTCCGTGCTGGAAATGGTTCAGAAAAGTACTCGCGGTATAACTGGTTGTATTCCGGGATGTCGTCTTGCCGGGAAACATAGCCGCGAACTTGGATCACGTGACTTAGATTCAAACCCGCGACCTCTAATACACGTTGCAAATTCGCCATCGACCGGTGCATTTCACCTGCGAAGGTGTCTGGCACGACTTCTCCGCTAGCATCCACGGAAGCCTGCCCAGAGACATATATATAGTTGTCTACCTGGACGGCTGGACTATAGGGCCGACCTGCTACGGGGAGTGTTGGCGATGTGATTGCTCGAGTTGCCATCAGAAATTCAGCTTGAAAAGTGCTTGCATTTTGGATAATAGAATGATATGTTCAACATAATGGAATCATCAATCCTTGTCAAAGCTTTTGCACTATTGGAAGCCACAGCCGAACGGCATGAGGCTCGGACGCTAGGTCAGCTCGCCGCGATGGTCGGACAAAGCAAACCGACCGCCCATCGAATTTTGAATATCCTGAGCACGCTGGGGTATATCGAGCGTTCAGGCAACGGTTGTTACCGGCAGACCGGCCAGGCAAGGCGCTTGGTCACCAGTTCTGATGATCGCAGGTTGATTGAGGTCAGCACTCCGGTCCTGCAGAGAATTCATGAGGCGACGCGAGAAACTGTCAATCTGGGCGTGCTTCGCCAAGACAAAATTGTCTACTTGCAAGTGCTAGAAAGTCCGCAGCCGCTACGTCGTGTTGTTCAGCCGAACGCGGTTGATCCCTACTATTGCACAGCATTGGGGCGCGCGATCGTTGCTTATCTCCCAGCTCAAAGGCAAGAGTCGCTGTTACGTACGGTTCAACGAACACCGCGAACTGATGCAACTGTTACCGATACCGACGAGATACAGCGGATCTTGGAACTGACAGAGAAGCAAGGATTCGCCGTGGAGAAGGATGAAACCGACGTAGGGGTTACGTGCTTCGGCGCACCAATCTTCCAGACTGGACTCCCGGTTGCTGCGCTCAGTCTCAGTATCCCGTCTGCCCGTTCAAATGATGCCAACGAGCGATCTCTCATCGCCGCTGTTTGTTCGGGAGCGACAGAAATTACCCATTGTTTAGCCGTTGATTCTCCGACCGGTTGTATATGAGCATAATCGAAGTTGTCAACGTCACGCTCGCGATGATGCGAGAATCGTTATACGTTGCAGTAGTCTGTGACGCAATGGATGCAATCGGTTTTCACAATCAGTCCCCGCGGAAACACTTTCGGCAGCTAACACTACAAGAAACGCTTGTGGGTCGGTGCAGGACAACCCTCTGGGCGGACATGGCCCATCTGGATCCACGGCCTTATCAACTAGAGCTTCAAGCTGTGGATGAGTGCGGGCCGGATGATGTCCTGATTGCCGCAGCCGGGGGATCGATGCGGTCTGGAATTTGGGGAGAACTACTCTCTACTGCTGCAAAAAGGGCTGGATGTCAGGGAGTTATTGTTGACGGCGCTGTTCGCGACGTTCAAAAAATGCGACGGATGAATTTTTGCGTATACGCTCTGGGCACTTGTGCCTACGACAGTCTGCATCGTCAACGCGTCATTGATTGCAATACTCCGGTAGAAATTGACGGAGTGGTCTTTTCGCCAGGCGATCTCGTATTAGCCGATTTGGACGGCGTAGTTGTGGTTCCTCAGGCGGTGGAATTGGACGTCATCCGTCGTGCATGGACCAAGGTTCATGCGGAGAATACAACCCGCGATGCAATCCGGGAAGGAATGACTGCGACTGCCGCATATAAAAAATACGGAATTCTATAGCCTGAAATCCGATCGGTTCTGCCGACACAATCGCTCGAGCTGAATGACTGGGACCTCTCCACTTCCGAATCTCACTCCATCAGGTTGCCGGTTAAGGCAACAGAGGTTAGTGGCAGCAATAAAGGATTGCTCGCTAGATGCAGCATTCGTTTGCGATCGTTACCACGTATACTACTTCACCGGTTATTGGACCCGACCGTATTTTGCACCGCTGGCGCTTATTGAACGCGATGGGTCGACGTGGCTAAGCGCTCCTGAGCCGCCGACTGATGCGATTGCAGCTGATCATGTGCTTGTACATGAGCCCAGTTACAACGGTACGCTTGTGGACGATCGATTTGGCGCAGCAGTCGAACCGTTGCTCGAACATTTTTCCGAAAGCAAACAGCTTGGCTATGTCGGACAGGTCGGTCCCTGTCAACTTCCAAGTAGTCAATGGAGATCTCTGAATGAAGAGGTTTTGAAAATTCGTCGCACAAAATATGACGACGAAGTTGATCTCTTCCGCTTTGCGGTAGCAGCTGCAGAAGCAGCCTATCAATATGCGTTTGAATCGCTACATCCCGGCCTCACAGAAGTGGAACTGTTTGCCGGCATGCAAGCCGCAGTCTGCGAGTTCGTTGGCGAACCGACCGGCGAATTTGGCAATGATTTCCAAGTGTGCTCCCCCGGTGGCCTGCCTCGCCGACGGGCTGCATTGGAGGGGGAAGTAGCGATTTTGGATCTCTCCGTAAATGTTCGAGGATATTCAAGCGACTTGTCACGCAGTTTTGTAGTCGGGCGCAGACCAAGCGATTTACAGATTATTGCTCACAATCGAATCACGGAAGTGCTGGCTACCGTCGAAGCTGCCATATCACCACAGGCGAGGTGCCGTGAACTGTTTAAGATCGCGGAGAATTTGCTCTCTGGATATCGCGGCTGGAAATTTGGTCATCATTTGGGCCACGGCATCGGCCTGGGCAAACACGAGGCGCCCAGGCTCAATCCTCGCTGGGATGACGCCATACAAGTGGGCGATGTTTTTACGGTTGAGCCGGGTTTATATGGCGAGGACTTGCGCGCCGGATTGAGAATTGAACAAGACTACTATCTTTCACCAAGCGGCTTGCAGTGCTTATCGAAGTTCCCAATCGGTCTGGCTTAGATCGTGGCGGCGCAGAGCGACAATTCACCAATTGCATTTAATCACCTTGAGTTTGCCACTGGCATTACGATGGCGCATCAGTTCAGTCAACTAGTGGCTTTGGCTTTTCTCGCACACCCTGATGATGCCGAGTTTCTGTGCGCTGGGACGTTGATTCGGTTGGTTGCTGTCGGTTGGCAAGTACACATTTTGACGGCGACGGCCGGGGATTTAGGGAGCATGACTCAGGATCGCTGGCAAATTGCCGCGCGTCGAACGGCAGAGGGAGCCAAGGCGGCAGCGCTCATCGGCGCCCAATATCACTGCCTCAACGAGCAAGACACGCTAGTCTGCTACGACAAGCCGACGCTGCAAAAAGCATTCGATACCTTCCGTCGCATTGCCCCCTCCCTGGTGTTCACCCACGCGCCGAAAGATTACATGATCGATCACGAGATGGTCTCGCTCCTAACGCGCGCCGCGAGCTTCGCCTACCCGATCCCCCACGCTTCTACGCATCCTCGACACCCCCAATCCCAGATTCCGTATCTTTATTACTGCGATCCAATCGAAGGTCGCGATCCCAGCGGTCAGCTCGTGGAACCGACCACGTTAATTGATATCTCGGCACAGATTGAGACCAAGGCCCACATGCTGGCCTGCCACGAAAGTCAGCGATCGTGGCTGCTGGAACATCATGGGATGGATGAATACGTCGAGTCGATGTGCCGCCATGGTGTGTTACGCGGCAAAGCAATCGGCGTGGCTGCAGCAGAGGCGTTCGTCCAGCACCGGGGGCATGCTTATCCGGCCGACGATTTATTATCCGCACTGCTGAGGAATTAGATTTTTATCCTTTGAACATTACCGAGATTTTTCACGCTTATGACACGATCAATCAGTAAAGTCGCTCCCGACTGGTGGGACTATACGACCCTGGACGAAGAGATTTTGCGCGACGCAGCCAAGCTTTCCGTCAAAGATATCCCCAAGCTGGCTCGAGAAGGATTTCAGATCGTGATGTACGACACGATTGAGGAATTCTATTTGACCGAAGCGCTGGAATACATTCATGCGTGGCGGCAATCAACCGCCGACAATCCGGCCGGCATTTGCGGTCCCATCGGTCCCACCGAGCAGTTGCCACTGGTCGCGCGAATTGTAAACGAGCTGGAACTGAACCTGCGCGATGCGCACTTCTGGGGCATGGACGAATGGATCGGCGAACACGGCAAGGCTGTTTCGGGCGATCATCCGCTTAGCTTCGCCAGGGCTGATCTGGAACTCTGTTTCAAACGCATTCATCGCAAGCTGCGCCCCCCCGATACCCATTTGCATTTTCCCACGGGAGACCTTGCCAAATACAGCCGCACGTATGACGACATTCGCTGCGTGTTGATGCAGGGTGGCCAGGGGGAAGTCAAGCACTGGGCCTTCAACGATCCCCCTCAGCGCACCGGCAAGTATATGAATCGGCCCCCATCGCCCAAAGAATATCGCCAGCTCGAGACCCGTGTCACCGATTTGCATCCGCTGACGATCATTCAAAATGCCCGCACTTCGGGCAGCGGACAAGTTTCGTTGGTACCGACGCGCGCTGCCACGGTCGGTCCCTTTGAGACTTGGAAGGCCGAGAAGGTCTCGATCTGGCATCCTGGGCATCACGACAACCCGTTCGGCATGCGCCTCACGACACTGATGATTGCAAAGCGGCTTCCCGACAGTTCGGTCCCAATGTCGCTGTTGGCAGACCATCCGAACGTTCAATTTAATTTTTATCGACCTGGCCTGGGATCGGTAAATACCGAGATGCACTAAGGATTGCCTGATTCTCTGAGTAATAGCTAAGGAAAATGATTATGGATCGCTGGCCGATTGGCGTGTTTACCAGTCTCGATGCCGGGCTCGGCGCGCAGTTGGAGGTCGCGAAGGAGTTAGGCATCTCGACAATTCAATTGTATGCGCCCAGCAAACAGAAGCGAACGCCGGCCCACAACAAAGAATTGGTCCAACGGCTGGAACGTCTGGGAATCGCGCTAACTGCAGTCTTTGCCGGTTTCGAAAGCGAAAGCTATGCCGACATACCGACGGTGGGGCGCACGGTTGGATTAGTGCCTAAGGAAACACGTGCGCCCCGGTTGGCCGAGATGATCGATATCGCGAAATTCACGCATGAGCTTGGCTGCTCGGTGGTGGGCCTGCACTTGGGTTTCGTGCCACACGATCCGGCCGAACCGCTTTATACCGCGGTTTTAGATGTAACCCGAAAACTATGCGATTACTGTCGAGATAAGGATCTCTCGTTGCACCTGGAAACAGGGCAGGAGCCGGCGATCGTATTGCTTGAATTCTTAAAGCGAGTGGGGCGCGATAATTTGTTTATCAATTTCGATCCGGCCAACATGATCTTGTATGGCGTTGGCAAACCGATTGAGGCGTTGGAAATCTTGGGGAGCTATGTTCGCAGCGTGCATTGTAAGGACGCGAAATGGGCCGCACATCCGCGTAAAGAATGGGGGCAGGAAGTACCGCTAGGGCAAGGCGACGTGAACATCGAGGCTTTTTTACGCACGCTCGACAAGATTCGTTACTCGGGGCCGCTCACCATCGAACGCGAACTTTCACACGATCCCGTCCGGCAGCGAGCAGAAATTTCGCTGGCAATTGGTGTACTGGAACAACTGAAAACCAAGATTTTGCACTAATTCATTGATCTCATCGGACCATAGCTCCTCATGGTTAACGTTGGCATTGTTGGACTCGGCTTCATGGGGATGATTCATTATCTCTCTTATCAGCGCGCACAGGGAGTGCGCGTTGTAGCTGTTTGTTCGCGCGATAGAAAAAAGCTGGCCGGTGATTGGCGAGGCATTCAGGGCAATTTTGGACCGCGCGGGAGAAAAATGGACTTAGATGGCATCGATCGCTATGAGAAGTATGAAGACATGCTTGCCAATTCCCGCATCGACATGGTCGATATTTGTTTGCCACCGGCATTGCATTGCGACGCAAGCGTGGCGGCATTTAAGGCTGGAAAGCATGTCTTTTGCGAAAAACCTATCGCACTAACAGCGCAGCAGTCCAAATCGATGCTTAAGGCTTCCTTGGCAGTTGGTCGACAGTTCCACGTTGGCCACGTCCTGCCATTTTTCCCGGAATATAAGTGGGTATTATCTGCGGCGCGTAATCAGCGATACGGCAATTTAATAGGTGGAAGGTTTCAACGAAGTATTGCCAACCCCGTATGGATTCCTAATTACTTCGATCCCAAATCGACGGGCGGACCGTTACTTGATTTGTTAATTCATGATTCTCATTTCATCCGTCTGCTACTCGGTATGCCGAGAGCTGTATCGAGCCGAGGACGAATGCATGGTGCAGAATCGCGAGTACCCGAATACGTGGACACTCAATTCGTTTTTGACGATGAATCTCTCATCGTAAGCCTTGGTGGCGGCGTAATTCTGCAACCGGGACGTGGATTTGCTCAATCTTTCGAAATTCGGTTCGAACGAGCAACCGCTGTCTATGACTTTGCCGTGATTGACGGAGAACCACGGCAAATTGTTCCTTTGACGATTTTTGAATCGAACTCGAAAGTGACAGTTCCGCGACTTGGTTCCGGCGATCCTATGGACGCGTTTTTATCGGAAATTCAGGAAGTCGTCTCGGCGGTACGCCAAGGCAAAACTTCGCAGACGATTAGCGGCGATTCAGCCGTCGATGCACAGATGTTATGTCAACGACAATTGCAATCGATGGAGAGCGACAAATCAATTCGAGTATAAAAAGGTCCTCGGTCAATGATCGCCGCGCCGGTAAACTCAACGAATTTTAGTTCCGCATGGTATTTGTGCATTGCATCGCGAGGTTCAATGACTCCATCAGCTAACTGACGAAGAAACCGAACAAAAGTAGGTTGGTACTCGACATCATTGAGTTTTCGGCCAAATAGTGCGGCTCAATCACAAGTGGGGAGATAATTGCCTCTAAGGCACAAAAAATCGATTAACGTTTAAAAAAAATCTATGGTCACTCTGGCAAATGCTCGAATAGTCATTGCTGCGGCTGAAAGGAAGGCTGTAGAGGTTGGACAACCAATGAATATTGTGGTCGTCGACACGTCCGGTAATTTGGTTGCTCACGTCCGCATGGACGGTGCTTGGATTGGTAGCGTCGATATTTCGATCAAAAAAGCATGGATCTCCCAGATTCTAGATATTGCGACGAAAGACCTAGCTTCCGATAGCAGATCTGGCAATCAATTCTTCAGAATTCATGCTTCCAACGACAGTGGAGACACGAGCTTTGCTGGCGGTATACCGCTGATGCGAGGCGACAAAGTTGTCGGCGCAATCGGAGTTAGCGGAGGTTCTGGAGAGCAAAATCATACTGTGGCCGCAGCTGGTGCTGATGCCTTCTAATCGTGCTTATCACTCATTGGCCTATCTCGTAGCAAGACCGCCAAAGTTCGCAAGTTTCAGAATCAATCAGCTAAATGCCTTGGTCACCGTACAGGCTGTTCATTTCAACCAATGCAAACTTCAAGTTCCCGGTTTTTATCGGCCATAGGAAGAGAAACCCGTCGACCACAGAATTGATCGGATACATGAAAGCCCATGATCATTTCCAGGGCTGCCAAACCATCGCCTCCGGTGGAGGCCGGTCGTTGATCGCTTGTGAGGCACCGTACGATGTCGTCGACCGCTCGATCCATCGAGCTTCGCCCATCGGTGAGCGTCGAAATGGCCCACGATTTCCCGTTCCATAGTTCAACGACAGCATCGCTTTTGCGAATGCTCAGTTGTCCCAGTCTTCCGACGATGCATACGCCGAATGGAAGCTTAGCTGTTTGCGAGGCGTCGACAAATGCTTTGACACCGTTGGAAAAGGTGATAACACCCCAACCACCAGGATCGCGAAATTGCGCTCCTCGACAGTCCGGAGCAAATGTTGGATCAAGGACACCACTTACCGATGTCGCCTCGGCGCCGACTAGCATACGCAATGCATCGAACATGTGCGTGCCAATATTGCCAAGTCGACCAGTCGACCAATGGACCAAAGCGTGATATATTTCGCCGATCGTTCCCTGCTGCAGTTCATTCCGGACAGCACACCACAGTGGGTGCCAGCGGCGGTTGTGATTCACAGCTAATATCGTCTTTTTTTCGTGGCAGGTACGGATGGCACGATCGGCATCGACAAGACGCGTGGCAATCGGCTTTTCACAGAAAACGGCACGGACGCCTGCTACAGCGCACGCGGAGGTAATCTCGGAATGAAATGAGCTGTTTGTAGCAACGCTGACGATATCCGGCCTTTCTTCGACCAGCATCTCGCGCCAGTCTGCAAAGGTTTTGCAGTGGCTGCGTTCTTCAAATCGTTCGCGCCGACCTTTATCGCGACTGGAACCGGCTATGAGCTGCACTCGCGGGTTCGCTGCCAACGCGTCCGCATGTGTCCCATCAAGGTCAGCAACACTCTGACCGATCGCCGCGGCCGAGATCGGATCTCCGGCGCCAATAAAACCCAACCCAATAACAGCTGAGCGGAACACATTTGACTATCCCCCAATCTTTGTACCAGGTTGAGTAAGAGAATCGGGGTTAAGGGATCGGCTGTGTTGCTGGAGTGAGGGCGTAGCCCGAACGGAAGCAACACAGCCGGCGGCAAATGCCGCAG
>Ga0182024_10005031_pt1 | contig 29939 bp, 28 predicted proteins | sample P32metaG_FD_120480 | JGI IMG/M metagenome (GOLD analysis project Ga0182024, IMG submission 120480) | Permafrost microbial communities from Stordalen Mire, Sweden - P3-2 metaG (Illumina Assembly) | ecosystem: Environmental > Terrestrial > Soil > Wetlands > Permafrost | place: Sweden: Stordalen...
ATTGGAAGCTGGATCGACCGATGGAATGACGATCCCAAGCCTTTCGTGTGGCATAAGAGCGCCGACGAGATCCTGGACACGCTGGCCTCATACTGCGAGCGGATCTCTGACTCAGGTCACTAGGGCAAGTATGCCCAGACGAGCTGGATGTGATCTTCCTCGCCGGTTGCAAGATTGATGTCCTGCGGTTGGCTGCATTGGTTACCGGACTTCTTGGGACCACAACCGAATACCGTGTAACTGCCCGGCGAGAGCTTGATATCGAATTTGCCCGACTTCCCAACGTGCTTCACGAGGGCGAGAGGCACGGAGTTGAACTCCACCTCGACTGTTCCAGCCGTCGGCTGGAAGCCACCAGGGTATGCGCCACCTTCGACACCCAGTTCGCCGACAATTGCCGAGTTATGTCCGGCACTGGTGTTCGCGTGGGCCGGAGCGGCCTGTAGTCCGATCACTGTGATGCTGCTGGCGAATAGCGCCAGAGCAAGTTTGATCAAACGGGACATGATTCTCCTTTCAGTTTCCGCCCTTGAAGACACCGGCCAAGGACGACGCTTGCGTTTGCAGGTGACCCGATCGCGGTTCTGGAGACTCATTGGAGCACGCCGCACACCGTGGACGGAGACTCCGGGAGCCACGGTCAGCCGGTAGCCTGTTACGCGTTGGCTGGAAACAGACGCCATACGGCCACGTTGGCGTGTTCCGCTGTCCCTAGTGGTGCGACTCGATCGCGATGCAGTCCTCTCACCAGCCACCAATATCGAAACGGTCCGTAACCGCATTCCGTTACAGGTTCAGGTTCCGTCGAGGGCTGTGCCACGTGTGGGTGCCGAAAGGACTCTCGAACCGCATCCACGGCCGGCTGGGTCCAAGGCAGCAACCAGTTCGACCTCCCGAGCAGAGAGACAAGGGGGCACGGACGGCGGTGGCGTCGAGAAGGATGCCGATGGCCATCCCCGGCCGGACACCTTGACAGGTACCTCGCGTCCCGACGGCGAGGGCGGCGAAGGCGAGGAATACGATGGTGGCCGCTCGTCTCTCAGGCCAATCGTAGAGGGGTCGACCTCCGCCGCTCGGCTCACCAGGCACGCCTGCTGGCGGTTCTATGGCCGGACGACGGCACACAGTTCCACCGCCCGATCCGGAGGGATCGACAGGCCATCGGTATCCCCGAGTACGTGCGGTTGGGGGAGGACGAGCGGAACCTATGACACACAACCCGCAACCTATGTGGGAGCCGGATAACGCGTTAAGCGAGTCGGTGGCCAGTCTGGCAGGTGCTGGGCGAATCTCGTACCGGGCTCTACGCCTCGTTACCGGCCAAACCACTTCTGGATCCAAGCCTTCCGACATCTCTCGCCACGCCCAGGCCCCATCCAGAGGACCCACATCCATTCTTTGACGGTTGCCCAGGCCGACTGCTTCGGGTGACCGATTGCCACGTCGACAAGTCTGCCATCCCGACGTCCTTCAGACGTCCGCAGGTCAGTTCAATGGTCCGGCGGCGGCGGGAATTGGGGCGCGGTATCGCCCGGACTCGGACGCGGGCTCACCAGCTCGCGCCGCCCGGAAGTGCCGGGCTACGTCGTCGGCTGGGCAGCCGCTAGAGGACCTACGCGCAATCACTCATCGTGGCGTAGATCCCGGACGGTTACCGGGACGAGTCGCCCTGTGTTCGATGACGACTCTGTTAGCCGACGAATGACTTGATGTCCTTGACGAGCTTGTCTTCGATCTCGATATTCCAGGCGGTTTCGGCCACATCCACGACGAGGAATAGGTCCGAGATGAGCAATGTTTCGATTGCTGCAACCCCGAGGTGCTCGAGCCACTTACCGATGCCAATACGGACCGTGAAATCGGCGGGAATCCCAGCAATCATGATGGTCATCGCGCGGTCTGCATCGACGACCCCACGCAGGAAGCCACCCTTCTTGGCTTGGATGGCCACGCCCTGCGCGCTCGGTGCTGAGGTCTGGGTCGTGAAGCCGTCGGTCTTCAGATACTCCTCGATGTGGGATTGCAGCGCGCTCAGGTCCGAGCCCTTGCCTTGGAAGTGCTCCACTTTCTCGCCGACCATGACGGCCTCCTTCGGGTTGGTCGCTGGGTCGTCTACCCAGCGCGATGGTGCAGATCAGAGTCCTCATTGGCGAGCCCACCCCATTAGGTGACCTACTCGTCGTGACCACCAGATCAGGGGACGGCCTCTAGCCGCCTGATGAAACCTAGTACCCAGGTTGGCGGAGGAGCGGTCGCGGCACTCCTCACAGCGCCCCGAAAGTCTCGAAGACCGCCCTGTGACCGCAATTCTCTTCTCCGACGTGACTCTTGTTTCCCCTCACGACGGTCGCGGTCAAGAGTTGCTGTGCACCATCCATCGCTGCCGGGTTGCGTTAGGCGTGACGCACTCGTCTTTCGGCTCGACCCAAGCGCAATCATGAGGAGACAGCGATCCGGGATGGGTCGCCGCCTGGCCTGGCCACCCGGCTCCGGCGCAACCCGCCCGCCGCTGATGGATGGAGAGGCTATCGGGATCCCGAGTACCGGGCCCTCAGACTCTGCTGGTCTGGTCCAAGACCTCGATCGGAATCAGGCACATCTAGTGTCGACAAGTAGCGCGGCGAAACTCGATCCTCGGGCTTTGAGCACCATGCCGACGAAGGGATGCCATCGCCAAACCCGGTTGAAGCCGCGGACCAACGCCCTTAGAGTGCTGTCGAGGATATTCAGCGCCCGGCGCTTATGCCGCGGTCGGCGGAGAGGGGAGTCCCATGTACAAAGCGATTGTCGTTGGTACCGACGGGTCAGACCGCGCGGAAGTCGCCGTCAAAGAGGCTTTTGCCCTGGCAAAGATGACTGGGGCCAAGGTACATGCCGTCCATGCAGTTCACCCCGCGGCCACGACGGGCTTCTCTGACGTACCCGGAACAGCGCAGTCAACCAGTGCCAGCCTGCGCGACCACGCTGACCACGTGGGCACGGAGCTGCTTGCCAAGGCCGAGCGCGAGGGAGTGTCTGCCGAGGTGCACAATCCCGAAGGTGACCCTGCGGATGCGCTCATCAGCATCGCCGAAGCTGTGGACGCCGACGTCATCGTGGTTGGAAACCGGGGTATGGCAGGGATGAAACGCTTTGTGCTCGGGAGCGTTCCCAACAAGGTGTCGCATCAGTGCCCCTGCAGTCTGCTCATCGTGAACACGGACCGCAGCTGATCCCTTGGGGCCCCGCTAGCGGTTAGGACTGATTCAGGTCCTAGTCGACGCCGAAGCTTTCATGGCTGCGACAATGTGAGCGCAAGCGGTGAAGGCAGCGCACAGAATGCCGGGTCCAGGCGCCTACGCGGGGAAGGGCGGCCACTCCCCGGACTGATTGGGATCACCCGTTCTGCTGCGGGTACCAGAGCCCGCCAGGCCGACCGGAATTGCCGCGTACAACGTCGCCACGGGGTAGCCCCGGATGGTGCTTACTCGCACGGTATCGCTCAGAGGCGCGATACCGTGCCTTTGAACTTCCCCCGTCATTCGATCGCCGGCGAGGAGCCCCCAGCTCGGCGGCCAGGATTGCGATCCTGGGCCCTGACCGGATGATTGTGGATACTCCCCTCCTTATTCTGTGGTGAATGCCACGCCGTTGCCATAACACCCCTGGCCAGAGAGATTCATGAACACCCCACTGCGAGGTGTTCATGAATCTGGACCCTCATTTTTCATGAAACCCACCGTTGGAGGTGGCGATGAGTCACTGGCTCGTCCGCCACCCCGGGAAGTACGCAAAATGCCGGCCTCCGGGCCGGCATTTTGCTTGAGCGTCGATCGACTTCCTGCGCTCAGACGCGACGAAGTCGCCCCGAAGGGCGATTTCTCGTTGCAGCCGTGGCTCAGCTGGTCGGGCGGACCGGTGGCCTTGGCCGGAACGGATGCACTCCCCCCAGGAGAACATTCAGGTGTCCAGGTTCCCTGGCGCCGCTTGGCCCGCGGCACGGGCTTGGGCTCGTCCTCGGCCTGCTTAGCCCTGAAACTCCGAATGCGATCGAGGTTGTACGCGGCCACCGTGAAACCGAGGAGGACGGTGATCTTCGTCCGCCCGAACACCCGGAAGAATCCCCGGAACAAGTCAGCGAACACCGCGGGGTCGGTGTCTCGTCCACCAGCTGGGTGGTCGACAGTCCTCGAGACGGCTGGGTCAGATCGTTACGTCGAGAATCTTGTAAGATGGAGCAGGACCAGGTTGCGTCATGTCGACACCGGAGATTTCGAGAATTTGCTGGCGTTGCCACTCGTCGAACGGATCGGGCGATGTCGCGATCTGGGCGAATGACGCAGCGACGTTATCGGCCTCCAAAAAAACGTACAGGACGGTGCCATCGGGACTCAGGAACCACAATTCGCGCTTCACACCCCGGCGCGCTCTAAAGACGCAGCAAACTCCCCCTGAGGAGTCATGCAGTCGGCGGCGAATGCCCGGACGTGGGTTGCCTTCCCGGGAAGGACGGGGAATGCTCCGCAAAACTCAGCCATTGCACCTCCGGTTCTACTTACCCTTGAGGCGATACTTGTCTCTCAGGTCCCGCTTCTGGAATGCGTCTCGCAACGTGCGCACGATAGAGCGCAAATGGAACGCTAGTCCGCGGCCATGCCGAGCCAAAACAGGGCCGCTACCTGGCGCAAGCGAGCAGGCACATAAAAAAAGTGGCGCATAGCCTTGAGGTTGCCGAGACAGCACTTTGCGCCGAACTTCAGCCGTAGGTCGGGTGCTGGGGCCAGCCGGGAGGCGAGTTCTCCCAATCTTCCTGACGGCCGTAGGGAGCTAGGTCGAGGATGTTGTTGACAAACAACAATCGGTCTACGCCCCGGCCACTGGTGGCGTATGTGCGATAGACCTGCTCGCCGTCGGTGAAGAACAGGTTGAGCATGAAACCGCGGCTTGCCCCGCAGTCATCGGCGAACGAAGTCTCGCGCGAGGACGCGAACGGCACCGTCCATCTCTTGCTGACACAGTAGGACTCCATCTGAGCCAGCGGCATGTTGGACACAGTCCGCCAGCTCACCCCCTCGTCGGCCAGCGTCGCCAGATCGATAACGTTGTTGGTGAAGTGAGTGCAGCCGGGACAGAAAGCATCCGGACCATTGTCCATGAACTGGTAGATGGCCAACTGCGGGCGCCCATCGAAGAAGTCCAGCAACCGCTTTGGCCCATCAGTAGTTTCGAAGAGGTACTTCTCGTTGTCAAGACGGACCATCGGAAGGCGGCGTCGTTGGGCGGCAATGCCGTCGAGGTGGCGAGTGGCTTCCTTCTCCGCAACGAGTAGCGCGTCACGCTCTCTCTGCCATTCCTTCGCCGACACGACACTCGGCATGCTGACCATGTGAGCCACCTCCAAGCTTGGTGATTCGGACCCCCGTGCCCGCCGACGAGGAGTTCCTCGGGAATCATGATAGGCACAGGCCACCGAACCCATCGCAGGAATCGCCAGGAGTACTTTGAACACTTTCCGATCACGCCCACCCGTACTTCAAGTGATCCGTCCCGAGAAAGGTCGAGCCATCTCCCGACCATACGGCGAAGCGACCGCGTTTCGCGGGCCCTTGCGACATCGGTCGAATCAACCCAATCGGGATGCCGGAGAGCCTGTGTGGAACGGCGGATAAACCTGCGGGGAATGATCAACCGGCCTGTGGGGACCTTAGGACGCTGCGACCAGCCTCTCGAGGTTCTCCAGGCTGGCCTCGATCTCGAGCCGCCATCGCTCGCCCCCTTTGACTGCCCTCTGCAGCCAATCGGGTGAGCGGCTGCAGTCGAAAAACTCGGTGACCCGAGTGCGGCCGGCGTCCATCGGTTCGAGCTGCCATCCCCATTGGTGATGCGCCGGCTCACCGACGTCGGACTGGAACTCCGGTTTGTCGATGGAACGCATGACCGGCTCCCACACGATGCGCCGCTCTGGCTCGAACTCGACCACGCGGTTCTCCATGACGTAGTCGCCCATCTCGTCGTTGAACATGTTCATGGCGAAGACGTCGCCAACCTTCGAGATGACCACGTCCTCCACTGCAGTCCGCAACATACCGGTTCCGTCCACGTCGGGATGAGCGGCGGGGCGGGCCAGGACGGAGAAGACCCGCCCGGCCGGCGCCGGGATGTCACGCGATACGGAGATCGACGGCTCAGCCATTGTTCGCCCGCAACTTGAACTGGTACCCGTAGAAGCGGCCGCTGGCCTGGACGTCGGACGTCCAGGGGTCGACCCAACCAGGCACTCCGTTCGGTGGTGAGGTCCTGGTCGTCATTGCGGCTCCTTTCCTGTTCGTGTCGTGAGATGAGACGGCATCACCGGCGGATAGTCATCGCCAGCCGGCAACTTTTTCCAAAGAGCCGCTCGCGACGATTCAGGGTCGCCGGCTCCGTCAGCCAGGTGAATGGGTCGATGGTGCCGAATCACGATCGTGCTGGAGGGTCCCGGCGCACCCGATCTGGCGGCCGTCGACAAGCTGGCCCGGTGGCAACACTGCTCGGTCAGGCCGAACGCCGAGAACAGCCGATCTTGGTCCAACAGGTGGCCGTCGGTGAACGGGATTGTGACAGCTCCCGGCGGTGCGCTCACTCCCATGGAGGCAGCCTGGCACAGAGAGACGGGCCGGCGCCCAGGCCAGGGCACAGAACCACAGTCGACAGGCCTTGGCTCAGTTCGGTTCCGCCTCCCATCGAAGACGCTTCGACTCCGTCCCGTACCGCCCCCCACCGGCGATACGGGGCTCCAACTTGTCCGTCATTGCGGGGGCCGATTTCTTGGTTCTGCACCTTGGCCGGCGAAGAAAACCGATCTCGGTCCCGACCAGGTCAATGTGGACGCTCCCTCCGTGAGCTGTGGAGACTCCCTTATCGTCGCCATGTCGCCCGTGGCGGGGCGTTTCATGAACACCCCACTGAGGGAAGTACACAAAATGCCGGCCGTGGGGGCCGGCGTTTTGCTTCGGAAGCGATCAACGTCTTGCGCCCGGACGCGACGAAGTCGCCCAGATGGGCGTTCTCTTCTAGCCGGGACGCCTGGGACCTTGGCACTCGTCAGACGGGTGTCCATCTGCTCCCGATCAGATCACCCGTCGTGAATACCGGTCAGCCGCCGCTAGCCACAGCGCGTAGCACGGCCATGGAGTCCTGCATGACGTCGGCGAGGTCCCGGTCGTCGCCCCCGCTCGACCACCGTTCGAAGGCGACGCGGAATACCGTCATGCCTGCCTCGGCAGCCAGGCTGGCTTGGGGCTCGCCCACGCCTCTCTGGTGCAGGGCCTTTGCCACTGCCGCGGCATAGTCGGCCAGTTTCGCCAACTCCCGCTCCCGCAGCTCGGGGTTGGCGGCGACTACGGCGTGTCGCTGGCGGGACAGGTCCCGGCGGAACTCGCCGAGCATGGCGGCGGCGGCGGCGAGTCCACAGGCAACAGCATCGAGCGGCCCGTCCTCCGGGGGCGCCCCGGCCACGCCGGCCACGATCCGCTCTTGGAGGAGGGCAGATCCACCGAAGAGCACTTCTCGCTTATCGGCGAAGTGCCGGAAGAAGGTGCGCTCGGTCAGCCCCGCTCGGGCGGCGATTTGCGCGGCTGTGGTCTGGTCGAATCCCCGCTCTGAGTACAGAGCCAGGGCCGCTTCCTGCAGCCGCCCGCGACTATCCGGCTCCCATCGACCCATGTCCCCCATCCTAGGCGTTGACAGTCACTGACATCCGATCTATGTTGATAGCAGTCACTGACATCAACGCGTTCCCCGGAGGTACCCATCATGAGAATCTTTGTCACCGGCGCATCGGGCTGGATCGGCTCGGCAGTCGTGCCCGAGCTGCTCGGAGCCGGCCACGAGGTGGTCGGCCTAGCCCGCTCCGAGGCAACGGCGCAGCGGCTGGAAGCGGCCGGCGTCATAGTTCAGCGAGGCGACGTCGACGACCCCGACGGCCTGGCCAAGGCGGCCGCCGACTCCGACGGCGTGATCCACCTGGCGTTTCAGCACGAGGTGGCATGGGGTGGCAACTTCGCCGCCGCCGCGGCGACCGACCGACGAGCCGTGGAGGCCATGGGCGCCGCCCTGGCCGATTCCGACCGGCCCTTCGTGCTCGCCTCGGGCGTGCTCGGGCTGACAGCCGGTCGGGTGTCCACCGAGGACGACGGGCTCGTGCCCAGCGCCGAGGTTCGGTCCAACCCCGCCGGGCGCCGGTCGGCTACCACCCTGCTCACCCTGTCCCTGAGGGGCATAGGCGTCCGCTCGTCGGTGCTGCGCTTCCCCCCGACGGTCCACGGCGCCGGCGACCACGGGTTCGTGGCCACCCTCGTCGGCATCGCCCGCCAGCGGGGCGTGGCCGGATACGTGGGTGACGGCACCAACCGCTGGCCGGCTGTGCACCGCTCCGACGCCGCCCGCCTGGCCCGCCTGGCCGTCGAGGCCGCCCCCGCCGGCTCGGTCTTGCACGCGGTCGCAGACGAGGGCGTCCCCTTCCGGGAGATCGCCCAGGTGATTGGGCGTCACCTCGGCCTCCCTGCAGCGTCAGTGCCCCCCGCCGACGCCGTCGAACACTTCACCCACCTGGGCCACTTCGTCGCTATCGACAGCCCCGCCACCGCCGCCGTAACCGGGGAGCTGCTCGCATGGGAGCCCACCGGGCCCAGCCTCCTCGAAGATCTCGAGCAGGATCACTATTACCGCTAAGAGAAACTCATGATGCAACCGCACTCCGCCCTATAAATGCCGCCGATACCAATCAGACGGACCTCGGATCCCTATCGGCATCGCGTCACGCCTGAATGCTGCCGCCTCGGTGGTTCGGCGCCAGATTCATAGTCTGAAGCGCCGACCGATAACGCCGCCCCGCAGTGGATGCACGCACGTACTTCAACCGATCGCTGCCGGGTACACGCGAGTTGTTGCGTGATCATGCATTGCTTGACCCGCTCGATATCGTCGGTCTTTGTCGATCCCGTCTCTCCCCCTACGGATGGATGAGCTCGACGTGGCGGCCGCTGGCGATGGCCAAGGGTTTCAGGTCCACTGGGTCGGTAGTGACGATTTCGTCACCGTCGTGAGCGATGAGGACGATTGAGGCATCGATGAGATCCGCTTGCTGGCTGGCGGCCAGGAGTTCACCGGCTGCCCTTCCGAGGCTCTCGTCGAGTGGCCGGACTTCGATCCCATCCAGAGCCTGAGATAGGCGAGCCTGGCGCGGTCCTCCCCGCCACATCTGGCCCAAAACGGCGGCGTTGGTCAAGGGGACCTCGCCTCGTAAGCAGGCCGACTTGAGCCTGACCCAGCTGGCGCGCTCATCACGTTCGAGGGACATCAGGCCACCTGCGTCGAAGACCAGGGTCATGCCGCCCCTCGTCGAGTTCGTTTGCTTGGCGGCTTCGAAGCGCGGCTAGGACCTCGTACGACCTCAGCCGACTCTCGGTCGCGGCGAGCCTGGGCCGTCATCTCGTCAGTTGTGATCTCCCCATGTGTCGCCTCGTAGGCCCTAATGGCCTCAGACAGCGACTGCAGCCGACGATCACGGAGGGCTCGGTCCACAAGGGCGGCGTTCACCCACGCACTCAACGAGTCCGCTAGCCCGTCGGCAACAGCTTGGTTCCCGGCCTCCACCAGGTCGGGGTCTACCGTGACCGTGAGTCGTTCCTTTCGCGCTGTCATACTATCATTCTTACTCCGCTCATACTTCTATGGCAACCCGGATCAAGGGCTCGGGCGTAGATCTCGGCTCGCTGACCCCTGACGCGCCTCTGATCACAGGGTCAGTGGTAAAGCGGTGCGTGGGTGCGCTGGCAGAGAAAAAGGGTCGCGCACAGATCGGTGTTTCGGCCGTTACGAGATAATCGCCGGTGGCCGCTCGATTTAACCGGCGTGCCATCAATGGCGACGTCCAGCAAGACCCCTCGGTATTGCCGGGAGTGGTGAGGTCAGAACTGGCCCTGACCGACGAGACCGCGCTGTATCGCGCCGTGCCGGCGATCCCGACCGGGTCGCCGTCAGACCGAGGCATCATCACTGGCATCACTTACAGCACCAGGTCCAGGGTATACGCAGCCCCCTGGTAGCTCACATTTCCGTGCGTAGCGAGAGCCCCCTAGGGGAGATCAGTCCGAGCCAAATGCCTCTAGAGGCCATCTCCGCTCGCTTCGGCAGGTCATTCCGGTCCTCGCGTACCCTGGTGTCTTCCGGGCGGAGGATGTTCCATGGCCATCCAGAGCGCAACGATCCTGTTCACCGACGTCGTGGGCTCGACGGAGTTGTCGCCGCGACTGGCGCCTGACGCTGTTGAGGAGATCTGCCACAGACGACGCCGGCAGGTGAGAAGCACCGAGCGACCCTCATGGTCCAAGTGAGCGAGTCGAAGAGGGGCTGATGGACGACGAGATGAACGGGTGGGCTCCAGCGCTCGAGGAGATCGCGCGGCGCAAGTCCGAAGCTCGGTCGATGGGAGGAGAGGCCCGTCTGGACCGTCAGCGACAGCGGGGTCGGCTCAACGCTCGCGAGCGCCTGGCCACTTTCTTCGACCCCGACACGTTCTTCGAGATTGGCAACCTGGTCGGCACTACCCAAGAGCCTCCTGTTCCCGGCGACGCTCTGGTGGCTGGATTCGGTCGGGTCAACGGCCGGGCGGCGCTGGCTGGCGCCGAGGACGTGACTGTGCTCGGTGGTTCGATCGGCTCCGGCGCGTCGGACAAGCGCTACCGCTTGTGTCAGCTCGCCCTTCAGGAGCGGGTGCCACTGGTGATGATGCTTGAAGGTGCTGGCCACCGCGTCACCGACTCGGCGGTGGGTCGCCGTCCGGGTGACCTCATGGGCTTGGTTGAGCTGTCGGGACGGGTACCGATGGTCTGCCTGGTGCTCGGCGCCTCGGCCGGTCACGGCGCGCTCACCGCCCCCTTGTGCGACTTCGTGGTGATGACCGAAACCGCATCGATCTTCGCCGCTGGGCCACCACTTGTGAAGTCGGCAACAGGGGAGGACGTCACCAAGGAGGTGCTCGGCGGTCCCCGGGTAGCGGTCGATACCGGGGGTGTGGTGCACAACGTGGTGACCGACGACGTCGAGGCGATTGGCCTCGCCCGTCGATACCTCGCCCACTTTCCCCTCAACGGCTGGGAACAACCACCGTTTCGTGATGGTCCGGACAGTGGACGACGCCAAATTGACATCCTCGAGCTGATCCCCCCCGACCCCCGCCGCCCCTATCCCATCCGACCCGTGCTCGCACGGCTGGTCGACGACGGCGAGATGCTCGACGTGCAACCCCATTTCGGTCGTTCGATCGTGACAGTGCTCGCTCATATCGGAGGGCGCAGTGTTGCCATTGTCGCCAACGACCCGAGCGTGTTGGCCGGAACGATCGACAGCAACGCCGCCGACAAGGCCGCCCACTTCCTTGACGTGGCCGGAGCGTTCGGGCTGCCGTGCATCTTTTTGGCCGACAACCCGGGCGTGCTGGCCGGTACGAATGCCGAGAGACAAGGCATCCTCCGTCACGCGGCACGGATGTTTGCCGTGCAGCACCGACTGCAGGTGCCAAAACTTCACGTCACCATCCGCAAGGCCTTCGGGTTCGGCTCCTCGGTCATGGCCATGAACCCCTTTGACGGCCAAACCATCACCCTGGCCTTCCCTTCGATCACGCTTGGTGCTCTCCCGGCCTCGTCCGAAGGAAGCGCCATCGTGGATCCCGAGGAACGGGCGCGGGTGGCCGCTGACCAGGCTCGGGCATCGGTGACCGCCGGTGCACGACTCTCCTACGACGACGTCATCGATCCCCGCGAGCTCCGCAACGCCCTCATCGCCGGCCTCAGCCTCGCCGAAGGTCGCGACCCTGCCTCCCGTAGACCCCTGCCGGTGGGAATCCTGCCGTGAAAGGCTGCGTCTCACACGACCCTTGGCCGGGCCTTATCGGTCGACAACTTGTATGTCCCGGCATTGACCTGGACAATGTGTGAGGGAGACAAGAATTCGGGGAACACGGGGGATGCCTTGCACAACTCGATCGAGACGGCGGTGCCAAGTTGTTTCGCCCCGGACGTTTTGGAGGGCCAGGTGGCGTTCGTAACTGGGGGTGCCACCGGGATCGGCAAAGAGATCTGCCGGATTCTCGGTGCTCATGGCGCTCGCATCACCATGGCCAGCCGAAAACGCGACAATCTCGAAGCTGCAGTCGACGAGCTCCGTGCCGAGGGTGTGGACGCGACGTTTGGCGTCTGCGATGTCCGCGACGCCCAGGCGGTGAAAGGCGTGATCGACCAGGTCGTAGCCGACTACGGCAGGCTCGACATCGTGGTCAATGACGCCGCTGGTAATTTCCCTGCGCCGATGTCGAAGATCTCGCCAAATGGCTTCAAAGCAGTAGTCGACATCGACCTGCTTGGGACCTACAACGTGACACGGTTTGCGTTCGACGCGTGGCTGCGGGACCACGGGGGGAACATCATCAATATCAGTGCTCCCTTCGAGCAGAGGGGTGTCGTCTACCAGTCGCACGTCGCGGCGGCGAAGGCGGGGGTCGACTCGCTAACTCGGACCTGCGCCGTCGAATGGGGTCCATACGGAATACGGGTCAACGCCATCGCGCCTGGTTCGATTAATGCCACAGAGGGCGTCCGTCGCTTCGCCGAAGCCGTTCCATCCGGACAGACGCTACCTTCGAGCCCGCTCGGCATGCACGGCCAAGGCTCGGACATTGCCTATTTGGCTCTTTTCCTGTGCAGCCCAGTGGCCCGCTTCATTTCAGGGCAAGTGATCGCCGTGGACGGAGCCACCTCGGCGGACCTGCTGAAGATGCAGGCGGGGCAGATCTAGCCACATCGGTCAGGGCTGTCCGGCGCCCCGCGCCACCGAACACAGGTCACGCGATCGACGTGGGCGGTCTTGGGACCCACACCAGCGTGCAGGAGATGACTCGCCCGCCACCCCGGGAAGTACACGAAATGCCGGCCTGCGGGCCGGGCATTTTGCTTTGGAAGCGATCGACTTCTCGTGCCCGGACACGATGCTGTGGCCCCGAAGGACACTGTTTGTTGGGAAGGCTGCTGATCAGTTAGTCAGGCGGACCCGTGGCGTTGGCGGGAATGATTTCGCCGTCCCGCATAATGCAATCGCCCCCACGTCCCCTGGCGGCGCTTGGCCCGTTGGAGAGGTTTGACCTCGTCCTAAGCTTGTTAGGCCCGGAAGCGGTCCAGGTTGGAAGTGGCGATAGCGAAGCCGAGCAAGACGGAGATCTTGGTCCGGCCGAACACCCCCAGCACCGACGATGATCACCCTCCCTGGCGCCGAGACTCTAGACAGGACACCTCCGATGTCGGATTGCCGTCACCAACCGACGGCGGCAAGAAACGATCAGACAACCCACCCATGCCCGAGAATTGCGTCATGAAAACGCACTGTCCAAGTGGATTGTGACACCACCCAGAACGCAGACGCGCAGCGTTGGAGCGACGGTCTCGCCTATAAGCAGGCCGCCGTGAAGATGGACGCCGAGTTCCAATGCCTGATCGACGGTTGAGATCTGTCACGCCGGTTCGAACTGCGGGAGATTGCGCCCATCGGACAACCCCTCCCACGTGATCTTGACCCGCATCCCCACCCGGACCTCTTGCGGAGGACATCCCACCACGTTGGACATCATCCGCACGCCCTCGTCGAGGTCGATCAGGGCGATCGTGTAGGGCGGAGTGAGGTTGGAGTTCTGCGGGTTGTATTCCACCGTGAATGTGTAGACAGCCCCGCTACCAGCGGAGGGACGCCACTCCAGGCGGCTGCCGAGGCAGCGGGGACATACCTCGCGCGGGAAGAAGATCGCGTGCCCGCAGTCACTGCACCATTGCAGAAGGAAGCGACGCTCACGCGTCGCCTCCCAGAAGGGGGCGGTGGTCGGGGTGACGGGTGGCTCGAACCTCCGGGGTTGTTCGGTGGTCTGGGTCACAGCGTCGCCTCCGTTCCCAACACGATGGTGGACAGGCACGAGAGGACCATCCCCGAGCCGTGGGCCACGGCAACGTCGGCACCGCCGACCTGGCGGGCCCCGCACTCGCCGCGAAGCTGTCGGACGGCCTCAACCAGAAGGAACATTCCGTACATGCCGGGATGGGTGAAGGAGAGGCCCCCACCGTTGGTGTTCATCGGCAGCGCCCCGCCGGGGCCGGTCTTACCGTCCTCCACGAAAGGGCCGCCCTCGCCCTTGGCGCAGAAACCGAGGTCCTCGAGGTGCAGGAGAGCGGTGATGGTGAAACTGTCATAGCCCATGAGAACGTCCACATCGTGCGGCTTGATGCCGGCCATGGCGAAGGCGTTGGCTCCCGACACGGCACCGGGGGTGACGGTGAGATCCGGCATCTGGCTGATCATGGAATGGTCGTGACATGTCCCAGCACCGAGCACGTAGACCGGAGGCTTGGCCAAGTCCCTGGCCCGTTCGGCGCTCGTCATGACGAAGGCGCCGGCGCCATCGGTCACGAGGCAGCAGTCGAGGAGGTGAAGCGGTGAGCTCTGGAGGGGAGATGCCAGCACGTCGTCGACGGTGATCGGTTCCCGGTAGCGGGCTTTGGGATTCATTCTGGCCCATTCACGGGTACTCACGGCGATCTGGGCCAGCTGTTCGGATGTCGTCCCGTACTGGTGCATGTGTCGGGTGGCAGCCATTGCGTAGGGACCCATGGGCATCCGCAGCCCGAAGGGCAGCTCCCACTCGGCGGCGGGATTGGGTCCCATCATCGGTCGCCAACCCGGCCCACCTCTGCGTCGAGTGCGATCGCTGCGGGGGGTCGAGGCGTAGACACCGATCACCACCTCGCAGAGCCCGGCGGCGATGGCGGCGGCAGCGTGCTCGACATGGACCTCGTAGCTGGATCCGCCTGTATTGGTCGAGTCGGTGAAGCGTGGGTGGATACCCAGATACTCGGCCATCCCGATAGACGATGTTGCGTGCGTCACGCCATCAACATCGGACAAGGACAGGCCGGCGTCGGTAAGAGCCTCGCAGATCATGGCCACTTCGAGTGCCCGGCCGGTTCGATCCAGTTCGCCCGTGGGGGAGGCGTCGTCCGCCACACCCACAAGCGCTGACGCGCCTCTCAGACTTGCCACACTCATCCCCCCGGTCGGGCCATTATGAATAGTCAGTCACGTGAACCGTCAAGTGTCCCGGACCGGACTGGCTCCCTTGAGCGCGGCCGTCCCGGCAGACGCCAGCGATGGCTTCTGACCATCGAGCAAGCGGGCAAGCACCGCGGCCCGCGTCGGAGAAAGTTCCTCGACGACAAAGTCGATCAGTGCCATCTGGGCCGGAGCGAGCATCTCGTACGGTTGGCGAAGTTCAAGCCAGCGACGGAACACGGCCCAGCGGCCCCGTACCAGAGCGGTGGCCACGAGGTGGGCGTAGACATCCTCGACCTCATCGACACCGGCGTCCGCCACAAGGCCCGAGGCCAGGATGGCCTCGCAATCTGCATCAAGTTCGGCCATGAGCGAGCGCAGGACAGGTTCCGGAGCGATCCATCGAGCGCGCCTCTTCGTCCACCGCGCCACCTCCGGCGAGGACAGATGCTTGACGTGGCGGCGCCAGATGTCGAATGTGGAGGCGTCGCGATCAACCACGTCGACATCAGCCTTCAAGCTCTCGGCCCAGTCGACGTTGCGGGCCAAGGCCAATTGGGCCTTCGACTCGAAGTAGCGAAAAAGGGTGGGTGGCGCAACCTCCACCGACTGACAGATGTCTTCGAGGGTGGTTGCGGCGTAGCCCTTCTCAGAAAAGAGCTTTTGGGACGCCGAGATCAGGGCCTCTCTCGTGCGGAGCTTCTTTCGCTCGCGCAGCGGTTGCGGATTCTGGGGAGCCTCAATCACCTGCGGTCGCCGTCCATACTTCGCCCTCCCGGACCGTTCACCGCGGCCAAATCGTGCGTGTTGTGCATCAGGTGAACGTTTGTTAACCACTATCATATATGCAACAATGATGGCCTGGCCACGACCACGGCGTCCCACCGCACAGCCACCGGCACGGTCCACCGGGGTCGTGGGCCCGGGAAGGTGACCCGGACGCGCGGAGGACCTTCGACGAATCGAGACCGACGTGGAGCACCTGTCTATGGCAAGCCCGGTGCGGAAGCGCCGTGTCGATCGGCACCACGCGCCTAAGGGTGGCAGCGGCCGCCTCCCTGATTGACATGATGGACTGGACATGACCGAGACGGCGACATCGACCGACGAGCTGTTGAGCGATCTGCGGGCGTGGTTGAAGCAAAACTGGGACCCCGACCTCACCGTAGGAGACTGGTGGGAGCGCCTCGGCACGGCGGGATGGTCCGCCCCAGGGCTCCCCACCAATGCGTATGGCAAGGCCATTGCTCGGGCGGACGCCGTGCTGGTCGCCGACGAGATCGCCACCTTTGGTGCTCTGGTTGCGCCAGCCGGCCTCGGCCTGCTTCTTGCCGCACCGACCATCGCCGTCCATGGCACGCAGCAGCAGATCGACCACTACGTCCGCGACATCGTCACCGGCCGCAAGGCGTGGTGCCAGCTCTTCAGCGAACCCCAGGCCGGTTCGGACCTGGCTGGCCTGCAGACCAAGGCGTTCAAGGACGGCGACGAGTGGGTCATCAATGGGCAGAAGGTCTGGACCTCGGGCGGGCATTACGCCGACCTGGGCATGCTGTTGGCCCGGACGGATCCGGACATGCCCAAGCATCAAGGGATCTCGTACTTCGCATTCGAGATGCACCAACCGGGAGTGGAAGTGCGCCCACTCAAGGAGATGACAGGACACGCCCTTTTCAACGAAGTGTTTCTTACCGACGCCAGGGTGGCCGACTCCGCCCTGATCGGTGGCGTCAACCACGGATGGGCGGCCGCCAACACGACCCTCACGAACGAGCGGGCGGGCCTCGGTTCGGGCGGCGGCAACACCGCCGGTGGTGGCATGGCCCAACCGGGCACGGTCGTGGGTGCCCTGGGCAAACGGGTCGGTGACTTCGTTGCTCCCGAGGACGGCAGGGGCAGCGCACGGATGGGAGGTGGTGGTGCGCTCGGCGCCACCCGCCGTGGCGCCGGCATGTTGATCGCCCTGGCGAAGGCGAAGGGCGTCAACACCGACGCCGTGGTGCGACAGGACCTGGCCCGCCTCTACACACTGGGCGAGTTAGGGAGATTCAACGGACTGCGCGTGAAGGCCCTCAGGGAGCAGGGCGGCGACATCCCGGGCATGCCGAACGTGGCCAAGCTCTCGATGAGCCAGATCGTGCGCCTCAGCCGTGACCTCGGGCTGAGGATCGCCGGGCCCTCGGGCATGCTGCACGGATACAACGAAGCCGACAGCGCCGCCCTGGTTGAGGCGACCGGTGACCCGATGGTCGGTGCCGTCACCGCCATGGCGCTGATCGCCCAAGCACCTCCCATCTACGGCGGTACCGATCAAGTGCAACGCAACGTCATCGGCGAGCGTGTCCTGGGCCTGCCCAAGGAACCCAACAACGACCGGGTGACACCGTTCTCCGAGCTGCCCAAGAACGCCTGAGCCATAATGCGCGCGGAGATATGGGGGAGGCGGGGGGATGTCGGTTCCGGAAGATAAGAGCGAAGCCGCCGCCCAGGGCATGCTCGTGGCCTGGTTGGCAGCCCGAGCTCCTGATCGGCCGACGTTGTACACGGCGTATGGCGATCGCACGTACGGCGAGCTGAACGCCAATATCAACCGGCTGGTGCGGGCATTGCGGGCCGGCGGCCTGCGATCGGGCGACAGTGTCGCTCTTATGTGCACGAACCGCCCCGAGTTCCTCGAGGTCCTCTACGCCACCCAGCGCTGCGGATTGCGCCTCACCCCCATCAACTGGCACCTCACAGGTGACGAGGCGGGCTACATCGTGGAGAACTGCGAAGCCAGGGCGTTCATCGCCGCTGCGGAGCTGGGCGACAGGGCGATCGAGGCGGGGGCTGGCCGCACAACGGGGATGGTCGGCGGTCTTCTGAAACTGGCCGTGGGTGGGGAGCTCCCCGGGTTCGCCTCCTACGCCGACATGATCGCGGAATACGACGGAGCCGACATAGAAGACCCGACGCTCGGTAGCCAGATGCTCTACACCTCAGGCACGACCGGTCGACCCAAAGGGGTGAATCGAGCGGGGGCGCCGAGCTCCCTGGCCGGTGTCAACTTCTGGAGGTACAGCGAGGACTTTCCTCATGGCGAGGACGTCCACTTGTGCACCGGACCCCTGTATCACGCCGCGCCGCTGGCCTTCTCGGTGGCCGCGCCCATGCTCTACGGCGTGCCCATCGTGATCATGGACCAGTGGGATCCGATAGAGACGCTGCGCCTCATTGACCAGCACCGCATCACCCACACCCACATGGTACCAACCATGTTCCACCGTATGCTGGCCCTGCCCGAAGACGTCAGGGCCAAGTACGACGTCTCCTCGCTCGGCGTCGTGATCCATGGCGCCGCGCCGTGTCCCGTGACCGTCAAGCAAAGGCTCATCGAGTGGCTGGGCCCCATTGTCGTCGAGTACTACGCTGCCACCGAGGGGCTGGGCACGCTGGTCGATTCGGCCACCTGGCTCTCTTACCCCGGCACGGTTGGACGCCCGATGGTCAGCGGTCTGGTCAAGGTGGCCGATGACCACGGCAATGAGGTGCCGTCCGGGGAAATCGGCCTGGTGTGGCTGCGGGCCGTGGCGAAGTTCGAGTACCACCGCGACACGAAGAAGACGGCCGAGTCGTTCCGCGGTGAGTACTTCACATTGGGCGACATGGGCTACATGAATGAGGAGGGCTACCTTTTTTTGACCGACCGAACTGCCAACCTGATCATCTCCGGCGGTGTCAACATCTACCCGGCCGAAGTCGACGCCGTGTTGTTGCAGCATCCCGCCGTCGCTGACGTGGCCACGATCGGAGTGCCTAATGAGGAGTGGGGCGAGGAGGTCAAGGCAGTCGTGCAGCTGGTTGAAGGGGTCGCGGCCACCGAGGTGCTGGCGTCCGAGCTGATCAACTTCACTCGGACACGCCTGGCCCATTTCAAATGCCCGCGTACCGTCGATTTCATGGACCGGCTACCGCGGGAAGATACGGGAAAGATCTTCAAGCGGAAATTACGCGAGCTCTATCGGGTGGCAGCCGCAAGCAACCATTCCCAAACCAACCATTCCCAAACCAACCTGTAAGGAGAGCACTCACGTGGGCATCTGCGACGGACGCATCGTCGTCATCACCGGGGCGGGTCGTGGCATCGGGCGCGAGCACGCCCTCGAGTTCGCCAGCCAGGGTGCCAAGATCGTGGTGAACGACCTGGGAGCCGAGGTTGACGGCACCGGGAGCGCCGCCGGCCCGGCCGGCGAGGTCGTCGACGAGATCAGGGGCATGGGCGGGGAGGCGGTGGCCGATGGCGAAGACGTCAGTGACTACGAGGGGGCGGGCCGCCTGATCCAGACGGCCATCAAGACCTTCGGTGGTCTCGACGTCCTGGTCAACAACGCCGGCATCCTGCGCGACCGCATGCTTGTCAACATGACCATCGAGGAGTGGGACGCCGTCATCCGGGTGCACCTGCGCGGCACCTTCGCCCCCATGCGTCACGCCGTCGAGTACTGGCGCAACCGCTCAAAAGCCGGGGAATCCAACGACGCCCGCATCATCAACACCACCTCCCCCTCAGGGATCTACGGCAACGTGGGGCAGACCAACTACGGCGCCGCCAAAGCTGGCATCGCGTCGATGACCATCATCGCCGCCATGGAACTGGGCCGCTACGGCGTCACCGTCAACGCCATCGCGCCGGCGGCGCTGACCCGCATGACCGAGAACCTCGGTATGGGGACGGCCTCGGCGACGAGGAAACCTGACGAGTTCGACGCGCACGACCCCGGCAACATCGCTCCGCTTGTCGTCTGGTTGGGCAGCTCCGAATCGGCCGGCATCACCGGACGAGTCTTCAACGTCCAGGGTGGCAACATCAGCGTGGCCGAAGGTTGGGTGGCCGGCCCTGGCGTCTCCAAGGCCGACCGCTGGGATGCGGCCGAGCTGGGCGGCATTGTCCCTGATCTGGTGCCCAAAGCCGCCGCCAACGCCAACATGGGTGGAAGAAGGAGTTGAGTGATATGACATCTGAATCCGGCGCCCACCAGGACGGCTCAGGGCACGAGGTCGGCCCGACCCTGCCCGGTCGAACGGAGATGGACGAGGCCGTCCATGTCATCAAGGACAACGCCGACCGCCTGTTCGCGTGGGACTACGAACGGGACCGGGGGCAGCTCGTCACCCTCTACAACAAGGCCATGAGCTCACAATGGAACAGCGTGACCGACCTGGATTGGGCCACCGATGTCGACCCCGAGCGGCTGGTGGCCGAACAGGACAGCCCGATGCTGGCCGTAACCCGTATCGCCGGAACCCTGCCCGGGTCGCCCCTGAGCAAGTGGAGCGAGAAGGAGTACTCGAAGCTGGGCATCGAGTTCTTCAAAGCCAACCTGAGCCAGTTCATGCACGGCGAGCAGGGGGCGATGATGACGGCCGCCAAGATCGTCGAGACCGTCCCATGGATCGACGCCAAGTATTACGCCTCCACTCAGACCATGGACGAGGCCCGGCACACCGAGGTGTTCGCCAAGTACCTCTCCCTGAAGCTGGGCGAGGCCTATCCGATGAGCCCGTTCCTGAAGGCGCAGATCTGGTCGCTGCTGGAGGACTCCCGGTGGGATATCGCCTACCTGGGGATGCAGATCGTCATTGAGTCGTTGGCCCTGGCCGCCTTCGGGGACATGTTGCGGCGGACCGAGGAGCCGTTGCTCAAGAAGCTGCTCAGATACGTCATGTCCGACGAGGCCCGCCACGTCGCCTTCGGTGTGCTGACACTGTCGGAGTTCTACTCTGACCTGAGCGAGGCCGAGCTGCTCGAACGCCAGGAGTTCATGGTCGACGCCACCCTCAACTCGCGTTCGCGAGCCACCACCCCCGAGGTGTGGGAGCACATGGGTGTCGATCACGGGGCCGTCGTTCCCTTCATCGTGGAGGCAGCGGGGCGGGCCAAGATCAACCCGGGCGGCAGCTTCGTACGCGGCTTCTTCGCCAAGCTCGTACCCAACACCCGAAAGCTGGGATTGCTGGACGCCAACAACGGGTACCTGCGTGAGAAGTGGGGACAAGCGGGCCTGCTCGAGTTTGAGTTCGCCGACGACACCGGCTCGGACTACGAGACGTACGACGCTGTAGCCGCCGATCGTCTGGCGTCGGGCTGACCCCGGCTCCGTCGTGGATGACCGACCGGTGAAGCGAGCGGTCCAGCGCCGATGGCCGTGAATCCCTCCAAGGCGCAGGCGGGCAAGTCTGGGAAATCCATAGGTTGGACATTGTTGGCCAGGACGATTCTCCGTCATCGAGCCGCAGTCTTCATGGGCGTCGGGGTCGGCATGCTCTGGAGCGCCATTCGGGTCATCGTGCCCAACCTCACCGGTGCCGCCATCGACAACGACATGCGAAACGGGTGGCACAGCAAGAGTCTTCTGATGTACGCCCTGGCCATCTTGGTACTGGGTGCCCTTTCGGCGACCTGCTCCGGGCTCCGGCGGTACCTGGCGTTCAGAGTCTCTTACGCCGTTGAGACCGATCTTCGTCAGACAATGTTCGGCAAGCTGCAGGAGCTTGATTTCGAGTACCACGACGGCGCCCAGACCGGTCAGCTGATGGCCCGCTCGGCCACCGACCTCCAGCAGATCAATGCATTCACGACCATGATCCCGCTCACGATCGCCAACGTGCTCACGGTCCTCCTCGTGTCGATAGTCCTCCTTGTCATCGATTGGAAGCTGGCGCTCCTTGCGCTGTTCTGCCTGCCCTTCGTGAACATCGCCGCCAAGCGGTTCTCGACGAGGCTCCACCCCGTCGCCATGGCCCTTCAACAGGAGCTATCCACCGTGTCGACGATCGTCGAAGAGACCGTGACCGGGATACGAGCAGTCAAGGGCTTCGGCGCTGAGGCTGCGCAGCACCGCCAGCTCTCCCGCCAAGCGGACAATGTGTTCGACCGCATCGTCGACCTGGCTCGTATCCGGTCGCGCTTCCAGCCGCTGTTGGATGTCATCCCCGCAATATCGATGGCCAGTGTTCTGGCGTACGGCGGGGTTCTGGTCCTGGATCACCGGATACAGGTGGGGCAACTCGTTGCGTTCAACCTCTATATCACCATGCTGATCAATCCCTTGCAGTCAATCGGACAGATCATTGCGCTGGCGCAACGAGCGGTGGCGTCCTCGGAGCGGGTAAGCCAGATCCTCGATGCATCCCCTGTAGTCACAGATCGTCCTGGCGCCCAGGCATTGATCGATGGCCCCGGTGAGATCCGGTTCGAGAATGTGCGGTTCTCTTACGCCAACGGCGGCGCGCCGATTCTCAACGGCTTCGATCTCACCGTACCGGCGGGTGAATCCGTGGCGGTGGTGGGATCAACTGGATCAGGCAAGACAACCCTTGCCCGACTGATTCCGCGCTTCTACGACGTCGAGTCCGGCCGAGTCACATTGGACGGAGTCGATGTTCGCGATCTGTTGGTCCGTGATCTGCGTCGAGCCGTGGCCGTGGTATTCGAAGACACTTTTCTGTTCACCGATACCGTCACCGGCAACATCGCCTTTGCCGAGCCTGGGGCGTCGTACGAGCGGGTGCTCAGCGCCGCCAAGCTGGCCGGGGCCCACGGGTTCATCTCCGAGCTTCCTCGTGGCTATGACACGCTCCTCGGTGAGCGCGGGTTCTCATTGTCGGGCGGCCAACGCCAGCGCATCGCCCTGGCAAGAGCCATCCTGGCCGACCCCAGAGTCCTGATTCTCGATGACGCCACGTCGTCGGTCGACGCCACCAAGGAACACGAAATCCGCGACGCCCTGGCCCACGTGATGGACAACCGCACCACGATCGTCATCGCCCATCGTCCGTCCACCATCGCCCTGGCCCAGCGGGTGGTTCTACTCGATGAAGGTCGTATCCTGGCTACGGGCACCCACCAGGAGCTCAGCGCCACCAATGCCCGTTATCGAGAGGTCCTGGCTCAGGCGGCCGCCCTCGATGCCGCCCGGGCGGAGTTGCAACGAGACGATCTCGAAGGAGTAACGCACTGATGCGCGCCATGGGGGGCGGCCCGGGTTGGAGCCAAGGAGCGGTCGAAGACCAGGATCGGGTCGATCTTGGTGAAGCGGGCCGCATAATCACCCGCATTTGGCGAATGATGAAGGGCTATCAGCGGAGCTTGATCGCTGCGCTGGTCGTCCTCATCGGGTTCACAGTCACAACGATAGCCGGACCGCTCATCGTCGCATATGCCATAGATCACGGCTTGTCCGTCCATCATTTCAGTCGACGGGTCATCGAGGTGTCGGCCGCGGTGTATCTGCTCGTGGCCGTATCGATGGGCCTCCTCGAGCGGGCCCAGGTCGTCATGGTGAACAGGATCGGCGAATCGTTCCTGCGAGACCTGCGCAAAAGGGTGTTCGCCCATCTTCTCTCGCTATCAATGTCATTCTTCGATGGCGAGCAGACCGGTCGACTGGTCAGCCGGATGACATCGGATATCGATGCACTCGAGAATCTGGTCCAACAGGGCATTGTGATCTTCGTCACCAGTGGTCTGCTATTCCTTGGTGTGATTGTCGTCATGGCGATCCTGTCGCCTCTGTTGTTCCTGGCCACCCTCATCGTGCTGCCACCCGTCGTCGTGTCCAGCCGGAAATTCCGGCGCGACTCGAACGACGCTTATCTGGTGGTGCGCGATCGGATCGGGCAGACCCTGTCGACCTTGCAGGAGTCCCTGGCCGGGATTCGGGTGGTCCAGGCATTCGGACGTGAGGATGAGCAGTACTCGCGCTTTGTGGATCACAACCAGGCCCAGTACGAAGCCAATGTCCACGCCGTGAGGCTTTCGGCTCGGTACTTTCCGATCGTCGAGTTCACCAACGCTGCCGCCACCGCGATCATCATCGGGGTGGGCGGACTACTGGTGCACTGGCACCGAACGTCAATCGGCATCGTGGGCGCGTTCGTGCTGTTCCTGGCCTACCTAATCAATCCCATTCAGCAGTTCAGCCAGCTTTTCAACCTCGTTCAACAGTCCGGTGCGGCCCTGAAGAAGATCTTCGGGCTCTTGGACACCGAGGCGGAGGTATCAGAACGGCCGGGAGCCGTCGACCTTCCGAGAAAGGGCGAACTTGTCGTCGATGATGTGAGCTTTGCCTACCGTCCCGGTGAGTCGGACACCGTTCTCAGGGGTGTCACCATCACCGTGTCGGCGTCCGAACGCCTCGCCCTGGTCGGACCGACGGGAGCAGGTAAGTCCACACTGGCCAAGTTGATGGCTCGCTTCTACGACCCTGTCGAAGGGTCAGTAAGCTACGGCGGAGTGAATCTGAAGGATGCCACCTTCGCATCCGTTCGTCGTCATATCGCTGTGGTGCCCCAGGAGGGGTTCTTGTTCCACGGGACGATCCTCGACAATGTGCGCCTGGCCGACTTCGACGCTTCGGAGGAGGATGTCCGCAGGGCGCTTCGAACCATCGGCTGCGAGGAACGCTTCGATGCATTTCCCGAAGGCCTTCACACCGAGGTCCGCGAACGCGGATCGCGTCTTTCAGCCGGCGAGCGTCAACTCGTATCGTTGGCTCGCGCCGCGCTGGCCAATCCCGATGTGCTGATCCTCGACGAGGCGACGTCGAACCTCGACCCCGGAACAGAGTCCGTCGTCGAAAAGGCGCTCTCTGCCCTGATGACGGGGCGAACGGTCATCGTCATTGCCCACCGGTTGTCCACTGCCGAACGGGCGGACAGGGTGGGGGTGGTCGATGACGGCGAACTCCTCGAACTCGGCTCCCATGCCGAGCTGCTCGGACTGGGCGGCCATTATGCGGCCTTGTACTCGGCGTGGATCGGACAGAAAGCGACAGCGGTTTCCGGCCGGAAAGACTCCTGACGGAGCGGAAGGCTCGGTCAGTGCGCCGATCGTGTGGCCGCGACGTTCTCGAATTTCCCGTTTGAGAGCGAAGCGAGCAGACCAACAACATTTGGGTGACCCAGTGACCACCTCAGACGGTGCGGTGCTGCCGGATTCGTCATGTCAACCGGATGACCTCGGATTGCGCTCGCTCACTGGTAACGCTCAGCGCCGGCGATATCGGGACCTTCATTTGATTCGCCGATTCCTGGAGTCCGCCATCTTGGGGGCGAGGAATCCGATCCTGGACCCGACCAGGTGACTGTGGAGACTCCCCTTCTTATGCTGTGGAGACACGACCTCTCGCACGAATCCCCCAATACTGCGCCTAGTGGACGCCGGGTGATCCTTGTCCGCCAGGTAACAATCCCGTTCTGACTTTCCCTCGAGCAGTGTGACACAACGGTCACCGGCTCGCTTCGCCGAGGACCGTTCGTCTTACCCCACCCACCGTTCGGCGATCATTCCGGCTGCTTCGCGACGGAGAGCAGTCAGATCTTGAACCGCCATGGACGACTGTCCATGATGACCGCAGTTGGCTTAGGCTGCGTCCGCCCCGCCAATAAAGGGGGGCCATCGCCCGTAGCAGCTCCGTCCACAGTGCCAAGGGGGAAACCATGTCGATCACGCCAGAAGAAGTCCCACCACCGGCGACCCATTCCGTGGCCGACCCAGCACCACTGGGCCTGGCCGCATTCGCCATGACCACCTTCGCCCTGAGTCTCGGGAATACCAATGTCTGGGGTGCCGGCGCCGACGCCGCCTTGGCTTTGGCTCTCGTCTATGGCGGCGTCGTCCAACTCTTGGCCGGCATGTGGGAATTCAAGCGCAAGAACACATTCGGTACCCTCGCCTTTAGTTCCTATGGCGCCTTTTGGATTTCCTATTACGTGCTGGCCCGATCGATTCTCCCCGGCGTCAAGGTCGCCGCCGATATACCGGTCGCCGTGGGCGTCTTTCTCCTGGGTTGGACGATTTTCACCTTCTACATGACCATTGCCTCCTTCAGGGTATCGGGCGCCGTCGTAGCTGTCTTCGTTCTCCTGACCATCACCTTCGTGTTCCTCACCATCGGAGCCTTCAATGCGAGCGCCCACATGACCAAGATCGGTGGCTGGGTGGGCATCGCCACCGCTGCGGCGGCTTGGTATGCGTCCTTCGGTGGAGTGGTCAACGAGACCTTCAAGAAGGCGGTCATCCCATTGATGCCACTGGCCCCGGGCACCCAAGCCTCTTCTCCTCGCTGACCGGTCATGTCGGCCGAAAGAGACGAGAATGTGCCATGACCGACAAACCGGATTCCGATGGCGGAGAGGCACTGGCGGCCCTGCTCCACGAGACCCGCCGGTTCCCGCCACCGGACGGCTTCGCCAAGCGGGCCAACGCCCAGCCCGGCATATACGCCGAAGCGGCCGCCGACCAGCAGGCGTGGTGGGCCGAACAGGCTGAGCGACTGACCTGGGAGCGCCATTGGGACCAGGTCCTCCAGTGGGACCTGCCGTTCGCCAAATGGTTCGTGGGCGGTCGGATCAACGCTGCCTACAACTGCGTCGACCGTCATGTCGAAGCCGGGCACGGCGACCGGGTCGCATTCCACTGGATCGGGGATCCGGCCGACGAGACCCGTACGATCACCTATAGCGACCTGTTCACCATGGTGTGCAAGGCGGCCAATGCCCTCGTGGAGTTGGGGGTTCGTGCCGGCGACCGGGTCATGATCTACCTCCCCATGATCCCCGAGGCTGTGGTGGCCATGCTGGCCTGTGCCCGCCTCGGCGCTCCCCACTCGGTCGTGTTCGGCGGCTTTTCGGCCGAGTCCATGGCCGCCCGGACACTCGATGCCGACGCTCGGGTCGTCATCACGGCCGATGGGGCCTACCGCCGCGGCTCGGTGTCACCGCTCAAGCCTCAGGTCGACGATGCCCTGAGGCAGTGCCCCGCAGTCCGTTCGGTCCTTGTTGTGCGCCGCACCGGACAGGAGGTCGACTGGCAGGACGGTCGTGACGTGTGGTGGCACGACCTGGTCGACGGCCAACCCGATCATCACCAGCCCGAGGCATTCGACGCCGAACAGCCGCTCTACATCATGTACACGAGCGGGACGACGGCGAAGCCCAAAGGCATCTTGCACACGACCGGCGGCTATCTGGTCCACACCTCAACCACCCACCGTCTGGTCTTCGATATCAAACCGGAAGAGGACGTATACTGGACGGCGGCCGACATCGGATGGGTGACGGGTCACAGCTACATCGTCTACGGCCCCTTGGCCAACGGGACCACCTCGATCATGTTCGAGGGGACGCCCGATGCCGGCGGTCGCGACCGCTGGTGGAGGATCATCGAGGAGTACAAGGTCTCGATTCTCTATACGGCTCCGACCACGATCCGGACTCTCATGAAGTGGGGCGAGGAGTACCCCACCGCCCACGATCTCTCGAGCCTGCGCCTCCTGGGCTCGGTGGGCGAGCCCATCAACCCTGAGGCGTGGATGTGGTACCGCAAGTACATCGGCGGCGAGCGTTGCCCCATCGTGGACACGTGGTGGCAGACCGAGACGGGCGGCATCCTCATTGCGCCTTTACCTGGCATCACGGTAACCAAACCGGGGGCCGCCATGGCCGCCCTGCCCGGCATCAGCGCCGAGATCGTCGACAACGAAGGGAAACCCGTCGGTAACGGCGAGGGCGGCTATCTGGTGCTGACGCAGCCCTGGCCCGGCATGCTTCGGGGAATCTGGGGCGATCCCGAGCGCTACAAAGAGACCTACTGGTCGCGCTTTCCGGGCCGTTACTTCGCCGGCGACGGCGCCAAGAAAGACGATGACGGCGATCTCTGGCTCCTCGGTCGGGTGGACGACGTGATGAACATCTCCGGTCACCGGATCTCCACCACCGAGATCGAACACGCCCTGGTGAGCCATCCAAAAGTGGCCGAGGCGGCCGTCGTGGGGGCCTCGGACCCGATCACCGGGCAGGCCATCGTTGCCTTTGTCACCATCAAGGGAGATGAGGCTGAAACTCAAGAGGGCGGCGAGGCCCTTGTGGTCGAGCTGCGGGACACGGTTGCCACCATGATCGGGCCCATCGCCAAGCCACGCCAGATCCTCCTCACCCCGGAGCTACCGAAGACCCGAAGCGGCAAGATCATGCGACGACTCCTGCGGGATGTGGCCGAACACCGGGAACTGGGCGATGTCACCACATTGCTCGATCCGACCGTCGTGAACATGATCGACGCCAACATGCAATCTGCCGGCGGTGACGAGGAGCCTTGAACGGTGCAAGAGGAACGAGGGGTCGACAACCCCGCGGTATCGCCCCTTCTTCCTTGCGTGATGTTCCAATGGGGCAGCGCTCAAGAGCCGGTGGTGCACCTGGTCCCCCGGCTCGATTGATGATCGATGCCACTGGTTTCGCTCAATGCCGCCGATCCCGACAGCGTCGTCCTCGGACCCAGTTGCTCGACCACGGCACTTTTGTGCGCTCCTCGTTCACCACCAGCTCCCCTTGACATCGGGGTGCGCTTGCAGGCGCGAGCGTCCCGTGTAACGGCACGAGTGGAGCACCTCTGGAAGCCTGGTCGCCGAATACCAGGGCCACCCGCAGTGCCCTCGATGACCGTCCGCATGAGTATCCGTTACCGAGCAAGCTGCAACCGGGGTCAGCAACTCTCGTTCAGTTCGATCAGGTCTTCCCAGACTGCCCAGGCATCATATCAGCAGCCTCATCACCGGCCGAGTGGGGTACGTGCGTGCAACCTCGGTGAATCCCGCGGCAGAGAACATAGCCACGGTCCCGGTAAAGATGGCGGACCCGCCCACCCGAGCAGCACTCAGCGCAGCCACATCGACCGGATGACCTTCGACAGCGGTAGCCCCGTGCTCACGGGCGAACTCGACAGCCGCTTTGAGTAGCGTTGACCCGACCCCGGATCGCCGATGGCGGCTGTCGACGGCGAAGCAGGTCACCCACCAAGCTCCGGAATCCTCCGTGAGCACTTTTGCCAAAGCTCTGTTGCCGCTCACGCGGGGAAAGCCAGATCGGGGCCCTACTCTTGTCCATCCGACAGGCTGATCGTGGACATAAGCGAGGAGCCCCGGCGGTACGGCGGCATGGGTGATCTCGTGCCGCAGGGCGTCGCGGTTGTCCCGTGTCGGCTTTGACGCCCCGGATTCGCAGGGTGCCGAGCGAAGAAAGAGGCGACACCAGCACCACGAAGGATCTTCACCACGGCGACCGAACACCGTGACGAGGTCGCTCCACCGATCCGCGGTCGCGGGGTGTACCTGAACGGACATTGGTAGTCAGGGGCGCGGTGCCTGCAAAGCAAGCCCGGTTCCCCATCCCCCTTTCGATCTGTGCAAGCGGTTTTCCCGCACACAGCTCACCGACGGTCTTCTGGACATGGTTACGCTGCCTTCGGGTATCGGATAGTTCCCATGAGCTTGTGCAGGCCCTGGTCGTGGAACCAAGTGCGGGTCCAATGGTCGGCTTGTCCCGCTCGCAGGTTGCGGCCACGCTTCTTGATAAGCAAGCGCTTGAGCCTCCATGCAACATAGCGGTCCAACTCGACGAACTTGTCGCCGGCATTCCCGGTGCGGAAGTAGCCACCCCATCCCCGAAGGAACAGGTTGAGCCGGCCAATGACGTCCGGCAGCTGCTGTCCGACCTGACTTCGAGCCGTGAGGGCTTTGATCCGCTGTCGTGCCCGCTTCATGGACCGTTGTGACGGCCAGCGATGCAGGTAGAAGCGGATGATGCGCCGGTCCTCCCACTGCTTGCCGGACATGCGGGCCCGAAGATGGCACCCGAGGAAATCGAAGCCCTCTTTCCCCTCCCGGAGGTCTGTCGCCATCGCCTGAATACTGACCCCTTATCACCGGTCGAATACTGACCCCCCTCCCGAGGGTCCACCACTGTCAGCGGTGTGGACTTGAGCCTGGCTTGGCCAACATTCGGCCGACCGG
>Ga0182024_10005032_pt1 | contig 29939 bp, 27 predicted proteins | sample P32metaG_FD_120480 | JGI IMG/M metagenome (GOLD analysis project Ga0182024, IMG submission 120480) | Permafrost microbial communities from Stordalen Mire, Sweden - P3-2 metaG (Illumina Assembly) | ecosystem: Environmental > Terrestrial > Soil > Wetlands > Permafrost | place: Sweden: Stordalen...
ACGCGGCGATCGAAGCAGCGCGGGCCGGCGAGCACGGCCGTGGCTTCGCGGTCGTGGCGGATGAGGTGCGCAAGCTCGCCGAAGGGTCGGCGCAGTCAACGCGCGAGATCGGCAACCTGATCAAGGACATTCAAGTGAAGACCGGCGAGGTCGTGCGTTCGACCAGCGCATCGGGAACCAAAGCGGAAAGCGGGCTACAAATGGCCGACGTGGCGGGGCGCGCGATCGGCGACATCTCGTCGGCGGTGAGCGAAGCGAACCGGCTGATCGAGCAGATCTCGATGGCGGCGCGCGAACAGGCGACCGGCGCGTCGGCGATCGTCAACTCCGTGGAACAGATGAACAACCTCATGCGCGCGGCCGCGCGCTCGCTCGACGAGCAGAACTCGTCGAACCAGCAGATCGTGACGATCATCGCCGGAATCGTGCGCCACGCGGGCGAGGTCGAGGGGGCGATCGACCGGCAGCGCGCCGCCTGCGATCACCTCATGCAGTCGGCCAAGTCGCTAGCCGGGGCGAGTCGCACGACGCGTGATGCCGCGGCGGCACTCGACGGCATCGGCGGGACGCTGCGCGAACGCATCGGCGCACTTTGCGCCAACGCCTTAGGGAGCGATGTCGACGCCGCGATACGAGTCGAACCCGTCGTAGCGCACGCCCGCTAGATAGAGCCCGTGGGCGGGAGCGGTCGTTCCGGCCGCGCCGCGCCGTCGCGCCTCGAGCGCTTCACCCGCGAACGACACGTCGCGATAACCGGTCGCGCACTCGACCAAGGTCCCGACGACGATGCGCACCATGTGGTGCAAGAAGCCGTTGCCGCGCACGCCAATGCGCAGCAAACTGCCGCGCCGGGTCACGTCGATCGCCTCGATCGCACGCACCGTCCCGCCGAAGGGCGGCGGGTCGCCGCAATAACTGACGAAATCGTGCCGGCCGACGAGCGGCGCGGCGGCGGCGCGAAAGCGCTCGTCGTCGATCGGTCGCGGAACGTGCCACGCGCGACGGCGCCATAGCGCCGACGGCGACCCGTTCCGCACGACGTACTCGTAGCGTCGCTCGCGGGCGTCAAACCGCGCCGAGAAATCGGCGTGAGCAATCGCCGCGTCGAGCACGACGAGATCGGCCGAGGTATTGCCGTTGATTGCCAGCGCCAGACGTTCGATCGGAAACGCGCGCTCGGCCCGAAACGACACGACCTGTCCCGTCGCGTGGACGCCGGCGTCGGTTCGACCGGCGGCCGTGATCTTGACCGGCGCATGAAAGAGCTGCGACAACGCATCTTCCAGCGCTCCGGCGATCGTGCGCAGCGCCGGTTGGTATTGCAGCCCGTGAAAGGCGGTCCCGTCGTACTCGACGACGAGCCGATACGTCGGCACGCGCGATCGTTCACGGAAAACAACGAGGCCGCCTTGCGGCGGCCTCGTTCATCGTCTGGTTGTTATGCGAGCTGCGCGGCGAAGCGCTTCGGGACTTCGCGTTTCTCGTCGAGGTCGAGCAGGTCGGCCCACGTCGTCACGTCGGTGCGGCCCGGCGCGACTTCGTTGCGCAGGTTCAGGAAGTATTTCTCGCCGTCGCTACCGGGCTCGGGAGCGTGGGTGAGAAACTCGCGTTTGAACGCCTCGATCTCGGCCGGCGACTTCTTCGCGACGATCGGCTTGAGATAGGCTTCGACTTCGGACTCGCTCTGCGCGTTCTTGATCACGCCGAGCAGCGCGTCGCCCTTGATCCCCAGGAAGGCGAAGACGCCGTTGTCCATCGGGCAGTCGAAATTGTACTCGCCGTTTTTGCCGGCGGCAGTCGCGATGCCTTTGTCGACGGCGCGCGCGAGCTGGACGACGCCCAGCGACGTATCGCGCACCGAGCGCGGATAGGAGTTGGTCAAATCTTTTTGCAGCATTGCAAAGGCTTCGAACCGTACCGGCCGAGCCAGGTTGCGCCGGGACAGGCGAGCGTCAGCCGGAATTTCGCTGAGTTGCCCCCGGCGGCGGCAAGGGCTCTGCGTCCTCGATCTCCTCGTCGCGGTCATCCGGCAGCGGGCGCTGGAGCGGGAAGAGCAGGACGTCGCGGATCGACGCGTTGTTGGTGAGCATCATCACCAGACGGTCGACGCCGATCCCGATGCCGGCCGTCGGCGGCATGCCATACTCGAGCGCGGCGACGAAATCCCAATCCGGCGGCGGCACTTCTTCGTCACCGGCGGCGCGCTCGAGGATCTGCAGCTCGAACCGGCGGCGCTGATCGTCGGGATCGTTGAGCTCGGTGAACGCATTGGCCAGCTCCATGTGGGCGGCGAAGAGCTCGTAGCGTTCGGTCAGCTCGAGGTCGTCCTTCATCCGCTTGGCCAGCGGCGAGAGCACGACCGGATAGCCGTAGACGAATGTCGGCTGGAGGAGCTCGGGCTCGACGATGCGTTCGAACAGCTTGTCGAGCGCGTGCGCGTGCGTCGGCGATTCCGGTAGGCCGAACGCGCGCAGTTGTTGCTGGGCCGCTTCGGCGTCGAGCAACTGATCGCGTTGCAGCCCGCCGAATTGCTCGAACGCCTCGAGATAGCCGATGCGCCGGAACGGCACCGCGAACGAGATCGCGTCCTCGCCGCGCATCACCGTTTCGCTGCCGTGGACCGCGCGCGCCAGATGCGCCATCAACTCTTCGTTGAAGACCATCATGTCGTTCACGTCCCAATACGCGGCGTACAGCTCGAGCATGGTGAACTCGGGATTGTGGGTTGCGTCGATCCCCTCGTTGCGGAACGTGCGTCCGATCTCATAGACGCGCTCCATGCCGCCGACGATCAGCCGCTTGAGATTCAGCTCGGTCGCGATGCGCAGGCTGAGCGGGATGTCGAGCGCGTTCGAGTGGGTGCGGAACGGCCGAGCCGTCGCCCCGCCGGCGAGATTGAGGAGCACCGGCGTTTCGACCTCGGCGAAGCCGCGCGCGTCGATGAAACGCCGCATCTCCGCGATGATCTTCGAGCGCACGAACATGACGTCACGCACGTGCGGGTTCACGATCAGGTCGACGTAGCGCCGGCGATAGCGCTTCTCGAGGTCTTGCAATCCGCTCCACTTGTCGGGCAACGGACGCAGCGATTTGCTCAGTACTTCGAACGCGCTCACGTGGAGCGAAAGTTCGCCCATCTTCGTGCGGAACACGAAACCGGTCGCGCCGATCAGGTCGCCGCGCTCGATCTCCTTGGCGATCGCGAACGCATCGTCGCCGACGTCGTTTTTGCGCACGAACAACTGGAAGCGGCCGGTGCGGTCCTGCAGATCGAAGAAGATGACGCCGCCCTGTCCGCGCGCGGCCGTGATGCGGCCGGCGAGCGACCACGTCTCGGACTCGGCGCGGCCCTGCGCGGGCAGCTCGGCGTACTTCGATGCCAGCTCGGCCGCCGCGGCGGTGACGTCGAACCGGGTTGCGGCGAACGGATCGACGCCGAGCTCGCGCAGTGCGGCGAGCCGGGCACGCCGCGCTGCTACGAGATCAGCCATCGCGCGGCGCTACGACGCCTTCTTCGTCTTCTTGGGATCCTTGTTGATCGACTCGACCTTGTACTTCATCTGGCCGCGCGGCGTGGTGACGTCGACCGTCTCGCCTTTCTTGCGGCCCATCAGCGCGCGCCCCAGCGGCGACTCGTTCGAGAGCCGCGCGTTCTTCGGGTCGGCTTCGGCCGAACCGACGATGGTGAACTCGTGCGAGGTGCCGGAGCTGGTCTCTTTGACCTTGATCGTCGCGCCGAGATGCACTTCGTCGGCGACGTAGTCGCTGGCGTCGATCACTCGCGCGTTGCGAATCATGGCTTCGAGCTTGAGAATTCGTCCCTCGACGAACGCTTGCTCTTGCTTGGCGTCTTCGTACTCTGCGTTTTCGGAGATGTCGCCGAACTCTTTGGCTTGGCGAATCCGTTCGTTGACCTCGCGGCGATGGACGGACTTGAGATCGTCCAGTTCGTCTTCGAGTTTCTTGAGACCATCGCGGGTCAAAACGATTTCTTTGTCGTTCAAAAGCGACTCCCGGTCCTATCCACGTGTTCGCCCGCTCTTTCGGACCACCCGGCCACGCCAGAGCGCTAGGGGAAGCCCGATGATTGCTGAGGAGAAGATGAAACCCCTGGTGACGGTATCGTCGCGAGCGAATCCTAATCCGAGGATGAGAACGAGCGCGACGGCGGCGACCCCCGGCAGAACGACGCCCGACCAGCGCATGGTTCCCTGCGCGGCGAAGCAGCGAACCGCTGCCAGGGCGCTCATCACGAACAGCAGTCCCAGAAACCACGACGTCCCCGCAAGCGCGATGTCGAACGCCTGCTTCGCGGTCGGCGAGAGCCCGGTGACGAACGCGAAGATCACCGACAACACCGCGATCAGGACGATCGCCGCGGCCGGCTCGGCCCGGCGGTCGAGGGTGCCAAGTGCGCGCGGCAACACACCGTCGCGACCCATCGCGTAGATGCTGCGGCTGAGGTAGATCAGGGTCGTCTGCAGCGCCGCCGCCAGCGATACCAGGACGGTCACCGCGAGCGCCGGGCGCCACGCCCCGCCCAGTAGATCGCCGACGTACGACAACGCGTCGTCGTCGTGGGCGGCGAAGCCCGCCATACTGCCCACCCGAGCGAACGCCGCAATCGCCGCGAGCAGAACCGCACTGGTCAGCAGCAGCCCGGCCAGACCGCCCCAGCCGGGCGCCGACGGCGTACCTTCGGCCTCTTCAGCGGTCGACGCCGAGACTTCCCAACCGTCGATCATCCAAATTCCGACGACCATCGCGCCGACCAGTCCGCTCCATTCAAGCGGCTGCGCCGAGAAGGCGACCGCATCGGCGCGCGGATGGACGGCGGACACCGTCGCCGCGGCGGCGAGGACCAGCACCTCGGCGGCGAGCAGCGCGAACGCGAGCAGCGCGGTCGGTCGCAAGCCGTACCACAGCAGCGCCGAGGTCGCGACGATCCAGGCGCAGGCGACGAGCGCGACGGCGAGACCGCCGGCGGCCAGCGACGGCGCGATCAGATCGAGCGTGTACGTTCCCGCCGGCAGCGCGGTCGCGAGAACCGCGAACACGTTTGCCACCAGCAGCACCCAGGCGCCGTACGCGCCCGCTTCGGCGCCGAACGCGGCGCGAATCCACGCGTATGACGAGCCCGCATCGCGCATGCGTTCGCCCAGCCGTTTGTAGCCGACCGCGATCATCGCCATCAGCAACGCGACGAGCGTGAGCGCGAGCCAAGTCCACCGGCCGGCGGCCGCAATCATTGCCGCCATCGTCGTCGCCAGCGAGAACGCCGGTCCCATCGACGCCGCAGCGACGACGATCAAATCGCGCAGCGCGAGCACCGGTCGCAGTCGCGTCATCGATTGCGCAGCAATGAGTTCCGGTATCCGTACGCGGCATAGAATCCGATTCCGACGACGAACCAGATCACGAACCGCAGCCAGGTCACGCCGTCGAGACCTTCGAGCGTGAGCCATGCGCACAGCGCGATACCGGCGAACGGAACGGCGATCGGACCGAGCGGAACGCGAAACGGTCGCGCCGCGCCGGGATGCGTGAAACGCAGCACCATGACGCCGGCGCAGACGATCACGAACGCCGAGAACGTCCCGATGTTCACCAGCTTGAGCAGGCTCGTCAGCGGCACCAGCGCCGCGACGACGGCCACGATCGCGCCCGTGATCAGCGTCGTCGCGACCGGCGTGGACGTGCGCGGGTTGATCCGGCCGAACGCGGGCGGAAGCAGCCGGTCGCGCGACATCACGTAGAAGATGCGGATCTGGCCGAGCAACGAAGTCAGCATGGAGGCGAACGTCCCGGTCACCGTCCCGGCCAATACGAGCCCGAACAGCAGCGGATTCGCGCCGGCGTGCTTGACGGCATCGAGCATGCCGCTATCCGGATCGATTTTATTCCAGGCGACGACGCCGACCGCGACGGCCGCGACCGCCGTGAACAGGATCGCGCCGACGATCAGCGACCCGATGATCGCGCGCGGAACGTCGCGCACCGGGTCGCGCGCCTCTTCGCTCGCGACGGTGACCGTATCGAAACCGATGTACGCGAAGAAGACGAGGGCGGCGCTCGCGACGATTCCGTGGATGCCGAGCGGTGCGAACGGATGGTACGCGGCCGGATGGATCGCCCCGAGCAAACCCAGAACGAACGCGAGCAGCGCGACGAGCTGAATGACGACCAGCACGCCGTTCGTGCCGGCCGACTCGCGGATCCCGATCGCGAGCAGAATCGCCAGCCCGACGATGGCGAGCGCGGCAATGACGTCGACTTGCGTATGCGCGAAATCGAGCGAACGGTGCGCGACCGCCACGTTCGCCGTCCGCGCCCACACCGGCAGCGGCAGACCGATACCGCCGAGCAATTGCTGCAGCGAAGCGGAGAGTGTCGCGGCGAGCGGTGCGACCGAGAAGCCGTACTCGAGGATCAGGTCCCAGCCGATCACCCAGGCCACGAACTCGCCGAGCGCCGCGTACGCGTACGTGTACGCGCTGCCCGCGACCGGCACCATCGACGCGAGTTCCGCGTAGCACAGCGCAACGAACACGCAGGTGACGCCGGACAGGGCGAACGCGGCGATCACCGCCGGCCCGGCCGCGTTCGCACCACTGCCGACGGTCGAGAAGATCCCGCCGAGCATCGTGCCCAAGCCGACGGCCACCAAAGCGCGCACGCCGAGCACGCGCCGCAACTGCGGGCCGTCACCGGACAGCCGTTCACGATCGTGCGCCTGGCGCGCGAACAGTTGTCGAATCACCGCGGACCGCAACTACGCGGTCTGGAACTCGATCACGCGCGGCTTGAGGTCGAGCCTCTCCAGCAGCGTGCGGTAGTCGTCGTCGGTCACGTCGGCCCAGCGCTTGCCGAGCAGCGCGATCATCGCCGCCTCGACGACGTTGGTTCCGAACGAACGGCCGCCGAAGTCCGGCGTCGTCGTGACCAGCCGCGCGATGCCCCGGTCGCGTAGAAAGTCGACGTCCTTGGCGGTGACGGTATTGGTGAGGACCGTCTTGCCGTCGAGCCGGTCCGGCATGAACTGCCGCATGAAGTGGTAGTCGCCCGCGATGATCTCGGCGTCTTCGTAGTATTCGGGATATTTGGGCTGCGGCGCGCGGTCTTGTTTCTTCCCGGTCGGATAGAAGAACTGGAACGGCAGCTTACACGCATCCGGAAGATACCTGCGCGCCATCTCCTCGAACTCCGCCAGACCGCGGACCGGCCGGTCGAGATCGAGCGCGAAGATGAAGTCGCCGAACACCACGTCGGCGCCGGCCTGTACCAGCGCTTGCGCCATCCCAAAGCGGTCGAGCGCGCTGACCATCAGCACGCGCTTTCCTCGCAGCTCGATCCCCATCGACGACTGCATGTACGAGATCGCGTTGCGCTCGAGCGTGTTCTTGAGCCCGCTCCCGTCGACGACCGGCGTCGTTTTCACCGCATCGAGCAATCGCAACCCGTCACGCAGCGCATAGCGGTCGCTGCCGGCATACAGGTATACGTCGATCCCGCCGAGCCCGATCGCGTCGACGGTGCCGTCGAGTTCCCTCAATCGCGCGATCGCGCGATCGATCGAACCGTCCGTGCCGACGCGCGAGATATCGAACCGCTCGCCGAGCAGTTCGACGTCGACCTGATGATCGCGCGACGAAGACCCCAGCGAGACCGAAACGACCGTTTTCATGCAGATGCCGCGCGGCGCTCTTCGGCCGCAGCGCGGGTGTGCGCGATCTGCTCGCGCGAGATCGGGAGATCGAAGGCGCGCATGTCGGCGAGGGAAAAGCCGGCGCGCTCTGCCAGCGTGTCGATCTCGCGCACTTTGGCGAGGTCGATGCCGCGACCGAGCGTGTAGGACTCGCAACGATTTTCGAGCGCGAGAACCATCGTTTCCGACATGCAGGCCAGCGCTGTGCCGCGCGGCAGACCCATGTCGAAATCCGCGCCTTCCTCGCGGACGCGCGACCAGCGCATCTCACCGGGGACACGCATGTTGCCGCCTTCGACGACCAGCACGTCGGGCCGTTCGACGGCGACGCGCCGGCTCACGTCGTGCGGCAGCGAGACTTCGCACACGACCGCGCCCGTGCGAAGATCCTCCGGCTCGATCACGTCTTGCGTCGACGACGTGGCCGTCAGCACGAGATCCGCGCGCCGTACCGCCTCTCCGATCTCGGTGGTGAACGACGACGCGCACGGCAGCCGATCGCGGAGGTTCTCGTGGAACCTGCGCAGCCGCGTTTCGTTGCGCGCGACGAGGATGACGTGAGCGACGTGCGGCGCGATCAGCTCGACGCACGCGCCGCCGATCGAACCGGTGGCGCCCACGACCACGGCGGTCGCGCGCCCGGCGTCGATCCCCATCTCGTCCGCGCCCCGAAAGAGGCTGCGCACGCCGGCCGCGATCGTCAGCGAGTTGCCGGTCGTCACCGGGATTGGTGACCGCTCGGCGATCGTCACGCCGCCGTCACCGACGACGCCGGTGAATGCGCCCAGGCCCGCGACCTCGGCTCCCAGCCCGACGCCGATCTCGATGGCACCCAGGATGCGCCGGTAGACTTGCTCGCGCGGCATCTCCAGCATCTGTGCCGGGAGCAGCCCGGCTGCGACGAACCAGCCTTCGGTCTCTCGCCCGTCGGGCGTGCGAACGCCGGTCACGTGCGCCGCCGCCCAGGGCGGCATCCACTCGAGAATCTTTGCAATGATCGGCTTCCCCTTGCCTTTCGCGCCGGGCTCGTAGCGGACGACGTCCTCGAGCGACAGGGGGTGGATCACAAAGCAGAACTTGGCCATCGAGAGCCGCTCTTTTCGCCCCGAAACCGCCGGGAGCCCGCGAGCCGTTGGGGGAAAGGCACGCGGGCATGAATCAGACGCTCTCGGCCATCGAGGAGCTCCTCCGAATCCCCGCGCCCTGCCCGTCCGCGATCGGGTTAGCGTGTGACGGTACGGATCTCTGGATTGGCGGCTTCGCGACGAACCGGATCTACGGCCTCAATGCACAACAAGGCCGCGTGTTCGAAGAGGCTGTCGCACCGGGCAGGCCATTCGGGCTGACCGTCACCGGCGACGCGTTGCGCGCAGTGGTCGGCGACGAAGCCGACGACCGATACATTCGCCGGTACATCATGGGCAAGGCGTTCAAGTCGGAGAAGGTCGCGTGTCCTGACGCCACGGGTTCGTTTCTGGCGTACGACGGCGACCGCTTGTATCTAAGCCAGCGCGAGAATCAATGTATTCTCGAGCTGGACGAAACCGGCCGCGTGCTGCGCACGATCCCCGTACCGCGGCAGATCACCGGAATGGTGATCGTTGCGGGCCGCTTCTATCTCGTTACAACCGAGAGCCGGGAAGTCGATGACTACCGGCTCTTGTGTTTGGACGCGCGCAAGGAACGGCCCGAAGTGCACGAGCTCGCCTCGATCCCGTACGTCGCGCGGAGCCTCGGCTTCGACGGAACGCGGTTGTGGACGATCGATCGCGATCAGAACCAGATCGTCGCCTTCGCCAAACCCGGCTAGAGGTTGACGCACCCGCGTTCCCGACGTTCCAGCGTCCGAGCGGTCTTCGAAGGCCTCGTCCAAGAGTTTGCCGTCAGCCCGACGCTGCACGACGAGCTCTGGGCGGCGCTGTGGAACCGCCGCTACGACGACGTCGACGAACCGATGTGGAGCGTCGATAGCGCGTATCGTGGGATCGTCGTCTTCGCTCGCACGCTGGACGCGCAGACATCGCTGATCGGGCTCGATACGCTGGCCTCGTTCGTCGTGCTGCGCGCAAGCGGCACGCCCCCGCCGGTCGGGAGCCGCGTGCGCATGCTGCCGGACAGCGCCGACCGCTGGCGGTTCTCCGACGTGCGGGCGCTCGGATTGGGAATCGAACTGCGGTTCGAGGACACGACGCCGATCGCCGATGCGACCTGGATCGAAACGCTGCGCGACGGCGTGGGTCGCTTGGCGCGATTGATCGAAGCGCGGCGCGGGCAGGTCGCCGCGCAGCGCGGCCAGCTCGGCGCGCTGACCGAACCGCCGACCGTCGAAGCGGTCTGGCGCGAAAAGACGACGGCAATCGGCGAGAGCGTCGCGGCGGCGACGGATTTCACCGCCGAGGAACAGCGGGCGCTCGCGCGCGCACGCGCGAAGGGAGCCCGCACGGGCGACGAAGAGGAACACCGGATCGTCAGGGCGCGCCGCCAACGGTTCGCCGCACGCCGCGATGGCGAGCTCGCACGGTTTCGCGAGAACGAATGGCCGTCGATCTACGCCCGTGTCGCCGCCGCACGGCGCAAGTACGAGCAGTATCGCGAAGAAGTCGTGAAGCTCGAAGATGCGCTCAACCGGCTGCGCGAGCTCGAAACGCGCGCGGCGCGCGCGCCCGAGCTGCTCGACGATCTGAAACGCGCGGAGTTCCCGGTGCGCGCACTGGCGCTCGACAGCACCCGCCTCGACGATCCGGTCTACGCGCACGAGCTATTGCTGAGCATCGAGCTCTTGAACGCCGCGATTTCGCAGCGTGCCGCGTCACGTGCCGCGCACTTTTCCGCCTATCGCGCACCGACGGCGGGCCCGTCGGTCATCCCGCCACGACCCTAGCTTCGACTTCGGATTTTAGGGCGGCGAGCATCATCTCGGAGTTCTCGCGCACCTTCTTCTCGAGTGTCGGGCCGATCAGCTCGGCCAGGGTCGGGACACCGAAGTCGTACTCGACGGTGAGCACGACGTGCGTGACGCCGCCGCGCTGCTCGAATGTCCATGCGCCTTCGAACGTGTCGAGGTCACCTTCGATCAGCGCGTAGTCGATGCGGAGCGCGGCGTCATCGAAACGGTCGTTCTCCGTCCACTCGATCGGCGCGTCCTCGACCAGCGTCTTCCAGCGCGTGACGACGTGATCGGCGTGGCGTTCGAGCACGACGACGGTCTCGACGTCCGGCATGAACTCGGGAAAGCGCTCTTGCTCCTTGGCAAGCTCGTAGACCGCCGCGGCCGGTGCCGCGACGTCGATCGAGCATTCAACCAACGGCATTACGCCAACGTCCCCAGCTGTTCGAACGCGGCGGCGATGGCGCCGTCGAACGCGCGCAGCGCGACGTCGACCTCGGCGGCGGTGACGACGAGCGGCGGTTCGAGCCGGATCACGCGCTGCTGATTGAGCGTCCAGGCCGCGGTGACGCCGCGCTTGAGCAGCTCGGGGATGATCGTTCCGCCGTAGCCTTCACTGCGCAGTTCGACGCCGACCAGCAAGCCCGCACCCCGGACGTCGGCGATGACGGCCGGATAGCGCGCCATCGTCGCGCGCGCGCCGTCGAGCAACTGGGCGCCGCGCGCGGCGGCATTCGCGACGAGATCCTCGTCGATCAGCACGTCGAGCGCTGCGAGCGCCGCGGCGCAGGCGAGCTCGTTGCCGCCGAACGTCGACGTGTGCAGCAGCGGCTGCTTGCCGTACGCGGCATTCCACACCGCCGGCCGCGCGACGTACGCGCCGACCGGGATCACGCCGCCCGACAGTCCCTTCGCCAGCGTCATGACGTCGGGCACGACGCCGTCTCGATCGCAGGCGAACAGCGCGCCGCAGCGCCCCAGTCCCGTCTGCACCTCATCGGCGATCATGACCGCGCCGGTCGCATCGCAAACTGCGCGCACATCGCGCAAGTACCCCGCCGGCGGAATGTTGACCCCGCCTTCACCTTGGATCGGCTCGACGATGACGGCCGCGACCGTGTCGTCGACCGCGGCGCGCAGCGCGTTACCGTCGCCGAACGGAACGTGCCGAACACCTTCGAGCAGCGGCAGGAACGGATCGCGAAACGCATCGCGTCCGCTGGCCGATAGTGCACCGAGCGTCTTCCCATGAAAAGCACCGTGCGTCGACACGATCGCGCTGCGCTTGGTCGCCGCGCGCGCGAGCTTGAGCGCGCCTTCGACCGCTTCCGTACCGGTATTGGCGAAGAACGAGATCGACAGATCGCCCGGCGTGAGCTCGGCCAACCGTTTCGCCAAGCGTCCCATGAGCGGATTGAACATCGTCCGGCCCGACAACGCGATGCGGTCGAGTTGCTCTTTGACCGCCGCGACGACGCGCGGATGGCGATGACCGAGCGTGAACACGCCGTAACCGCCGGCGAAATCCAAATACGCTTTCCCGTTGTGGTCGACGATCGTCGAGCCTTGTGCACGCACCTCGAGCGGTGAACCCGAGACCTTCATCACCCGCGCGAGCGGCGGATTGAGATAGCGGCGGTAATTCTCGTACGTCTCGTCATAGAGCGCGGCGGCCGACGGCGCGCCGTAGAGATCCTCGTCGGCGACCGTCTTCACGCGACGGCGAGCTCGGGCGCGTGGGCTTCGAGCTGCTCGATCGTGGCGGCGACGATCGCCAACGTCTCGGCCGCGGTCTCGGTACGCATCAACCGTTCGCGCAGCGCGCTCGCGCCGGCGAAACCTTTGAGGTAGTAACCGAGGTGCTTGCGCATCTGCGGCACGGCGCGGGCCTCACCCCACTCGGCGACCATTGCCTCATAATGCCGCACGGCGAAGCGCAACCGGTCGGACGCGACCGGCGTCGCCTCGGGCTCGCGGCCCTCCATCAACGCGCGCAACCGCGACACGAGCCACGGGTTGCCGAGCGTCGCGCGTCCGAGCATCAGCCCGTCGACACCGCTCTCGCGCATGCGGCGCATCGCGTCGTATGGATCACCCAAATCGCCGTTGCCGATCACCGGAATGTCGACGGCCCGTTTGAGTTCGGCGATCTTGGACCAGTCGGCATCCCCCTTGTAGAACTGCTTGGCGGTGCGCGCGTGCAGCGTGAGTGCCTGCACACCGACCTCCTGCGCGCGCTTGGCGACCTCGACGAAAACGAGCTCGTTCTCATTCCATCCGAGCCGCATCTTCATCGTCACCGGACAATCGACGGCGTCGACGACCGCCTTCATGATCGCTTCGCACCGGTCGACGTCGCGCAGACAGGCGCTGCCGCCTTCGGTCTTGGTGACCTTGGGTGCCGGACAGCCGAAGTTGATGTCGACGATGTCGGCGCCGCACTCGCGCACGACCTTGGCGGCCAGCGCCATGATCGCCGGATCGTTGCCCCACAACTGGGTCGAGACCGGCCGCTCCACGCCGTGCTGATCGATCATCTCCATCGTGCGCGCGTTCCCGTATTGCAGCGCGTTCGAGGAAACGAACTCGGTGACGGTGAGCCCGAAGCCGAACGGCTTGTAGAGCGCACGCATCGTCCGGTTGGTCACCCCTGACATCGGTGCAAGCACGATCGGGGGCCAAACCTCGACGGGACCGATGCGCAGCCCTTCGACGGGCTTCGGGCAGGCTGCAATAAGAGACCGATCGTCCACGACGAATGAGTGTACCATGATCGCTGCGCTGGTCCTCGCGACGCTCGTCGCAGCCGCTACACCGGTGCCCCGCCCGGGCGCGCCGGTCGAAGAGGAAGTCCACCAGAACCGCCTGGTCGGCGAGTTCGCCCATCCGCCCGATCCCGGCAAGCACGCCGGCCTGATCGTGCTCGGCGGCTTCGACGGCGGGATCCCGTTCGAGGCCTTCGACTTCGCGCGCGGCGGGTATTCGACGCTGGCGCTCGCCTACTTCGGCGCGTCGCCGCTGCCGAGCGCGATCGACCGGATCCCCGTCGAGACGGTGACCAACGCCATCGACTGGATGAGCGGCAACCCCGAAGTCGATCCGTCGCGCATCGGGATCGTCGGCATCTCGAGCGGTTCGGCGCTCGCACTGCTCGCGGCCGCGCTCGATCCGCGCATCAAGTCCGTCGCGGTCATCTCGCCGACCGCCTACGTGTGGTTCTCACCCGCCTTCGACGGTCACGACGATCGCTCGTCGTTCACGGCGCGCAATGTCCAGCTCGCCTTCATCGCGCCGAGCGAAACTGCCGAAGACGCGCTGGGCAACGTGTTCCGGGACGGCGGGCCATACGCGTTTCGCGATCTCTACGACGCCTCACTCACCGCGGCACCGCCGTCGACGCTCGCGAGCGCCACGATTCCGGTCGAGCGGATCGGGGCGCCGATCCTGTGCGTTGCGGGCGACGACGACCGCGAATGGAACAGTGCCGGCTCCTGCGCGACGATCGCGGCGCGCCGCAAGGCGGCGCAAAAAGACGGGCGCGATCAGGTCGCGATCGAGCACGGCGCCGGGCACGCGCTCTCGGTCGGATTGCATCCGACGCCGGTCTCGATGCCGGCCGGCAAGATGACGCTCCAACTCGGCGGCACGCCGGACGCGAACGCGCGCGCGGCCGCCGATGAGTGGGAGCGCGTGCAGTCGTTCCTCGGCCGCACGTTGTAACGATCCGTTACCAGATCTTGCACATCGTTCCGACCGGCTTGACCATCTTGTCGCCGGCGCGGCAGTGGAACGCCGCCGCGAACTCAGGCATGTTCTCGAGCGTTCCGATCACGCGGTTGCGCGGAATCGGATGCTCGTTGCTCTGACCCAAAAAGCGCGCGAACTCCGGCGTGTCGTTCTCCGCCCACACTGTCGCGAACGCCAGGAAGAAGCGCTGCTCGGGCGTGTAGCCGTTGATGATGCGACGCGGTTTGCCGGCCAGTGACCGCTCGTAGGCGTTGTACGAGATGCGCAATCCACCCAGATCCGCGATCGACTCGCCGGTAACGAGCGGGCCGTTCTGCAGCACGCCCGGCGCCGCTTCCATCGCGCCGTACTGTTTGGTGATGCAGGCCGCGCGCGAGGTGAATTGCTTGGCATCGCCCGGCGTCCACCAGTCGCGCAGATTGCCGACTTGATCGTACAGACGGCCGTTGTCGTCGAACCCGTGCGTCATCTCGTGGCCGATCACCGCCCCGATCGCGCCGTAGTTGAGCGCATCGTCGTTGGAGGCGGAGAAGAACGGCGGCAGCAGGATCGCGGCGGGGAAGGTGATGTCGTTGTTGGTCGGATCGTATTGCGCGTTGATGAGCTGCGGCGGCATTCCCCACTCGCCGCGGTTCGTCGGCTTGCCGATCTTAGCGACGTCGTACGCCGACGCGAACGCGCGGGCGCGCTGCACGTCGCCCAAGTAGTCGTCGCGGCTGATCTTGAGCGCCGAGTAGTCGCGCCAGGTATCGGGATAGCCGATCTTCTGCACGATCGCCGCGAGCTTCTCGACCGCGCGGCCTTTGGTCGCCTGCGACATCCAGCTCAGGCCGCCGATGTCGGCGCGGTAGGCGGCGCGCAGGTTGCGCACCATCATCTGGGCGTGCGCCTTCGCCGACGGCGAGAAGCGCTCGGCGACGAACATCTGACCCAACAGCTGATCGGTCGCGCCGTCGACGGCACGAATGCAGCGCTTCCACCGTGGCTCGAGCGTCTTGGCCCCCAAGAGCGTGTGCAACCAGCTGAAGTTCTCGTCGACGAACGCTTTGGAGAGCCCCTCACTGTTGGCGTTGACGTAGTGCCAGCGCATGTACGTCTTGAGGTCGTCGACCGGTGTCGTTTTCAGGATCGTGTCGAGCCCGCGAAAGAACGAGGGTTCGTCGACGTTGAGCGTTCCTTGGGCCGCATGCATGGTGGCAAAGTACTGCGGCCACGGGATCGTCGTTCCGAGCGTCGCGAGCTTCGCAACGCTGTACGGGTTGGTCGTCACCTTCGGATCGCGCAGCTGCGCCTTCGGCAGCGCGGCCTTCGCCAGCGCGGTCTCGATGCGCAACACCGTCTGGGCGTCGAGGTCGGCCTTCGCCTTGTCTTCGCCGGCGAGCTGCAACGTGCGCGACACGTGCGCTGCGAAATCATCGCGCAGCTTCTTCGACTTGGCGTCGGCGCGCGTGTAGTAGTCACGTTCGGGCAGCGAGAGTCCGCCTTGGCCGAGGTCGCCGACCGTGCGCGCCGAGTTCGCCGGCTCGGGCTCCGAACCGTAACCGAAGAATGCGCCGCCCGAAGCGGCTTCGTGCTGAAGCTGACCGACGAGCGCCACCACGCCCGGCAGGTTGCTCACCGCATCGATGCGCGCGAGGCCGGGCTGCAGCGGTGTCGCGCCTTTGGCTTCGATCGCCGCTTCGTCGTTGCAGGCGGCGTAGAAGTCGCCCAGTTTCTGGTCGCGCGTTCCCGGCGCCGCGTGCGACGCCGCCGCGGTTTCCAAGCCCAGGCGTAACGCTGCCAGATTTTCCTCATCGAGCTGATCCCAATGACTCCAGGTCACGCGATCGCCTGGGATCGGGTGCGCCTTGAGCCAGCCGCCGTCGGCGTACTGATAGAAGTCGCGACAGGCCGGACAGGTCGCGTCGCGGTTCGCCGGATCGATCGGCGCCGCGATCTTGTCGGGTGCGGCCGACAGCCGGACGTAGCCGCCGAAGCACAGGGCAAACGCCGCGACCAGCGCGGTGAAACGAACGAACCAGCGGGCGTAGCTCACAGCAACCTCCGAAGCGCTTCCCCAATTGTTGAAGAGCGGTCCGCGTCCTTCCTCCGGAAGAATGCGGAGGTCAGCCGGCTTTCGGCGCGCCCAGGTAGTCGGTCCGCAGACCGTGCAGCACGAGGTGCGGCTCGACGCGCTCGATCGCGCTCGTCTCCGCGGCGACGACGCCCGCCATTCCGCCCGACGCGATCACGCGCGCGCTCTCGCCGATCAGCGCGCGAATGCGGCGCACCATCTCCTCGGTCGCACCGACCGCGCCGTAGACCAGCCCGGCCTGGATCGCGGTCACCGTATCGCGACCGATCGGCGAGCCCGGCGCGACCAGTGCGACCTGGGGCAGTTTCGCGGTGCGGCCGACCAGCGCGTCGAGTGAGACTTGCAGCCCGGTTGCGATCGCGACGCCGAGATACGCGCCGTCGCCGTCGATCGCGCCGAACGTCGTCGCCGTCCCGTAGTTCACCACGATCGAGGGCGCACCGACGAAAGTGACCGCGCCGATCGCACCGGCGATCAGGTCGCTGCCGACTTCGGTCGGGCGATCGGTGCGCACGACGATCGACCGCTGCGTCGCCGCGGTGAACAACGTGGGCTCCACGCCGAAGTACTTCTCACACCCTTCGCGTAGCGGACGATCGACGACCGGTACGACCGACGAGACGACGATTGCTTCGATATCACCGATCGAAAAGCGCGCTGCCGAGAAAAACGCCGCGAACAGCACGCCGTACTCATCGGCCGTGCGCCGGCGTGCGGTCGTGACGCGCCACGTTCCGACGATCGTGCCGGACGCGTCGAACGCACCGAGCTTGGTCTCGGTGTTCCCCACGTCGATACACAGCAGCATTTAGCGTCCGTTCTTCAGTTCGAGAATCGCGTCCCAGAGACGCGCGGCGAGCTGGCGCTTGGAACCGCCGCCGAGATCCTTGCGGCCGTCGGTTCCCCACAAGAGCACCAGCGCGTTGTCGACTGCTCCGAAGCCGCGCTGGTCGCCGACGTCGTTGACCGCAATTGCATCGAGCTGTTTGTTCGCGATTTTCGCGCGCGCGTTCGCCTCCCACGCTTCGGTCTCGGCGGCGAAGCCGACCAAGAACGTGCCGTTCTTCGCCGCGCCGAGTCCACCGAGAATGTCGGGATTGCGTTCGAGCGCGAGGACTTGCGGCTCGTCGCTCTTCTTCACCTTATGGCGATGCGTCGTGGCGGGTCGCCAGTCCGCGACGGCCGCCGTCGCAATCGCGATGGTCGCGCCGGCGGCGTGCTCGCGCACCGCAGCTTCCATCTCGCGCGCGGTCGTCACGCGCGTCGTCTGCGCACCCTCGGGCGGACCGAGCGGTGTGGGACCGAGCACGAGATCGACCTGCGCGCCGCGCGCGAGCGCTTCGCGCGCCAGCTCGATTCCTTGCGTACCGCTCGCCGCGTTCGACAGAAAACGCACCGGATCGATCGGCTCGCGCGTCGGACCGGCCGTGATCAGCACGCGTTCGCCGGCGAGATCCTGCGTGCGGCGCAGCGCGCCCTCGATGGCCTCGACGAGTTGTTCTTCGTCCGCCAGCCGTCCCGCGCCGTGCTCGCGCTCGGCCAGAAACCCGACGCCCGGCTCGACGATCGTCACACCGCGCGCACGCAGCGTATCGAGGTGCGTGCGCGTCGCTTCGTGCTCGAGCATCCTGGTGTTCATCGCCGGTGCGACGATCAAGGGCGCGCGTGTCGCCAGCACGATGTTGGTGAGCAGATCGTCGGCCAGACCGAGCGCGATCTTCGCGATCGTGTGCGCGGTCGCCGGCACGATCGCGACGACCTCGGCTTCTCGGGCCAGCGTGATGTGCGGAATGTCCTCGATACGCTCCCAGAGTGACGTGTGCACCGGCCGGCGCGCGAGCGCAGCAAACGTCGCCGCGCCGACGAAACGCTCCGCGTCGCGGGTGAGGACGACGTCGAGCAGCGCGCCGTTCTGCACGAGCCGGCTGGCGAGCGCGGCCGCCTTGTAGGCGGCGATGCCGCCGGTCACCCCGAGCAGCACGCGCCGCCCGTTCATCGCTCGATCGGTCGATCCCGATAACATGTGATCTCCGTCCTAAGAGTTGACGACGCGAAGGGTCGTTCGCCCGATCACGAACGGTTGGCCCAGGTCGAGCGGCTCGGGAGACGCGAGCGACCGTCCGGCGAGTCGAGTGCCGTTCCGGCTTGCGAGATCGGCCAGCAACAAGCCGCCGTCCTGCTCTTGATACAGGCGGGCATGTTTTCGGGAGATGTAACGGTCGATTGTAATACAAGCGGTGGCCACCGCATCGTCACGACCGATGGTGATCTCGCGCTCGAACGCCCAGGTCTTGCCGTCGAGCGGGCCGCTTATCACCTCGAGGACGTACATTGCCGGTCCGCCTTCGCGCGGGCCGGACCACCGGTCCTCTCCACAGGAAGCCATATCGGTGAACCGAGACACTCACTCCCTCGAAGACATCGATCCGGACGCGCTGCGCGCGGCCGAGTTCATGCAGGCCCAAGATCTGCTGGCCGGGATGGTCGGCCGCCACGTCGTGTCGGCTCAGCTCGAAGAGACCCGCGTCGCGGTCGAGCTCGACGACGGCGCGATCTACTACTTCTACGGGTTCATGGGCGAAGACGTGCCGTCCGACGGCTGACGTCGCCGCTCAGGTATTACCCGCGCGGAGCACCGCGTCGGCCGCGAGCAGCGCGCCGAACGCTGCGTGCTCGGCCGTTACGCCGCCTTGCAGATAGATTTCGAACGGCGCGCGGAGCGGAGCGTCGCACGACAGTTCGATCGTCGCGCCGCTCACGAACGAGCCGCCCGACATGATGACCGGATCGACGTAGCCCGGAACCGCGCCGGGCTCGGGCGCGAACCGAGCGTTGACCGGCAGCGCGCGCTGCAGCCCCCGGGCGAAGGCGATCAGGCGGGCCGCCGAACCGAGGCGAATTGCCTGGACGATGTCGGTTCGGGGGCCACCCGGAAGAGGATCCACGGCGAACCCGAGCTCGCCGAACAGCGCCGCGGCGAACTCGAGCCCGCGCAGCGCTTCCGCCACGACGAGCGGCGCGTAGAACAGCCCCTGCATCAGCGCCCGTCCGAAGCCGAGCGTCGGCCCGAGTCCGGCGCCGATCCCCGGCGCGAACACGCGCGTCGCGATGCGTTCGATCACCGGTGCCGAGCCGGCGAGATAGCCGCCGGCCGGCGCGAGACCGCCGCCGAGATTCTTGATCAGCGATCCCGCGATGATGTCGGCTCCAGCCTCGAGCGGTTCGCGCTTCTCGACCAACTCGCCGTAACAGTTGTCGACGAAGACGAGCGCTGCGGCATGAACGTCCCGAACGACGGCGACGACCTGCGCGATCGCATCGATCGACAACGAGCGGCGCACGGCGTAGCCCCGCGAGCGCTGCACGAAGACGACCGCCGGGCGGTGCGCGCGCAACGCCTCGGCAAGCGCGCCATAGTCGGTATCGCCGTCGCTGGTGCGCGCGACTTCGACGTACTGCACCCCGCGCGTGACGAGCGCGTACGGAGCGGTCGCGATCGCGTTGCGCAGCGTGTCGTACGGCGCGCCGTTCGCGGCGAGCAGCGTCGCGCCGGGCGGGACGAGCGCATCCAAACCGGCGACGATGGCATGCGTCCCGCTGACGATCGACAGCCGCGCGAGCACGCGCTCCGCTCGCAGTACGCGCGCGAGCAGCGACTCGTAGCGTTCGCGCGCCGCATCGTCATAACCGTAGCCGGTCGTACCGGCCAGGTCGCTCTCGGCGAGACCTTCGTCGAAGAAGGCCCGGAGCACGCGCGCGCGCGCCGCTAGGGTGCGCGGATCGCGGTGATCGAGCCAACGCTCCGCTCGCCGCGCCGCATCGAGCACGCGCGCGTCGATGGGAATGTCGCCCAGCAACTCGTCGATCATTGCCGTGCCTATGCCGTCGAGGCGGCGCCGCGCGCCGCCTCGAGCCGCTCGTACACGCGCACGAACGGTAGCCAGATCGCGCCGGCGACCACGACGTTGACCACCACGAGCAGGCAGGCGCGCCAATCGAGCGTTGCGATGAACACGCTGACCAGTGTCGGAATCGACGACGGAACGTAGAAGATCGGCCGGCCGACCCACCCTAGCGCGAGCACCACGTACGTCAGCGTCGACAGCACGATCGGCGCAAGCACGAACGGCACCGCGAGCACCGGATTGTAGGCGACCGGCAAGCCGAACATCACCGGCTCGTTCACGTTCAGGAGCGACGGCACCAGCGTCGCGAACGCAAAGGTGCGCAGCCGGCGAACGCGGCTGCGCAACAGCAACAGCACGAGCGGCAGCGTCGCGCCGGCACCGCCCGGGAAGACGAACAGAAACGTCGACACGACGACGATGTGTGGAATCGGCTCGTGCCGTCCGGCGGCCGCCGCATTCGCTGCCTGGAGAGTCAGATACACCGGCAGCACGATCGCGGCAAAGAGCGCGGGACCGTGAATCCCGACCAGCCAGAGTGCCGACTCGATCCCGGTGATCAACACGAGCGCGAGCCACGAATCGCCGAGCGTCGCGAGCGGCGCGAGCGCACGCGACAGCGCCGCGGCGAGCGAGAGTTGCGCAGCGTACAACCCGAATCCGGCGGCCACCAACACGAGCGTCGCCACGGCGTCGCCGCGACCGGTTCCGAAGCGGCGCCGCGCGGCGACCAGCGCGCCGGCCGCGACGAGACTGACGAGAATCGCGGTGAAGAGTCCGCTCGCGCCGAGCGTCGTCGCGAATGCTCCGAGGCCGCTGCGTCCGCCCGACATCGCGAAGTCGACGAGCGCGTAGACTGCCGCGTGGGGCATCGCAAAGCAGAACGCCTGCAACGACAGTGCAATGACCAACGCCGGGGACAAATGCAACCGTATCGCCAGCCGTAGCGACAACACGACGACCATCACGAGCGAGGCGATCGAGAACGCCCCCGGAATCGTGTCGCGCACGCGGGTTCCGACCGTCGCCCAGTCACGGAACGGCTCGGATTGTCCCGGCGCCGGCAACAGCACGAGCGCGACGAGAGCAACGACGACCGCCGCGAGCGCGATCGGCAGCGACTCGCGCAACGCGAGGACGGCCGGAGCTTCCGCTAACCGGTGGGCGTACGGGGCGATCGCGCGTTCAATCCGCGCGATCGGCCCGTTTCCCGCTATCGCCGGCTCAGAGCCTTCGAACGACGGCTTCGACGCGGCCGACGATGGTGACATCGTCCGCGTAGATTGGCTCCATCGCCGCGTTCTCCGGCTGCAACCGGATGCGGCCGTGCTCGCGGTAGAACCGTTTGACGGTCGCTTCCCCGTCGATCATCGCGACCACGATCTCGCCATTCTCGGCCGACGGCCGCGGCTCGACCACGATCAGATCGCCGTCGAGGATCGCGGCGTCGATCATCGAGTCGCCTCGCACGCGCAGCACGAAGCCGCCGGTCCGCGGCGCCCACGATGCGGGCAAGACGAAATGATCTTCGAGGTTCTCGGCCGCGGTGATCGGCACGCCGGCCGCGACCCGGCCGACGATCGGCAGCGTCACCGAGTCGACCTGCGGCATCGCGTCACCCGACGGCGCGGCGACCAGCGCGCGCGGCTTGGTCGGATCGCGCCGCAGCAGTCCGCGCCGCTCGAGCGTTTTGAGGTGCGATTGCACCGTCGATGACGACGAGAGTCCGACGCGTTCGCCGATCTCGCGTACCGACGGCGGGTAACCTTGCTCCGACGTGAACTCGCGGATCACTTCGAGGATCCGTTGCTGCTTCTCCGTCGTGGCCCGTTCGGCCATCATCCCTCCTAGAAGAATGCCACCCAGTAGGCACAGCGCCATGAGACGCTGACCGTACGACGCCGATGTTGGCGCCGCGTTGATTGCGGGCATCGTAGCACAGATGCCACCGCGGAGCAAACATACGTTCGAGAGACCTTGACGCCGGCCGCCCCACCTTGGTACCATATGGGGGACGAACGAGCGTTCGGCCCAATATCTGGGGGGAAAGCACGACCATGTACGGCACGCGCAAACGAAAACCGACCTTGATGCCGCTGGTCGCCCTTGGGGCGCTGAGCCTAGCGGTCACGCTCCCGGCCCTGTCGAGCACGGTCCACGCGGCCCCCACCGTCGCCTATACGACGGTCACGGTCCACCCGGGCGACTCTCTCTGGGCCCTCGCGGAGCGCAGCACCGCCCCGAACGGCGACGTGCAAGCCACGGTCGACGACATTATCGCCGCCAATCACCTCAACGGCGCCGCGATCGTCCCCGGCCAGCACCTCCGAATCCCCCGCTAAGACCAAGCCCGTCCGAGTCCACCCCACGCAAGAGCGCCCAACCGGCGCTCTTTTTCGACAGCGACGACAACGCACCGCACAGGTGCACGCCCAAACCTCCGCGCAATTGCACTTGGCCTGCGTCGCTCGACATCACAGGTTAGGGGTGCGTCGAGCGCTCGAATACGGCAAGAAATCAGTGCTGGTCAATGAGGGGAATTTGACTTGAAGTACGCTCGTTACGCGCTACTCGTTGCGCTTATTACCGTTTCCGCATGTTCCGGTGGTGGCGGTTCGGTCCCGAATGTCGATGCCGTGAACAACGCCGCCACCACGCGGTCGCCTCAGCAACAGTGTGATCCGGGGATCACGTGCAGCGGCGGCGGGATCGTTCCGCTGACACCATGTCTCTACAACGTAGCTCCACCTATGCTTCCAAGCCTGAGACCGTGCAGTCAGTACGTCAACGGAAAGGCGATCAGCGATTGGTACTATGACGCGAGCCTATCGTTGCTGAACTATCCCCCGAGCTTGCAATGCGCGAACAATGCAGCGCCGGCCAATACGTCGCCCGCTCGGCCGTGTTTCGTAAGCAATTCCGATGGCACAACGACGAAGTATTGGTACTATTCAGAGTATCCGTCATCGTCCGCCGAGCCCTACTGGACGAGCTGAGATTTGAAAAGCCGCGGCCCCGCCAAACGGGGCCGCGGCTCTACGAGATACCGATGTTCTCTCCGAAAGAAAAGCGGCCCCGCCGAAGCGGAGCCGCTTTTTCGTTGCTACGGGCTGAGAGGCTAGTGGAAGCGCCGCGCTGACGACACGTTGTCGCGGGCTTTGGCGGTCACCGTGATCACGCCGCCGGCATCGACCGCATAGGTCGCCATCGGAGAGATCATGATGTCGTCCTGTCCACGCGTGCCGAGGATCGTGGGTGAGACGACGTGTAGGCTGCTCGGATACGAGCTTTCGAACGCCGGATAATTGAATCCGATGAACCGAACCGTAAACGTATCGCCTTCCGATGCCGCGCCGTCCGCCGCCGTGTTTAGTGCCGGCGTGCAGATCGACGGCTCGCCGGTCGGTCCCGCATGATCGGGAAGCGTTACCGTACCTGAGGCGTGCACCACGATCGTGTAGTAGACCGGATCGGCTCCGGCATGGCAGCCGCCCGGAGTCGTCGGCGGGCCCAGATCCTTGATCTGAACGTATCCCTCCGTCTCGTCCGCCGGAAGTGCGACGGTGAAGCTCAGCCCACCGGCGCCATCGGGAACCGCCGTCGGCGGCGTTGCCATCAGCGCGAGCACGCCTCCGGCCGCCGGGGTCGCAGCCCCGACGTGCTGCAGCACCGCGCTCTGCGTGAACGTCGGCGCGCCGCTGGTCGTCGTCGGAATCGTGACGGTCAGGACGTACGGGCCGACGACCGGCGCCATCTCCAGGACGTTGAGTCCTTCGCTGATGCCGAGCGTGCCGGCCGGGAAGACCTGTCCGTCGCGCGTTCCCTGGCCGTCGCCGTCCGGATCGAACGCCGGTGGACCACCCCAGGGAACGAACTGCTGCGGATCGCCCGCCGGTGTGCCCGACAAGGCGTCGAACAGCGGCACGGGATACGGTGCAACGTTGTCCGGAACACCGTTCACGTTCGAGTTCCACGGCTCGAGCGCAAGACCGAACGCGCCGCCGGACAGTCCGAACGTGGTGTCGTTCGTGCCGATTTGGCTCGTCGACGTCAGCGTTCCGTGTCCGGCGTCGGTCGGACCAGGTCCGGTGACGATCGTCGAATGGAATCCGTCCGGCGCACCGGCGGCTGCCGGCGCGGTGAACGGACCGGTGAGCGTCAGCGACGAGAGCAGCGATCCGCTCGCGCCCGGGCTCGTGTTGTTGACGCCCTGGCGGAACGTCGTCACGAAGTTCGTGCCGATCGTTCCTTGGATGTTTGCCGTGCCGACCGCGAACTGCAACGAGTTCGTGCCCAGCACGGCCTTGGTCGTTTGGACGGGGCTCGACCCTGAACCGCTACACGCTCCGAGTCCGAGGACTAACAAAGCAGCGACCGCACGCGCTCCCGTGGTGGTGATGTTCATGTTGCCTCAGAGACTGAACTGGTAGTAGACAGTGGTCTGCATCGGCGCCAACGGGAAGAGCAAGTACGCGCCGTTGTCGAACGCGTACGTGTTCTTCGGAACGTTGGCGAAGCCCGGCAAACCGAGGTTCGGGTTCTGTCCGGTTTGGGGACCGGCCAGACCCGTTGCCACCGGCTGATAGTACGGGTTGATGATCGGAACCTGGTTGTTGAACGCGTTCCCGAACAGGTTCTGGAACTGGATACCAAACGTGCTCCGCGCGTGCTTGTACTCGATGACGAGATCCGCTTGGAGATTCGGCTTCCAGAGAACACCGCCCGAGGCTGACGTCTGCGGCGTACCACGCGTCGCGATGATGTTCGGGTTCTGGTTGTTGCCCGAATACGCCGGATCGTAGTACTGGGTCGATGACGGGGTGCCGGTGCTAGCCTGGAAGGCCGGGATCTGGTTGACACCCACTCCGAAGTTGACTTGCGGGATGTTCCCGAAGCTGCAGATGTCGCAGATGCTGCCCGATGACGCGATTAGGCTACCGACTGAGTACGGATAGCCGCGATCGTATTGCAGGATCGGGTTGACCCGCCAACCGTTCCCCTTCGCATCGAGGTGCTTCCACGTCACGCCGAGGCGCGTCGTGAACGGCGAGATGTAACCCGAGCGATAGACGTCACCCAGGATGAGCGAACCCGAGCCGTTGATCGGCAGCGCATCCTCACCGCCGATGAGCGGAGGAGTCGTGCCCAAGACGTTCTGATACGTCATCGAGAGGAAGCCCGAGAGGCCGCGCGGTTTGTCCGGCGTGTTCAGACCGAACTCTGCGCCGGTCGTGCGGTTGAGGCCCTCGTTGTTCACCGTAAACACCGCCGCACCGTTGCTGAGCTGTTTGACGAGCGCGAACGACGGAAGGTGCGTACCGAGCTTGTAGAACGGCGTGAGCTTCATGCCCCAACCGTTCTTGAACAAGTGGCTGTAGGTGAAGTCGTAGTTCGAATAGATCGCGGGCAAGCCGCCGCCGAGGTCAGGCGCGTCGAAGTGCTGGTCGTAGAGCCAGAAGATCTGTTGCGCGTAGTTCGTGCAGGCGACCGGAGGTGCGCCGGGCACGCCGCTGCCGCACGTGAAACCCGGTTTCGCCGGAACGTTCAAGAGCGGAGCGTAGCCGTAGAACCCGGCGGGCGTACCCGCCGTCTGCGCGTTCAAGAACACCGCCGAACGGCCGTAGCCGAACCGCACGGAGTCGTTGTTGTCAATTGAGTACGACGCGGCAAGACGCGGCTGCAGCTCGACCGGATCGACGAACGACGGGCCAATGCTCGACACCGTGACGTCCGACGGGTTGCTGGGCATCGTCGGGTTGAACGGGTTGAAGCCGTAGTGCTGCCGCTGCTGATCCTCGCGAACGCCGAGGTCGAAGTGCAGTTGATTGGTCGGGCTGTACTGCCAGCGGAGTCCTAATCCGAACTGCTGGAAAAAGGCCCCGTTGTAGTTGATGCCCGAATTCGGGATTCGCGGTACGCCGCCCGGGAAGAACGTGGAGAGATAGCCGCCCGCCTGAAAATCGTTCAAACACGGGCCGGCGGCGCAGCCGCCGAACGCACCGACGTTGTTGGCCGCCAACAGGAAGAAGGCGGCTTCCGGATCGTAGTCGTTCCAAACCGGGTGCGAGGTTTCGTACACCGCGCTCAGCGTGACGATGTTCTTGTCGCCGAACTGCTTGGTGAGGTCGACGATGCCGCCGACGCGCGGGCCGCCCGTGCAGTCCAAGCGTCCGAGGGCTCCGACGCCGCCGTTCGAGAACGTGTTACCGGTCGAACCGGCATCGTTGCTCGTGCAGAGCATCGACTCGTAATTGTAGAGCTTCGCCTGCAAGAACGTCGTCGAGTTGAAATTGTTGTCGTACTCGAATTTCAGGTATCGAGTCTGATTGTTCGTTTGCAGCAGCCCCCCCGGATGGGGCGAGGTCTGAATCGAACCGTTCGGGCCCGGAACATCCGGGTTCACTCCGATCAAGTTCGTAAAATCGGCCTGCGTGAAACCGAAGGCTCCGCCGAAGTCGAGCACCATGACGTTGTTCGGATCGACCGTGTAGAACGGGTTCGGGCCGCCGAGGTTGCCGTACGCCAACTGCGCCTGATTCAGGTATAGCACTTGCAGCGATTGGCTCTTGTCGCGGCCGAACTTATACACGAAGTTGTTCTCGAGAACGTCGTCCCGCTGGTACTGCGTCCCCGTGAAGAAATTGTTCAGCGACGATGCGTCGGCCAGACGCCCGCCGGCGTACGGCTGGGAGCGCTGCCCGTTGTACGCCACATAGTCCGAGAAACGGTTGTCGGGGGTTGCCCAGCCGTACTCGATCGCGACCTGGTGGTTGAAGTTGGGCCCGCCGCTTTCGACGCTGACGAGCGCCGTCGACGGATACGTGCCGCGCTTGGGGATCAAGTTGATGACGCCGCTGCCGACATTGGCCTGCGTGGCGTCGCCCGCGCCCTCGACGACCTGCAAGGTGCCAAGGCCCGTGAATTTCCCGAGACCGCCGTTCTGCGAGAAGAACGGCTCGGTGAAGTTGATCCCGTCGAGTTGGTAGCCGACCTCCGTGCGCAGACCGCCGCGGATCGTCGGGCCACCGGTGTTCGTCAACGTGACGCCGGGAACCGCGAGCAGCAGGTCGTTCTCGTTGGTGCTGCCCGCCTTTCCGGTCGTTTGCAGAATCGCGTCGCCGGTCACCGTGTACTGGTCGACGGTCTGATTTCGCTGAAAGACCGACGACGCGGAACGAGCCTGCGTGCGGCCGATCTGCTGTAGCGCTTTTCTGAGCGTGACCGAGCCGACGTTGACGGTCTGGTCGCCCTGCACGGTCACGCCGGCCAGGCTGAAGATGTCATAGCCTGGTGCGGTGACGGTGAGCGTATACGTGTCGACCGGAAGCCCGATGAAGCCGAAGAAGCCGTGGCTGTCGGTCGTGGTCGATGCCGAGTTGCTCGGTGACGATGCCGTCACTTTCGCGCCGGCGATGACGGCTTGCGTCGTGGCGTCCATCAACGTGCCGTTGACGTTGCCCGTCTGACCGCCCGCGGCGAACGACGGAGCGCACGTGCCGGCGATGAGCGACACGGCCATCGACAGGGCTAGGAGATATCGCGCGATCATAATGCTGCGTCTCCGTGTGAGGTGAGGGCAACCAAAGCCGGCTGATAAGACGGCGTGCCGAGGAGCGATCTCTCGATGACGCGCAACGTGCGAACCAGAACGCTTGTCGTTTCCTGGTGTGCAGCCGCGAGGACGAGAAATACCCCAGTGACACTCCCCTTCAGCCGAAGCGGAATTGCCAAGGTGGTGATCCTTTCCAGGACGTGTGATGCCGGTGATAAGGGTTACGCGACGGGTGGTACGGGTCCGAGTAAGGTTACCGGCAGATTATCCTTCGCATGGGCCAGAGGGGTTCCCTCGGCCGCCCGGTGTCCCGGACGGCGTGGCCGCGGCTACTTTGCGTCGGTGCGCACGGCGACGATGCTGTGGCCCTCGTGCTGGTCGAGGAATGCCAAGCCCTGATCCATCCAACCGTCTAAGCCGGCACTCAAATGTCGCGCGACTTCACGGACGATGTGGCGACGATTTTTGAGCCAATCGAGCTCCAACCGAGTGGTCGGTAGCCAGATTGCCTCTTCGCACTCCTCGCATTGGTAGCCGACGCGCACGTCAGACGGCGACGGGCTTGAGCCGTTCGCTGAGCAGTCGCGGGATGTCCGAGGGCCGATCCGCGACCGGGACCCCGGCCTCGCCGAACGCGCGCACTTTCGATTCAGGCGTGCCGGTATTGCCGGAAATGATCGCTCCGGCGTGCCCCAACCGCTTGCCTTCGGGGGCGGAACGCCCGCCGATGAACCCGATGACCGGCTTGTCGGCGATGTGATCGCGGATGAACGCCGCGGCATCTTCCTCATCCGAACCGCCGATCTCGCCGGCGACGACAATGGCCGCCGTCTCCGGGTCGCCGGCGAACGCGCGCAGGCAATCAACGAAGGTCGTGCCGATGATCGGGTCGCCGCCGATCCCCACGCAGGTCGACTGGCCGAACCCGGCGCGCGTGAGCCCGTCGACAATCTCGTAGGTCAGCGTCCCCGAGCGCGAGATCATCCCGACGTTGCCTTGCTTGAAGATGTGGGCCGGCATGATTCCGACCAGTGACTTGCCGGGTGAGATGAGTCCGGGACAATTGCCCCCGATGATGCGCATGCCCGGGGTCGTGTTGACGACGCGCAGCATGTCGTGCGCGGGGATTCCCTCGGTGATGCACACCGCCAGCGTGATCCCCGCATCGCACGCTTCCCACAGCGCGTCTGCGCCGGCGAACGGCGGGACGAAGATGATCGAGTGCGTTGCACCGGTCGCGTCGACCGCATCCTTGACCGTGTCAAAAACCGGTTGACCGCTCTCGATCGTCGTTCCGCCCTTGCCCGGCGTGACGCCGCCGACGATCTTCGTTCCGTACGCCAGCATGCGCTGCGTGTGAAATGCGCCTTCGCGTCCGGTGATGCCCTGAACGATCACCTTCGAGTTCTTGTCGAGGAAAATCGACACGTCAGTTGCTCCCGCTCGCCAGCGCAACGGCGCGCGCCGCGCCTTCGTCCATCGTCTCGACCGGCACGAAGCCGGCCTTGTCGAGAATCGCTCGTCCTTCTTCCGCGTTCGTGCCCGTCAGTCGCACGACCAGCGGCACTTTGCGCACATCGTCGCCCGCGAGCGCCTCGACGATCCCCTTCGCGACTTGATCGCCGCGCGTGATGCCGCCGAAGATGTTGATGAACATCGCCTTCACCTTGGGATCGCCGGTGACGAGATTGTAGCTCTTCTTCACCAGCTCGGCTTGCGCGCCGCCGCCGATGTCGAGGAAGTTGGCCGCTTCACCGCCGGCGTTGCGAATCGCGTCCATCGTCCCCATCCCGAGCCCCGCGCCGTTTGCAATCACGCCGATGGTCCCACCGAGCTTGGCATAGTTCGACATTCCCAGGCCGATCGCAACGGCCGCCGCCTGATCTTCGTCCGCCGGCGCGGCTTTGTTCCACGCCGCAATGTCGGGATGTTTGTACAATCCGTTGTCGTCGAGCTCGACCTTCGCGTCGCTCGCGATCACGCGCCCGTCCTTGGTGAGCACGAGCGGATTGATCTCGACCAGGTTCGCGCCGTAGTCCATGAACAGCGTGTAGAGCGCGCCGAGGATC
>Ga0182024_10005033_pt1 | contig 29936 bp, 27 predicted proteins | sample P32metaG_FD_120480 | JGI IMG/M metagenome (GOLD analysis project Ga0182024, IMG submission 120480) | Permafrost microbial communities from Stordalen Mire, Sweden - P3-2 metaG (Illumina Assembly) | ecosystem: Environmental > Terrestrial > Soil > Wetlands > Permafrost | place: Sweden: Stordalen...
CTCCATCACGAGAAAGGCAGAGCCGTCGGCGTCCACGTCGTCGTCGAGAACCGCGACGACTCCGGGATGCTTCACCGAATTGGCGACATACCCCTCACGGAGAAAACGCGCGCGGATATCGCGGCGAGCAGCCAGCTCGGCGTGGAGAACCTTGACGGCGAACCTCTTCCGATTGCGGTGCGTCGCCGCATAGACGACAGCCATCCCGCCCACCCCGAGAACGCTGTCGATGTGGTACTTGCCGCCGAGGACGGTACCGACTCGCTCCTTTGCTTCGCGAAGGTCGTCGTCGGACATTGCCCCTCGATATCCTCGCCGCGGTGTTTCATCTCCAACGGTTACGGTGCGGAAGTCAAGGCGCGATGAACTTATAGATGACTCTGGGGCGACCCGGTGATCACGAAATCGGGGTCGGCCGAAGCCAAGACGGAGGTCGCCGTTGTCGCGGTGGCGGTCGGCCGCTCAATAGAACGCCACGTTCTCGACGCTGAAACTCGACATACAACCGCCCGCGTCGCCACCGGTCGTGGCCACGAGCTGCCACTGCATGGAGACAATCTTGGTGGTGTCGACCGTCGAAACAGGCGAGCCGCCGGTCATGCTCGCGAAAGGTACCTGGAGGGTCGGCATGGAGGACGTTGCCGCCAGCGCCGCAGCGGTCACGTCCGCGACCGGACCGTAGCAATTCGCGCTCGGGCCCTGACACGCGCCGCGTACGGCGTCGCTCGAGGGGGGAAGATCGTCGCTGGCAGTGAACCCGACATTGAGCACGCAGCCGCCGAGACTGCCGGCAAAATCGAACTGCAGGCCGGTGTACGCGGCGACGTCCAGACAGCTCGCGCTGTCGTAATACAGACCCACGCCCTCGTAGTCGTTCGGACCCACAGAGCCGCCAGAGATTTGAATGCCATCGCCGTCGGGCGTGACGGTGGCGGTGGGGGGCATCGGGCCGGCGGTGGCGTACGTGAACGAACCCCACTTGTCGGTGCCGGCGCCGAAGAAGAGGTCGGTGCCGCTCGTGGTGCCCGTACTCGTGACGGTCGGGCTGGAGGCAACGAACTCGGGGCAGATCAGCCCTCCGTCGGTGGTGCAGCCGGTCCCGACGACGGTTCCAGCTCCGGCGCCAGCATCGACGCTACCCGCGCCGCTGTCCTGAGGCGCACCCCCCGTCGTTCCCGCCGCGAGGATCTGCGGATCGCTGGCCGTGCGGCGCTCCGCTTCGCCGTAGGTCCACGCCTTCGCGGCTCCCGTGTCGGGGATCTCGACCGCAGCGATCGACACGGGCGGCAGCTCGAACGTCGCCGTCCCCGGCGCTTTGGCAAGACCGGTGACATCGAACGCCAGCGCGGCCGGCTGCGCGTTCCAATTGACCGCGACGACCTCCGTCGCGTCCTCCGCTTGATTGCGGCTCGCGTATAAGCTCACGCCGGTGGGTTCCGATGTGACGCTCAGCAGCGTGGGACCAAAGTGTTCGGCGAACAGCGCATACGCATAATACTCCGGTCGCGGCGTGTGCGCGGGCGGCGTCCCGATGAGGCCCAACGCCCAGTCGTCGGTATCGGAGATGTCCCAGACGGCGGAGGTCCAGAGGCCGAGCTCGATGGCCGCACCGAGACTGTCGGTGAGCCAGAGCGCCGAACCGACGGTCCCGGGCGAGGCGTTGAGCACGCACGTCGTCGCGTCGTAAGCGACGTTCATTTCGGTGAGCGCGAGCGGCTTGGCGCCGTAGCCGGTCGTCTTCAGGATCCCGCGCACCGAGGCGATGACTTGACGGAAAGTGGCGGGGTCAGCGGCCGCCATGGCCAACGTGGCCGCCGTGGCGTCGAAGGGGTAGCGATGAATCGAAATGACGTCGAACAAATCGCCGCAACCCGTGAGGATCGGCGTGAGCCAGTCGTTCGCGGTGTTGCCTGCCTGGTATTTGTAGGCGAGGTCAGGGCCGACGATTTGGATCGTGGAGTCCACGGCCTTCATGGCGGCGACATACGCCGTGGCGGAAGTGCAGTAATCTGCGGGCGTGTAGCCGACGATCGCAGGGAGCGTCGAATCGGTCAGCGAGCCCTGAGTCGCATAGAGATCCGGCTCGTTCCCGACCGCGAAGTATTTGACGCCATACCCTTTGGTCACGTTCGCGTACGTCACCATGGCCGCCGCCGTGGCAGGCGTCGGCGGCTGTCCGCTGGTGTCGGCCAAGTGCGGCACCTGAATCAGCGGCTCGGCACCGATCGCACGAGCGTAGGCAACCGCGCGGTCGAGCTGGGCGTTGTCGAAAGGATCGGGCGTGTTGGCGTCGTTGTTGTACCCGCCGATGCGCATGACGGTCGGCTTGAGCGCCGCGACCAGCGCGTCGGTTCCGGTGACGTCGTCTCCTAAGGTCGGCATCCAGTCCCAGTAGTTGACCGACCAGGTCGTCGTGCGCGGCGTGCGCGTGGCAGTCGAGATCACGACGCGGCTCACAGGGACGGTCGGCCCCGCATCTGCGTCACCCCCTCCGTCGGCGGAACGGCTCCCATCGACAGAAACGCCGCCGTCCGAACTGCCCACGTGGCTCGTCGCGCCGCCGCACCCACCGACCACCCATGACGCCAATCCGAACATTACCGCCAGAGCCGCCCGAGTGTCGCACCGGCTCGAGCGAGCTACGCCACCGGCTCCTCGAAGCTTCGACGACAGGATCTTCATCGACACTAAATGACTCTCGAGAGTCCTCGTGATCACCAAATCTCAATGGTGGTGCCCCCCGCCACCGTGCGCGCCGCCTCCATGGAATCCCCCTCCGCCGCTGCGCGGTCGCGCACTCGCACGAGCGCCAGCCGGCGGGTGCGCCCCCATCTTGGCCGCCGTCGAAGGGCGCGCGAAGTTTCGCGCCGTCGCCACGCCACGATCGCCGGGAGACACGTGCGCGACATTCTGAGGCGCAATCCCGAGCGAAGACGGAGGCGGCCCATGCGCGACGCCGAGTCCAACGTGCGCACTGGCCGCCACGCCGGCGCCCGCATAGACCGCCGTATGCGCCTCGACGACCCGCACTTGTGGCCCGACCACGACGCGCGTGGCGAGTGCCGGCGCGAAGATGTCTCCACGGCCGCAGTAGTAAAAGTGTCCTGGCACCCCGACGGCGACATAGCCTACGGCGAGTCCGCCTCGCCAAATGAAGGCCGGATACATCGGACCCCAACCCACGTACGGATATCCGTCGACGCCCATGCGCCAGTCGACCCAGGCGGGCGCATACACGCGGCCCGGAATCCAGAGCCACCCCGAGGCTCCGTACACCCAGCGGCCGTAGTGGAACGGCGCCCATCCCCACTCGTAGTCGCTCACCCAGACGTAGTCGGTATCGTCGTAGGCCCAGTGACCCGCCGTCTCGTAGGGGGCGAAATCGGACCCGACTTCGTTCGCGTTGGGAGCCCAGACGGTGCCATACGTCGGATCGTCCACCCAGCTCCCGTGCGAATCGAGGGTCGCGTGGAAGTCGGTAAGCGCGCTTGGGTCGGTATCGGCGTACGCGTCGTCCGCCGCGCCGGCCTGCGGAGCTTGCGACTGCGAAGGGTCGTTGACGTTCGCGGGGGTCGCGGGCGGATAGTCGTAGGTGTCGTCGCAAGCCACGGCGCCGTAAAGAAGAGGGGGCACGAGAGCGAGTCGCACCGGAAAGCGAGCCATGCTCAAGGTTTAACCAGCCAAACCGCGATCGTCGAGTAAGCTACCTCCGTGTGCGAAGGAGCCCCCTCCTTCCTTAATCTCGGGGGATAAATCGGCGGACGAACGAACCTCCGCCGTTGACGCGCGCGCAACATCGAGTCGATGATTCGCGCCTCGTGCGGGCAGCTCTGCCGCCCGGCCACGATTTCCCCACCTTTCTGGAGGTAAACAAACTCACAATGCCCATGGGTCGTCCCCGCTTCGATCCGCGCCAGCAGCAGCGCGGCTTCCAGATTCGAGTCAACCATCGCATCCGCGTTCCGGAGGTGCGCGTCATCGGCGCCGATGGCAACCAGCTCGGCGTGCTGCAAACCCACGAGGCCATGAGAATGGCTTTGGATCAGGGTCTCGACCTCGTGGAGGTCAACCCGAAGGCCGACCCGCCGGTCTGCAAGATCCTCGACTTCGGGAAATACAAATACGAAGAGAAGAAGAAGACCGCCGAGGCCAAGCGCAAGCAGACGGTCGTCGAGATCAAAGAGATCAAGCTCCGCCCGAAGACGGACGATCACGACGTCGACTTCAAGATCAAGGCGGCGCGCCGCTTCCTCGAAGCCGGTCACAAGGTGAAGATTACCGTCCGCTTCCGCGGCCGCGAGATCACGCACCCCGAAAAGGCTCAAGAGCAAATCACGCTCCTCGTTCAAGGCACCGAGGACCTCGCGAACCTCGAGTCGCGCCCGATGATGGAAGCGCGGACCATGACGGTGCTCATCGCTCCGAAGCCCGCCATCATGCAGAAAGTCGCGGCGGCGAAAGTGGCGGCCGAAAAGGCGCGCCAACAAGCCGAGCGCGAGGGACGCCCCCTCCCTCCGCCGGATCCCTCTCAAGGCTCACTGCCTGACGTCGTCGGCGACGACGACGATGATGAGGACGACGACGAGGAAGAAGAGACCAACGCCCCCGGCGAAGCCGAAGCATAGACGAGGCTCGCCCACCCCCTCCCCCTGTCCCTCTTCCCGCTTTGTACAGGGCGTGGGGGAGAGGGGTTATCGTCGAAGGGCTGCGTAGAAGTCCTTGTCACGCCGGTGAAGGCGGAGGAGAAGCTGGCCGTCCGCGGCAGAGTCCTGGAGCTTTTTCGAGTCGGGGTATTGGATGCCGTCGACCTCGACGATCACGTCCCCCACGCGCAAACCTGCGCGATCCGCGGCGGACCCGGGAACAACGGTAGAGACGACGGGGAGCACGCGCGGCGGCAAACCTACCGACGCGGACTGTTGCGCCGATAGATCGCGCACACCGAGACCGAGCCCTTGTTGAGGCACGCCCTGCTGCTGGACCGGGAGCGGCGGGACGGGCGGCTCGGGCCTCGGTGTCAGAGTAACGTTCGTGCCGTAGTGCTGTCCGCCCCGGACCACCTCGATCTGGACGACTTGACCAACCTCATGCGCAAGAAGCTCGCGGATGAGCTCGCGCCCGTCGTGCACCGGCCTTCCGGCAACCGCGGCGAGTACATCGCCCACGCGGATCTGAGCTTTCTCGGCGGGACCGCCGCCGGTGATGGCATTGACGAGGGCGCCCGAGCGCGGGTCGAGCTTCATGACCGCCGCGATCTCGGGGTTGAGGTCTTGAACGCCGACGCCGATCCACGCGCGTTCGACCCTGCCGGTCCGCAAGAGCTGCTCGGCCGCGCGCCGCGCGAGGGCCGAGGGGACGGCAAAGCCAATGCCGATGTTCGTGCCGCTATCGCTCGCTCGGATCATCGTGTTGATGCCGAGAACGCGGCCGTCGAGATCGCAGAGCGGGCCCCCGGAATTGCCCGGGTTGATGCTCGCATCGGTCTGGAGATAGTCCTCGATCTGGTCCGTGCCGAAGCCGCCACGCCCCTTCGCGCTCAGCACCCCGGTCGTCACGGTGTATCCCAAACCAAAGGGAGACCCGATCGCCACCACCCACTCGCCGACGCGCGCCGCCTCCGAGTCGGCGAATTTTACCGCGACGAGCCCTTGGGCGTCGACCTTGATGACGGCAAGATCCGTCGATGGATCGCGCCCGACCAGGCGCGCAGGAAGGAAGCGGCCATCGCGCAGGTGCACGTTGATGGTGAGCGCCCCGTCGATGACGTGGTTGTTCGTAAGGATCGCGCCGTCGGGGGTGAAGACGACCCCCGACCCGGTACCTCGCGCGACTGGGGAGTCGTTGCCGCCCACACGCCCCATCCAGCGCAGCATCTGGTCCGCGCTCTCGTCACGCACGGTCACGTCGATCTGCACGACGCTCGGGCTCACGCGCTCGGCGACGTTCACGAAAGCATCCGACAGGCGGCGCGCTTCGGCTTGGGAGGCGGACGCATCCACGGGCGGCCGCGCGGCCGGCTTCTCCTCCTTAGGGGCTTGCGCCAGAGCTGCGCGAGGCGACCCGACCGCGAGCGCGGCGAGGAGCACGAGGCAGATGGTTTCATGTGCGGTCTTCATGTGGGCCTGACCTCTGGCGCAGCCCACCTAGGGGCAAGCTCCGTTCTTACATGCCCCACGGCACGGCAAGAGGCCAGAAAACGAGAAGGAACCGAGGCAAACCCCGCGACCCCGGACCCAGAGACACGTCACGGCGAGGCCAACTTCGTGTAAATGCGCGACCACGGGACCGCTCCTGCGTCGAGCGTTGCGTTGTAGATGGGGGTGCCGGGCGGCGGGAGGTCTGTGAGCTCCACGTAAGGGGCGGCCCGCTCCTGCGCCAGCCGGCAGCCAAAGGCCACCATAGGCAGGATGATCGGCCCAGGGTCCAGCGCCGGATCGACTGCGAAGCGCCCCATTACAGCACGCCGCGAGGGCACGAACGGCGAGTCGAGCGATCCGACGGCGAAGCTCGCCGACGCGCGCACGCTCCCGCGGCGATCGGCGGCTACGATCTCGAGCGCGTCCAGCGGCGCGTTCCGCGGGGCACCGAGATGCGCGGCGACCGCGCTCACGAAGGTAGCATCCACGGCCCGAGGGCGATCGTAGCGCACATCGGCGAGCGACCTGCGGCGCGAGGCAAGGGAGGATTCGAGCAGGGCCACGGCGAGCGCATCACGCGGTTCCGCGATGCGTGCCGCGAAGCTAGAACCGGCGTGCCGAGGCGTGGAGAGTGCGTCGTTCGCGGCTACGCGGGTCACCCACGAGACGGGGGCGTAGCGCACGCGCTCATAGAACGAAAACGCCGGGTTGGGCTCGAGGACCTCCGCCGCGAGCACGACGACGCTGCCGCGCGAAAGGCCAAGCGCGGTCGTCGCGAGGGCGTCGAGGAGAACGCGGCCGGCGCCCGACTTCCGCAGCGACTCAGTGACGATGAGCGAGCGGACTTCGCACGTGAACGGCGTCGTCGTCTCGATACCGTGGCGCTCGAACCACCCTTCCACCTGTCCGGCGAGGGTGCCTTCGACGGCCGCCACGAGGTGAATATGCCGCCCGAGGACCGGGTGCGACGCACGGACCCGCGCGTCCTCGTCGAGCCGACCGGCGAGCTCCTCGTAGACGCGTGCTTCGTGCGACGCCGCGTATCCTCCCCACGCTTCGTGGGCGTCCCACAGCTCACGCCACAGGCGCGCGATCGCGCGACCCTCGCCGGGCCGCGCGCCGCGCACGGAGACGCCGTCGAGGCGCGTCACGGCGGCCATGGCGCGCTCGCTTCCTCCGGAAGGTGGAACTCGATGCGCTCGAGCGTGAGTCCGTGCGCCGGGGCCGTCGTGCCGAGAGTCTTGCGATCCCGCGAGCCCAGGGCTCGCGTGACCGTCCCTTCCTCGAGCTTGCCTCGCGCGACGTCCATCAGGGTGCCCACCGAGATTCGAACCATGTTGTAGAGGAAAGCGTTCCCTTCGACGAGGATAGCCACGATGCGACCGCCGGGACCACCCTCCTTTCCGTGCGCGACCGAGACGCGCGTGATCGTTCGCACCGTTTCGATTCTGGCGTCGTGCGAGGACCGGAAGGCCCCAAAGTCGTGGGTGCCCACGAGCTGGGTGCCTTCCCGCGCAAGTTTCTCGAGGTCCACCGGCCAGCCGACACGCCAGGCACGGTCCTTCCACAGCGGATCGCGCACCCGATCGAGGAGCACGCGATAGACGTATCGCTTGCCCGTAACGATGGTTCGCGGCGAGAGCCCCAAAGGAACGCGCCAGGCGCGCCGTACGCACACGTCGTCCGGCAGGTGCTCGTTCAACGCGAGGACCCACCCTCGCGGCGGGATGTCGAGGGTCGCGTCGAACGTCGCGATTTGCCCTTCGGCGTGGACGCCCGCGTCGGTGCGGCTCGCTCCACGAGGCGCGCCCGCGCGCGCGTCGACCGCGCGAATGGCACCTGCGATTTCGGAGTGTACCGTGCGCCCCTCCTTCTGCGAGGCCCAGCCTCTGAAGTGCGTCCCGAGATAGGCGATCTGGAGGAGCACGCCGTAAAGCGGTGCATGCACGAGCGAGCTCAAGACGGCTGTCTCAATCCCTTTTGTCTCAACGGTTGAGCAGGGCGTTCACTGCTCTGTCGAGACATCCGCGATATCGGAGGCTATGTCGGTCGACCCTTCGGCAGCGTCTTCGTCAATGCCGGGGCCGCAGCCCGCTTCGCAGTCGGGCGTCGTCCCGTTCGTGCAGCCCGATGCCGCGACGAAGAACCAAGCCGTGCACGACAGAAGGCAGAGGGCGAGCGTTCGGACCACCATCGAAACGAGTCTAGGGCACTCGAGCCTATGATGTCATCCGGCGGCTCTAGTGCGGTGGCATCAGCGAGATAGGGATATTCACGTCGAGACAGCCGCCGGACGGAGCCGGGAAGTGGCCGGCCTGCCTGAACCTGTTCGCGATGCAGTTGGCGACGTTCGGGTTCGCCAAGTCGTTCGACGACGGATTGGCAGAGCAAATGTTGCCGTTCGAGGCGATGCGCACGCTGATCTTCACGCTGCCGTGCAAGGTCGAGTCCTGGCCAAGGGCGTCGTCGTAGCACTTGTGCGCGGTCTTGGCGCGGAACGCGAGAGCCGACTCCAAGTCGGAGGTCATGCTGCCGGGGCACGTTTTCGCGTCGCACACCGCCGCGCTCGTCGACGCCACCGTACTCTTCGGGGGACCCGTATCGGGCCCGGAGTCCTCGATTGGCGGCGGCGGCGGGACGTCATCTTCCCGAGGATTGATGGGGGCCGACAGAGCGGGAGCGGGGGGCGGCACGACCACGACGGGGGCATCCGCGCTGAAATGCTTCCAGACGACGAGCCCCACGAGCCCCACGGCGAGCAGCGCTACGACCGCGACGTATTTGCTCGAGCCGCCACTTTCGACGGGCGGGCGGAGCGACGACGGAGGACTTTCGCTCATCGTGGAATCAACCTCGTGGCCGCGTGGACGAAACGAATATACAGAACTGACACTCGAAGCAAGCCACCTTTGGAGTCGATGCCTTCGATGTGAACGGAACCGTCAGGCAACGGTAGCCCTGTAGAACGCGATCACCGTATCACCGTACCGTCGCGCATCCTCAAGGGACGTACCGCGAATCGCCGGGGAGGCGTCCTCCTTGCCGTGCTCGAGAACCAGGAGCGCATCGGCCGAAAGAACGCCGCTCTGGGTGAGCGAATCGAGCGCGCGGACCACAGAACCGTTCGCCACAAGGGCGTAGGGGGGGTCGGCGAAGACGAGATCGAAAGGGGCCTCTCTCGAGATCGAACTCATCGATTGCTCTACAACGCCTCCCACCACGCGTACCTGCGCCTCGAGGCGGAGAGCCGAGACATTCGCGGCAATCGAAGCCAGGGCGGGTCGGGACCGTTCGACGAGGGTGGCCCGCGCGGCTCCGCGAGACAGCGCCTCGAGCGCGAGGGCTCCCGTACCTGAATAGAGGTCGAGCACGCGCATCCCTTCGAGCGTCCGCCTCGCGGCCAAGATGCCGAAGAGCGCTTCGCGCACGCGATCGGATGTAGGTCTCGTTCGATCTCCGGCCGGCGCGCGGAGCGGACGCGAGCGGTGCACTCCGCCGGTGATGCGCATGTCTGCAAAACGCTCGACGTGAGGTCGTTGTCAAGAGAGACGCAGGCGCGCGCGGACTTTGATCGGGGCGAAGAACAAGGGTTATTCTGCTGAAATGCCAAGTATTTCACGCATCGCATCCGGCGCGTTCGTTGGACTCGCGGTGCTCCTCGTCCTTTGCGGCCCCGCCCGCGCGCAGCCACTCAAGCCGCAGAACTTGCATGTGATCCAGATCGACTCGAACGACGCGGACGACCAGGCCGAAGCTCTGACAGCCGCCCTGCGCTCGCGCGCGCGAGCGGCGGCCGGCTGGACGCTCCTCGAGTCGACCCAGGCGATCGGCATACTGACCGCTGCCCTCCGTTGCCCAAAGCGCCCCGACGCGGCTTGCCTTCAGCGCGTAGGGGACCAGATCAAATCCGATCGTTTCGTGTGGGGCTTTCTCTCGAAGGCAGGCGGACACCAGGTCACGGCCGACCTGCACCTTTGGACGCGCGGCAAGCCGGACGTAGCGCTCAAGGAGACCTACAACGACAACCTGAAAGACGAGAACGAAGACGCACTGCGAAAGATCGCGAATCGGATCTTCGACCGCCTCACCGGGGGGGCCGCGGGCACCCTAGTGGTCCACGCCGGAAGCGCCGGGGGCAATGTAACGCTCGACGGCGATCGGAAGGAGACCCTCGTTCGCGGGGTCGCCACTTTGCTCGTATTCGGAGGCCCGCACGTCATCGAAGTCCACGCGCCAGGCTTCGTCATTGCGACCGAGAACGTGGTCGTCCAGCCCGGTTCGACGGCCAACGTCAATGTCGCGCTTACTCCGGAGGCGTCCTCGCCTCCTCCGGTCGAGGGAACGGCACCGAAGACTCGAACCACGCAAAGAGTCCTCGGCTGGACGGGTGTAGTCGGCGGCAGCATCCTCGTCGCCGGAGGGGCCGCCCTCGCCATCGTGTTCGAAGTGAGCCGGAACACGCTCAACAATGACCGACAGAACAACTACAGGAACTCGACTCAGGGCGCGATCATCGACGATCCGTGCTTTCCTCCTCCCGGTGAATCGAACTCTGCGACCAGTTCGGGGTGCAACGCCCGCAGCTTGGCGCAGGGCGTGCTCATCCCGGAGATCGTGGCTTTCAGCGCCGGGGGGGCGTTCTTGGTCACCGGAATCACTCTCCTCTCGACCGATCCCAAGCATGAAGAGCCGAACGACGCGTCGATTCTCAGCTTGAAGCAGCTAAAGCTCTCCCCTCATTTTGGGACGCGAGGCGCTTCGGTATCGCTGTCCGCGTCGTTCTGAAGACGCGCCGGCTCCCCTCACCGGAGGAGATCGCGCATCGTATAGCGGCCCGCCGGTTTGCCTGCGACAAACGCGGCGGCGCGGAGCGCCCCGTGGGCAAAGAGGTCGCGATCGGTGGCGCGGTGAGTGAGCTCGATGCGCTCGCCGTTGCCGAGGAAGTGAACCGTGTGATCGCCGATCACGTCCCCGCCGCGAATCGCGTGCACGGCGACTTCTTCGGAGGCCCTCGGCCCGGGTCGACCGTAGCGGCCGTAGACCATCGGCGGAGATAACCCCTGGCCTTCACGAACCGCCTCCACGAGCCGAAGGGCAGTGCCGCTGGGCGCGTCGACCTTCTTGCGATGGTGCGTCTCCGTCACTTCGACGTCGAAGGCCTGCCCGAGTTGCGCGGCCGCGCGCCGCACGAGATCGGCGAGCACCTGCACTCCGAAGCTCATGTTCGGCTCCCAGAACACGGCGACATGAGCGCTTGCCCGCTCGAGGGCGGCCTTCTCGTCGTTCCCGAGGCCGGTCGTGCCGCTGACGATGGCCGCGCGGGTGGTTCCCGCCATCTCGGCTAGGGCGGCGGTGGCGTCGGGCGCGGAAAAGTCGACGACGACGTCGAATCCTCCCGATACGAGCGACGCCACGTCCGGCTCCACGGTCACGCCGGTGCGCTCGCATCCCGCGACCTCCCCCGCGTCTCGGCCGACGTCGGCCTTTGAACTCGCCACCGCGCGCGTGATCGCGAGCCCGTGCGCGGGCGCGAGCCGCACGACGGCGCGGCCCATGCGTCCGCTTGCGCCGACGACGGCGATCCGCAGTCCGCTCATGCGTCGCCCCTCCGAAACTGCTCGAGCGCAGAGCGAATGGCCGCACGCGTCGTCTCGGACGCGGCGACGAGCGGGGCGCGCACGATGTCCGTCATTTTGCCGGTCATCGCAAGGGCCGCTTTTATGGGAGCAGGGTTCGGCTCGAGAAACATCGATTCGAAGACCGGGAGCAAGGCGAGATGGGCTCTGCGCGCCTTGGCCAATGCCCCCTCGAGGGCGAGCGAAGTCGCTCGTGAGACCTCACTCGGAAGCAAGTTGGACGCGACGCTAATGACCCCGCGTCCACCGACCGCCACGATCGGGAGAGTCAGCGCATCGTCGCCCGACAAGACCGCGAGCCGGTCTCCGAACGCCCGCGTGAGCATCTGCGAACGGATCACGTTTCCCGTAGCCTCTTTCACGGCAACGACGTTCTCGGCACGAACGCAGATCTTCTCGAGAGTCTCAGGCAAAAGATCCACTCCGGTCCGTCCAGGGATGTTGTAGATGACAATCGGAGAACTGACGCTGCCCGCCACTGCGAGGAAGTGCCGCAAGAGGCCTTCTTGCGATGGTTTGCTGTAGTAGGGGCAAACGACCATGAGACCGTGAACGCCCGCGCGCTCGGCGTCCTTGCAGCGCTCGATCGTGTGGAGGGTCGAGTTCGTGCCCGTTCCCGCGAAGACTTGCACACGCCCCTGCGATCGAAGCACCACGCTCCGAACGACGTCGAGCTGCTCCTCTTGTGAGAGCGTGGGGCACTCCCCGGTCGTTCCGCACGGAAAGAGACCCGCGACTTGCCCGGCAATCTGCTCGTCGACCAGGGCCTCGAGAGCCTCCCAGTCAATGGATTGCGAGGCATCGTCGTGAAAGGGCGTCACGAGCGCTGTGTACGTCCCCTCCATTTTGAATCGCGAGGTCATCGATCGTTTTTAGCTGGGCGCCGCGAAAAGGCCAAGACGGAGCGCCGTGCCGCGACGGCCGGCGAGACGGACGGCCGAGTCATGCGTCGAACGAGTTCCGCAGCGCGTCTCCTTGGAGCCCCGAAAGGAACGTGTCCCGAGCGCATACGTCCTCGACCCAGCGGGCATCGTCGCCTTCGATGGCCCCTTTCTGGATGAGGTGCCCAAGATGCCGGAGCCGGTGCGTATGCGTGCGAATGCGAGCCGCTGCATACTCGGTCTGAGTCCCTGTTTTCAGAATGAAATTCCAGTCGCTCGACTGCAAGAGAAGCAGCTCGCGCACGACCTGATCGAGCGCGGCGCCCGCCACGCCCTCCGCGTCCCTGTACCGCTGGACGAGCCACGCGGCATAGCGAGTGGCGTGGTGCACGTGACGCCAGGACCAACCCGTCTGCGAACCCACCCAGACCTCCCCATAGCCGCCGGCACCCCACGAAGACGCGCTCGGGGTGGCCTGCGCACACAAGGGCTGGCGCTCGAGATAGCCTCCGAGCGTGGTCGGGACGACCTCACCGTTCGTCTGGGGAAGCTGGCGGAAGACCGCCTCGAGGAAGAGCGGTCCCTCGAACCACCAGTGACCGTAAAGCTCGGCGTCGTAGGGCGCCACGACGATGGGGGCGACCGGCATCGTGCCGGCGAGGTGGCGCATTTGCGCTGCGCGGTTGAAGACGAAGTTGCCGGCGTCTTCCCACGCGCGTTCCCGCGCGACGCCCGGTTGGTAAGGCTCCTTGTGGTCGCCGTTTCCGGTAATCCGGTGGTACTTGAGGCCGGTCATGAGGCGAGATCCGTTGGGACCGACCTCGCCCATCAGCTCTTCTTCCGGCAAGTCGAACCCGATGTCGCGATAGAAGTCGCGGTAGTAGACGTTGCCCGGGTAGCCCTCGTCCCGCGACCACACTTGCCGGCTCGATTCGGCGTCGCGCGCAAAGAACGCGACGCCGTTCGGCGAGCAAATGGGTGCGTGGATTCCGTGCGGTGGGCGCGGACGGGCGTTCTCTACGCCGTGGGTGTCGACCAGCGTGTAGCGGATGCCCGCGGCCGCCAGGTCTCGATCGAAGCTCGGGTGGTACGCACACTCGGGGAGCCACATGCCCTGCGGCGTGCGCCCGACGAGCGCTTGGAAGCCGCGCACGCCGAGCTCGAGCTGCGGCCTAATTCCCTCGCGCGCGGGGAGGAGCCCAGGCAAGTAGCAGTGCGTCGCGGAACAGGTGAGAAGCTCGAGCCGGCCCGCGTCCCAGTGATGCACGAGGCCGGCGATCACATCGCCGCGGTGGCGATCCCACGTCCGGCGCACCTTCGCGAGCTCCTCTCGGTAGAAGGTCGCGATGGGAGCGAAGAGCGCGTCTCCGTAGAGCCGCTTCATCTCGCGCTCGGCGAGCGCCTCGAGCCGCGAAAGGTGGTACTCGAACCGCAAGCGAAGGAGGTCGTCCTTCAGCATGGCGGCGAGAGGCGGCGTCACGCTCATCGTAAGCGCGAAGGGGACGCCCTCCTTTTCCATGCGATCGAAGGAGTCGAGGAGAGGGAGGTAGCACTCGATGAGCGCTTCGTGGAGCCACCGTTCCTCGAGGTGCCGCTTGTGCTCGGGGTGGCGCACGAATGGCAGGTGCGCGTGGAGCACGAACGCGAGATATCCGATGGCCATTTCGGGCCGCCTACCACGGCGCCGCGCCCACCGCACGCAAGGCGGGTCCCCAGACGGCGCTCCAAATAGCCGGGGTCAAATAGCAGGGACCGGGGGAGCTTTCCGCTTTATCCCGCTTTACAAGTGAGAGCTTGCCCGTATACTCCGCGTCCCGTTTGCGAAGAGCGCAACTGGGCCCATGGAAAACCTCGCCGCGCGAGGTTCGCGCGGCTTCTCAAGAGGGCGGTCGAGTGGAAACGACGTATGCAGTCATCAAAACGGGCGGCAAGCAGTACCGCGTAGCCTTGGGCGACAAGCTCCGGGTCGAGAAGCTGCCGGGAAACGTCGGCGACGCGATCACGCTCGCTGAGGTCTTGTTGGTCGCGGGCGCTGCGGGCGCGGCGCCCCAAGTAGGCCGTCCGCTCGTGTCCGGCGCGGCCGTCGAAGCCAAGATCACAGCGCAAGATCGAGGCAAGAAGGTCATCATCTTCAAATTCCGACGCCGAAAGAACTATCGTCGCAAGACCGGCCACCGCCAATCTTTCACAGGGCTCGAGATCACCCAGATTCGCGGCGCCTGATTCGCGTTATTTCGTCACGGCTACTCTCGGCTAGTGACATCAAGGGCGCGCAAAGACGCCGCATTTACGAACTCGTTTCACAGGACCAAACGTCATGGCTCACAAGAAGGGCGCAGGGAGCACTCGCAACGGACGCGACTCGAACTCGCAGCGGCGTGGCGTCAAAGTCTACGGCGGCGAGACGGTCCTGGCCGGGAACATCCTGGTTCGCCAGGTCGGCGGCACGATCGCGGCCGGCAAGAACGTCGGACTCGGCAAGGACTTTACGCTCTTCGCTTTGATCAGCGGCGTGGTCAAGTACGAGTGGCGAACGAACAAGCAGCGCAAAGTGTCGGTGTATCCGGCCGTGCCGGCGGGGGCGTAGGTCCTCTCTCCGCGTGCACGCGTGACCCGAGCGAAGCCCGCTCTTCTCGCGGTCGATCTCGACGGGACGTTGCTTAGCGCGAGCGGGCGGCCTCATCCGAGAGACCTCCACGCCCTGCGCGCGCTCGTCAGAGCCGGCGTGCGCGTAAGCATTCTCACCGGTCGTTTATACTCGGGCACCCGTGCGACCGCCGAAGCACTCGGGGTGCTCGGCCCGGTCGGATGCGTGGACGGCAGCCATGTCGTGAACGCGTCGACGCACGCAACGGTCTTTCACCATGGCATCCGCGGCGAGCACGCCCTCACGCTCCGAAACAGCATGGCGGAGTCGGGACCCGCGACCTTTCTTTTCGCGAGGGACGCCGTCGTGCACGATGATGCTGGTGAGCCGTATCTCAGCTACGTGAGCACCTGGTCGACCGACCTCCGCAAGGCAGACCGGGTAGTCGATCATGACCTTTGGACGGCCGAAGACGGCGTCACGGCGGTCGTCGCCGTGGGAACGCGGCTTCAGATTGGACGCGCACTCGACACCATCCAGCAAGCGCTTGCCGGCGTCGCCCAAGTCGCCTCATTTCCTCTCCGAGGAGGGACGGATCTCTGGGGGATGGTGGTTCGCGCCGCCGGAGGGTCGAAGGGGACCGCACTCGCCTGGCTCGCGGAGCATCACGGCATCCCGCTCGACGAGACTGTCTGCGTCGGAGACTGGCTGAACGACGTATCCATGTTCGGTGTAGCGGGACGCTCTTTTGCCATGGGGCAAGCCCCGGGCGAAGTAAAGCGGGCCGCCACGGACGTGCTCGAAGAAACCCACGAGACGGGAGGCGGAATCGCACGCGTGATCGAGCAAGTCTTCGGCATCCAGACACCCGCGTAGTGCCGCCGTTCCTCGTTACGCGCTCCTTGCGCGATGGCCTTCTTCGAGGTAGATATTTGAAAGTGACTTTCACTAAGTAGCCATGACCCAAGCCGCCTTCCTCCCTCTGGACTCCGCGCACTCTCGCGAGCGAGCGCGCGAAGAGCCGTCCTCGCGGTCCGATCTGTCGGGCATGGCGGTCGGCCAGACGGCTCGGGTGATCGAGCTAGCGCTGGACGCAGACCTTGCCGCGTGGCTTCGGGCGGTTGGAATCAGCGAGGGAGAAGGCGTTACGGTCCTTCGACGGGCTGCTTTCGGAGGTCCGATTCACGTTCGCACGAGCTCCGGCGGCGAGTTCGCGCTTCATCGCGCCCTAGCGCGCAGCGTGATGACTCGACCCCTTTCGCGCGGCGCACACGGCGAGGAGTCCCCGGCGTGAGCGTAGCCACCGCGGAGCCGCTCGAAGGCTCCGCGTCGTCCCCTCCCCGGAGAGCCGTCGCACCGCTGGTTCTCCTGGTCGGGCGCCCCAATTGCGGCAAGTCGTCGCTCTACAACCGATTGACCGGCGGAGACGCGAGGGTCGGCAATTTCCCCGGTATCACGGTCGACATTCTCGAGAGCGACGTCACGTTGCCCGACGGTCGAGCCGCGAGAATCGTGGACCTGCCTGGCCTCTACTCGGTCGAATCGGTCGTCGACCCCACGACGGACGAGGGGGTCGCCCGTAGGTTCATCGAGAGCGTCCCGAGAACTCGTCCGGTGCTGCTCGTTCAGGTTGTGGACGCGACCCAGCTCGCGCTGGGGCTACGGCTGACCCGCGAGCTCGCAGCGAAGGGGCTCCCGCTCCTCGTCGTCGTGACGCAGAAGGACATCCTCGACGCAGAAGGGCGCACGTTCGACGCCGCAGCGCTCGCGGCTATCCTCGGCGTGCCGGTCCTCGCCGTGAGCGCTCGAGCCCGTGCCTCCCGCGATGCGGTGCTCGAGGCGATCACGGCGCGACTCGGAAGCGCGCCGCCCATACCTTGTTCCCCCAGTTGGGATCCCGCGAGCGTCGCGGCTAGCGTGCTCCGTGACGCGCCCGCGATGACCCTCGCTGCGGCGCGCCGGCGCACATTGACGGCCCGCACCGACGCGTGGCTCTTGCACCCCGCCATCGGGCCCGTCCTGTTCCTCGGGCTCATGTCGCTCCTCTTCGCGGCGGTCTTCCTCGTGGCGGATCCTGCCACCGACCTGATCGATCGTCTCGTGGAGCTCGCGCGCACCGGGCTCACTCGGTGGCTCGGCAGGGGAATGCTCATGTCCTTCCTCTCCGGCGGAATCCTGGGTGGGGCCGGCACCGTGCTCGCGTTCATGCCGCAGATCGTGATTCTCACGGTCGCGATGGAGCTGCTCGATGCGACCGGCTACCTCGCGCGCGGCGCGTTCTTGCTCGATCGGCTGCTCCGTTTGCTCGGCCTCGGCGGCAGGTCGTTCGTGCCGCTTCTCCTCGGTCACGCGTGTGCGGTGCCGGCCATTACGTCGACGCGCATCGTGCGCGACCCTCGGGAACGCCTGACGACCATCCTCGTGTTGCCGCTCATGACATGCGCCGGAAGAATCCCGACGTACGCGCTTCTCATCGGCACGTTCTTCGCGGCGAGTGGAGCACCCGTACGCGCGCTGATCTTCGTCGGCATCTACTTCGCGGGCATCCTGTCCGGGCTGGTCGCGTCCCTCGTCTTGAGGAGAAGCGCGACGAAGGGGAAGTCGTTGCCGCTCGTGCTGGAGATGCCGGCGTACCGCATTCCGCAGGCGAAAGTGGTGGCTCAGAAAGCGTGGCAATCCGCCGTCCGCTTTCTGCGCGACGTCGGGTCGGTCATCGTGGTGGTTTCCGCGATTCTGTGGGCCCTTCTAACGATTCCGATGCCCGGAGCTCCTTCACGCTCGGCCGGAACCCCTCTCGCTCCCATCGAGGTCAGTCTCGCCGCGGGTGTGGGACGCGCGGTCGAGCCCCTCACGCGGCCGTTGGGATTCGATTGGCGGATCGACGTAGGCCTGATTGGTTCCTTCGGAGCGCGCGAGCTGATGGTCGGAACCATGGGGGTGATCTTCGGCACGGAGGACGCGGACCGCGATCCTGCCCCCCTCTCGCAGAGAATGCGCGAGGCGAGGAAATCGGATGGATCGCCGACGTACACGACGCGAACCGCGCTCTCGCTTCTGACGTTTTTCATGCTCGCATGCCAGTGCATGAGCACCGTGTCCGCAGTGAGACGCGAAACGAAGAGTCTCCTTTGGCCCGCCTTTCTCCTCGCGTACACCTACACGGCGGCGTACCTCGCGGCGCTCGTCGTCTATCAACTGAGCGGCCTCCTGGGGCTCGCCTAGCGCGCGAGGATGATGGCGCGGTCGGCGAAGCCGAGCCCGAAGGCATCGTTCCATCGGAACGACGGTTGCTCTAACTTGAGATTTGCGTGGCCGATTCACGAGCGCCCGGGCTTCGAACGCAGATCATGCTCGCGCTCGCGGGCCTACTGATCCTCGCGTTCGTTCCTCTGTTCTTCGCCGTCGCCAGCCTGACGCGCGCAACCCTGCAGGGCGCGCGCGAACAGGCGGCGCAGGCCCTGGGGCGTGTCGTCGCCGCGCAAATCGGCGAAGCAAGTCAAACGGGAAGCCGGGCGCTTCTCGAGAGCCGCCTCTCGAGCGACGTCGGCGAGGGAGGGGTAGCCGCCATCGCCATTTACGACGCCGAAGGGCGCCTTCTCGCCAGCGCCGGCGATCCCGCGGAGCTCGCGACGATGCGCGCGCCGCGTCGTCCTTACGGGGAGTCCGCCGCCACGGTGAGGGGCGCATCAGGGCGTGCGCTCGAGATCGTCGTCCCGGAGAACGGTGAATCGGTGCTCGCGCGCTTGCGAACGGACGACGACGCCGATCGCGCCGCGCCGCTCGTGCGACTGGTCGCGCTCTACATGGTCACGTTCGGCATGGCCCTCCTCTTCTTCGCTTATGTCGCGCTGACGCGGCTCATCGTTCGCCCCCTGGAAGGGCTCGTTCACGCTGCAGACCGCGTCGCCAACGCGCGCACCGCGCTCGACTTGCCGAGCTCGGGAGCCGGCGAGCTCCTCCAGCTCGGGCAGAGCGTGCAGTCGATGACCGCGCGCCTCGCTGCCAACGAGCTCGCGCTGCGCTCGAAAGTCGACGAGCTCACCCTCATGACGGAGCGGCTGACCGAGACCCGCTCGCAACTCGTGCGGAGCGAACACTTGGCAAGCGTTGGGAGACTCGCGGCCGGCATTGCGCACGAGATCGGCAACCCCATCGCGGCAATCCTAGGCATGGAAGACCTGCTCCTCGAGGGCGACCTCCCGGCCGAGACGCAGCGTGACTTCATTCAGCGGATGAACCAAGAGACCAAGCGCATCCACGGCGTCGTGCGCGACTTGCTCGATTTTGCGCGTCCGGAGAAATCGGATCCGTCGAGCGACGCCGCGTACGAGCCATCGGACGTGCACGGCATCATTCTGGACGTCCTTGCTCTCGCGAAGCCCCAGAAGGCCTTCAAGTCCATCTCCCTCCTCTCAGAGCTAGGGGACCAGGCGATCTTCGCGCAGCTCTCGGCTGCACGCTTGACGCAGGTGCTGCTCAACGTCGTACTCAACGCGGGCGATGCCATCGCCTCGGCCCCTCCCACGGACGCGCCGAAGGTGACAATCCGCGCGTCGCTCGCCGAGGGCCTCGTTCGCATCCAAGTCGACGACACGGGCCCCGGTATCGCGGCAGAGGTGCGAGATCGCCTCTTCGAACCCTTCGTGACGACCAAAGAAGTCGGTAGCGGGACCGGGCTAGGTTTGGCCGTGTGCAGGGGCATCGTGGAGTCGGCCGGCGGGACCATCGATATCGACGGCGCTTACACGGAAGGTGCGCGGTTCGTCATCGTGCTGAAAGAGGCGGGCGCGCCCCCTTCACCCCTCCACGTCTAGCCACGGCTCTAGCGGCACCACGTCCAACCGCGCATTTCTCACGGTATCCAGGATCTCGCGAATCGCTTCGACACCGGCGGGGACCCGCCCCCCTTTCTCGGCGGCGTCGTGCAAGAGGACGATCGTTCCGTCTCTTACGTGCCTCCTCACACGCGCGACGACGCTTTTTGGGCTCGCACGGCCGAGGCCATCGCGCGCGCTGAGGCTCCAGCCCACCACACGAAGGTCCAGAGCCTCGACCACGCGCGCGATGGCCGGATTGGTGTGCCCTATGGGGGGGCGAAAAAGCATCGGCGGCTCACCCGTAATGGCCCTTAGGACGGCGACTCCGCGCGCAAGATCCCGGGTCACGCGCTTCTGTGAACGGAGCGCAAAGAGGCGGTCGTGTGCGTAGGAGTGGAGGCCGATGGCGTGCCCGCGCCTCTTCATTTCGCGAATGAGATCGGGATGTGCCTCGGCCTTTCTGGCGATGACGAAGAAGGTCGCCTTCGCGTGCTCCTTGTCGAGCGCGTCCAGGACGAGTGGCGTGGTTTCGGGATCCGGTCCGTCGTCGAACGTGAGGGCGACGCCTCGCGCTCCCCGCGGTCCCCGAACGAGCGCGTCGACGAACATCCTGAGGCGAAGCGAAAAAACGCCGACGAGAATCAGCGCGAGATACGCGAGCAGCGCCAGGACCGCGAACGACATAGGCGGTGGCGCGAGCAAAAGGGTGCGGGCCACGAACACGAACACCGTGGCGGTCGCCGCGTAAAGCACGACCCGAGCGGGAGGCACGCTCTCTCCCTTTAGCTCCGGAGCTTTTTCGACGCGACCGAGGGCTCCTCGTTTTCGTCCCCATCCGTCGCGGCCGGCGCGGCACGCGCCCCGGACGCGGGCTTAATCGAAGAGGCAACGCGGGACCTAGTGGGTGGACCCGGCTTGGCGACGCTGCCCGACTCCGCGGGCGACTCAGTATTGTCGACCTCGTAGAGGACGCTGAGCACGGTGGCGATCACGGGAAGCGTGACCGTGGGCAGATCGCGGATCTGACCAGCACCGGCGCCGATCGCGGAGAGGTCGAGCGACATGCCACCCCATTTCCGGAGCGCGAACATTCCACCCGCGGCGAGAAGCGATCCGAAGAACGCCTTCAGCCCGACCTCGATCCAAGCGCCCTTGGCCCACACGGGCTTGCCGGCGACGAGCCCTACGAACGCGCCGGTCGCCAGGGCCGCGACGTACGCGAGCATCGACCGATCGAGGAAGCTTGTCACGGCGAGCCCCTTGACGATCGCCGCGGCGGCGAGCGCACCCATCACGATCCCGATCACGATCCCGCTGATCAACCGCTTGAACATGTACCCCCAGCGTGACCACCTCTACGGTTCTCGTCAACGCGAAGCAGCAGAGCCCTCACGAGATCCCCTCCGCGATGCGTGCGCGAAGACGCGAGCGTCGCTCGTCTTTTCGGTCGAGCGACAGCGCCAGCTTGACGGCTCGCGGATCGCACACCAGGACGACGAGGCGCTTTCCACGGGTCACCGCCGTATAGAGCAAGTTGCGTGAAAGCATGACGAAGTGGCTCGTGAGGACCGGGATGACCACGGCCGGGTACTCGCTCCCTTGCGATTTGTGCACGCTTTGCGCGTAAGCCACGGTCAGCTCGTCCAACGTGGCCGAGTCGTAGGCCACCTCTCGTTCCGGTGCGAATGCGGAGTCCTGTGACACGGTGTCATAACCCACGAAGAGCGTGCCTTCTTCCGGCTCGACCCGCCTGACGATCCCGACGTCGCCGTTGAAGACACCTCGGTCGTAGTCGTTCTTGAGCTGCATAACCTTGTCCCCGCGCCGAAAGACCCTCCCTCCTCGCGTCAGACTTTCCCCCGTCGGGTTCAAGGCCTGCTGAAGCGCCTCGTTTAGTGCACGCGAACCTGCGACGCCACGATGCATCGGCGTCAGTACCTGGATGTCGCGGACGGGGTCCATGCCGAAGCGTTGCGGAATGCGGGATTGCACCAGCTCGACGATGGTTCGAGTGGCCGCTTCGGGATCGCGTCGCTCGATGATGAAGAAGTCAGACGGGGTGCCGGCCTCGGGAGCGAGCGGCGGTTCGCCGGCATGGATGCGGTGGGCGTTCGTGACGATGAGGCTCGCCTTGGCCTGCCGAAAGATTTGGTGGAGGCGCACGAAGGGGATCCTGTTCGACGCGAGAATGTCGCGAAGAACTGCGCCGGGCCCGACGCTTGGCAGCTGGTCGACGTCGCCTACGAAAATAAGGCGCGTGCCCGGCTCGATGGCCTGAAGGAGGGCGTCGGCGAGGTTCACGTCGACCATCGATGCCTCGTCTACGATGATTGCGCCTGCGACCACGGGTCGCTTCGCGTCGCGCTTGAAGGTGGCGTGTTTAGGCTCGAACTCGAGTAGGCGGTGAATCGTCGTCGCTTCGCGGCCGGTGGCTTCGCTCATGCGCTTGGCGGCGCGCCCGGTCGGCGCCGCGAGCCGCACCCCGACCTCGGCGGTGTCGAACATCGACAAGATGGCGCGCACGATCGTGGTCTTGCCTACGCCGGGGCCGCCTGTAATCACGAGGAGGGCGGACCTTGCCGCCTGGGCGACCGCCTCCCGTTGTTCGGGAGCGAGAGTGACGCCGACGTTGCGCTCGAAGATGGCGATGGCGTTTTCGACGCCGCGCAAGGGTTGCGCGCGCGCACCTGCCAACTCCGTCGCGCGACGCGCCAGCCGTACCTCCGCCAGATACATGCGCCCCTCGTAGACGAGGCGCTCCCCCGCGATCGTCTCCGTAACGACATGCCCGCCGGCTCCGAGTGCATGCGAGCTCTCGAGAAGGCGGGCATGCATCCCTAAGGCAGCAACGTCCACTTCGAGAAGGCCTCCCGCTCTCCCGACGAGCTCCTCGGCCGGCGTGTATACGTGGCCCGCTTCGGTCGCGTCGTGAAGGGCCTGAAAGAGAGCGGCCTTGAGGCGTTCGGGCGAGTCGCGCGCGATCCCGAGCGACGCCGCAAGCCGGTCCGCAGTCTTGAATCCGACCCCGGACACGTCGAAGGACAACAGGTACGGATTGCGTGACACGACGTCCACAGCGGCGGCGCCGTAGCGCTTCCATACACGGATGGCGAGCGACGCCGATGCCCCGCGCGCCTGCAGAAAGATCATCACGTCGCGCTGCGCCTTTTGCGCCGTCCACGCCTTCGCGACGGCGACAGCTCGCTTCCGGCCTAGCCCCTCGACCTCGGCCAGCCGGTGGGGCTCCTCGTCGAGGACCCGCAGCGTCTCGAGCATGAAGACCGAGACGATGCGCTTGGCGAGCTTCTCGCCGATGCCAGGCACGACCCCGGACGCAAGATACCTCTCCACACCGTCGAGCGTGGACGGAAGAAGCTCGGTCACGCTCTCGGCTTTGAGCTGCACGCCGTGCTTCTTGTCAGTCACCATCGTCCCGCGCACGCGTACGCGGACCCCCACGGCAACGGCGGGGAAGGTTCCGACGACGGCGAGCCGCTCCGACTGACCTTCGACGGCGAGCTTCACGACACGAAACCCGGAGTCTTTGCTCTCGAAGGTCACGCGCTGCACCTCGCCTTCGATGTGCACTTCGCCGGACCCTTTCACGACGGTCACCTCGGAGCTTTGCAGTAGCACGCGTACCCGTCGGCGCGCGCCCCTCCCAGTGCGGGGACACCGCGAGACCACAAAACGACGACGGCCCAAGGCGCGAAGCCCTGGGCCGTGTCGACGAGCCGTTCAGGCTCTCCGGTCTTTAGAAGTCGCCGTGTCCGTGACCGGCGTGGCCACCGGCGCTCGGCTTCTCGTCCTTCGGTCGCTCGGCAACGAGGCACTCGGTGGTCAGCATGAGGCTGGCCACGCTCGCCGCATTCTGAAGCGCGGTGCGCACCACCTTGACCGGGTCGATCACGCCCATGCCGAGGAGGTTGCCGTACTGGTCGGTCGCCGCGTTGTAGCCGAAGTCGTCTTTGCCTTCCTTCACCTTGTTCACCACGATCGAGCCTTCCAGCCCGGCGTTCTGAACAATCTGGCGAAGGGGCTCCTCGATGGCGCGACGGATGATCGAAATGCCGAACTTCTGATCGTCCGACACCTTGAGGCCGTCGAGCGAGCTCTGCGCGCGAATAAGCGCGACGCCGCCGCCGGCAACGATGCCCTCTTCCACGGCTGCGCGCGTCGCGTGCAGTGCGTCTTCGACGCGAGCCTTCTTCTCCTTCATCTCGGTTTCGGTCGCTGCTCCGACCTTGACGACCGCGACGCCGCCTACGAGCTTCGCGAGACGCTCCTGGAGCTTCTCCCGGTCATAGTCGCTCGTCGTGTTCTCGATCTGCGCGCGAATCTCGGCGATGCGCCCCTTGATCTTGTCCTTGGGGCCGCCACCGTCGACGAGGGTGGTGTTGTCCTTGTCCATCGTGACGCGCTTGGCGCGGCCGAGGTCGGTGATCGTGACGTTCTCGAGCTTGAGGCCGAGCTCCTCGCTGATGACCTGACCGCCCGTGAGAATCGCGATGTCCTTGAGCATTTCCTTGCGGCGGTCACCGAATCCGGGAGCCTTCGCCGCGGCGCAGTGAAGCGTGCCGCGCAGCTTGTTGACGACGAGGGTGGCGAGCGCTTCGCCCTCGATGTCCTCGGCGATGATGACGAGCGGCTTCTGCTGACGCGCGATCGCCTCGAGCACCGGGAGAAGATCCTTCATGTTGGAGATCTTCTTCTCGCTGATGAGGAGGTATGCGTCCTCGAGCACGACTTCCATGCGCTCGGGATCCGTCACGAAGTACGGCGAGAGGTAGCCGCGGTCGAACTGCATGCCTTCGACAACCTCGAGGGTCGTCTCGGCCGTCTTGCTCTCTTCGACGGTGATGACGCCTTCCTTGCCGACCTTCTCCATCGCCTCGGCGAGCTTGTCGCCGATCTCTTTGTCGCCGTTGGCGCTGATCATGCCGACCTGGGCGATCTCTTTCGGATCCTTGGTCTGCTTCGCGCTCTTCTTGAGCGACTCGACGATCGCGCCGACGGCCTTGTCGATGCCGCGCTTGATCTCCATCGGGTTGTGGCCGGCCGCGACGAGCTTCGAGCCTTCGCGATAGATCGCCTGGGCAAGCACCGTAGCGGTCGTCGTACCGTCGCCGGCCACGTCGCTGGTCTTGCTCGCGACTTCGCGCACCATCTGCGCTCCCATGTTCTCGAAGCGGTTCTCGAGCTCGATCTCCTTGGCGACGGTGACGCCGTCCTTCGTGACCGTGGGCGAGCCGAAGCTCTTCTCGATGACCACGTTGCGACCCTTGGGGCCCAGCGTGACTTTGACGGCGTCCGCCAAAGCGTTGACGCCAGCGAGGATCAGATTGCGTGCGTTTTCGGTGTAAACAATGTCTTTAGCTGCCATATGAAAAACCTCTTCAGGGGGGAGTTCGAGCTTCGGGAGGCGCTCGATTGCGCCTTCCGGAAGGGCAAAGACGCTAGATCGTTCGAGATCCGCGCTTCGCGATAGGAAGACGACCTCACGGTCGTCGAATCGTCACTTCTCGAGGACGCCGAGGATGTCGTCTTCGCGAATGATCAGGCGGTCTTCGCCGTCGATCTTCACTTCAGTGCCGCTGTACTTGCCGAAGAGGACTCGGTCGCCGACCTTTACGTCGAGCTTCCGAATGGTCCCGTCTTCCTGGACCTTGCCGTTGCCGACGGCAATCACTTCTCCCTCGATCGGCTTCTCTTTCGCCGTGTCGGGAATGATGATCCCACCCTTGCTCTTCTCCTCTTCCTTGACGCGCTTGATGATGACGCGGTCCTGCAGCGGGCGAATCTTGCTCATGTTTCTCTTCTCCTCTTCGTGGCCAAGGCCGGCCGGAGGCGACCTTGGGTCGCTCGGGCCTGGCAGTCGGGACCCGAACGGTGGCGCGCTGTTGTGCAGCGCCCTACCAGCCGGGATGGGACGATTGCTGGCACTCCAATTGGTCGAGTGCTAGCCACCCGCGCCGCAATCTAACCCCATTCGTAAACCCGTCAAGGCCCTACGCACACGAGAGCGACCATCGGCCAACCCGGCTACAAATGCTTGAACTCTAAGGAATAGTTGGCAGCTGGGTCGAGAGCGTGCAACCGGCAGAGGGGGGGAGGCGCCCGCTCTGGCACGCGGATGAGCCCTCTGCCAGCCAAGCGAGGCTCGCCCCGAAAGCGAGGCGCGGAGCCGGCGCACGCAAATTGCTTTTCGATCCAATGACTCTTACCCATGGATCATCAGCCCCAACGTGGCGCGCTCGAGGGCAACTCGGGCCTCTCGATCGCCGCCACCGTGGAAGCGCCTCCAGCGCTTGCACGGCGGGGTCGACACGGAGGAACCGGCGAATGTCGATCGTAGCCACTGACTCGATTTCGACCTATTTTCACGACGTCGTCGAAGAAGCCATCAAGGCCCGGCGCGTCGAGGCCACGGATGGCGCCACGCGCTACCTCGTCGCGCTTCTCTCGGACTACGCTCGGCCCGACTATCGCGCCGGCGAGACGATGCATCGGCCGTTGGCGTTCCTCCTGGACGAAGCGATGCACACGGCCGACCCGGCCGAGCGCTTCGAGCGCCTCCGGGCGCTAGGCGACGGCGTCCTCTATTCGTGCGGTTTCTTCGGTGAGCACTTCGAAGCGAAGGGCGTCGAGCGAGGTTATCTCTTCGGCATCGGTGCGGTCGCCTACGGGGGCGCGAGCTCGATGCTGCGGGTTTCGGCCGCAGACGCGGCGCGTAAGCTGGACATTTACCGCGAGCTTGCCGACAAGTTTTCGAGCTTCGTAGGGGTCCTCGCGGAGATTTCCGACGCCACCATCGCCGGAGGTGTCGCTGGTTCCCGAGACCTGTTGAAAGTGTATGAGCGCTGGCTCAAGACGGGCAGCGACCGCCTCGCCCAAACGCTCACGTCCCATGGCCTCGTCCCTTTGCGGGGTGCAAAGGGGACGCTCCAGTGAAGGAAGCCACAACCTTGGGGCACCACGCTCTCGAGGGCAACGGCGTCCTTCTCGTGCGCGAGCGCGCGCTGGCGGCTGCAGTTCAGCGGGCGCTTGAAACGCTCTACCAGCTCGACCGCGTCGCCGACGTGAGCGCATTCGTGACACCCGGGGGCAACGGCGAGCGCGAAGCTTTGCTGATACGTGAAGACGAGGACGGCACCGTCGAGATGGCCTTGCGCTTACCCGCGCTTGCTAGGAGCGAATTCGACGTCTCGAGCGACGCTGACCTCGATCCGCTCTGCCAGATCATCGAAGGAGTCAGCCACTTCGTCTATCTCGCGGAGCGCGCGCGGGGCGACCGCGAAGCCACTCAGCTCGAGATGGAGCTCCAGGCCGAGGTCGACAAGTATGTCATCCTGGCGAGCTCCCTCCGGAAGCTCGACGAGCGCACGAGTGCTCGCCTACGGGCACGCCTCTACGAGGCCGTCTCGTTCGCGCACGCGGAAGGGACGGAGCTCGGGGACCGGTACCGCATGGCGAACGCGCTTGCCGGGCGCTTCGTCTTTCGACTCGAGCGCGTCTACCTGAGAGCACAGCGCTTTCGGGAGCTTCACAGAGAGCTTCGCCGCTTCTTCCGCATGGGCCAAGAGGAGAAACTCCGGACCGGCCTCGCCGCCTAAAGGCGCGCTCTCAGCGCTTCTTTTTCGTCGCCTTCCGCTTAGGCTTGGCGGCCTTAGCCTTGGAAGGGACGGCCTTCTTCGCTCCGCCTCGTGCAGCGCTTCGCGCGCTACCCTTCTTGGGGAGGACCTTCTTGGGGGCCTTTTTCCCCTTCTTCGACTTGGCGGCCGTCGCCGGAGCCGCCTTTGCGCTCCGCTTCTTCGGTACCCCTTGAGCAGCGCGCTTCGTCGGGGCCGCCTTGGCGGCGACCTTCGCTTTCTTCTTCTTACGAGGGACGCCTTTTGCCGGCCCACTCACTCCGTTTACCGCCGGCCTCGAGACCCCTTCCCGCTGCGAAGCGCGGGCAAGGAGCGCGCTCTTTACTTTGCGGTCCAGCTCGCCGAACTCGAACGGTTTGTCGATGTAAGCGTCGGCGCCGTAGAGCGGACTCGTGATCTGATTCAGGTTCTCCCCGATACCGGTCAACATCACGACGCCCGTATGCGCGAGCGCGATGTCCTCTCGAATCTTTCGGCACACTTCCCAGCCGCTCATCCCCGGCATCATCACATCGAGGACGACGAGATCCGGCAGATGCTCGCGTGCAAGCCGCCAGGCTTGCTCGCCGTCCGAAGCTTCGATGACGTCGAGCTTCGGGTCGTTCATCGTCTTCAAGTGGCGCGCGACCAACTCGAGCATCGTCGGCTCGTCGTCGGCGACGAGGACGAGCGGTGTCGTCGAAAGAGAATCCATAAGTCGATTGTCGAGCTTGAAGAGTGAATAGGTCAAGCAGAGCGTACGGATTCGAGCCTACTCGTCCCGGAAAAGGGTCGGGACGCGCGAAGTCGACTCGACGAGCTCTTTCGAGGCGTTCACGTACTTCACGATGGTCGGCATGTGGCCTTTAATGAGCTTCAGCTTGCCTTGCATCATTCCCTTGATGGGATCGAGTTCCTTCTTGATGACCTGCTTCCAGCGCGAGTGGTCCGCGATCAGGACGAACGCCGCCTCTTTCGCGTCGGTTCCAGGGACCATCCTGCATTCACGACAACTGCCTTGGTCCACGTCGAGCCAGAGCCCCGTGTCCTCCAAAATACGTAGGCTCGGATCAGCCTTGACCACCATGGCTACGACCCCGTGGGTCCAGTCCTTGCCGGCCGTCTTGTAGGCAGGGTTGGCGTTGATTGCGTCTTTGTATGCGTCTGCCCACTCAGGAGAGGGGAAATCGTACGCCATAGATGAGCTCCTTCCTCGGCCGCGGAACATACGCATGCCACGCGCTCCTCGCACGCTACAAATGTGGGACTTGCGGGGGAGCCCCTCCCAACGGATAAGATTGACGCTCGTCTCTCGATGATCTCGAACCCCACCCCCGCTCGCCCCAAAGTGCATTCGCGAGGCAATCGTCGCCTCGACGACGTCATGGACCTCGTCGCGTTCGCGGCCCGCCCCATGCCGCTCGTTCGCCTTCTGGACGAGGCGCCGCGGCGCATCGCGCTCATCTTCAAAGCGGACGTGTGCTCGCTCTACTTGCTCGAGGGGAGCGGCAACGAGCTCGTCATGCGCGGGAACGTGGGCTTCTCGCGTGAGGCGCTCGGACAGGTGCGCCTGTCGATCGGCCAAGGCATCACCGGGCAAGCCGTCGAGTACATGCGCCCGATCTCGGCCGAGCTGGCGGAGGCCCACTCGTCGTATAAGCATTTCGACGAGCTCGAAGAGGAGCGATTCCCCGTCTTTCTCGCGGTTCCCCTTCGCGGCAGAGGAGGACCGCTTGGGTCCATCGTCGTCCAGCGCAAAGCCGTGGCGTGGAGCGATTCCGATATCGAGCTCCTGATGTCCCTCGGCGGGCTCGTGGCCGCGGGCCTCCGTCACGCGGAGCTCATCGACGCGAACCGCGACAAGGCTCCTTCGCGGCGCACGGGCGGCGGTACACGCAAGATTACTCTTCCCGGAAGACCGCTCGTGAGTGGGCGTGCGCTGGGAGCCATTGCCGCCCTCCGGCGCCCGCCTCAACGCCCTGACGCCTCTGTCCTCACGCCCGCTTCAGGCGCGGCCGACGTGCGTATGTTGCGCTCCGCGTTCGACGTCGCCGAGAAAGCGATTCGTGCGCTCACGGCGCACGCCAAGGGGCTCAAGCTGGGCCGTGACGCGGCCTTCCTCCGCACGCACATCGAGATCCTCGAGGACCAGCGGTTCCGCGAACGGGCCGCGGAGCTCGCAGCCGGAGGAATGGGGCTCCCGACGGCCCTGGGGCAGGTCGCACGCGAGGTGGCGCGCGCCGCGGCCTC
>Ga0182024_10005034_pt1 | contig 29921 bp, 27 predicted proteins | sample P32metaG_FD_120480 | JGI IMG/M metagenome (GOLD analysis project Ga0182024, IMG submission 120480) | Permafrost microbial communities from Stordalen Mire, Sweden - P3-2 metaG (Illumina Assembly) | ecosystem: Environmental > Terrestrial > Soil > Wetlands > Permafrost | place: Sweden: Stordalen...
CCCGGGCTGACCCGGCCGCCGAGCTGATGGCCCAGTGGCGCCAGCACGCCCGCGAGGCCCGCCGCCTGCACGAGAAGCTGTTCTACCGGCCGCTGCTCGACGCGGTCGCGCGGCTGCCCACCGACGCGGTGCGGCTGACCCGGGAGGAGGCCCGGGCCCGGCTGGAGGCCCTCGGGTACGACGACCCGGCCGGCGCTCTCCGCCATATCGAGGCGCTGACCTCGGGGGTGTCCCGCCGGGCGGCCATCCAGCGCACGCTGCTGCCGGTGATGCTGGGGTGGTTCGCCGACGCCGCGCAGCCGGACGCCGGGCTCCTGGCCTTCCGCCAGGTCAGCGACGCGCTGGGGGACTCGCCGTGGTACCTGCGGCTGCTCCGGGACGACACCAACGTGGCGCGCCGGATGGCCCGGCTGCTGGCGTCCAGCCGCTACGCGACGGACCTGCTGATGCGCGCACCGGAGACCGTCGCCCTGCTCGGCTCGGATGAGCAGCTCGCCCCGCGTCCCGCGACCGCCCTGCACACCGAGGCCACCGCGGTGGTGAGCCGGCACGCCAGCGCCGAGGAGGCCGCGCAGGCGGTCCGCGCGCTGCGCCGCCGTGAGCTGCTCCGCACCGCCGCCGCCGACCTGCTCGGGGTGACCACGGTCGAGGAGACCGAGGAGACGCTGACCGTGATCACGGCGGTCACCATCGGCGCGGCCCTGGAGGCCGCGGTCGCCGCGTTCGAGCGGGAGTCCGGCCCGCTGCCCACCCGGATCTGCGTGGTGGGCATGGGCCGGTTCGGCGGCCGGGAAACCGGCTACGGCAGCGACGCCGACGTGATGTTCGTCCACGACCCGCTGCCCGGCGCCGGGGACCAGGTGGCGGCGCGGGCCGCCCACACGGTCGCGGAGGAGATGCGCCGGCTGCTCGCCCAGCCCGCGCCCGATCCGCCGCTGGTCGTCGACCCGGGCCTGCGCCCGGAGGGCCGCGCCGGGCCGCTGGTGCGCACCCTCGCCTCCTACCGCGCGTACTACGAGCGCTGGTCACTGGCCTGGGAGGCGCAGGCGCTGCTGCGCGCGGAGCCGGCCGCGGGCGACCGGGAGCTGGGGGAGCGGTTCCGGGCCCTGGCCGATGAGTTCCGCTACCCGGCGGGCGGGATCAGCGCCGCGTCGGTCCTGGAGATCAGGCGGCTGAAGGCGCGGATGGAAGCGGAACGGATGCCCCGCGGCACCGACCCGGCCATGCACCTGAAGCTGGGCCCGGGCGGCCTGTCCGACGTGGAGTGGGTCGTCCAGCTGCTCCAGCTGACCCACGCCCACGAGGTGCCCGCGCTGCGCACCACCCGCACCCTGACCGCGCTGGCTGCCGCGCAGGAAGCGGGCCTGATCCGCCGGGACGACGCCGCCGCGCTGGCCGCGTCATGGCGGCTGGCCACCCGGATCCGCAACGCCGTGGTGCTGCTGCGCGGGCGGTCCTCCGACGTGCTCCCCTCGAAGCAGGCCGAGCTGGCCGCGGTGTCCCGGATCCTCGGCTACCCCCCGGACGCCACCCAGGATCTGGTCGAGGACTACCGGCGCACCGCCCGCCGCGCCCGCGCCGTGATGGAGCGCCTCTTCTACGGCTGAGCCTCTGGGCTGAGGACTGTGGGACCGGCTGGACGGCCGGACGGAGATCCGCTGGCACGCGATCTCCAGCGTCATCCTGCTGGCGGTGCTGCTCCGGCATACCTGGACCCGGCGCGGCTGGCTGCTCCGCCGCCGGCCTGGCGCGTTAGGTGAGCAGCCGGCCGTTGGCCTTCAGCCGGGCCAGCGCGCCCACCGTCATCGCGCCGCGCCACTCGGCCGCGGCCACCGGGGACCAGGCCTGCCAGTTGAACGTCCAGCCGCCGTCGTCACGCTGCGCGCCGGCCAGGTGATCCAGGCCGGCCTCGATCACCGCGGGCTCGAAGAGGCCGCGGGCCAGCGACCCGGGGCGCGGCGCGAAGTCCAGCGGGGTGTGGATCTCCCCGGGCGCCGCCGGATCCAGCGTCACCACGTCCGGGCTGGTGATCAGCGGCGCGAGCCGGTCCATCGCGGCGGCCGCGCGGGCCCGGTCCGGCAGGTGATCGAGGAAATGCGCCACGGCGCGCAGGTCGTACGGGCCGGCCTTCTCCAGCTCACCGATCCGCGCCCACATCAGCCCGGTGGCGCGCTCCAGCCACGGATGCCGCACCCCGCGCCCGTGCAGCGTGCCGGCCAGCAGCCCGGTGGTGATGACGGACGCCGGGCCGCCGTCTTCCGGCACCCACCAGGGCGCGCGCGGCCATCCGGAAATATTTTCCGCAACGAAGACCGCACCCCCGTCGCGGGGTGCGTTGGCCTCGAGCCAACCGAGGGCCCCGCGGACCAGGCCGTCGTCCCAGGCATCCGCCTCGTCCAGGGTTTCCAGGGCGAGCTCGATGGCCAGCGGCTGGCTGCCCGGCCCCCGGCCGTCCGGCTCGAGGGCCTGGCCGAACCCGCCGTCGGGGTTGCGGTAGGCGGCGACCGCGTCCCGCACGTACTCAGCCGGCTCGTTGCCGAGGAGCCGCTCGAGGCGGCGCCGGTCCAGGACGCGTCCGCTGGCCGCCAGGAACTGCCGGGCCGCGGCGAGGTCGATGTCAGGTGAGGTCATGGCGTCATCCTGCTGCCCGGCCCGCGCCCCGTCTTGAAGGAATCGGCCACGCGGGCTGGCGGCGTGCCAGACTCGTGGATGTGGACTGGTCGGCGGGTTACCGGGAGTACGCGCCCCCGCGCGACCTCGCGCACGCCCTGTCCTGCGTGTGGGTGTCGGTGACCCCGGCCGCGGGTGCGCCGCCCACCCGGGTCCTGCCCGACGCCTGCACCGATCTCATCTGGCGTGGCGGCACCGGGGTGTCCCTGGCCGGGCCCGACACCGGGCCGGTGCTGGCCGCGTCCCCGCCCTTCTCAGTGCTAGCCGCAATCCGGTTCCGGCCCGGGGCCGGAGGTGCGGCCCTGGGCCTGCCGCTCAGCGCCCTGCTCGACCAGCAGCTGGACCCGGATGACCTGCGCACCGGGCTGCCCGGCGGCCGGGGCGCGAGACTGGTGGCCCAGGTGCACGGCGGGCTGGCGCCCGAGGAGGCCATGCAGCGGCTGGTCCGGCTGGCGGGGGAGATGGTGACCGGGGCGCCGCCGCCGGACCCCCTGGTCGCCGCGGCCGCGAAGCAGCTCGGCCGGCCCGGCGCCCGGGTCGGACTCGTGGCCAGGCAGCTGGGCATCAGCGAGCGCCAGCTGCACCGGCGGTGCGTGGCCGCGGTCGGCTACGGCCCGGTGCTGCTGCGCCGCGTGCTGCGTTTCCGCCGCGTCGTGTCCCGGATCGACGCGGGCGGGGCCCTCGATGACCTGGCCGGGCTGGCCGCCGAGGCCGGCTACGCCGACCAGGCGCACCTGACCCGGGAGAGCCAGGATCTGGCCGGCCTGCCCCCGGCTGCCCTGGCCCGGCTCAGGCGTGCCCCGGCCGCCGGGTAGCTGCCCCGCATCCAGCGAACAGGAGAGCAGATGGAGTTCAAGCCAGCGGTGTCCCGGATGAGCTCGGCCGGCCCTGCGGAGTGGTTCACCGGGCAGGTCTGGATGGATGAGCTCGGGGCCCTGCCGGGGCTGGCCGTCCGCGCGCTGCGGGTGACGTTCTCGCCGGGCGCCCGGACGGCCTGGCACGCTCATCCGGGCGGCCAGGTGCTGCACGTCGTGGACGGGGTGGGCCGGGTGCAGTCCGCCGGCGGCCCGGTCCGGCAGCTGCGGCCCGGTGACACGGTGGTGTCCGGGCCGGGTGAGCAGCACTGGCACGGCGCCGCGCCGGACCAGCTCATGTCGCACGTCGCGATCTCCGCGGGTGATCCCGCCACCGGCCAGCAGACCGTGTGGGCGGACCACGTCACCGACGAGGACTACCGGGCTGCCCCGGACCCCGCGGACGGCTGAGGGCGGGCCTTCCCGATCGTGGACGGAAAGGGCGGTGCCCGCAGCCGTTAGCGTCCGCAATCCAGGCCGCCGCCGGTGGACCGCCTGCCGACTCTCGTTTCGCGCCGCCCGGTGCGTGGTCTTACCTTGCTCCCGGCCGGTTCCCACGGACATGATCAGGCTATAGGTGTTGTGATGCTCCAACACTGCTCGCCTGATCATCAGCTGACTGGCGTGCGGCACCGCGGCCTCCGCTGCTGGCCAGTCTCCCGCTGGTAACCTCCGTAGCTATGAGCGCCCAGCCAGTGCATGAGCCTGATCCGGATGATCCGGTGGAGATCTTGCGTGTGCTGCCTGCCCGCTTCCGTGACCAGTTCCTGCGCGAGTATTACGGAGCGGCAGCCGGGGCGGCCCGGCAGGTGGGCGGGTATAGCCAACTGCGCGAGGTGCTGCGGCTGTGGCGGCTGACCGCGGTCGCTCATTCTGATCCCGGATTCTCTGGGCGCCTGGCGGCCGTGCGGGAAGCGGTCCAGTCCGGGAGCCTTGAGGGGGCGACGCCGATCGAGGACGCCGTGCCGGGCTGGCCCGGCCCCCTTTGAGCTACAGCGTGCGGTTCGAAGGCGGCGCGTTGGTGCAACTGAATGGCTTCAGCATGTTCCACGCCAGGCCGCCGTCGATGCCGGCGTTGACGAGCTGGTACCCCTGGGGCGCGAGGCGGCACTGCAGGATGTCCACCCAGTTGGCGCTGCTGCGGCCGCGGGTGATGCTGTCGCCTGTGCAGACCACGAGCTGCGCCGTCTGCGGCCGCCGCCCGGCCCGCAGGAACGCAGTGAGGCCGGGGGCGGCCGCCGGGTGCTGCCGTGAGGCGGTCACGAACCTGCTCCCGGCCCGCGCTCAGGTGTGACGCTGCGGCTGCTGTCCGCGGCAGCCGGCCGGGAACGTGCATCGTGTTTCTGCTGTCCGGTCAGCGCGCTGATCTCGTCAAGGACTGCGGGCCACAGTGCCGGGGGCAGGCCGTGGCCCATGCCGGGGTAGGTCACGAGGCGGGCGCCGGGGATCGCCCGGGCCAGGGCGCGGGAGGCGGACGGGCGCACCAGCGGGTCGGCCTCGCCGTGGATCACCAAGGTCGGCGCCGTGATCTGCGCAAGGCTGCCCAGAGGGAGTTTCGTCGCGCGTCCCGCGGCGAGCTGGCGCTGGCGGCCGGCCGGGTCTGGCGGGCACCGGTCGTAGGACTCTGCCGCCGTGCGCCGCGCCCATTCTTCGTCCAGCGGGTAGGTGGCGGTGTAGGTGGCTCGCAGCACGTCGACCAGCATGCGTTCCTGCTCCGTTCGCCCCGGGCCGTAGCGGCGGGTGGCGAGCCTCGCGAACGCGCCCAGATGCAGGTAGGGCAGCATGCGCAGCGGGTTGCCGCCCATCGGGATGCCCGAGACGAGCGTCAGGGTGCGTACCCGGGCCGGGTGGAGCAGGGCGGTCAGCTGGGCCAGGCCCGCACCCATGGACACGCCCAGCAGGTGCGCGCTGTCCCAGCCGAGCGCGTCCTGCACGGCCAGGATGTCCTGAACCATGTCCTGGCCGCGGTAGGGCGGCCGCCTGGCGCCGGCCAGCAGCGCCGTCCACGGGCCTCCGCCCACGGGGGCGGTGAGGTGGGTCGACAGGCCGCTGTCACGGTAGTCGAACCGCGCGACGCGGAAACCGCGCCCGGCCAGCGCGGTGCACAGCGCTTCGGGCCACCACACCATCTGGTAGTCCAGGCCGCTCATGAGCAGCAGCGGCACTCCACCGGGGGCGCCGAACGTCTCGTACGCAATCTCGACCTCGCCGTTGCGGGCGAACGACGGTTCCATGGGCTCCGGCCTCTCTTTTATCATGCACTCGCATGGTAACCTGGCGTCTGAGCCGTCGCAATGCGATCGCATGATAAAAGAGAGAGGACGCCCGTGCCGAAGCAGGTGGACCACCAGGAGCGCCGCCGGCACATCGGCGGGGCGGTCCTGCGCCTGATCGCCACTCGCGGCCTGGAGGCGGCCAGCCTGCGCAACGTCGCGGCGGAGGCCGGAGTGTCCATGGGGACCGTCCAGCACTACTTCACGACCAAGCAGGAGATGCTCGACTTCGCCCAGCGGTACAACTACGAGCGGGCCACCGTCCGCATCCCCAGGCTGGTTGAGCAGGCACCTGAGCCGCGCACTACCAGGTCCCTGCTGCGCGTCCTGCTGATCGACCTGCTCGGCCTGGACGGCGAGAGCCGGGAGGGGGCCCGCCTTGGTGCCGCCATGCTCGCCTACGCCGTGATCGATCCGCAGGCGGCCGCCACCGCGCGCATCGCCTACGACGGCCTGACCGGCTTCCTCGCCGCCCAGCTACACGCCGCGCAGGAGAACAGCGAACTGCCCGGGCACCTCGACACCCTGCACGCCGCCCGCCACCTGTGCGCGGTCGTCGAAGGACTGTGCGGGCCAATCCTGATCAGCGCCTGCACCCCGGACCAGGCACTGGCCGTTCTCGACGGCCACCTGACCGCACTGTTCGGCGACGCCCCCGGAACCCCGCCCGCGCCAGCAATGCGACCAGGAACAGCCATCCCCGGGTAGCCAGATCCGCCGGCTCGTGGCACGCGGGAATGATCATGCATGACTCTGGTGGCACATATTGGCCCGCGCTGTGCCGGCAGCCGTTAGCGTCCGCAATCCAGCCCGCCGCCGGTGGACCGCCTGCCGACTCTCGTTTCGCGCCACCTGTCCCCGGCCATTTCCGTCCATGGCCACTCGGTCGGGCCCGGGTCAGGGGCCGGCCTTCGGGGGAGGCGAGCCGGCGAAGGCGGCCCTCAGCTGGTCCTCCTGCTGCACGGACAGGTCCGAGCGCATCAGCTCCATGGCGTGCCCCTCGAAGGCCTGGGCGACCGTGTCGATCGCCGCGTCGGCGCTCAGCAGGACCAGCGCCGAGGTGCCCGGCGTCATGTCTCCCTTGACCGCGTCGAGCATCGAGGTGTCGATGCCGGCCTTGGTCAGCTTCTTCGCGAACGACGAGGCCTTGCTGCCCTCGTCGGTCACGTGCTCCTGCGCCTGGGGCGTCGAGGAGTACTGCGGCCAGCGGATCACGGTGACGTCCTGCAGATCGATGAGGTCCTGGGAGTCGAGCTGCTTGAGCCGCAGGACGGCCGCGTCGGCTCCTTCGGTGCCACTGAACCGCCAGGCTGTGGTGGACATTGATGGGCTCCTTCCCCCGGGGCCGGCCAGTTCCGGCCGTGCCGTCTCACCAGGGGATGACCAGGCCAGCTCCGTGGGCTGCCCACACGCGGATGCGCGGCAGCGTCTGCGGCCCGGTTCACCGATCAGCAGGCCAGGCCCCCCATGGCCACGCGCGTTGATACCCGCGCTGATCCCCCTGGTCCGGGTTTGTTCCCCCGGGTGACCGGGCGCACACCCCCCGTCGCGGCCCAGCCGCCTGATCCCGGGCGTAAGTCCGTGAGCTCACTCGAGGAACTGGGGGTTCAGGTCGCTGGCCCGCAGCACGCTGGCCACGCGGTCGGCGGCCAGGCCAGTGTCTCCGGCCGGCGCGATCCGGGTGGCCCAGGGCCACCAGTACCAGCAGCTGCCCCCGCCGTCCGCGGCGACCAGGACGTGGTCGTTCAGCGCGGCCGCGCCCGGATCCGGGTTCTGGACGTACAGGCTGGACGGCCGGCCGGGGCGGTCGAGCAGGCTGGTGATCCAGCCCCGGTCCGACAGTTCGCGGCGCAGGGCTTCCAGGTGCACGGCGGTGCCGCCGGGGTGGGAGCAGGACATGGGGACGCTCCTGGTTTTCGTTGCGGGAATTGAGGTTTCAACAGTCCCGCGCGGGACCTGCGCTCATGAAGCACAGCGGCAGGCACCGCCGTTTTGTCACCAGGCGGTGGGACCCGGTCAGGGACGCGGGCGCGCATGCCGGGCTGGACGGACATTTCGTGCTGGCCAGCTTCGACGGACCGCCGGACGTGGTGTACCTGAACAACACCCTGGCCGGGCAGATCGTGGAGCGTCCCGGCGACGTCGCCCGGGTGGCGCTGCTCTACGACATACTGAAGGCCGAGGCGCTGTCCGCGCGCACCTCGATAGACCTGGCGAGGAAGGCGATCGAGAGATGGACCTGACCGGCGCCCCGTGGCGCAAGTCCTCCCATAGCGGGGGGAACGGCGGCACCTGCGTGGAGGTGGCGATCGTGCCCGGCTCCAAGGAGGGCAGCGACTACGTCATCACCATGCGCGACTCCAAGGACCCCGACGGGCCGGTGCTGACCTTCACCCCCGACGAGTGGAAGGCGTTCACGCTCGGCGTCCAGGACGGCGAGTTCGACGTCGAGGACGACAGCAGCGAGGAAAGCGCCCCCGGCAGTGCCGGGGACTGACCGCGCGGGCGAGTTAACGGTCCGCCCCGCGACGCCGGCGGACATCGACGTCATCGCCCGCATTCACACGGCGGCCCGCTCGGCGTACTACCGGGGCTTCGTGCCCGAGGAGAACCTGGCTGATCCCGCGGCCGAGGAGCGGCGCTGCGGCCTGTACGCCCTGCGGATGGCCGACCCGCGCTACACCATGCTGTGCGCCGAGGAAGGCCCGGATGTGGCCGGGTTGGTTATCCTGGGGCCGCCGCACGAGCCCGCTCCCGATCCGGATGTGACCGGGGAGCTGCTGCAGATCCATGTCCGGCCGGATCGCTGGCGGCGCGGCATCGGTAGTGCGCTGCACCGGGCCAGCGTCGGGGTGTGGCAGGCCGCGTCGGTCACCACCGCCCGGGTGGACGTCTGGGCCCGCAACGACCCGGGTCGGGCCTTCTACGCCAGCCACGGCTGGCAGCCCGACGGCTACCGGAGAGAAGGCCCGGCCGGGTTCGACTTCCTCCGCCTGGTCCTGGCTGTCCCGCCGCGTTCGCAATCTCGCGAGGACCACTTGGAATGACCGAGACCGGCGCCGTTCTCCAGACGGATCTCGGACAGCCCGATGGCGTCAATATCGCCGACGAACTGGGCTGGTGCCGCGAGGACGAGCGGTAGTGACTTACGGGGCCGGGTGATTGCCGGGCGCGGCTGCCCGGCCTGCCGGTTGCGGCTCTGGATGGCCGGCCGCAGCCGGATCCGGGTCACTGGCCGTCGGTTTCGGAGCCAGCCGGGCCGAGATCACGTAGGCCACCACGACAGCCACGATGACCAGCGGCATGACGGCCAGCCCGTCGGAGGCCAGCAGCAGGGAGGCGAGCAGGACTGAGGTCAGCGGGAGCCTGAGCATCACGACGGACATCGCGCCGATGCCCATGGCTACGCCCGCGACCAGCGGCAGGCCCGGCAGGTGGGACAGCGCGACGCCGCCTACGCCGCCGAGGAACAGGGCCGGGAACGTCGGGCCGCCCCGGAAGCTGCTCAGCGAGACCCCGTAGGCGAGTCCCTTGCAGGCCAGGAGCAGCAGCAGCGCCCCGACGGTGTAGCTGGCGCTGTGCGAGATGAACGGGCCGAGCTGGGACTGCCCGGAGAACAGCACCTCGCCCGAGCCTTTGCCGGTCGCGGCCGCGAACGCGATGGCCAGGCCCGCGACGGCCAGGCCCACCACCGGGGTGATCAGGAGGATGCGCCGCTCGACGTGCGGCCGCAGGAACAGGCCCAGCCAGCGGATGGCGCTGCCGAGCGGAACGGCCAGCACGCCGATGGCCAGCGCCCAGCCGAACTCGGCGGCCGTGGGTGAGCCGATGTGCGGAAGGCCCGGGATGGCCAGCGAGAACGTGCCCAGCCCCGTCCACGCGTCGAGCCCTACGAACACGAGGGAACCGACGCCCGCGGCCAGCAGGCCGGGGATCAGCACCAGTTCCATCATGGTCCCGCCCAGCCCGGTGGCCTCCATCAGCAGGAACGCCCCGGTCAGGGGTGAGCCAAGCAGGGTGGCGATGGCGGCGAAGCTGCCCGCCGCCGCGACCACGGTCTGGGTGCGGGCCGGGGCGTCCCGCTTGGCCAGCCGGACGGCGACGACCCCGAGCCCCCCGCCCAGGGCGATCAGCGGGGCCTCGGGGCCGAGGACCACGCCCAGGCTCAGGGTCGCGAAGGCCGCCAGCACGATGCCGGGAAGCTCGATGGGAGCGGCCGGTCCTCCGCCCATCTTGAACCCGTCGGCGGGGGAGTGGCCGCCCGTCCCGGGCAGGTACCGGAGGGTGAGGGCGACCAGCACCCCGGCCACCACCAGCGGCAGCAGGGGCCACCACAGCGGCTCGGCGTGAAAGCCCAGGCCCTTGGGCAGGTCGGTGAAGACCCAGCCCTGCATCTTGCTGACCAGGGCGAGGAAGAAGTACGCCGCCGCCGAGATAGGCGCGCCGATGATCGCGGCCAGGACCAGCAGGGCGATGTAGCTGCGGGACCGCAGCAGCGCCAGCGGATCAGGTGGCATCGTCACGGCACGTCCTCCTCAACGGTTCGATCGCGGGTCAGGTGACGAGCAGGTAGATGCTCTTGCCGGCCAGCCAGAACCCCAGTAGCAGCGAAATCACGATGATCACCTGGTCCTGATGGGTGTCCAGCCAGTTCCGCAGCTTCTTCATGAGGGCGTCGGCCGCGACCGGCCGGAACGCCGCGGACAGTTCCAGGTACAGGAAGCTGGAGGTGGCCAGCAGGCAGAACAGCAGCAGGATCAGGTATTCCGCGACGTTCGAGAGCTTGGCCTGGCTGACCGTGGCCGCGCCGGCCGCGACCAGGGTCCACGGCTGGAGGAACGCGGCCAGCCCCGCCGCACTCCACGCCGAGAACCCGTCCAGCCGGTCCATCCAGGCCGGGGTCTTGCGGGGGCGGCCCCTGCGGCGTTCTTGCCGGACCGCGTAGAAGATCAGCACGACGCCCAGGGCCAGTTTGATGGCTAGGACCGCGGTCGATGGCGCGGTGGCCGGAGCGGGTGGCTTTCCCCCGGTGAGCAGGACCACGCCGCCGATCACCACGACCAGGCAGGCCAGCCAGCCCAGGATGAAGGCCAGGCCCTTCCGGGTGCCCTTCTCGGAGCCCAGGATCAGCAGGTACGCGATGAGCGGGAAGGGCTCAAGGGTGATACCCAGGCCGATTAGAAGCAGGTCAAGTACCACCTGGCCCAGCTCTCATCATCGACCACCCCTGGACCTGACCATGCCGGGCCCGTGGGGCGTCTGCCTCACCCGCGCGGGGTGACGCGCGCTGCGGACCGTGTGCCTTCCCCGCGACCTTCACAGCCGGCATGGGCCCGCGCTGGTTAGCCGGGCCCGCCGCGATCCGGGGCCGGGCCGGGCCGTTCGCGCGCACGCCAGATCATCCGCTGGGCGCGCAGGGCTCCGGCGCCCACCGCGATCAGCAATACCACGTTGAGAAGCAGCTGGAATGCCGACCCCCGGGCCTCACTCCAGCTGGAATACGCGAGGGACAGGCCTAGGTCGGCGGCGGCGGGAATGGTCGTCACCGAGATGAAAACGCCGATCAGGGCGCTGGCCCGGGCCTCGGTCAGCGACACGACGCCGACGATCCCGGCCAGCACCGCGACAACCACGGAGAACAGGTTCGGATTGTTGATCAGATCCGAGACCGGCCGGAGCCCTATCGAGTACAGCTTCGGCGTATGGCCGGACCATCGGATCGCCAGGCCGAAGAGCAGGGTGACGATCACTGCGGCTGAGAATCCGACCAGCAGCGCGAGAGCGCCGCGCAGCACCGGCCGCCTGGCCCGCGTGTCTATGCCGAGAGCAACGCCCATGATCGCGTTGTATTCGGGGCCCACGACCATTGCACCGACAATGAGAATCTGTGAGTTGGTCAGGATGCCGACCGCGCCAATCAGTCCCGCGATGGCCAGGAGGACATAGAAACTGGGTGCGTAGACGGCGTCCGAGCGGATCCTGGCCTCGACGAGTTCCCACACGGGCGCCAGGTCTCGCTGGACCAGAAAATGCTTTGAGTCAGCCGCGGGCCGCTCCCCGAGAGTGGCGTCCACGTACTGGACGTCGGCCGTGCCGCTGCCGCCGTCCTGGAAGGCCTTCAGCGTCCGGAACACGGAGTTGGCCGACCCGGGCCCCACGTCGAACTGCACTGCGTCACCGCCGGGCCGCCGGGCGGCGCCAGGGAGAACCACGAGGCCCGAGACACCGGGGTCCGACGCGAGCGCCTCGAGCAGGACGTTGGTCTGACCGGGCGCGCTGACCAGGCGTACGTGATAACTCATAGTCCCCCCAACTCGTCCCTGGGCTGGGCCGCAGGCACCGCCCTTGGGGCCGCAGGCACCGGCCCCAGGGACACGATGGTGTCGCCTGCCTGCGGCGCCGGTGTGCCGGTCCGCGTGACGGCAGCAAGCTGGCCGTCCGCGCGCACGAAGAACAGGAGGTCGTGCCCGGCGGGCAGAGGCCCGTTGGCAGGCTGCGCGGCGATCCGGGCGCCGTCGCGATACCGGCCGCTGACTGTCCCCCTGGTCATGCCCTCACTGAACAGGATCTCCCCGGTGGTGTAGGGAGCGACCACTCCGTGAGTGCGCAGCGGCGGCGCGAGCCGGTACACGCGGCCCTCGACGTTGCCGGTCAGCAGCACCGAGGCGAGCGCGTTGAAGTCGTCCTCCTCCGTGAGCAGGAGCACGGCCGTGATCTCCTCGAGCCGCGCGCCCCGGCCAGTGGCGGCCGCGAGCAGCTCACCGGGTGCCAGCTCGAGCCCGGCCTGCCGTACCTGCTCCCGCTGCTGATCCAGGCCCGCCCACATCAGTACCTCCAGCCCCGCGGACCGCAGCGCCCGGCCGAGGTCGATGACCCAGCGCTCGCCGCCGACGAGCAGCGGACGGGTGCGGGACGGGCGCGTGACGTGCAATCGCCGCGCTACTGGCGCCGCGGTCAGGCCGTACAGGACTACCGTCGCCACGATCACGAGGAAGGTGACCGGCAGGATCTTGGCTGCCCCCCCGATGCCCTTGGATACCAGGCCCGCCGTGAACGTGGACGCGGTGGCGGCGGCCACGATCCCGCGCGGGGCCATCCAGCCGATGAACGCGCGCTCACTTTTCCCCAGGTCCGTCCGGAGCGTGGAGGCGAACGCGGCGAGCGGGCGGGCCACGACGACCAGCACGGCGACCAGGCCGAGCGTGGGCAGCAGCAGATGCCGGAGCGACTGCGGGGTCACGGTCGCCGAGATGGACACGAACAAGACGCCGATGATCAGCTGGACCAGCGTCTCGAAGAACGGCTGGCGCGCCGGGAGGTCAAAGCCCCGCTGATTGGCCAGGGCCAGGCCCATGAAAATCGCCGCGATGAGCCCGGTGTCCGCCCGGATTGCGTCGCACCCGGCGGCTACCCCGATCACCGCGGCGAGCTGCGCGGTGGTGCCGAGCAGCTCACCGAGCCGCAGCTTGCGCAGCAGCAGCCAGAGCACCACGGTGCCGATGGCGCCCCCGGCCAGCCCGACCAGGACGCTGACCGCAAACTGCCCAAGCTGGTTTCCCAGGCCCTTATGGGTGCTCGCGACGACGGCATGGAAAACAAGAGCCCCGAGTATCCCGCCCACGGGGTCGATCAGCGACCCTTCCCAGATCAGGACCTGCTGCAGACGGTCCGCCGGCCGGACGAAACGGAGCAGCGGGCCCACGACGGTCGGCCCCGAGACGACCAGGATGATGCCGAGCATCACGGCCGCGCCACGGGACATGCCGAGCAGGGGCGCGGCGACGACTGCGGCGAGCAGCCAGGTGATGAGCACGCCCAGGATGATCAGGCGGATCACTATCTTGCGGACGTGGTCCTTGAGCTTCCGCAGGTCGAGGCCCAGGCCAGCGTCATACAGGATGACCGCCACGGACAAGGACACGAGCGGCTCGAACGCGGGCCCGAGCAGCTTGTCCGGGTTGACGTCGGAGGTCAGGGCACCCGCGATGAAACCGGCAGGCAACAGCACGATGATGGCCGGGATGCGCAGCCTGCTCGCCAGTACCTGGGAGCCGACGGCGAGCACGAGAATGAGGCCGACGCCGATCAGGATCTGGTTAGTTGTCACGCCAGCCTCCGAATATCACGCCCGGTCCATCCCTTGTTCGCCGACCGTTCACTATGCCGCGGCCGACGCTAAAACCTTAGGTCACGGCAAATGAACGATCGGGCAAATGTCCCGCGGTCCCACGGTCCCGGCGGGCAGGAGGAGTGTCATCACCCGCGCTAGGTGATGAGCTTGTCCTTTCGGGCGGCTAGAAAGGCTCGTGGACCGGTGTGGATTGCGGTATTCGTAATCACCGCGCCGGGCCGGGCCGGGCCAGATAACGAGTGGCCGGGTGCATCGAGATGACAGGGGACGGCCGTGAGTGCTGAACGGGATCGGGTAGCCGGGTTCGGGCGGCTGGAGGACGGGCTGCTCCAGGCGGGCGAGTGGTACCGGTGGGGGCCCTACGTCAGCGAGCGCCAGTGGGGCACGGTGCGCGAGGACTACAGCGCGGATGGCGAGGCGTGGGATTACCTCCCGCACGACCATGCGCGGTCGCGGGCCTACCGCTGGGGGGAGGACGGCCTGGCCGGGTTCTGTGATGTGGAGCAGCGGCTGTGCCTGGGCCTGGCGCTGTGGAACGGCAAGGACCCGATCCTGAAGGAGCGGGCGTTCGGGCTGACCGGGGCGCAGGGCAACCACGGCGAGGACGTGAAGGAGTACTGGTGGTACCTGGACGCGCTGCCGAGCCACGTGTGGAACCGGTGGCGTTATCACTATCCTCAAGGCCCGTTCCCCTATCAGGACCTCATCGACACGAACGGGGCGCGTAACCGCGAGGAGCCCGAGTACGAACTGCTGGACACCGGGGCGTTCGACGGCGACCGGTACTGGATCACCGAGGTGCACTACGCCAAGGCCAGCGCCGATGACCTGCTGATGACCGTGCAGGTGACCAACGCCGGGCCGGAGACGGCGACCCTGCACGTGCTGCCGACCGCGTGGTTCCGCAACACCTGGTCCTGGGATGTCGGCGCGCCCAAGCCGGAGATGCGGGCGGTGGGTGACTCGGAGGTGGGTATCGATCATCCGTTCGCCGGCCCGATGGAACTGCTGGCCGGCCCCGGGCCGGACGGGACGATACCGACCGCGGTGTTCTGCGAGAACGAGACCAACGACCAGCGGCTGTTCGGCTCCGCGCCGCTCACGCCGTACCCGAAGGACGGCATCAACGACCACGTGGTGAACGGCGCGGCTACCGTCAATCCTGAGCGCACCGGCACCAAGTGCTCGTTCTGGTACCAGCTGACGGTCCACCCCGGCCAGACCGCCGAAGTGCGGCTGCGGCTGCGGACCCCGCCCGCCAAAGCGCCCCGCGGACAGGCGAACGACCCGCTCGGCGCCCAGTTCGGCCAGGTAGTCGCGCAGCGGCAGGCCGAGGCGGACGAGTTCTACGCCGAGCTCACCCCGGCCGGGGCGAGCGCCGACGAGGCCCTGGTGATGCGCCAGGCGTTTGGCGGGCTGCTGTGGAGCAAGCAGTTGTTCTACTACGACGTCGCCCGCTGGCTGGACGGGGACCCAACCCAGCCGGTCCCCCCGGCGCAGCGCCTGACCGGCCGGAACTCGCGATGGCGCAACTTCGACGCGTTCGACATCATGTCGATGCCGGACAAGTGGGAGTACCCCTGGTTCGCGGCCTGGGATCTGGCCTTCCACTGTGTCGCCCTGGCCCATGTGGACCCGGCGTTCGCCAAGTACCAGCTGATCCTGCTGTGCCGGGAGTGGTTCCAGCATCCCAACGGCGCGCTGCCCGCCTATGAATGGGACTTCGGTGACGTCAACCCGCCGGTGCAGGCGTGGGCGGCCGCGGAGGTGTTCGCGATCGACGGCGCCCGTGACATCGACTTCGTCAGCCGGATCTTCGACAAGCTGCTGGTCAACTTCACCTGGTGGGTGAACCGGGAGGACTCCGAGGGCAACAACCTGTTCGAGGGCGGTTTCCTCGGCCTGGACAACATTGGCCCCATTGACCGCTCGCATCTCCCGGTGGGCGGCATCCTGGAGCAGTCCGATGCCACCGGCTGGATGGGCTTCTACGCCATCGCCATGGCCTCCCTGGCAATAATCCTGAACCGGTCCGGCCAGCGGCCGGGCATCGATCTGATCCTCAAGTTCCTCGAGCACTTCGCCGGCATCAGCGAGGCCCTCGAAGGGCTCGGGCTCTGGGATGAGACCGATGGGCTCTACTACGACCGGCTGCTGACCCCCAGCGGGGACGCCGTCTCGGTGAAGGTCCGGTCGATGGTGGGCATCATCCCGATCCTGGCGGCGGCGGTCATCGAGGAGGATGATCTCCAGACGGCGCTCACGGTAGGTAAGCGGTTCGCGGAGTTCATGGACCGCCACAGCCTGGCCGACCGGGAAAAACTCACCAAGAGCGGCCTAGTGCGCGGAGAGCCGGGCCAGCAACGCTTGCTGCTGAGCCTGGCTGGCGTCGACCGGCTCGAGAAGCTGTTCGCGAAGCTGTTCGACCCCAGCGAGTTCCTGTCCCCGTATGGCCTGCGGGCCCTGTCGGCCCACCACCGCGATCATCCGTACGTCCTCGACGTCGAAGGCATCCAGGCCAGCATTGACTACGAGCCGGCTGAATCCACCACCGCCATGTTCGGCGGGAACTCCAACTGGCGCGGCCCGCTCTGGTTCCCGCTCAACTACCTGGTCATCAGCGCCCTGGAGCGCTACCACCGGTTCTTCGGTGACGAGTTCACGATCGAGTACCCGACCGGGTCGGGCGTGCGGCTCACCCTGGATAAGGTCGCTGCCGACCTGCAGGACCGGCTCATCTCGATCTTCACCCGCGGACCCGAGGGCCGCCGGCCCTGCTTCGGCGGGACCGAGCGGATGCAGCACGATCCGGCCTGGCATGACAACCTGATCTTCAGCGAGTACTTCCACGGCGACAACGGCGCCGCGATCGGCGCTTTTCACCAGACCGGCTGGACCGGGCTGATCGCCGACATGATCCGCCGCCGCCATGGAGCGGTTGATCCCATCGGCGATGTCATCCGGGCCATGGGACGGGAGGCCGGGCAATGACCGCCACCGTCCTGCCAGCCGCGGTCCCGCTGCCGGGAAGCCAGTTTCCCCTAGGTGCCACGATCCGCGATGGAGGGACGAATTTCGCGGTGGCCTCCGGCGTCGCCGACGGGATGGTGCTCTGCCTGTTCGATGAGGCAGGCACCGAGACGCGGGTTCCGCTGCTGGATTACGACGCTGGTGTCTGGCATGCCTTCCTGCCGGGCGTCGGAGCTGGGCAAGCCTACGGGTACCGGGCGACGGGTCCCTACGACCCGGTCCGGGGGGTGCGCTGCAACCTGGCCAAGCTCTTGCTCGACCCCTACGCCCGGGCGCTCCGCGGGACCGTCGCGTTCGGGCCCGAGGTGCTCGGCTACCCGGCCGGTGGGGATCCTGACGCAGCGAGCACGCTCGACTCGGCGGGGCACGTGCCGCGCAGCCTGGTCGTGGACGAGGCGTTCAGCTGGAGCGACGGCGACCGGCCCCGGCGCTCTTATCCGGACACGATCATCTACGAGGTGCACGTCAAGGGCTTCACCGTGCGCCACCCGGGAGTCCCGGCCGAGCTGCGCGGAACCTACGCCGGGCTCGGGCACGAGGCGGCCATCGGGCATCTGCTTGACCTCGGCGTGACCGCCGTCGAACTGCTGCCGGTACATGAGAGCGTGCCCGAGGCGTTCCTGCTTCAGCGCGGGCTGACCAACTACTGGGGTTACAACACGATCGGGTATTTCGCGCCGCACCAGGGATACTCCGCCGCTGTGCGGGCCGGGCGCCCGGGCGGCCAGGTCACCGAGTTCAAGGCCATGGTCGACGCCTTGCACCGGGCCGGGCTCGAGGTGCTGCTCGATGTGGTCTTCAATCACAGCGCGGAGGGGAACCAGCTCGGGCCTACGCTCTGCTTCCGGGGCCTGGACAACCCGGCCTACTACCGGCTGGACCCTGGTGACCCGCGCGATTACTTCGACACGACGGGCTGCGGCAACTCGCTGAACGTCGGCGACCCCCTGACCCTGCAGCTGATCATGGACTCGCTGCGCTTCTGGGTGACGGAGATGCACGTCGACGGGTTCCGGTTCGACCTCGCTCCCACCCTGGCCCGCCAGGAGGGCGAGTTCGAGAAGAGGTCAGCGTTCCTGGACATGGTCGCGCAAGATCCGGTGGTGTCGCGGGCGAAGCTGATCGCCGAACCGTGGGACGTCGGGCAGATGGACAGCTACGACCTGGGCGGGTTTCCGGCGGGCTGGCGGGAGTGGAACGGCAAATACCGCGACAGCATGCGGGACTTCTGGCGCAGCCACCAGGTTGGCCTCGGCGAGTTCGCCAGCCGGTTCTGCGGGTCGGCTGACCTGTACGGTGGCGCACGGCGGCGGCCGACGGCCTCGGTGAACCTGATCACCGTGCACGACGGGTTTACCCTGCGCGACCTGGTTTCCTACGACGGCAAGCACAACGAGGCCAACGGGGAGTCCAACCGCGACGGGACCAGCGACAACCGCTCCTGGAACTGCGGCGCGGAGGGCCCGACGAGCGACCCCGATGTGCTGGCCCTGCGTGCGCGCCAGTCCCGCGCGATCCTCACCACCCTGCTGCTCTCCTTCGGGATCCCGATGCTGCTCGGCGGCGACGAGATGGGCCGCACCCAGCAGGGCAACAACAACGCGTACTGCCAGGACAACGAGATCGCCTGGTACGACTGGTCCGCGGCCGATACCGATCTGCTCGCATTCACCCGGCAGCTGGTGGCTTTCCGCCGCGCTCACCCGGTGTTCCGCCGGCGACGGTTCCTGGCCGGGGCCGCCGGGGCCGATGAGCTGGGCTGGTTCACGCCCGACGGCACCGCGATGACCGGCGGCGACTGGTCCGACAGCAGCGCGCTTGCCGTGGCCATCTACCTCGACGGTTCCGATGAACCCGACCGGGCGGCCGATGGCTCGTTCCTGCTCGACGACGACTTCCTCGTCCTGGTCAACGCCTGGTGGGAGCCGCTGGACTTCGTCCTCCCGGTCACCAGGCAGAACGCCGCCTGGCAGGCCGCCATCGACACTTATGCCCCGGCCACCGCCTCAGGTTCGGCGGCCGCACCGCGAGCCGACGGTGATCACGTCACCGTCGACCCCCGGTCCGTTGTCGTGCTCCGCGACCCGCGCCGGAACTGACAAGCCGGCTGAGACGGGCGGCTACTTCAAGATGTTGACCGCCCGGGCGATAACCAGGCCCAGAACCATCCTGACCCGGCCTTCCCCGCTGAGCATGCATCACCCTGGACCGCAAGAACAGGATTGGACAGAAGACGGGCCAGATATCAGCCCGCGCCGCCATTCTCCTGGGCTCAGCGCTGCTGCGTCCATTGGGGTTCTGTGGACCGCCATGCCTGTTCCCATTCACTGAGGCGCTGGCGGTTGATCAGGCGTCGCCCGGCGTAGCCAAGGAGGAAGAACGTGGATATCCCCGCGCACGCCGCGAGCACCTCCACGACAGCAATCCGTTCCTCCAGCTGCCCGGGCCGCAGCGGCGGCCCGGTCAGGGAGCCCGAGCGGCTGACCCAGACCCGGGCGCTACTGACCGGCAGAGTCCCGGGGCTGACAGAAATCCAGCCCTCGCGCCGCTGACCATCCGGGGCCGTCCAGCCCGCCCGCATCCAGTCCATGCCCGGCGGCCATGAGAAGTCTTCCCGCTGCGCGCCTGCGCCGGGCTCCACGAAGGCTGGCACCTGGCGCCAGGCTGCTTCCGCACGCTGCTGCCGCACGCCCGCGCCGCGGGTCCAGTGACCTGCCAGCACCGCCAGCAGCGGGGTGGTGATCAGGAAGACCAGGATCAGGGCAGTGAGCACGCCACCCTCGACCCGGTCAGTCTGCCGCCGCAACGGGTTGGGCTCCCAGCCGAACATCCTGGACCGGCATACCCGCTGAATCATCCAGTTCCCGCGCCCAGGCCCAGGTTTCCTGGCCCGGGCAGCGTACCGGCGGGGCCACGGCATCATCCGACCGCTACGCCGGCCTTGTGGTGCCCAAGTTGGTGCGGGAGTCGTACGCGCACAGCGCATACAGCGCGACCACATCGATCACGATGATCAGGATGGACCAGAAGGGATAGGAGGCTGGGTGCTGCTGATGTCATGGCGGCCTTCCTTATCCAGATTTTCCGGGTACATAACCAGGTTCGGCCCGGGGTTTCCGGGCGGGCATCACCCTCGGGGGTGGGTCCTCTTGCGCGTCGGAATGCGGTGCCAGGCGGAGTCAGGGGCGGACGAGAGCGGCGAGCAGGGCCTGCAGCTTCAACTGGGTTTCCTCCAGTTCGGTACCGGGCCGGGATCCGGCCACGATGCCGACGCCGGCGTACATCGTTGCGTGGTCCCCATCGACGTGAGCCGACCGGAGCCCGATGCCCCAGCTCCCGTCACCGCGGGCATCCATCCAGCCGACCGGGCCGGCGTACCGGCCGCGGTCAAAGCCCTCCACCTCGCCGATGTAGGCCACCGCCTCGTCGGTGGGCGTGCCGCCGACCGCGGGCGTGGGGTGGACCTCCGCCACGAGCTGGAGGGCGCTGGGCACGTGGAGGCCCGGATGCGCGGGCTTGCCCGCGGACGGCTCCGGCCAGGCCCGGCCGGGGCGCGGGTCAGCGGGGCTGCTGACCGGCCCGGCCGGGACGGCGGACAGCACCCCGGTGAGGCGGGTGGCGAGGTGGGACACGTTGCGCAACTCGAGCACCGTGGGCTTGCCGGGCACGTCCAGGCTCTCGCAGAGCGGGCCCAGGGTGCGGCGCAGACCGTCGATGACGTAGGCGTGCTCCCTGCGTTCCTTGGGTGAGGCGAGCAGCCCGGCGATGAGCGCCTCGTCGGTGGCCAGGTCACCGCTGCGGCCAATGGTGCCGGCCAGGGGGTGGCTGGCGACGTGCGTGCCACGGCGCTCGATCAGCAGCTCGGGGCTGGCGCCGAGGAAGCCGTCGACCCGGAAGACGATGCACGTCGGGTACAGGGCGAGCAGCCTGGACAGGACGTCGGAGGTGACGAACGGGCGATTGGCCGTCACGTCGACCTGGCGGGCCAGGACGACCTTGCCCAGTGCCCCGTCGTCGATGCGGGCGATGGCGCCGGCCACGAGGCGCCCCCAGGCGTCGTGGTCCATCACCGATGTCAGGGTGAACTGGCTCGGCGCCGGGCGGGGGTCGGTGAACCCGCCGAGGGCATCGGCGGCCATCCTGTCCGCCAGGCGCGCGACGGGCTGGCCGGTGCCGCCCTGCGCGATGGTGGTGATCCATGCTTCGCTGGCGCGGCGGCCGATGACCACGCGTGGGACGACGAGCGCCCCAGGTGCGTCCCGCGCGAACGGCAGCGCCCCGAGAGCTACCGCCCCGGTTCCCGGCCCGGCCACGGTGTCGCCGCGCTGGATGGCGGCCAGGGTTCCCGCCACGCCGGCCACCGCAGCAGCGTCGGTGAGACCGCGGGGAAGCTCGATGCGCAGGGCGACGCCGCGCCCGGCCAGCCCGAAGTCCTCCTGGTGCCACAGGAAGCCGTCGCGGCCGGCCGCGGCGAGCAGGTCGACGTCCGCGGGGTCGATGCCGGTTCCCTGGCCGGCGAGCCGTGCTGTCGTGGCTACCAGGCGGTCCGCTCCCGACGTACCCCCGGACGTGCTCATGAGCCGCAACTTCCTTTCCGGACGGCACCCGGCCCGCCTTCACCGGAGGAACAGGTTACCTACAGGTAATAGTCAGGAAATGGTCAGGGTGGTTGGTGATACTTCAGAAGGTTCCTCCCCGCGCTGGTGCCGGTAAGGCCCGCCCGGGAGGAGCCCGAGAGTGCCCCGTCCGCTGTGCCTTCCCCCGAGGTCCGCGGCGGCCGGGGCGCCCGAGAGCGCCCCGTCGGCTGCGCCTTTCCCCCGAAGGCCCACCCCGGCCGGCGGGGCGCCCTCACCACGTCAGCTCGCGGACACGCCCCGGTTCTGGCCCTTACCCGAAGGTGGCCCCGCGGTTGGCTGGCTGCTCGGACGCGATGAGCCCCGAGACGGCTTCGATGAGGGCCAGGTGGGTGAACGCCTGCGGGAAGTTCCCCAGATGCTCGCCGGTGCTGGTGTCGATCTCCTCCGCGTACAGCTGCAGTGGCCCGGCGAACGACAGCAGTTTCTGGCACAGGGCGCGGGCGCGGTCGGTCTCGCCGATCATGGCCAGCGTGGTCACCAGCCAGAAGGAGCAGATGGTGAAGGTGCCCTCCTTGCCCTCGAACCCGGTGTCGGTTCCCTCGACCTTGTAGCGCAGGACCAGGCCGTCGTCGGTCAGCTCGTCGGCGATGGCCAGCACGGTGTCCCGGATGCGCTTGTCGTCGGGGGGCAGGAATCCCATGATGGGCAGGAGCAGCAGCGAGGCGTCGAGGTCGTCGGTCTCGTAGTGCTGGCGGAACACGCCCCGCTCGGACACGCCCTTGTCCAGGATCTCGGCCTTGATCTCATCGGCGCCGGCCCGCCAGCGCTTGGCGCGGTCGGGCTCGCCCCGTTCCTCGGCCAGGTCGGCGCCGCGCGAGGCTGCGACCCAGCACATCACCTTGGAGGCCGTGAACTGCTTGGGGTCGCCGCGGACCTCCCAGATGCCCTGGTCGGGCTCCTGCCAGTGCTGCAGGGCCGCCTCAACGAACGTGGCGAGCCCTTCCCATACCGGCGTCACGATCTGGCCGGCGCCGGTGTGGAACTGGACGTCGAGGGCGTCGAGGATCATTCCCCACACGTCGTGCTGCTGCTGGTTCCAGGCACCGTTGCCGACCCGGACCGGGCGGGCGCCGCGGTAGCCGGAGAGGTGGTCGAGGGTGTGCTCGGTGAGGTCGCGTTCCCCGCCGATGCCGTACATGATCTGCAGTTCGGGCTTGCGGTGCAGGTCTCCCGCGGTGACCGCGTCGAGGATGAAGCCCCAGTACTCGATCGCTTCCCAGTCGAAACCCAGCCGGTAGAGCGAGCGGAGCATGAACGCCGAATCGCGGATCCAGGTGAAGCGGTAGTCCCAGTTGCGGGCCCCGCCCCAGGTTTCTGGCAGCGAGGTGGTCGACGCGGCCATGATGGCGCCGGTGGGGGCGTAGCTGAGCCCCTTCAGGGTCAGCGCGCTGCGGTCCAGGTAGGTCTTCCACGGATGGTCGGGGATCTTGGCTGAGCTCAGCCAGTCACGCCAGAAGTCGATGGTGCAGTTCAGCGTGCGCATCGCCTCGTCCTGGCTGGCTGGAACCCGGGCGCCGCCCCAGGACAGTGCGACGTAGGCTGACTGTCCCTCAGCGAGGGTGGTGCGGCCGTAGCAGCGGGCGCCGAGGACACCGAGCGGGAGGGTGCCGCTCACCTCAAGCTTCAGGTCTCCTTCGGCGGGGGTGAGGGTCATCGCCTCGTAGCTGTCGCCCTTGTAGCTCCACGTGCCACCGACCCGGCCGTAGTCGAACTGCGGACCGCAGTTGACGGCGACCTCGACCCGGCCGCTGATGCACGTGGCGATCCGGACCAGCGCGCCGACGGCGCCAAAGTCAGCCGGCGCCCGGTGGTAGTCCGGCCGCCGTCCCTCGTGCTGGACCGGGCCCATGGCCAGGAAGTCCTGGACGATCATCCATCCGGTGGGCGTCTGCCAGGTCGTTTCCAGCACCATGGTGCCCGGTACGTACCGGCGATGCTGGGGGACGAGCGTATTGCCGGGACCGAACCGGAACAAGCCGGCTGCCCGGTCGAGCAGCGCCCCGAAGACACTCGGGGAGTCGGGCCGCGGCAGGCACAGCCATTCGACTGAGCCGTCCGGCGCGACCAGGCAGTTCTGCTCGCAATTCGACAGGAACCCGTAGTCGGCAATCGGCGGGAATGCGCTCATCGGTGAGTCACCTTTCGCAGTCAGGATAGGAACGTCCGGCCATTCAGGCCATCCGGCTGAGCAGGTGCTCGCCGACGCGGATCGCGTTGGCCATGGCGGTAAGCGCCGGGTTCACGGCCCCGATGCTCGGGAAAAAGCTCGTGTCCACGACGTACAGGTTGTCGACCTCGTGCGCCTGGCAGTTCACGTCGAGCACCGAGGTAGCCGGATCCGTGCCGAACCGGCAGGTGCCCGACTGGTGCGCGACGCCGGCGACCGGCACGTCCATGCTCGCGTAGAAGTTCTTGGACAGCACGTGATGGGCGGCGATCCCGATGTGGTTGAGCACCTTCTTGAGCTCGTGGTACAGCCCGTCCGCCTCGGTGTCGTTCGTCGGCTGGTAGGCGAGGTGCACGTGACCGTCCCGGTCGACGGTCACCCGGTTGTCCGGTCTGGGCAGGTCCTCGGTCGTCAGCCAGAAGTCGACGGCATGCTGGGCGACCTCCTCCAGACTCCACCTCGGGGCCAGCTTGGTGAGCTTGGGCTCCTCGCCCTTCATCGCCATCGCGTTGGACTTCCCGAGCATCTGGATGTTGCCCAGCGGCCACTGCTGGCCGTTTCCGGCCAGGTAGAAGTCGTTCAGGCCGAGCGTCTTCTGGAACACCGTGTCGTTGCGCTCCTTATCGAGCGCCACGATCGCCTTGCTGTTGTGGTACATGTAGTTGCGGCCGACCTGGTCCGATCCGTTCGCCAGCCCACCCGGGTGCTGGTCGGAGGCCGACCGGAGCAGGATCCGGGCGCTGTTGGCCGCACCCGCCGAGATCACCACGATGCTGCCCTCGTAAAACTCCTGGCTGCCTCCGCGGTTGACCTGCACGCGGGTGACCGTCCGGCCGGACGGGTCGGTTTCGAGGCGCTCCACCTCCGCGTTCACCAGCAGGGTGACGTTCGGCTGGTCGAGCAGGGGGCGGACGGCGATGATGTCGGCGTCTGACTTGGCATGCACCAGGCACGGGTAGCCGTCACAGGTGGCGCAGCGGATGCAGGCACTGAGCAGCCGGTCGGCCTCGTTCAGCATGATGCCGACCGGCGCGTGGAACGGATGGTAGCCGCCTCCGGCCAGCGAGTCGGAGATCTCCTGCACCCGCGGCTCGTGCGAGACCGCGGGCCACGGGTAGCCCTTCGAGCAGTGGCCCTCGGTGGGATCTTCGCCATGGGTGCCATGGACCTGGTACAGCCACTCGGCCTTCGTGTACCAGGGCTCGAAATCGTCATAGCCCAGGGGCCAGGCCGGCGAAAGGCCGTCGGCGTGCTTGATCTCGCCGAAGTCCTCGGGGCGGAGCCGGTACAGCGCGGCCCCGTACAGCTTCGTGGCCCCGCCGACGTAGTAGTGCACCTGCGGCTGGAACGCCTTACCGTCGGCGTCGAACCACGAGTCCGGCGAAATGTACCTGCCGTCCACGAACACCGGGCCGGGATCCCAGTTCTCGATCTCGCGGGGCAGGAAGTTACCCCGCTCGAGCAGCAGGATCCGCTTGCCCGACGGGGCCAGGGTGTGCGCCAGCGTCCCGCCGCCCGCACCGCTGCCAACAATGATCACGTCATAGTTTTCAGCCACATCACCGAATGTGCCGGTTTCGGCCGGCCAGCACATCACACCTGCCGGGTGACTCCAGGCGGAAACCGGGTGATCGCGAGCGCGAATTGAGCCCGCCCGCCGGATATGGGCGGTTGCGGCGGTTACGTCGCCGGCTATTCGCCAGGTGTTTGCCTGGTATTAACAGGATGCCGGGTCGGTGGGCTTGCACGCGTCCGTTGCGGCGGGACCCACCCGAAGCGGGTGAGCCTGCTGCCGCGAAACCGTCCTACGCTCCGCCAGATGACAAGGGATGAGCTGCCCAGTTGGCGTGACACACCCGCGAAGAAGTCGGTCGTGGACTTTGTCGCCTCCGTGACCGATCGTGATTCGCCGGACTTCGTGCCGGAGCCGGACCGGGTCGCGGTGTTCGACAACGACGGCACCTTGTGGACCGAACAGCCTCTGTACGCTCAGCTCGCCTTTGCCATCGACCGGGCGGCCGAGCTGGGTCAGCCCACCAGCCTGGAAAAGCTGCACGCCGGCGGGATGGCCGCGCTGATAGAGCTGGTGACTCTCACCCATGCGGGCATCACCACCGATGAGTTCGACGCCTTGTCCCGGGGCTGGCTGGCGTCGGCCCGGCATCCGCGGTTCGCGCGGCCCTACCCGCAGACGGTGTACCAGCCGATGCTGGAGCTGCTCAGCCTGCTGGACCGCAGCGGTTTCTCCTGCTGGATCTTCTCGGGAGGCGGCACCGACTTCATGCGGTCCTGGGCGGCCGATGTCTACGGCCTGCCGCCGCACCGGGTGATCGGCAGCGTGGGAGAAACCGAGTTCCGTTTCGGCGCTGGCGGCCCCGAACTCGTCAAGAGCGCCGCCATCCAGGTCATCAACGACGGGCCCCAGAAGCCGAGTTCGATTCACCGGCATATCGGCCAGCGCCCGATCGTGGCGGCCGGGAATACCGACGGCGACCTGGCCATGCTCCAGTGGACCGCAGCCAGCCCGTACCGGACCCTGGAACTGGTCGTCCACCACACGGACGCCGAGCGGGAATATGCCTACGACCGTGACCCGATCCTGGGCAGCGGCACCGACCAGATTCTCGCCGCCGCCGCTGACCACAAATGGACCGTTATCGACATGGCCGCCGACTGGTCGGCTGTCCATCCGCCACGTCGCTAGGACAGGTGTTCCGCGTCAGGGCTCCGGTACTCCCGCGGGCAGCGAGACCACCCGGAAAGGGGGATGCCCGGTCATTTCCGGGCGGCAAGAGTGAAAATCAACGACTAGCGGGACGGTGCCATGTCTACTAGCACGCAGCAAAACAGCAGCTGGCCAGAGCTCAGAACGGGCCCGATCATCACGGGCGCCTCGCTCTTCGGGGCCGGAGCCCTGATCGCGCTGGCGGGCTTGGCCGTCGGCGGAACGCACCTGTTCTCGGCCACCCGCCGATGGATCCGGGAGATGGAAGTGCCGCCGAGCGAGCAGGCCAGGATCAAGTGGGCGCAGGCCAAGACGGCCGCGGCCGCCGGTGCCCACGCCTGGCAGAACGGGACCTCGGCTCGCGAGAGCGCCAGGACCTGACCCACGGGCTGCCCGGCCGCGCCACTGGCCGGGCAGCCGATCTGCGCCGATCCGGACCGGGAGAGTAGATGGCGAACGTCGATCTCGCGCGGTGGCAGTTCGCGTTTGTGACGATCAATCACTTCTTCTTCGTGCCGGTCACGATCGGCCTGGCCTTCCTGACCGCATTGCTGCAAACGGCGTGGTTCCGCACCAAGCGCGACGAGTATCTCCGGCTGACCCGGTTCTTCGGCGTCCTGCTGGTCATCAACGTGGCGATCGGCGTGGTCACCGGCCTGGTGCAGGAGTTCCAGTTCGGCATGAACTGGGGGGCGTACTCGCGGCTGGTCGGCAACGTTTTCGGGGCGCCGCTGGCCATGGAGGGACTGGCCGCGTTCTTCCTGGAATCGACCTTCCTCGGCCTGTGGCTGTTCGGCTGGGACCGGCTGTCCCGGCGGGTGCACCTGCTGACGATCTGGCTGGTCTCGCTCGGCACCGTCTTGTCGGCGGCGTTCATCATGGCGGCCAACTCATGGATGCAGCACCCGGTCGGCTACGCCATGGTGCACGGAAAACCGCAGCTGAACGACATCTGGGCGGTGTTCACCAACCAGGTCTTCGTATGGGGATATTCCAAGGTCCTACTGGCGTCGTTGGTTACCGGTGCGGCGGTGATGCTGGCGGTGTCCGCGTGGCAGTTGCGGCACGGCGGTGCGCAGGAGGTGTTTACCCGGTCGGCCCGGCTCGCACTTATCGTCCTGGTCCCGGCGATCTTGTTCACCATGCTGGTGGGCGACGAGCTCGGGGTGATCGAGGCCAAATACCAGCCGATGAAGATCGCGGCCGCCGAGGCCCAGTGGACCACCTGCCAGCCCTGCTCGTTCTCGCTGTTCCAGATCGGCGGCGGCAACCAGGACCAGACGCCGACCCAGATCCTGGCCATCCCGCACCTGCTGTCGCTGCTGGCCACCAACCACTGGAACGGGAAGGTCATCGGCCTGAACCCGCTGCAGTCCCAGTACAGCAAGCAGTTCGGGCCCGGGTACTACGTGCCGAACGTATTCATCCAGTACTGGTCCATGCGGGTAATGGCGTACGCCGGGGTTCTGGTGTTCCTGCTGGGGGCATACGGGCTGTGGCTGCTCCGGCGGCAGAAACTCGGGACATCCCGGCGGTTCCTGTGGGTGGCGATATGGGCCGCGGTGCTGCCCTTCCTGATGAACACCGCGGGCTGGCTGCTGACTGAGAGCGGCCGGCAGCCGTGGATCGTGCAAGGCATCATGCTGACCAAAAACGGGATCTCGTCGTCGGTCAGTTCCACCGACATCGTGATCAGCCTGGTGATTTTCGTCCTGCTATACGGCGTGCTCGCCACGGTCGATTTCATGCTGATGCTGAAGTACTCCCGCCAGCAGCTGCCGCCCGCGCGCGCCGACGCCGAGGCGGACGCGCCCGTGCCAGCCGTCCAGTATTGAGGTCCCGATGCAACTCGTGCCGTTCTGGTTCATTGTCATCACGGTGCTGTGGATGGGTTTCTTCGTCCTGGAGGGCTTCGACTTCGGCGTCGGCATGCTGCACAGCCTGGTTGGCAAGGATGAGGCCGGCCGCCGCGCGGCCATGAACACGATCGGGCCGCTGTGGGACGGCAACGAGGTCTGGCTGATCGTCGCCGCCGCCGCCATGTTCGCGGCGTTCCCGGGCTGGTATGCCACGGCTCTTTCGGGCTTCTACCTGGTGGTGGTGGTCCTGCTCGCCTCGCTGATCGTGCGCGGCGTGTCCTTCGAGTACCGGGGCAAGCGCGACGCCGTGCGCTGGCGCCGCACCTGGGACGTCTTGCTCACCGTAGGCAGCCTGCTGGCCCCGTTCCTGATCGGCGTGGTGCTGGGCGATTTCCTGCACGGGCTGCCCATCAACGCCAGCCAGGAATACACCGGGTCATTCTGGGACCTCTTCCAGCCGTACGGGCTCTTCACCGGGATCACCCTGGTGCTGATCTGCCTGCTGCACGGCGCGGCGTTCCTGTCCCTGAAGACCACCGGCGACATGCGCGAACGCTCGTGGCGTCTGGCCCGCCGCGTGGCCCCGGTCACCGGCGCCGCGGTGGTGGCCTTCGCGATCTGGACCCACGTGACGTCCCGCAGCACGTTCTTTCTCAACCCGGTCGAGCTGCTCGCCGTACTGGCCGTCATCGCCGCCGTGTGGCTGATCTACGACCATCGCGAGGGTTTCGCCTTCGCCGCAACCACGGTCACGATGGCGGCCAGCATCGTCGCCATCTTCACCGGCCTCTACCCCAATGTCATGGTCTCCAGCACCAAGGCGGCCAACAACCTCACGGTGCACAACACGGCGTCCGGGGCTTACTCGCTCAAGGTGATGACGGTCGTCGTCGTCATCTTCCTGCCGCTCGTGCTCGCCTACCAGACGTGGACCTACTACGTCTTCCGGCGGCGGGTCAGCACGCAGGAGTTCCAGCCCGCACCGCGGCGGGGCACGCCGGTGAGTGCGCCTGGTCCGCACACGCCAACCCCAGATGGAGCTGCCCCGTCGGGGGAACACGGATTGTGATCGAAACAAGGAGCGGGAATGACCACTAACCAAGTTGACGCACTGGTGATCTTCGGGGCCACCGGTGACCTGGCCAAGATCGAGACATTCCCGGCGCTGGTCGGCCTGGTCGACCGCGGCGTGCTCAACGTCCCGGTCATCGGGGTGGCGAAGAGCGGCTGGGGGCTGGAGCAGTTCCGCGACTACGCGGAGGCCTCGCTGCAGCTCAACCACATGGACCCGAAGACCCCGGCCGCGCAGAAGATGCTCGGGCTGCTCCGGTACGTCGACGGGGACCTCGACGACGATGGCACCTATAAGGCGATGTCCGACGAGATCGGCGCCGGCACCCAGGTCCTGTTCTACCTGGAGGTGCCGCCGCCGCTGTTCGGCCGCATCGCGCAGGGCATCGCCACGGCCGGCCGGGCCAAGAACGCGCGGGTCATGGTGGAGAAGCCGTTCGGTACCGACCTGGCCAGCTCGCGGCAGCTCAACGACACCATGCACCAGTACTTCCCGGAAGAGGC
>Ga0182024_10005035_pt1 | contig 29921 bp, 25 predicted proteins | sample P32metaG_FD_120480 | JGI IMG/M metagenome (GOLD analysis project Ga0182024, IMG submission 120480) | Permafrost microbial communities from Stordalen Mire, Sweden - P3-2 metaG (Illumina Assembly) | ecosystem: Environmental > Terrestrial > Soil > Wetlands > Permafrost | place: Sweden: Stordalen...
TCCGACTCGCCCACCCACCAACCTGCCGCTTCGCCCTTCCGCCTCCTCGGCCCTCCGGGTTGCACTGAAAAGAGGCCGGGGGCTGCGTTGGATTCTCAGTTGCTTGCTCGCCCGCCCACCAGCCTACCGCTCCGCCCTTCCTCCTCCTCGGCCCGCTGCGGGGATGCGCCTTCGAATCCGCCTTGCCCACGGCCTCTTTTGAGTGCAACAAAGGCCCCTCCCATTTAGTCAGTGGTTCCTTAGGTGTCCGTCGCCGTCGTCATCCCGTTATTTAATCACGAGCGCTACATCGCTGACGCGCTCCGCAGCCTCGTCGGCCAAACCCGCCCGGCGGATCGCATTATCGTTGTCGATGATGGCTCGACGGATCGCTCCGTGGAGGCCGTCCGCTCGATAGCCGATCCCCGGATCACTCTGGTTTCCCAGGCAAATTACGGAGCCCACGACGCACTCAACCGCGGCATCGCCCTCGCGGCGGATTCCGATTTTATCGGCATCCTCAATTCGGACGATTTTTACGAGCCCGCCCGCATCGAAGCCTGCCTCCGCGCCCTCGAGCAAAACCCGAGTGCCGCCGTCGTCGTCACACGTCTCAGGATCATCGATGAGAACGGCGCATTTCCCGGCGCCGATGACCCGCGCGTGCGCTGGCAGCGCTCCGTCTGGGAGGGCCGCCCCGGGTCGTTGCCGGCCTGGTTCGGGATCGCGAATTTCACCAAGACCACCAGCAATTTATTTGGACGCGCCGAATACTTTCGCGCTCATCCTTTCCGCCCTTACTGCTACGTCCACGATTATTTCTTTGCGCTTTCGGCGGCCCTCGAAGGCCGTCTAACCCTCCTGGATCAGGAACTCCTCCGCTACCGCGTCCACGGAGAGAATACCATCAAGTCCGGCCCCGCGGAGAAGCTTCCGCGCGAAGTCCTCCGGATGAACCTCGATCTTTTGCGGGCCTTCGCTCCATCGCTGCCCGCCTCTCCCGACGTCCGCGGGCGCCTGGCCGAATACTTCCGGACCCTCTCCCTCAATTGCGCCGATTTCCGTCTCGAGCCATTCATTCACCTGGTAGCCGGACAATTCGCCACACTCACCGACGCGGAAACGGAATCCCTCTGCGAAACCCTCGATCCCGCCGGATTCCCCGAACTCCTCGCCGCCAAATCCCACGCCCTGCGCGAAAAGCTCGCCCAATCAGCCTGCGACCGTCTTTTGCAATCCGCCGCGTCTTCCCGCTGGCTTGCACTCGGCCGGTTATTCGGCGCCTCGCCAAGCCTGCTGATCGACGCCCCGACGGCCGAAGCCCGCCTCGCCGGCCTCCGTAAAGCCTGCGCCTCGTCCGCATGGTTCCGTCTCGGCGAAAAACTCGGCTTTGTCTACGCCGAACCCCGCGATTAGAGCGTTCGCTCCTCAAATCCCGGCGTAATTCCGCCACTCTTCCGGCAGCGGCGCGCTCTCAACTCCGGCGGCAATCCGCCCCTCGAACGACGGGTCGAAACTCGTGCTGGTGCCGTACACCATGATCACGTCGCGCGCGCCCTCCGCGCGGAGGGCATGCGCCACGCCCGCCGGGATCACGATTCCGACATTATTCCTTCCGCGCTGGTCATCCCCATCCGCCAGCATCCGCATCACCCGCCGCTCCATTCCCGCGCGCTCGTCCACGAGCAGCATCTCCACCGTGCCCTGCACAAAAAACATCGCATCCCACTGCTCACGGTCGTAGGGCCGCAGCTCATAATTCTGCGGCATCTCATGGAACAGCTTCGCGAACCACGCCGCCGGCTCGGTCCCTTCCGGGATGCTCGGGGGGTGAATGTGGAATCCCTTCGCCGTATTGGCGTACATCGTCGCCGTCGCCCATTGCTTCGGCCATAGCCCGATCCGGCCAAGATCGCCCTCTCCGCGCCGCGCAAATTCCCCGAAGAACCCGCGGTGGCGCTGCGGATGGATCTTCCTGGCAAAAATCTCGACACCCGGTATCCACGGCAGCCCCGTCCGGTCCACGCCGACCAGCTCGCCGGCCTCGACGCCCGTCGTCTTCAGGCGTTCCGCCAGTGATTGAACCGTGTAATTGCGCTGTCCGAGTTGCGCTTGCGCGCTCTCCCGCAGGCCGTGCCAAAGAGAATTCATGCCCTACCCTACGCAATCGCCGCGCCTGATTCCGAGAAATTTTAGCGGCGCCCGAACTTGCTCACTGCCCCTACTTCTGCGCTCTCCGCTGCGTGGCCTGCTGGAGCAGGTCGGTGTCACCGACGGGCACGGCGAACCTTTCCCCCTGGTAGGCCACCAGCGCGTCCCCGTTGGAGATTCCTTGCAATGTCACCACGGTATTTGCCGGCACCGTATCCCCGATGGTACTGGAGTCGTGGAGGTCCAGCGTGTTATACGCAATCGGACTGCCCGAGTCGTCCCTGGCGCCCAGGAAGACCTTCCGTTTTTCCGGGTCGTAATCGAGGATCTGAAATTTTTCGCCCGGCTTCGCATCGCGCACATATTTATCCACGAAGAAGAGCGGCGTCCCAGACTTGGCTACAAACGTGTTGCCCTTTTTGAATCGAAGCTGCTCGTCCTTTTGCAGAGTGATCGAAGCAGGCAAATCAGCCGCGGTCAATTCGTCAACGGTAAGTCCGGACGGTTCCGGCGCCGCGGGCTCCGCCGGCCCTGGAGAGCTTTGCGGCGCGGACGGCGAAGTGAGTGAACTCGAAGCCTGCGGATTTTCCTTCGCCTGTTTCGTGTAATAGTAGTGGCCGGCGGCGATTCCAGCCATCAGAACGATGGCGACAATAACCGAGCCCACAGACGACCGCCGTACGGGAGTGACAGCCATTACGCTATTCTGCGTAAAGATGGCCGGCTCGACAAGGTTGAATGCGCCGCGCCTTCAAAATAGCGCGCGACCGATCCATCCGTTCAGCGCCGCGGCATCACCAGCAAGCCTGATTGAGATTTCATTCCAGGGCGTGACCTGAGCCCGCAGCGGCCTCCTTCCCCCGTTCGGGCATTGACCCCGCCACGTCCGGGAATCTAATTTGCATGCGCCGTCCATGAATCTGACCGATCTCCAGAACATTTACGATTTGCCGTTCTTCGACCTCATCGCCCGGGCGCGCGAGGTTTATCTTGAACATTGGACGGGGAACGAGGTCCAGCTCTGCACGTTGCTTTCCATCAAGACCGGAGGGTGCTCGGAGGATTGCGGCTACTGCGCGCAGAGCGCCCGGTACGCAACCGGTATCAAGCCGGAGCGACTTATGCCTGTCGAGGAGGTGGTCACGGTCGCGCGCCGCGCTCGCGAGAACGGTTCCACGCGCTTCTGCATGGGGGCCGCGTGGAAAGGCGTGCACGAAGGCGATTCCCGATTCGAGCAGGTCCTCGAAACCGTCCGGCAGGTGAGCCTGCTCGGGATGGAAGTCTGCGTCACGCTCGGACAGCTCTCGATCAATGAAGCGCGACTTCTCAAGGAGGCGGGCGTCACCGCCTACAATCACAATATCGATACGTCGCCGGAGTATTACCCGGAGATCGTCACCACGCATACATTCCAGGATCGGCTCGATACTATCGCGGCCGTCCAATCCTCGGGTATGTCCGTTTGTTGCGGCGGGATCATTGGAATGGGCGAGACGGAGCGCGACCGGCTTCGCATGCTCGAGGTTTTGACCGGTTTCGACCCGGCGCCGGAGAGCGTTCCGATCAATTGCCTCATGGCGATGCCGGGCACTCCGCTCGAGGATCAGGCGCCGGTTGATGTCTTCCAGCTCGTGCGGCTCATCGCCACCACGCGGATTGCGCTTCCCCTTGCGAAAGTGCGCCTCTCGGCCGGGCGCACACGGTTGACTCGCGAAGGCCAGGCGCTCTGTTTCCTTGCCGGCGCGAATTCAATTTTTTACGGGGACAAACTTCTCACCGCGCAAAACCCGGGCGCGGACCAGGACCGGCGGCTGATGGAGGAACTCGATCTTCTCCCGCAGGCGCCGTTTGGCAATTGCGCCCCGGCTGGAGCCGGGCCTGCTTGTTGATTCGCCCATGGCAATATCCTTTAATGATTTGGGAGAACGCGAAATCCTCGCGCTGGCAGTAAGCCTCGAGGAGGAGGATGGGCGGATCTATGCGCAATTCGCGGAGGGTCTCGGGAAGGACTTCCCGGCGACTGCGCGCATCTTCCAGAAGATGCGCGACGAGGAGTCGGAGCACCGTCGCCGCCTGCTCGATCAATACAAGCTGCGGTTCGGCGATCATCTTCCGCTCATCCGCCGGACGGATGTGAAGGGGTTCACGAATCCGAAGCCGTTCTGGCTGGGCTCCTCGCTTCAGATCGATGCGGTCCGAAAGGCAGCGGCCGTGATGGAGCTGGAGACGACGCGATTCTACGAGGCGGCGGCGCTGCGGACCACGGACGTAGGCACGCGCAAGCTCCTGGGCGATCTCGCGGAGATCGAACGGGAGCACGCGCACCTGGCGGAATCGCTGGAGGAGAGAGGCATATCCGCGTCCGAGCGGGCGGATGAAGACGAGGCGGAGCGGCGATTGTTTGTGCTTCAAATCGTTCAACCGGGGCTGGCCGGTCTGATGGATGGTTCGGTGTCGACGCTCGCGCCGCTGTTCGCCGCCGCATTCGCGACGCACGATACTCATAAGACGCTCCTCGTCGGGCTTGCGGCGTCGGTCGGCGCCGGGATCAGCATGGGTTTCGCGGAGGCGCTCTCCGATGATGGCGCGCTCAGCGGACGCGGGCATCCGTGGCTGCGCGGCAGCATATGCGGGCTTATGACGGCGCTCGGCGGGCTTGGCCACAGCCTTCCGTTTCTGGCGTCAACATTCAACTTTGCGTTCGGCGTTGCCGTTTGCGTTGTGTTTGTTGAGCTGTTGATTATCGCGTGGATCCGGCACCGGTACATGGATACGCCGCTGCTTTCGGCCGCGTTTCAAGTGATCGTCGGCGGCGTGCTGGTGTTCATCGCCGGCGTCCTTATCGGCGCCTCGTGATGCGCGACGTTGGTAAAATGATGTTTGTCGCGGGGCTGCTGGTCGCGGTGCTCGGATTGATTATCTGGAAGACCGGCGGGCTGGGAGGGTTGGGGCGGCTTCCGGGGGATATCTCGGTGCGGCGGCCTGGGTATGGGTTCTACTTCCCCTTAACCACGTGCATTCTCATCAGCATCGTCCTGACGATCTTGATGTGGTTGTTTCGTAAATAGCTTAATATGAATTTGCAGTGCGCCGGATTACGGCTGCTTGATCACCTTGGAGAGGGCGAGCTCGTTGACCTGCACGGGATTATCCTGCATTAACTTGGCGACGTACTTCTGGCTGTTTTCCTGCGCGCGCTGGACGCGCATTCTCTGTGCGAGGTCGGACTTTACTTCGTCGAAGGTGGGAACGTGGGCATCTTTTATCTGGAGGACCTTGAGGAAATGCCAACCGTCGTCGAGCCGGATGGGCGGGGTGACGCCGCCCTTGGAGAGGGAGCCCAATTGCGAGCGGATTTCGGGTTGAATCCGTGTTTCGAGGAGCCAGCCGAGGTCCCCGCCGTTCGTGGTGCTCGCGTCGTCGCTTTCGGCCGAGGCGACGGCGGCGAAATCGGCGTCTTTCTTCGCCAAAGCCTTGCGGACGGCATCGAGCTTTACCTGGGCCTTGGCGTCCGCGGTGGGGTCGGAGCCCTTGGGATCGGCTACGAAAATCTGGGAGATATGGAATTGGCGAGGGACCATCATCTTCGATTTATTGGCATCGTAGGCGGCCTGTACTTCGGCATCGGAAGGGTAGCCTGGCGGGGGCTGGGATACGGACTGGAGATAGGTCTGGGATATGGCATTGTCGCGCAGCCGCTCGAGGGCGGCGGTAACGGAAGGGTCCTGATCCCATTTCTTCGCGAGAGCTTCCTTCAATACCAGCCGTTGGGCCAGCAGGAGCCGAACGACCTTGCTGAGGGAAGCCGGGTCGCGGATGGCCGCCGCCTGCGTGTTTGCATCGAGTGATTGAAGCGCGGTGCGGATTTCGCCGGCGGTAACCTGGGTGTCCCCGACCTGGGCGATGATGGTTGAGTCGGAGTCATCCGCGGCGCGCAGGCGCTGCGCGGGGCATAGGAGGAGGCAGATGGAAAGGCAGCCGGCGAGGGCGGATGTGGCTTGGAGGGAGGAGGGACGGAGCATCGTTATTGTTTTGTTTTCTGGTCGGGGGACTGTTTGTTGGCGTCCGCCGTGATCGTTTGATCGAGGAGCTTATCCTCGTAGTCCTGCACGAGCGTTTCAAATTTTGTGCGCGTGATTCCCACGAAGGGCTCCTTGGCGGTAAGGGCTTCACCCAAGCCGAATTTCTCATATCGGTCGAGGAGTTCCATGCCAAGCTTATACATCTGATCGTTCTTTGACTTCTGGTCGTCAACAACGCGCTGCAAGTGGATGGAGAGTTCGGCGAGCTTCGCCCGCTTCGTTTCGGTGTCGTTGGCGATCTTCAAGGCCTCGGCCTGGGACTTCTTCCAACTGTCGAGGGAGATTTGAAGAGAAGCGATCGCTTGCTCCTGGTTGGAGACCTGACCCTTCAAAACATCGATCACTTTTGTGTCCCCATCCTTCTGTGCCGCGCTTTTTTTGAGGAGATCGGCGACTTGTTTGTTGAGGGTGTCAACCTGGCTTTGGAGGTCCGTGGCCTGCGCCTGTAGATTGTCGCGATCCGCGGTGACGTCGCGCAATTCCAGCATCGTGTTTCTGAGGGCGTCCTTTAGGCGGGCGGTGGCCGCGTCGGCATCCGCGCCGCGGGTGGTGGGAACGGCGATGGCGCAGAGCGCAGCCACGGCGGCAAGTGTGAAGGGATGGCTTCTCATGGGATTAGAATTTTCCGTTGATGCTGAATTGGACGGTGTCGGTCCTGAAGGGAGGGCCGGCAATGCTATCGGCGCTCAGCAAGTGCAGACCGAGCCAGACGCGTTGGCCAAGCGCAAGATCGCCGCCGACGGTGTAGCCCTTCAGGTTGGTGCCCTGGAGCGGATAGCCAAAGTCGGAATCGGCGAAGCCGTCCACGAGGGAATCGGATTCGACGTAGCGATAACCGATATCGAAGTCCCAATCCCAAAGCCTCTCAAGGGCGGCCTTGCCCACCTTTAAGGTGAGGATCCACGCGGTATCGCCACCCTGGAACGGCCCCGGGAGAACTTGAGTGGTGGCAACGCCGCCGGTCGCGGCGCTTGCCGGTACGGCGACGGTGGTGCTGGGGCCGCGGTTGTTTACGGCGATGCCGTTGATCTTCGAGCTGTTGAAGGCGAGGTTTTCCACAAACTCGCCGATGAGCGAGACACGGACCGGCGCAAAGTGGTCGTAATTCAACTGGCCGGTGAAATCGAGTTCGTGGAACGGGGTGGCGAGGCCGTAGTATTGGAACTGATCGATCGTGCCAAAGTCGTTTTGAGCAGTGGGAACGATGTCGCGGATGGGGAAGTAGGTATTGCCGTTCTGAGCCCACTCCGGGCGGCTGTCGTCGGTGTTGCCGATGTCGCTCGTGCTCAGAGGAACGAAGGGGCTCGAGAGGTGCCCTTCAACATTGTCGAAGTAGTAAAGGGCGCCGGCGAGCTTCGCGTTGAGGTCCTTGTTGATGGTCCAGTCCGCGCCCAATTGGCCGGCGAAGAGGTATTTGTCCTCGCTCTCGTATTTCGACGGCTGGTTTGAGGCAAAATTGAAGTCGGTGTTGAACACCGGGTAGGCGCCCGTGGTGAAGAAAGGAGTAACTCCCTTGCCCACGGGATAGCGCGCCTGGAGAGTGAGGCCGTCAAAGGCGAGGTCACGCGCCCAGATCATGCTGGTGGAGAAGTAGGGGTTGTCCGTTCGTCCCACCTCGAGGGAGAGGCTTTTGTCGGGATCGTCGCCGATCTGGTACTGGTATTTGAGGAACATTCGGTCCAGCCAGACCTGGTACTTGCTGAAATCGCCGCCCTGGCCGCTATTGGCGGCGCCCAGAGTCTGGTTCTCCGAGACGGGCTGATCGTCCTGGCCGCTGGCGAGGCGGATTCCGGCGCTCCAATTATCCCCAAGGTCCACATCCGCGCCGATGCGGGCGCGCTCGCGGAAGAGCTCGCGATCCTGGTTAACATCCCATTGAGGCGAGAATTGTGTGCCGGCGACGTTGAAGGGAGACCCGGAATTGATTGAATTGAAATTTGGGAAAGCGCCGGTGCTGTCATTCGAATCGGAGAAAAAGTCTCCCTGGTACATGGTGCGGACGTCACCGCTGAAGCGGAAACGGGGCGCCCAGTCGGGGATCGCGCGCGGGGTGGCCCAGTTTTCCGTGAGCGCCTGTTTGATGACGCTGGCTTTCACTTCGTCGGCGATCTGCTGCTTAACCACATCCGGTACGTAGGGGACGCTGACGGTATCCTCGGAGGGCGGTGCCGGGATCATCTCCTGGACCTTTTGGGTGACCTGGGTGGCGACGGATTGGGAGGCGACGGCGGCGTCGGCTTGCGCCTGCGCGCGGGCGGCGTTGGTGTCAGCCTGGGCGTCCTTGGTCAATTCGTCGGCGTCATCCTGCGTGAGGATCCCGCGCTTCACGAGGCGCTTGAGCAGGTTGATCGCGAAACTCGTGGAGACGGAATCGGGCGCGGCTCCGGAAACCGCGGGACCGGTAATGGTGGGGATGCTGGTCGCGAAAAGAGAGGGATCATTTCCCGGGAGCTTTCCAGCCGGGGTGGAGGAGGGCATCGCAGGGGCGGAAGCGGTGGCGGAGGGTGTGGGAGACGGGGCGGCGGCGGAATCGGCGGCTCGCACGGACACGGCCGCGCCGTATATTGCGAGCAAAGTGAGGAGCAGGCGCCAGCGGGCAAAATGGGTGGGCATGGGTGCGCGTGGGTTGGGGTTGTAAGAGAATCAGGGTGGGCGGCTTATTGGGGACGCTGGGCGGAGACGCGCATGACAATGGGGAGAGGCATATCGGATGGGGGCGGGTCAGAGAGTTGCATGCCGGTGAGAATGTCGTTTTGGAGAGCGGTATCGAGGGACTGGTCGCCCGTGGTGCCCTGAAGCCGGGCTTTGGTGATGCGGCCGGTGGAGTCCGGCCAGACCCGGATGACGATATTCATGCTGGCGGTGCGGGTGCGCGGGTTGTTGCGCAGCGCGTCGGCGATGCGGCTCTGGACCTGGCTGGCATACCAGCCGTACTTCGAGCCTCCGCCGCCCCCGCCGCCGCTGCCATAACCGCCACCGGAGCCGGAGCCAAGGCCCAAATCCTGACCACCGCCGGGTCCGGTGATGCTGGTGCCGAGCGGGGCGGGAGCATCGGGCTTCGGGGGTTCCGGTTTCTTCTCGTCCTGAACGGGCTGCTGCTCGACCATTTTCTCCTCCTGTTGCTGGTCCGGTGGCGGTGTCTCCAGGGGAGTGGGAGTCGGCTGGGGCCTGGGGGGAGGCGGCGGGAGCTGCACCATCTCCATGTCGTCCGAGCGCAAACTGGTTTGATGGCTCCCGGAAAGAGCCTTCGACGCAGCGTATCCGATGCCGCCGAGGATGAGCAGGACGACGACAATCACCACCGGGCGATAGCGTTGGAAGAAACTGATATCGTCTTCGTCGTCGTATTTCATCTGGGCGCGGAGTAGCCAGGGCAGATCGGTCTAGTAAGTTTTATGGGGCCTATGGGTCGAATAGGCCCTACTTACCTGCTTTGGTCGCGAGGCCTACCTGGGTGATGCCGAGGTTTCCGACTACGGCCAGGACATCCATGATGGCTTGGTATGGGGTTGCGCTGTCGCCGCGGATTACGACCGGGAGATCGGGGATTGCAGCTTTGGCTTGTGTCAGGGCTTGCTGAATCTGCTGGAGGGTCATTGGCGAGGTGTTGAGGAAATATTTGCCCTCGTTGTTGACGGTGATGGCCTGCATCTTCGGCTTGGCAAGATTTGGCTGGGGAGCGTTGCTGGCGTGCGGGAGATTCACCTTCATGCCTTGCACCGAGGCGGTGCACATGAGGATGAAAATGACGAGGAGCACGTACGCCAGATCGAGCATGGGCGTGATGTTGATGTCGTCGTATGGTTTGTCTTCCTGGATTTGCATGGTGTTGTTCCTATCGGGTTATTAATCGGCGCGGGGGCGGTAGAACTCGGCGAGCTTGGTGACGAATTCATCCACGAAAACGTGCATGTCGCTGGTGGCTTCCTTGATGCGTGAGATGAGGTAGTTGTAGCCAAAGAGCGAGGGAATTGCGACGGCGAGACCGGCGACGGTGGCAAGGAGCGCGGCGGCGATGCCGGGGGCGATGGCGTTGACGTTCACGTCGCCCGCGGCGGCGATGGCGGCAAAGGTAATCATGACGCCGACGACGGTGCCGAGCAGGCCGAGAAAGGGGCCGCCGGAAATTGCGATGGTGAGGAAGACCATGAGGGCGTTGAGCTTCTGGGTCTCGCGGACCATGACGCTATCGAGGCTGGCGCGGATGGCCTGGATGGATTGGGCGGAGAGGACTTTGTTTTCCGTGCCGTGAGGCATCCGGTGGCGGATCTCTTCCACGCCGGTGTGGTAGATGTGGTAGATGCAGGCGTTGCGGATGATTTTCTGGCCCTTCTTGTCCACGCGGCCGCCGAGGCTCTTTGCGTTCTCCATATCGCTGCCATCGAGCGCGGTAAGGTCTGTGGCGACTTTGCTCCAGGCTTTCATGAACTGGATGCTCCCCTTGGCGTTCTTGTTAAGGAACGAGGCCTTGATGAACATTACGGTCCAACTGACGATGGCCATGATGGCGAGGAGGCAGATGACGGCCCAGCCGTCCGGGGTGAGGGAGTGGATGAGGATGCCGAACGTGCTGTTGCCGCTGAGCCAACTGGAGGTCTGCTCGTCACTGCCAGGCGCGACGAGTCTGTCCGCCGCGTCGGCAGGGCCCTGATTGGCGGCCGTGAATTTAATGAACCCATCCGGCCGGGCGATTTTCGAAATCTCGAGTTCGTCGATCTCGCCGATGAAACGGGGGCGGGCGATGCCGTCCGCATCGGAACCGAGCAACATATCGGTGTTTAAAGCTGGAAGGGAAACGGAGAGCGGCGGGCTATAGGGATCGCCGTCGAGGTAGAGCTGAACTTTCCCGGGCGCGGCCACGACAGCGAGGTTGTGCCAGGTGTTGACAATAATGGGAGGGCCGGCGGTGGAACGGACGACGCCGCTGGGAGTGCTGACTTCGACGAAGGGTACTCCGCCGTCCATGCCGACGACAAACGCGCCGAGACCGTCGTGACGGCTGAAGATAACGGTATTGGGCGCGAGCGCGCCGGACTTGAACCAAAGCTGCAATGACATTGCGCCGCCGGGAAAGACCTGGAGGGATGTGGAAGCCGGAATGGTGACCGGGGCATGACCAGTGAGGCGCAGGCCCTGGCCGATCCATGAGTCGGTGGTCGAGCCGGCGGCCTTCGAGGAGTTGTTGTTGCCGGAGGAATCGGAGAACGGGGAGCCCTTTTCGTTAAAGTGGTAAACGAGCACGGCGCCCGGGTCGTAGGTGCCTTTGTTGTCCTGCACGTTGGTGGCCTTGGCGCCGGTGTTGCCGTAATACATGTAGAAGGTGGTCTGGCCGCCGGCCTTTAGATCGGCCACCTTGACCCAGACAAAAAGTTCGCTCAGGAGGGAGTCGATTTTCTCGATGTGATAGGGGAGCAAAGTCTTGTCATCGGCGGCGACGAAGCGGAGATCCGTGGCGTCCTCCTTGGCGGCGTCGAACTGAAAGTTGCCATCATGGAAGCGGAGCAGGACGGGGACTGTGCCGATCTGACCGTCGATGGCGACGCCGGCGGAAGTGGTGTCGACGGTGATTTTCTTGCGAAGCGTCCAATCGGAATCCCACCAGGCATGAGCGGTGCCGGAGAATGAAAGGATGGCGAGCACGCCCATGAAAAGGGAGAGCAGAGGGGAGCGGCTCAGGCGTGTCTTGGCTGGGTGGTTCAGATTCATGGCGGGCGAGCGGTTGCGGTGTTAAAAATCCGTCCAGACGCGGAAGGTAAGGAAGGGATGCTGGGCTCTTGTGTTAGCCTGGGAGAAGAGGGGGACGGCGAGATCGAGGGAGCCGTTGAAATCGTTGAAGAGCGTGAGGCGCGTCCCGCCGCCGTAGCTGGCGAGGGAGTCCCGGACGGCCTGACCGGGGAGGACATCCTGATCGCCGACAGCGGCGGCATCGGTAAAGAAATAGAAGCGCCAGTCGTCGCCGGGTTTGGCGTCGTTGTGCGTTTTGATCAATCCGAGGAGGGAGGGGAGGCGGAGCTCGAAATTGACGACCGCGGCATCGTCGCCAAGGACTTCGGATTCGAGGTAACCGCGAACGGTGTCGAGGCCGCCGACGCTGAATTGCTCGCTGTTAATGAGCGGGGAATCGGAGACCTGGCCGGCAATTTTGCCGAAGGCCTGGAAGTCGTGGGGAAGGTCCTCGGTGTGGTCCACGTCGCCGCGGAGGTAGATGAAATTGCGATCTGAGTCGAAGCGGTTGTTATCGAATTCGGTGGGAGTACTGCCGATGCCGCGGATGCCGAAGACCACCTGGAGATCGAGGTCGGTGAGGAATTTCTTGCCGACCCAGGTGCCGGAGTAGTCGAGGGTGAGAGGGACGTAGGTGGTGGGAGTCTCGGAGGCGGTGGTGGTGGCGCCGAGGCGGACGCCCTGATTGAAGCTCTTGTAGTCGATGCCGAGGGTGAAGTTGTGGAAGTAATCGCCGATGGTGGGGAGCTTGTAGTTCATCCTGAGGCCGAGGACGTCCCCCTTGCCGGTGATATCGACGGCGCCAAGAGTTGAGACGTCGCTATCCTGCTTGGTGCCCTGGAGTGTGAAGCCGAGGCCTTCGACCGACTCGATGGGGATGGAGTAAAAGGCGGTGTAAACCTGGACTTTGTTAATGTCCTGGGGAGAGACCTGCACGCTGCCGCCAATGGATTGGCCGAGTTGCCAGAGGTTGGTATAGCTGGCGGACGCGTTGAGGCGGAGCGAGGGGGTATCGGCGCTGTAGCGGTTGTTGAGTTCGAGGCTGCCGTGGAGCGGGAGGGTGTCCTTGACGTTGAGATCGACGTCCATGGTGCCGGGCATCACGCCAGCCTGGATGACGGGAGTGACGCGGCGATCCGGAAGCTGGTTGAGGCCGACGAGATCGTGCTGGGCCTGGGTGAAGTCAACGAGTTGACCCTCTGCCATGGAAGGGGCGTCGCGCTTGATCTGGTTGATATCGAAGTAGCGGGAGCCGTGGACGCGGAGGCGGCCGACGGTTAGCTCGTTGACCTGAATGTAAACGATCCCGCCGGCGCCGGTCTGGGGAGGGATGGAGACGTCAACGGAGGTGTAATTCTTGTCCTGATAGAGTTTTGCGAGCGCGGCGCGAGCGGCTTCGACATCGTCCCTGGTGCGGCCAGGGCCGAGGAATGGGTAAACGGCGTTCTGTATCTCGATGGGGGTTACATGATGGGCGCCGGTTACGCGATACTCGCGGATGTAGAACTCAGGGAGGGGAGGAGCGGAGGGAGCCGGTAATGAAGCAGGAGCCGAAGCAGCGGCTTGAGAATGCGGGAGGGTGAGAGCGAAGAGGAGGGCGGCGAGGGCGCGAGGGAGCGCGATCCGTGTGCGGGATCGAAGCGTGGCGTCGGGGTCAGGGAGCCGGTGCATCGCGCGTATTCTATACTAAAATGGAAGACATTCAAGGGTTTCACTCGCACTTCCGGCCCCGCGCGGGAGGGGTCCGGTGCCGCCGGCCAAAACCGGCACTGCGTCAGGACCCCATAAGCTGCCGCGAAGTGCGCCCGGTTTCTGGGAGCGTCCTCTGAAGTAAAAGGCCGGATTAGTTACCACCGGAGGCTTGGGCTCCCCAAGCCGTTCATTGTTACATTTGGATGACGGGTGGAGGGCCGCGATTTGGGCGGCAAACGAAAATCGGCTGCCTCCCACGAAGGGAAGCGCCGACCGGTAAGCAACCTGCCCCTCCATGCCCTTGGCTGGTTACCGTGGCGGAGATTAGCGGGAGCGGCGGTTTTGGCGATCGGCAAATTGGCTGCTTGTTTTGTCAGGCGGGGATTTACCGTGGAGCGGCGATGCCTTGACGCGGGTTCGCGGGAATGGTCCATGTTGCGGCTCGAATTTCGAATGCGCTGTCACCGGATATACCGATGGAAAATTCTCCCGCTGCTGGCGGTGGGTGTGGCGCTGTGCATGGCTGGGAAATGCCGGGGAAATGTGACGCTGCCGCCGATCTTCGGAGACAATATGGTGCTGCAGCAGAAGGTCAAAATGAATGTGTGGGGCAACGCGGACGCGGGGGAGAGCGTGACGGTCGAGATGGGGCCGGATAGGGCGCAGACAGTGGCGGGGAATGATGGGACTTGGTCTGTGAAGCTGGATGGGCTGAAGTCTGGGGGGCCTTACGACATGACGGTGTCGGGCAAGAATCGTATTGCGATTCATAATATCGCAATCGGAGAGGTGTGGGTCTGCTCGGGGGAGTCGAATATGGAGTTTCCGGTGGTGGCGGCGCGGAACGGGGGGGAGGAGATGGCGGAGGCGGATCTGCCGATGTTGAGGGTCTTTACGGTGGAGCATAGGGCGGCTGAAAAACCGGATGTGGATTGCAAGGGGAGCTGGGTGATTTGCGATCCGGAGTCGGTGAGGGATTTTACGGCGGTGGGATATTTTTTTGCGCGGGAGCTGAACCCTGGGATGCGGGTGCCGTTTGGATTGATCGAGAGCACGTGGGGGCCGTCGCCGCTGGAGGCGTGGGTGCCGCACGAGAGCCTCGATAAGGATCCGTCGCTGCATGAGACGGTGGAGCGGTACGAGAAGGGGGTGGAGGATTATCCCGGGCAGATAACGGAGTATGAGGAGGATCTGGAGAAGTGGACGGCGGCGGCGGCGAAGGCTAAAGGGGCGGGATCGCCTGTGCCGGCGAGGCCGGTGGAGCCGCGGGATCCCGGGGAGGAGCGGGAGCCATCGGCGCTGTATAACGGGATGATCCATCCGCTTACGCGGTATGTGATAAAGGGGGTGCTTTGGTACCAGGGGGAGAGCAATACGGATGACCCGGGGCTATACGGGAAGATGTTTCCGGCCATGATCGAGGCGTGGCGGGCGGCGTGGAATGAGGGGGATTTCCCATTCTTTTTTGCGCAGTTGGCGGGATTCATGGAGCGGCGGGCGGACCCCGAGGAGAGCCGGTGGGCTGAGCTGCGGGAGGCGCAGGCGGGGGCGCTCAGCCTGCCGAAGACGGGAATGGTGGTGACGGCGGATACGGGTGAGGAGCGGGAGATGCATCCGGCAAACAAGCAGGATGTAGGGCACCGGTTTGCGGTGCTGGCGGAGAAGGTGGCTTACGGGCGGGAGGAGGTCGTCGAGTGCGGGCCGGTCTTTGCGGGGATGGTGATTGGGGATCGGAAGGCGGTGATAACGTTCAGCCACGCGGAGGGTGGCCTGGTGGCGACGAGTGGGACCCTAAGGGGATTTTCGATTGCGGGGGAGGATGGGAGGTTTTATTGGGCTGATGCTCAAATATCTGGTAATAAGGTGGTTGTGAGCAGCGATTATGTTTCGACGCCGGTGGTCGTACGTTACGGATGGGCGGATTTTCCGGATTGCGATTTGCGGAATCAGGAGGGGCTGCCGGCCGCGCCGTTTCGGACGGATGGGAAGTGATGGGGAGAGGAATGCCTCACGCAACGGGTTTGCGTGGGTGGAGCGCTTGGCTTCTCATTTCGCCGCCGGCGCGGCATCCGCGTGCGACCCGATCAATTCATGCAGCCGCTCTTTCAGGTGCTCGATGCCTTGCTGTTCGAGTGCGGAGATGGGGATGACTTCCCGCTTCCGGAAGCGGCGCTTGAAGGCTCCAAGGTTTGCGGCGGCTTCGGGGAGGTCCATTTTATTGGCGATGACGATCCAGGGACGCTTGGCCAGCGTAGGATCGTGGAGTTTGAGTTCTTTGCGCAGGGTGGCGAGATCGGCGAGGGGGTTGCGGCCTTCGCTGCCGGCCATGTCGAGGACGAAGAGCAACAGCTTGCAGCGGACGATGTGGCGGAGGAATTCGTGGCCGAGGCCGACATTGAGATGCGCGCCTTCGATGAGGCCGGGGACATCCGCGACCGTCGCGCGATCGTAGCCGGGGAACTCGACGACGCCGATGATGGGATGGAGGGTGGTGAAGGGGTAGGGAGCGACCTTCGGATGGGCGGAGGAGATGCGGCCGAGGAGGGTGGATTTGCCTGCGTTCGGGTAGCCGACCAGGCCGGCATCGGCGATGGTTCGCAGCTCGAAGATGAAGTCGCCTTCCTCGCCGGAATCGCCGGGCGTGGCCTCGCGCGGGACGCGATTGGTGGAGCTTTTGAAGTGGACGTTGCCTTTGCCGCCATTACCGCCTTTGCAGAGGACGAATTCCTGGCCCGGCTGGGTAAGGTCCGCGATCAATTCGAGATCGGGGCTGTGGATATCGATCTTCTTCCTGGGCTCCTCCTCGGGCAGCGGCTCCTCCTTTTCCAGGTCATAGACCATGACGCCGCGCCGGACGGGCGCGCCGGCGGGCAGGGGAGAGCCGTGCATGCGGTAAACCAATGTGCCGACGGGGACGCGGACGTATTTCGGTTTCGCGCCGCGGCCATAGAGGTTTTTGCCCAGGCCGTTCTCGCCATCGGAGCCGCGGATGATGGGCTCGTAGAAAAAGGAGGCGAGGTTGTCCGTGTGGGTATCGGCGCGCAGGATGATGTCGCCGCCGCGGCCGCCATCGCCGCCATTCGGTCCGCCCTTTGGGATGAATTTCTCGCGCAGGAATGAGACGCAGCCATCGCCGCCTTCACCGGCTTTGGCGTGTACTTTAATCTGGTCTACGAACATGGGACGGGGTTCTTTTCTAACCGCAGATTAACACAGATTTACGCAGATTTTTAGGGGGAGATTCGCAAACACGGTTTTTCTCCGGCCTGTGTGAATCTGCGATGATTCGCGGTTAAATATAGCAGGTGCTAGCGCAGTAGGGTTTTGTAGAGTTCCGCGGTCTGGGCGGCGATGGATTTCCAGGAGAAGAGGGCCTCGGCGCGTTTGCGGCCGGCTTTGCCGAAAGTGAGGCGGAGATCGGGGCTGGCCATGAGGAGGTTGATTTTGGCGGCGAGATCGCGCGCGAATTTGTCGGGATTGACGGGCTCGAAAGGGCTTTCGTTCAATTGTTCGAGCGGGACCAGGAAGCCGGTTTCGCCATCGACGACGACTTCCTTTATTCCGCCGACGGCGCTGGCTACGACTGGGGTTTCGCAGGCCATGGCTTCGAGGTTGATGATGCCGAAGGGCTCGTAAATGGAGGGGCAGACGAAGATGGCGGCGTGCGAGTATAGCTGGAAGACGGTGGCTTTGTTCACCATCTCCCGGATCCAGATCACGCCACGGTGCGCGGCCTGTGCGACGCTGACGGCGGCCTTCATCTCGGCGGCGATTTCCGGCGTATCGGGCGCGCCGGCGCAGAGGACGACCTGGAAGCCGGGGTCCATGTAGCGGATGGCGTTTACGAGATGAATAATCCCTTTCTGCCGCGCGATGCGGCCTACGAAGAGGATGTAGGGGAGAGTGGGATCGATGCCGTAGCGGAGGAGCGCGTCATTGTCGGTCACGGGGCGATACTCGTCGGTGTCGATGCCGTTGTAGATGACGTGGATGCGGCCGGCGGGGATGTCGAAGAGGCGGAGGAGGTCGTCCCCGGCCTCGCGCGAGACGGCAATGACGGCGTCGGCCATTTGCATGGCGGTGCGCTCGACCCAGCAGGAGAAATCGTACCCGCCGCCGAGCTGCTCGCGTTTCCAAGGCCGGAGCGGCTCGAGGGAGTGGCTGGTGATGACCAGCGGGATGCCGTAATTGAGCCTGGCCAGGATGCCGCCGAAATGGGTGTACCATGTGTGGCAATGAACGACATCGGCATCGATGGCGGTGGTGTTGAAATCGGTGCAACGGCGAACGGCGCCGAAGATGGAGTGGAGATTTTTCGGCGCGGTCCAGCCGGCGGTATCGAGGCCAAAACCGCGGACGCGGAGGTGGTCGGCGGTGTCATCCTGCGCGCCGAAACAGCGGACCTCAACGTCCATGAGCTTCGCGAGTTCGCGGGTGAGGTAATCGACGTGAACGCCGGCGCCGCCGTAGACGTTCGGGGGGTATTCGTTGGTCAGGAAGAGGGATTTCATCGGGGCTGGGAGCAATGTTCAGAAAGGGTGTACAAGCTTTCGCTATTTTGGCGCAAGAAGCTCAACGAGCACCGGGCTCGCGACGCCCGCAACTTTCGCAAACTGCGAGCAAGCGGTTGGAGTGTTGTCCGTATCTGGCAGCACGATAAATGACTCGACAGCCCCAATGAGGGATTTACCCGATGCAAACCCCGCCCGGCGCGTTAGCGGCTATGGCCTAATGCTTCAGCCAGAGCTTGAGGAAAATGGGGATGATCAGGATGGCGAGGATGTTGACCACCTTGATCATGGGATTGATGGCGGGGCCGGCGGTGTCCTTGTAGGGGTCGCCGACAGTGTCGCCGGTGACGGCGGCCTGGTGCGCGGGGGAGCCTTTGCCGCCGAAGTGCCCTTCCTCGATGTATTTCTTGGCATTGTCCCATGCGCCGCCGCTGGAGGTCATTGCGATGGCGACGAAGAGGCCGGTGACGATGGTGCCGACCAGCGTGCCGCCCAGGACGATCGGGCCGAGGCCGGGGATGCCTGCGACAAGGACGACGACTACGACGGGGAGGAGCGCGGGGGCGATCATCTTGCGCAAGGCGGCCTTGGTGACGATATCCACGCAGGCTCCGTAGTCGGGGGTGTCCGTGCCTTTGAGGATGCCGGGCTTGAGGCGGAGCTGGCGGCGGACTTCCTCGACGACTGCGCCGGCGGCCTGGCCGACCGCGTCCATGCTGAAGGCGGTGAAAATGAAAGGGAGGAGGCCGCCGATGAAGAGACCGATAATGACCTTAGGGTCCTGGAGGGAGAACTCGATTTTGAACGGGTTGGTGGCGGAGGTTAGATGCGAGCGCAATTCCTCGACGTAGGAGCCGAAGAGGACCAGCGCGGCGAGGCCGGCGGAGGCGATGGCGTAGCCTTTGGTGACGGCTTTCATCGTGTTGCCAACGGCGTCGAGCTCGTCGGTGATCACCCGGACTTCCTTGGGTAGATCGCTCATAACGGCGATGCCGCCGGCGTTGTCCGTGATAGGGCCGAAGGCGTCGAGAGAGATGATAATGCCGGCCATTGAGAGCATGGACATGACGGCCACGGCGATGCCGTAAAGTCCGCCGAAGTGGAATGAAAGGAGGATCGCGATGCCGATGAAACCGACCGGAAGCGCCGTGGCATGCTGACCGAGGGCGAGGCCTGCGATGATGTTGGTGGCGTGGCCGGTCTCGGAGGCCTTCGCAATGCGCTGGACGGGGGCAAAGGAAGTGGAGGTGTAGTAATTGGTGATGAGCACGACGACGCCGGTCATCACCAGGCCGACGAGCGCGGCGTAGTAGAAGTGTTCCGGCGGATGCGGGGTGGCGCCGGAAGTCACCATGGTGGGAAAGAGGATCTTCGTAGCCGGCCAGAAGAGAATGGCGGAGACGAGGGCGCTGGCGGCGACGGCCTCCATGAGGATCGCGCCCGGATGCCCGCGCCTCACGTTGACATAGATAATGCCAACGATGGCGCTGATGACGGAGATACCGCTCAGGACGAAGGGGAAGACGATGGCGGCGGCACGGTTGTCCTGCATGGTCAAGGAGCCGAGGAGGATTGCGCCAATGAGGCTGACGGCGTAAGTCTCGAACACGTCCGCGGCCATGCCGGCGCAATCGCCGACGTTATCGCCGACGTTATCGGCGATCGTGGCAGGATTGCGGGGATCGTCTTCGTCGAGGTTGCTCTCGATCTTGCCGACCAGGTCCGCGCCGACATCGGCGGCCTTCGTGTATATGCCGCCGCCGAGACGGGCGAAGACGGAGATGAGCGAGGCGCCGAGCGCGAGGCCGACAAGGCTCTTGATCGCCTGATCGGACCCGATGATGTTGGTCGCGACCATGTAAAACACCCCGACCGCCAGGAGGGCGAGCCCCACTACCAGCAGGCCCGTGACCGCGCCGCCATTGAATGCCGCCTTGAGCGCGCTGTGGCAATCTTTCGTAGCCGCCTGCGCGGTGCGGGTATTTGCAAGAACGGCGATGCGCATGCCGATGAACCCAGCCGCCAGCGAGCAGACGGCGCCGACGAGGAAACCGAGCGACGTGGCGCCATCCTTAAGGAGGTGATCTTTAAAGAATAGCAACAGGATAAAAATAACGACCGCGATGCCGGAAATCGTCATGACCTGGCGACGAAGGTAGGCCTTGGCGCCTTCCTCGATTGCCGCCGCGATCTGCCGCATCCGCGCATTACCCGGCGACGCGGCGAGGATGCCGCGAATGAGCGATCCCGCAAAAAGCAACCCCACGACGGCGCAAACAAGGGAGAGGGAAATACCGTTAGTGAGAAGAAATTCTGCAAGGACCATATGGGGGAAGCGCGGCGTGGAGAAAAGGGGTCGAATATTAGTGCGTCGGCACAGCGAGGCAATGCCCTTTTTCGCCGGAATGGCAAACAAATTTGCCGAAGTGAGCACAAATCGGGGCAAATGTAAGGGTTTCGCTGATTTCGACATGCTCCGCGAAACTGATAAAAAATGGAAAAGGGTGGCCGCCCCCAATTGGCGCAACACTCCCGGGCGGAGCCCCGAAATTCGCGGCCTTGCCAAACGGAATGGGGTAGGGTAAGGGACGGGTCTGATGAACTACGGCGGAAAAATTTTAATCGCCGAGGATGAAGCGGATGTTCAGGAGCTGGTCGGTCTCCACTTGCGAAATGCCGGGTTCCTCCCCGTGCACGCGGAGGACGGGCCGGAAGCGATCCGGCGCGCCCGGGAAGAAATGCCGAACCTTATCGTGCTGGACATCATGATGGCCGGGATGGATGGGCTGGAGGTGTGCAGGCTTTTGAAGGCGGATCCGGCGACGAGCCATATCCCACTGATCATGCTAACCGCGAGGGCGGAGGAGCCGGACAAGATAATCGGGCTGGAGCTTGGCGCGGACGATTACATGACCAAGCCGTTCAGCCCGCGGGAGCTGGTGCTGCGGGTGAAATCGGTGCTGCGGCGGGTAGGGCCGGCAGTCCAGGACGGGACGCAATTAAGCGCCGGGCTGGTGGCGATCGACCGGGAGCGGCACCTGGTGCGGGTGCGGGGGAAACAGGTCGAGCTGACGGCGACGGAATTCAAGCTGCTGAGCCTGCTGGTGGAGCGGCGCGGCCGGGTGCAAAGCCGGGATGGACTTTTGAACGAGGTCTGGGGGTACGAGAGCGCAATCGACACCCGGACGGTGGACACTCATGTGCGCCGGCTTCGCGAGAAGCTGGGACCGGGGGCGGATTGCATCGAGACTATCCGTGGATTTGGGTACCGGGTGGCGGAAGTGTAGATTCCACAAGAGGGCGAACGTGCCGGAAGTATTATGGTTTTTGGTGGGGGCGCTGGTGGCGTCGCTGGTGACGGTGATTGTAGTCCGCCGCAGTTTTCTGCAAGGGTTGGAAAAGACCGAGGAGATGGCGCGGTCCGTGGTGACAGGGAAGCAGCCGGACGCGGGGCCGCTGATGGGATCGAGCGATTTCAGCCAGCTTGCGCAGGAACTGGAGCGGATGTGGCGGGATCAGCAGGCGCTCAAGGGCGATATCCAGGAGCAGCAGTACAACCTGCACGCCATCCTCGCGAGCATGGTCGAGGGCGTGGTGGTGGTCGATGGCGCCCAGGTGATCCGGTCGATGAACGATTCCTTCCGCAAAATGTTCTCGCTGGATACGGAGCCGATCGGCCAGACCGTGGTCCGGGCGACCCGCCAGGCTGCGCTGAGCGAGTTGATCCGCGAGGCGGCCAAGGGCCAGACCGTCGAGGTGCGGGAGATCGCGGTGGCCCATCCCGGTTCGCCGGTCGCGGAGCGCTTCCTGAGCGTAAACGCGGTGCCGATGCGCGATGAGGGGGGCGCGGTGACCGGTGTGGTGGCGGTGTTGCACGATGTCTCGCGGGTGAAGCAACTGGAGGAGGTGCGGCGGCAATTTGTGGCCAATGTCTCGCACGAGCTGCGGACGCCGCTTTCCATTTTTCACGGCTACCTGGAGACGCTGATGGAGATGGAAGACCTGACCGGGCAGGAGGCCGCGAGTTATTTGCGGATCATGAGCAAGCACTCGAGGCGGCTGCAATTGCTGCTCGATGACCTGCTGATCCTCGCCCGGCTGGAGGCGCGGACGGACCCGCTGGATATTCAGCCGCTCTCGTTGAGGCTGTTCTTGGAAAAAATCCTTGAGGAATGGGCGCCGCGCTTGCGGGAGAAAAAGGTGTCGCTCGATGTCGATCCCGCGGTGGGGACGATCCCGGCTGATCCTTTCCGGCTCGAGCAGGTGTTTGGGAATTTGCTGGAGAACTCGATCAAGTATTCGCCGGTGGGTGCGGAGATCGCGATCCGGGCGATACCGGCGGGAGAGCGGGTGGAGCTGCGCGTGGAAGATACCGGGTTCGGGATTCCGCCCGGCGACCTGGGGCACGTGTTCGAGCGGTTTTACCGCGTGGAGAAGGCGCGAAGCCGCGAAGCGGGCGGGACGGGCCTGGGGCTATCGATAGTAAAACACATCGTGAGCCTGCACGGAGGCGAGGTGCGGGCGGAGAGCACATTCGGGAAGGGGACGTCGATTGTGATTCAATTGCCGATGACGGGAGGGGAGGGGGATGCGGAGGAGGAAAAGGTGGGGGCGGTGGGTTAATTGGTTGGGAGGCGGTCGGCTGGCTGAGGCACAGAACGGCGCTCACAGCAGGTCTTCAAGCTCGTCTTTCGTAAATTCAATGTCCTTGAGAATTTGATTGAGCAATCCCGGCCCGATAGTCTCACCGGCGTGGACGGGAACGACCGTGGTACGCCCGTCTGAATGTCCGATAAGATGGTGACTGCCCCTGATGCGGACGACGGAAAAGCGCGCTTTGTGAAGCGCGCAGTAGTTGTTTTCCGCTAACGCGGAGGCGACTCATACGTCAACTGTGAGGCGCTGAACACCAATGAATTATGAGGGCACGCCGCTTGAGCCTTCGGCTTTGAGACATAGTTGTACGGCCTCTTGAATCCGCAGAAGTAATTTATCGAGCGACCGCGCCCGCGTATGGCAACCATGCAAATCAGGTACTGTCCCGACGTAGTAGCCGTCGGAGTCGCGCTCAATTACGACATTAAATTCGCGTTTCATGCCGGAAGTATACACCATGTGGCGGGCTTGAGGAGGAGGAAAGCAAGCGGGCATACGTTAAGTAAGATTTCGCTTTCCGGGCGGCGGCGGGGCAGATTCTAGTTTTCCGCAAATCACCCAGTGCCCACCGTTGCCAGTTATTGCACCACTTTTCTTAAGCCCGAGATGTTGCACATCTACCGGCAGGTAACGGGGCTGCAACGGTATGAGACCTTCATCGTGGCGAAGGAGCGGACATCGGTGGAACGGTTTCCGTTTTCAGATGTCGAGATGGTGCCGCGGAAGCCGCGCAAGAATTTCATCCGGCGCTTTTACCTGAAGCATGTGCGGAAGCTCCCGGCGCTCTATTACCGCGGGGAGATGCAGGGGCTGATGAAGATTTTCCGGCGGCGCAACGCGGACCTGATGCACATCTACTTCGGCCACACGGGGGTGCATCTGCTGCCGTTCATCAAGGGCTGGGGGAGGCCATGCATTGTATCGTTTCATGGGGCGGATGTGATGCCGCGCGAGCATCAACCGGCGTACGATGGGCAATTGCGCGAGCTGCTGCGCGTGACGCCGCTGCTGCTGGCGCGCTCGCTCTCGCTGGCGGAGCGGCTTAAGGAGCTGGGATGCGCGCCCGGGAAGATACGGCTCAACCGGACGGGGATTCCGCTCGAGGACTATCCGCTGCGGGAAAGACGGACGCCGGAAAACGGGGAATGGCACTTTGTGCAGGCGTGCCGGCTGATCCCGAAGAAGGGGATCGCGACGGCGCTGAAGGCATTTGCCGGATTCCGGCGCGAGTACCCGCGGGCGCGGTTTTCGCTGGCGGGCGAGGGGCCGATGAAACGCGAGATTGAGGAGCTTGCGCGAGAGTTGGGCATCGTCGAGGCGGTTGAGCTGCGCGGATTCTTGAATCAGGCGGACCTCGCCCGGCTCTACGACGAGGCGCATTTCTTCGTCCACCCGAGCGAGATGACGACGGACCAAAACCAGGAGGGCGTGCCGAACTCGATGCTCGAGGCAATGGCCACCGGGTTGCCGGTGCTGGCGACGTTGCATGGGGGCATTCCCGAAGCGGTCGAGAGCGGGCGGACCGGTATCCTGGTGCCGGAGCGTGACGACGCCGGGCTGCTGCGCGCGATGCTGGACCTCGCGGGGCAGCCGGACAGGGCGTTTGCGATGGGCCGCGCGGCGAGCGAGAGCGTGCGGCTGGAGTTCGAGCAGAAGAAGCAGATCGAGAAGCTGGAGGGATATTATGACGAGGCGCGGGAGATTGGGGCGTTGAACTTGGGGGAAGAGAGCGGGGTGGCCGTGTCGATGCCGGGTGGGATGAGGAGGGAGGATAGGGCCATCGGGACTGGCGGGGCTGCCGGGAGCGATGGGCGGGGCGGAGCGGCGTTTGCCTATTTGTTCGAGAGGTTTCCGTCGTTCACGCAGACGTTCTGTTTCCGGGAGGTCGAGGAGATGATGCGGCAGGGGATGGCGCCTGCGATTTACTCGATTCGCGAGGCGGAGGAGGGCCACGCATTCGACACGGCGCTGCTAAGCCGGGTGCGCTATCTGCCGCGCGACGAAGCCCTCAACAAGTCCGTGCGCGAGGCGCGCGAGGCGCACCGCATCCACTCGGACGTGTGGGACATATTCTCCGGCTGGGGCAGCCGCGGGGACAAAATGCGGCTGTATGAGGCGGCGTGGCTGGGGCTTGAGCTAAAGCGGCGGCGCATCCGCCACGTCCACGCTCAATTTGCGGGCATCGCCGCGCGGACCGCTTATTGGATGAAGCAGTTTTACGGGATCAGCTACTCCTTCACCGGGCACGCCAATGACATGTTTTGCGAAACCGGCCTGCCGGTAAGCCTGGACGACCTGGTGAAGGAGGCGCGGCTCGTCGTGACGGTCACGGATTTTTCGCGCGATTGGTTGAGAGGCCGCTTTCCGCAATCGGCGGGAAAGATTGAGCGGGTCTATAACGGAATTCACCCGGGAGAATTCGCAGGAACGGATTCGGCTTCCGTCAATCCGCCGGAAATCATCTCCGTGGGCCGGCTCATCGAGAAGAAAGGCTTCAACGAATTGATCGCGGCGTGCGCGATGCTGCGGGATCGCGAGATCGATTTCCTATGCCGCATTGTTGGCGCAGGCCCGCTGGAAGAGGCGCTGCGCGAGCAAATCAAGCGCGCGAATCTTGCCGAAACAGTCCTCCTGGAAGGCGCGCGGACCGAGTCGGACGTAATCGCTTTCCTGCGCCGCGCGCGCGTTTTCGCGCTGGCATGCACACATGATTCGGAAGGCGGCAGCGACAATCTCCCGACCGTGATCATGGAAGCCATGGCGGCCGGCCTGCCCGTCGTCTCGACCCGCGTGGCAGGCGTCCCGGAGATGATCGAGGACGCCGTCACCGGCCGCCTCCTCGATGAGCATGACATTGCGGGGATGGCGTCCGCCATCGAGGCCGTGCTCACGGACCCGGCGCTTGCCCGCCGCCAGGGCGAAGCGGGCCGCGCGATGGTCGAGCGGTTATTCGCGACCGGGCGCACGACCAATGCGCTAAAGCATCTGCTTGCCAAACGCGCAGGCGTCTGGCCGCCGATGCGGGCCGTTCAAATGGATCCGTCCCTGCTGGGCGAGGCGCTTGCGCGTCTCGTTTACCACCAATAGCCCCAGCCGGCGCCGTAGTGGCGTGGGCCGTAATCGTCGCCGTAATCGCCGCGATCAATCGTGTGGGTGTCAATGATGTGGCCGTCGGGACCGATCTTGTACGCCTTGCCGTGATCGCCGTTGTAATCGGTCAGCGCCACGGTCCAGAACCTGCCGTCCGGATCCCACTCGGCACGGTCCACATAGCTGAACTTATCCGGATACTCCGAGCAATGCCGCTCCGCGATGGTGATCGCGTTGCCGCGGGTGATGCCGGTTTCCTTGATGTCGTCCGTGACGCAACCGGCCAGGGCGACGCAGAACAAGAGAGGGAGGATGAATTTGAGGCGCATGAGCGCGGATGATCCACACCTGCCCATAAGTTTGCCAGCGCAAACTTGCGTTCGCAGGCAGGTGGTGCGGCCGGACGGCGAGCCGCGGATTCGCACAGATTAACGCAGATTTTTTCGAACAGCCGCGATCCTCCCCGCCCAAAATCCGTGTAAATCTGCGGTTAAAGACAGAATGGGAGGCGCCCTCGAGGCCGGAAATCCGGTTGCGCACCCGTTGGAATAGGCTACAAGGAGCGGTTCACACCTATGAACAAATACTTGTCAGCCGCCCTCGCGGCCTCCCTCCTGGCAATGCCTTCCCTCACCCGGGCGGCTGACCCCTCCTTAACCACCGATAAAGACAAGGTCAGCTATTCGATGGGCGTCGATATGGGCCGAAACCTGCAAAAAGGAGGCATGGAGGTCAACCCCGACGTCCTCCTCCAGGGACTCAAGGACGCCATCGCCGGCGGCCAGCTCAAAATGACCGACGACGAGATGCAGACCACGATGACCACCTACATCGCGGGCGTCCGTGAGAAGATGCAGGCGAAGGAGCAGGCCGACGGCGCCGTGAACAAGACCAAGGGCGATGCCTACCTCGAGGATAACAAGAAGAAGGATGGCTGGAAAGTCACCGCCAGCGGCTTGCAGTACAAAGTGATCACCACTGGCAGCGGCCCGATGCCAAAGGCCACCGACACGGTCGTCACCCAATACCGCGGCACCACCATTGACGGCACTGAATTCGACAGCTCCTACAAGCGCAACGAACCCGCGGAATTCCCGGTCAACCAGGTCATTCCCGGCTGGACCGAGGCGCTCCAGTTGATGACCGTCGGCTCCAAGTGGCAGCTCGCCATCCCCTCGAGCCTCGCCTATGGCGAAAATGCCCCTTCGCCGGAGATCGGGCCCAACTCAGTTCTCCTCTTTGACATTGAACTCGTGGGCATCAAGCCGCCCGACGCCAGCCCTGCTCCCGGCGCTCCCGCGGCCTCCGGGTCCTAGCCCGCTGGGTCCCCACATATTTGGAAAGCGAACGCGCGACCCGCATGGATCTGATCAATGTCGCAATCGCGGGAGCCACCGGCTACTCCGGTGAGGAGCTGATCCGGTTGCTCATCCGGCACCCGGGCATCGAGCTGAAATGCGTCACGTCGCGCAGCAATGCAGGCCAGCGGCTCGAGGAAGTTTTTCCGAAATTCCAGGGTCATAAATATTCCGGGTTGAAATTTTCCGGCTCGGACCCGGGCGGGATCGTCGCCTCCGGCGCGCAGGTTGTTTTCCTGGCGCTTCCGCACGGGGCGGCGGCTGCGATCGCGGAGCCGCTGATTGAGGCCGGGCTGCGCGTCATCGATCTCTCGGCTGATTTCCGCATCAAAGACCCGGCGGTCTATCGCGAATTCTACGGCCATGCTCATCCGGCGCCCGAGTTATTGCCGGAGAGCGTTTACGGCATCCCGGAGCTTTACCGGGCGCGACTGCGCACCGCGCAACTGGTCGCCTCCGCCGGCTGCTACCCGACGAGCGTCATTCTCCCGCTCCGCCCGCTGCTCGCGGCCCGCCTCATCGATCCGGCAAGCATCGTCGTAACCAGCCTCAGCGGCGTCAGCGGGGCGGGCCGTAACGTGGCGGCGGAGTATCTCTACGTCGAGTGCAATGAAAACGCTCGCCCCTATGGCGTCCCAAAACACCGGCACCTCGGTGAGATCGAGCAGGAATTGAGCGCCGCCGCCGGTGAGCGCGTCATTATCAATTTCACTCCACATCTTATCCCCGTCACTCGCGGCATCCTCTCGACCATCTACGCGATGCCGAAGCCCGGCGTGACCGCGGCCGCAATATCCGGAGCCCTCGAAGCCGCTTACGGGAATGAAATCTTCATCCGGCTCGAGGGCGAGAAGGGCAGCGTCGAGCTGAAGAACGTCACGTACACGAATTTCCTCGATATCGCCTGGCGGCACGACCCGCGGACAGGCCGCGTCATCCTTATGAGCGCCGAGGATAACCTTGTAAAAGGGGCTGCCGGCCAGGCCGTGCAGAACATGAACGCCATGTGCGGCTGGCCTGAGTCGACGGGGCTCTAAGGAAGGGATGAAGGCTCAAGTATGAAGGATGAAGGAGGAGAAGTCTCTGACATCAAGGGGGGGGTTACGGCGCCGGTGGGCTTCCTGGCAGGGAGCATTTATTGCGGGATTAAGCGGACGAATTTGGACAAAGCGGATATTGCGCTGATTTGCTCGGAGACGCCGGCGGTGGCGGCGGGGACCTTCACTACGAATAAGGTGAAGGCCGCGCCAGTGGTGGTAACGATGGCGCGGATGCGCGCGGCGGTGGCGCGGGCGATCATTGCGAACAGCGGCAACGCCAACGCCTGCACCGGAGCGATGGGCCTCGAGTCGGCGCGGCGCATGTGCCGGGCTGCCGCCAGGGCGCTGGGGATTCCGGAGCGCGAGGTGCTCGTTTGCTCGACAGGGCGGATCGGAGTGCAATTGCCGATAGAAAAAATGGAAGCGGCCATCGCGCGAATGCCGGCGGGTCTCGGCCCGCATGGCACCAAGGCGGCCCGCGCGATCATGACGAGCGACAGTTTTCCAAAGGAAGCCGGCGCTGAATGCCGGATCGGCGGGAAGCCGGTCCGCGTTGGCGGCATTGCAAAGGGCGCGGGCATGATCGACCCGAACATGGCCACCATGCTCAGTTTCATCACGACCGACGCGGCGATTGGAAAACTGGATTTGCAAAAGGCTCTCCGCGCCAGCGTGGGGCAATCCTTCAACCGCATCACCGTCGATGGCGACATGAGCACAAATGACACGGTCCTCGCGCTCGCCAACGGCCGCGCCGGCAATGCGCCGCTCAAATGGGGCTCGGGCCAGTTCGCCAAATTCCAGGCCGCGCTCGACCGCGTCACGGCGGCCCTCGCCCGCATGATCGTGAAGGACGGCGAGGGCGTCAGCCGCTTCATAGACCTCCAGGTCATCGGCGCGCACTCGGATCGCGACGCGCGCCTGGCCGCCCGCGCCATCGCAAATTCCATCCTCGTAAAATGCTCCTGGTACGGCGCCGATCCAAACTGGGGCCGCATCATGGATGCCGCCGGCTACTCGGGCGCGCGCATTCGCGGGGAACGAATCCGCATTGCCTATGACGGCTTGCCCGCTGTGGAAAACGGCATGCCGGCCGGCACGCCTCTCAATAAACTGAACGCCGTCGCGCGCAAAAAAGAATTCACCATTACCGTGGATTTGGGAATCGGCGGTGGAAGCCACAGGATATGGACCACCGATCTCACCACCAAATACGTCGAATTTAACATGGGCGAATGAGCGGATCCCGGGTTAGCATTGACCAATCCACATGACCGAGGGCACACGAACCAAGTCCGCCAGCAGGGTGACGGAACGCAATTCTTTCGAACGAAAAATCGCAATGTCGCAGACCCCTTCTGTTCACCGCGCGGAGGCGCTGATCGAGGCGCTGCCATTCATCCAGAAGTTTCGCGGACGCACCTTCGTCATCAAATACGGCGGCAGCGCGATGGAGGATGAGCACGTCATCGAGCGGCTCCTGCGCGACATCGTTTTCCTCGAGGCAGTCGGCATCAACCCGATCCTGGTCCATGGCGGCGGCAAGGCCATCACCGACCGGATGCGCGAAGCCGGCCTGAAAGCGAAATTTGTAAATGGCCTCCGGGTCACCGATGCCAGCGCCATCAAGATCGTCGA
>Ga0182024_10005036_pt1 | contig 29918 bp, 25 predicted proteins | sample P32metaG_FD_120480 | JGI IMG/M metagenome (GOLD analysis project Ga0182024, IMG submission 120480) | Permafrost microbial communities from Stordalen Mire, Sweden - P3-2 metaG (Illumina Assembly) | ecosystem: Environmental > Terrestrial > Soil > Wetlands > Permafrost | place: Sweden: Stordalen...
CCCACGCGAAATTATTTGCAAAATCACCCGGCTCCGGGGTATAAATACTCTTGTTCTGGGTCCGCTCCGTTGGCCGGTTTTCAAGTGACCCTCATTGGCCGGTTTTGAGGTGACCACCGAGGCGGATGGTTGATCTTCAATCTGCCCGGTGAGGTCGGGTGTCACCCAGACGCAAGCAAGAGCGATGAAGATCCGGTTGGGCAGGTCCTCGGATTCTCGTGTAAAGACTTGGACAAGACGGTGGCCGACTTGAAAAAGCGGGGTGTGGAGTTCGTTCAAGAGATTGAGGACGAAGGCTGGGGGCGTTTGACACGTTTCCGCATGCCTGGCGGAATGGAGGCCGATCTTTACGAACCCCGGTACAGCAAACCGACTGGAAAAGAGCGGGCTCGGTGATATGAGCAATTCTGGTTCAGAGCTGCGATCCGCATCGATGCCTCACGCAGAGCGATGTAAAAGTTCAGTCTGGCAATAGCCTCGCGCCACGGAGCACTTGGCTCAGATGCTGGTGGGGGATAGGTCCGCCAAGCGATTTACGTCGCGAATCGCCACGGGGCAGCGGGTAACCAGCACGCGTCTTGAGCACGTTCTACAAGGCCGGCAAAGCGGGGATCGCTGGGTAAGCTGCGAAGGTCCGTTCGAACTTCGGCGGCGGCAATCCCGGCGTTGAGTAGCAGAGCTTCCCACTCTCTAGCAGTGCGGCTGCCTAGCTGATCAATGAAGGAGCTATCGACGATGCGTGCAAATCGATCGCGGACCTCTTCGCAATCCTCGACGACAAGAAACCCGTCGGCGGTTGCGATTGGTTGGTCAAGAGCATTGTGGGGCTTACGCTTCCCGTTTCGACCTGCTATCGCCCTCAAGACGGGAGCCTGGAGTGACTTCGCGCCTCCAAGCAATGATGTCTCCACGCGGCAGCCGTGACCGGTGAGTTCACGTGCGTAAAGCCCGGCTAGAATGCCCTCGCATGCCAGCAATCCGCCAGTGACATCGACGAGAGTGAGAGGAGACGGAAACGGCGGTTCGCCCGACGGATTCAGACCGTCGCCGCAGGCGGCATGAGCCTGGACAAGAAAATCACCTGCAATTGGACAGGGTTCGGAATCGCCACTGCCCCAGCCGGAGGCGTGGGCGTAAACCAGTCCCGGGTTAAGACGAAGCAAATTCGTGGCGTCCAGGCCGAGTTGTTCGGCCCTTCCCATGCGCCAATTATGTATAAAGACATCCGCGCCGGCGATCCACTCTCGAAGCTGTGCCCGGCCCTCAGAGGGTTTGTAATCGATCTCAACGCATCGCTTACCTCGATTGTAGGCAAGGTAGGCCGCGCCGATCGATCCGGCCAGCGGCGGAGAGTGTTTTCCGAAATCGCCGCCCGGAGGCTCAATCTTGATGACTTCGGCGCCTAGCAGGCTGAGCAGAAGTCCCGCCAGCGGACCTTGTAGACGGGAGGTGACTTCAACAACCCTTAAGCCAGACAGAGGCCCCTCCGGATTCGTAGCCAAGGGCGATCGGTGGGGACGGCGCTCTTCCGCCGCGCGGATGATCCAGGGAGCAGCTTCAGGCGACCACCCGGGCTCCGCAAACAGGTCCTGGTATGTCCGCACGCGACACAGAGCGATTCCGAACTCCTCGGCGCAACGCTGCAGCTCGGCCAGCGAATGCCGCTGGGTGGCCTTGTGTAGAGCTGCCGGCAGCGCGCAACGGCCGGCGAGGTAGCGATAGACGTAGGGCAACCAGGCCTTCCCTGCCTCATCGACTGGATTCACGCCGAGCTTGGTCCAGAACGCCTTCCACGCGTCGCCGCTGAGCACCTCGATTTCAACCCAATGCCCGTCGCTCGTCGAGAACGGTGGGCGCTGTCCTTCTTTCGGGGCGCAGAACGGAAATGAACCGCCACAAGTTGCTATCGCGAGATGATGGCGAAGGAAGGCCAGTGCACCAGCCAGTACAGACGTCGTGACCGTTTGTACCCGTTGCCCACGGCACTGGGCGATGAGGCCCGCGAGGATACCCTGCGTGGCAATAATTCCAGCCGCGACCGACGCGACCTCGAGGCCCAGGCGAGCGGGCACACCTCGATCGAGGCTGTGAACTCCTATTAAGCCCGAGAGGGCCTGGATGGTCCCGTCGGTGGCGGGAAGAGGAGAATCCAGCCATGGGATGGAGCAACCGATTGTGTCGCCGGAGTCAGAGCTGCGCAGGGTGAGCGCCCCGGCCAGAGTGGCATCGCCGCGCTCGATTCTCACACTGGCTCCGAGCAAAGACAAGTGCTCCGCGCAAATGCCCCCGGGAATGTGACGGCCGTTGCTGATGATCGCGGTCAGACCGTGAAGCGGCAGTAGCGGGTCGCGGCACTCAGACATCTTGTTTACGCACCCCTGAGCTGTTGCGCGGACGCAGCGGCGACATTCGACCGCAGCCTATCGAGGTCAACCTTGCCAATCTGGGTTCGTGGGATGTGGTCGACGATGCAAAGCTCTTCCGGCAGCTTATAGGAAGCGAGATCACTGCTGAGAATGGTACGCAATTGCACCAAGCTTGGCATGTAGCCCGGCGCGGGAACGATGCAAGCGCACACTGCCTCGCCCAGGATCGGGTTTGGAAGTCCGATCACGGCGGCGTCCGAGATTCCCGTGCAGCGCAGCAAGGCGCCTTCGACTTCCACTGGATCGACTTTCAAACCGCCGCGGTCAATCTGATGTTTCAGACGCCCGAGCACATAGAGCCGGCCCTGCTCGTCAAGACGCCCGAGATCGCCGGAGTAATACCATTCCTCCGAGCTATTCACCTCGGGTGACGACTCGTCGGGCTTCGAATAGTAGCGTACGGGAAAGACCTTTCGAGAAAAGGCTACCTCTCCAATGCCCCCGGCAGGAAGTGCTTCGCGATCAGGTCCCACAATGGACACAGACCCAGGCGCAGGGCGACCCACGGAGCCGAGCAACATCTCCTCGCGATCGGTTGTTGCAACACCAACACCTTCGCTCGATCCATACATAAACATAAAATCAACGCCCAACTCATCCCAGATAGCGCGGATCAAAGAAGGTGGAAACGTTGCCGCGGTGCCGACACTGAACCGCAAAGTACGAATGTCATGGCGCGTACGGTCGAGACGATCCAGGATTAGCTTGAAATGCGCTGGCGCGCCATTTAGGACGGTGACCCGGTGGGCCGCGATCGTCCGAAGTGCTTCTTCCGCCGAGAAGTCATTCATCAAAACCAGCCGCCCACCCTTGAGGAGAGCCGCCATCGCCATCATCAATCCGAACCCATGCGAGAGTGGCAGTTGCGCAAGGTGGACGTCGTCGGGTCCAAAGCGGAGCCATCCCGCGAGGCGCTGCCAGCGCTGACATAGATTGCCATGGTAGCCGAGCGTTGCCTTGGGCTTCCCGGTCGTGCCCGAGCTGATAAAGATGAAAGCCGGATCCTGCGAGGAAAGAGGCGAGATTCCACGTTCCGATTCGTCCGTCGAAGCGATGATTGCTGACAAGGAAAGCTCCCGATAAGCGTCGCCGGGCTGGAACAGCCGGATGTGAACTGTCTGGGTCTCCTCCCCTTGCTGCGTCGCTAATGCGGACGCTTGCGTCAAATCGAGAACTGCAGATAACTCAGTCGGCGTAAACTGATAGTCCACTCCTGCATGAACAGCTCCGCAAGCCCAAGCCGCGCCCATCGCGATGATTTGCTCCGGGCGATTCGACAGCGAGCAAACGATTCTGTCACCGGGTCGAATGCCGAGGCCACGATAAGCCTCAGCCAGTTTCGAGACGGCTCGCCCGAGTTGGGCATACGTCATTTGACCAGCCGGATGAATCAGTGCCACACGCTGGGGTATCCGGGTCCAGACATCCTCAAGGGCGCCAATCAAAGTGTCGGGCTGCGAGACCGACTCACAGCTGGATGCGCTTGTATTCTTCGCCGTAGTCATATCCGATCCTTGCTCCAGAGCGTTTCATCCACTCATAAACCCACGGGGGCGCGCTGGTGCCCACTTGGCTCTTATGAGCGCAAATGGCTTTGATTTTCTTTTCGAGGTAGGGCGTCGCATCCACTCCATGGTTAGGCCGCTCGTAGCCCGCTAACCATATCTCTTTCACTCGATGCGGCTCTAAGCCCTCGCGCTGAAGCTCGGGATAGGAACGGACGTTCACGGCGTCCGGAAATATAGCTGCGAGTGTGGCCTCGCCGACGGCCATATGGTCAGGGTGGGACGCTTCAATGGGAATATCCAGCACACGGTGCGGGAAGTGAGTGATCACCAACTGCGGGCGGGAACGCCGGATCGCGCGAGCAATGCCTAGACGGAGCTCCAAGCTAGCTTGCATGCGCCCGTCGGGAAAGCCCAGAAACTCAACCTCGGAGACACCGAGCACGGCGGCGGCGGCCTTCTGCTCGGCACTTCGCATCGCAGCAACTTCTTTCGCTGGTATCGCCACGTCGCGGCTGCCGTTCGCACCGTCGCTGCAGACCAAATAAGAGACTTGCGTTCCTTCTTCTACCAGCTTCGCAATGGCGGCGCCGAACAGAAACTCGGGGTCATCCGGGTGAGCAACCACCACGAGCGCACGCTTTCGATTCTTTGGAGCTTCAGACTCTTGCGCCATATACTCTCTTTTCAATGGTCAATACGCCTTCATTCCTACGTTGCTGGTCAGAAGTTCTTCCAATGACGCCATTCGTTTTTCCGAAAGCGGTACAGTAAGGCGCAGGAGTTCGATCTCTCGGGGCGGACACACCGGTGGTGCGGCAGGACGGAGCGCCGTGATACCACGTCTCTCGAGCAGTCTAAAGGTTTCTCCAGCGACATCCCGGACGATCACCCAGGGCAGGTTCCGATTCCCCTGAATCACATCCAACCCGGCCGCTTCGAGCAATCCGATCATCTTCGGCTTGGCGACGTGGATGCGTGCCCGCAGAGCACCAAATATATCTCCAGCGGCGAGCAGTCTCAATATAACCTGGAAACTCGTTTCCGACACTTGCAAAGGAGTCACTAATTCCCGAACTCTCTCGGCAATCGCCGCGGATGCCAGACAATAGGCAGCGCGGAGACCGCACAACGAATAGGCCTTAGTAAATCCCCTCAACACAAGGAGGTTGTCAACCTTCGGCACGACGCAGGCGGAACTGCTCTGCGGGCCAACGTAAGGCGCGGCGCTCTCATCGATCAAAACTACCGTCCCGAGTCGTGAGGCTGCGCGAGCGATCGTTTCAATTTGATTCAAACTGAAGAATTGACCCGCAAAGGTTGGCCGGTCCAGATGTAACAAGGCGGGTCGGAACGCTTCGATGGCTTCCAAAACCTCGTTTACGCAATTAGGCTCCGGGACGATTTGCACTTCAGCGCCACGGAGCACGGCCCAGGCTTCAAGATCGCCGTGTACCAGCTCCGGCGCCGCGATGAGGCCCCCGTCCGCCAGACCGGCCAGATCGTGGATGAGTGAAGTGACGCCGGCCCCAAAGGTAAGCTGCAGGGCGGCGATCGAGATGCCAAAATGCGCAGCCACTACGCTGGAGCCGCGTTCACCTCCGAAGGGATCGTCCACCGCGTAGTGAGAAGCATGCTCGCAGCCGCAGTCCGTCGAGGAACTTATGAACTCGCGCCAAACCTCATCGGGGCGGGGATGGAGTAACTCCGCTTCATCGTTCGCGTAGCGAAGATCGAGGCCAACTCCCGGAGGTGTCGCCCAGGATGTGACCGCGAGAGAAGCCGGTGGAACCGGAAGCGAATGGCCTATGAGCTGGATTGTGTCGGAAGTCACGATGGGTCTGGCGTCCGCATTCCAATCAGCATTGACTCTGGTGACCGCAAAGCCCGCCTCCTTTGCAAGAGCGCACAACTCGACTGGCGAATAAATTCGCATTGAGTGGGGAAGCGTGTGCACGGGTTGAGCGCCACTGGAGACACTAAGGCTGCCCTCTGATCGGCTCGTGGCAACGTCATATTCCGATTCAAGCTGGTATTTTGTGCAGCCAAGGACTACGCCCTCACGTCGGTAAAATTCCCGCGTCAACCAAAAGGGTGTGCCTTCTAGAATCAGAAGACCGTGCGGCTTCAGGTGGCGGCGCACAGTCCGCAACAGGCGACGCTGATCGCTGTCGTGCCCACAACCAAACCAATGCCCGCAAATGGCGGCATGAGCCCTAACGGTCGGCCATGACTCGTCTTTCCAAAGGTCGACTTTCCACCACCGCATGTCCACCTTCGCCTCGACGCAGCGCCGGCGTGCTTCCTCTATCACCCGCTCAGATGGATCAAGGCCTATCACGTCGAATCCGGCTTGCGCCAGCCTGACAGCGCGTGCACCCAATCCGCATCCAACTTCGATCACCGTGCGGCCGGGGGCGTATTCAGCGATTACTTCCTGCAGGTAACTGGCTTCTTGGCAAACGCTTTCGGCAGTGCGCACTCGCTCGGCGAACTCAAAGAACTCCAGCCCGAAATACTCCCGATACCAAGGTTGTGTCATAGCAAGTGGCGGCCGCATTGGGAGTTCAACGCATCACAGAGTCGCAGCCAGGAGTTCCTGGAGCTTCGCTCCGCTTGGAGAACGCAGCGCTTCATCCGACGGCTCGTACAAAAATAGCCGATGGCCGCTCGGGTCATCGAGTGACGCTATCAATCCGATATCGGAGCGCGTGACCTTCGGCGCGAGATCAGGATATTTTTGACTCAATTCCTTCGCAATTGCCACAAGGTTCTTTGAATAAAGTACCGGCGCTACGGTTTGCATCCAGCCATCTTTCAGTTCGTTCGGTGGACACATGTGTTCGTCCACCTGGGCATCGGTTCGTTCCTCATAAATACGGTGAGTCGTCAGCATGAGTCCCCCGGTATCGTACTTAATGACTCCATCAGAGTCGGCGGCAGTGCCGCTGCTACACGGCCCACCCTCGAGATCCCGAAGACCTAGCGCCTCCCGATAAAAGCGCTGCGTCTCGCCGGGATGTTTGACGAATAAAAACACGTAGACAAGGTCACTGTTTTCGAGACCCCGGCCTCCATTGGCAGCTGCCTTCGAAGCCCCGTTTCCATTGCCAGTCGTGCTGCCACGCATATTCATCACAGCGCGTAACCGATTGCCGCTCGGCCATCCCATCGCCTCGTCGTTCGGCTCATAGAGCGTCAGCCAATGGCCGTCCGGATCATAGAAATCAGTAATTGCTCCCGGCTGGTAGCGATCCGTTTTGCCCATTGTTACACCGCGAGCCTGCAGTTCTGCGCAGGTCGCGTCAATATTGCTCACCAGGAACACAATGTCTGCTGAACTGTCGCGCCCTTCAGGCAAACCAATGCTATAGTCCCGGGCCCGGTTCAATGCGAGGATTGTCTGCCCGGCGTCAAACTTTACGCAACCGTGGTCTTCCTCAATGATTCGTAGCCCGAGTTTCTTGTTATAGAACTCGCGCGAACGCGCAAGATCACTCACATAAAGGAACAAATAAACCACCCGCGGATCGGTCAACATCGCAAACCTCCTTTAGGTCGACTCGCGGACTTTGCTCAGGCCCGCGATTTCCAACACCTTCGTACCGCTGCCCCACCCGAGACATTCCATCGACGGCTCATAAGCGCAGAACCGGTGCCCAGAATTGTCCTGAAACCGGATCGTTCGGCCGATCTCACTGGTCGCGATGCCACCCTTGAAGGGAACTCCCCGCTGTGCCAGCTCCTTAAATGTCTCCTCGATGCTGCTGGTGTAGAACACCATAAGGTAGCCCTCTGCGCGGGGACGCTTCCCGTCCGGCGCCGTTTGTCTCTCCTCGATGGCTAACACTGCCGAGCCAGTGGCAAACCGCGCGGTATGTTCAGTGCGATCGAGGAGGCGAAGATCCAATTTATCTTGGTAGAACGACGTCGCCGCTGCGAGGTTGTTCACGACCAACCGAAGCTCAATCACAATGGGTCTCTGGGGCGCGGAGCCGTTACCGTAGTTAGTTAGACACAAGTAATGGTGGCCATGCTTGTCGCTGAGCAACCCGTCCTCCCTCGACATGCTGAACCCTGGGGCGATTCCATGATCCATGTGAGGGACCGTTCGGGTGTTGAAGACCATCAACAAGCCATCCGAGCAGCCGTCGCGGAAAACGCCATTCGTTGCTTCATTCAGGGAAACGATCAGGTTGCCGGCATCGTACTTAACCACTCCGTGGCGATGATGAGGAAGGTGGGGCTCGATTTCGATCAGCTCCAGACCGAGATTCTCCTCGAAGAAGGTTCGCTGGACCTGCAGTTCGCTTGATTCCAGGAAAACGTATAAGAGCGGACAGCCTCGTAAGCTCATTCCAGGCTCCTAGTCAGGCATGATGCATGGTCGCGAACCGATCAGGGCTGAGGGGATCCAGCTCCGTCGTGATTTGGCCTTGCGCGATTGAACTTGCGAGCGCTCGGGTTGCGCCGAGTGCTGGAGGCAAACCGTGGCCGCCAAATCCGGCGACGACCCAGGTTTGCGATCTCGCTGGCCATTGGCCTACGATGGGCTTCTCATCCGGCGTTTCGTCCATGATTCCTGCCCATCGGCGTGCCACCTGAATTTGCGGTATGTCTGGAAAAGCCTTTGGCAGAAAGCCTTCCAAAGCGGACTGTATTGCGGGATTCAATTCCTCGTTCGAGGTTGTCTCGGTTTCCCGATCCAGGCCACGGTAGCCGCCCATCACTATCACTCCTTCGGCCGTCTGGCGCCAATAGACCGTCCCCCAGTCGACAGCCAACCCCACGTTGAACACGCGCTTGATCGGCTCAGTACTCAGGACCTGCCCTCGCACCGGGGTCAGCATGGAGGAAAGCCCAGGCGCCAGCTCGCCGCTCTTTGTGTTACACGCGATTACTGCATGACGACACTCGATTCGGCCGCGGTCAGTATACACACGGAGGAGGTCTCCTCGCCGATTCCTTTCGATCTGAAGAGCGCGCGTGTTCTGGGCCAACATCGCTCCGCGACGCTCCGCTGCCGCTGCAAGGCCGTACACAAACTTGACAGGGTGAATCGTCCCGCCTCCGGGAAGCCACCGCCCTCCCAGAAAGTCGGGACTAATTCGCAGCTTCATGACATCCTCACAGGCCCGGTGGTCGAGCACATATAGAGGTTGCGCTGATGGAGTCCTCCCAGCCAGCTCCTGTGTCATCGCGTCCAGGACCTTCGGAGACGTAGTCAAAGCCAAGTGCCCTGGTGTTTCGAACTCTGCCTCTATTCCCTCGGTGGTCAGAACTTGCTGGATAAGAGTGACATCCTGAAGACCGGAGGTGCTGCACAGCATGAAACCCGCGTTACGGCCACTCGCACCCCATCCAAAACAACGCCCTTCCAGGGCGACAACCGCTAGCCCGGATCGCGAGAGCCAATAAGTCGTGGCAACGCCCATTACACCGCCGCCGATGACGACGACTTCAGCACTCGACGGCAATTTGTCGGGTTCGGTTAAGCGGTCACAATTCGCGGAAGCAAACCAGTGAGTCGGTCCCTCATTCGCGCGTGTAGATTCAATCATCGGGATTGCCTAAGCACAAGGTGAGGACCGACCCAAAAGGTGCACTTGAATGGCGCTTTAACTCACCGCTACCGACTCTCGCTCGGCCGCAGAGGCCGCCGCCGCGCCTTTGTCGAGAAGATGCGTGTATTCTTCGAGCGTGTTGAACACCTCCTTCGGCGGTGAGTTGAGGATATCTGCAAAGATCTCGTCGTCTTTGGTAACCACGATGTCGAACGCCGTCAGTTCTCCGGGAATGAGGTGCCCGATCTCGACTCCGCTCTCCTCGAGCAGGAGCTTCACCTTGCCCGTGGGCGAGTGGAAGTGGGTGCCGACGGGCGGATAGTGAGCCACGATCGCAGGCCCGAAGATCAGAGGCGTATCCGGGTCGGTGACAACCGGACCGAGGGCCGTCTGAATGCGCCAGGAGACGCGCCAGATGGCTCGTGCCGGAAAATCATTTGCCCCACCGAGCGATTTTACGATGCCATCGTTTGGACGGGAGAAGTTCTGTTCGACGCGGATTGGCCCAAGAGCCGCTTGAATGATCTCGCCACCATGCATCAGGATCTTCAGGTACATTTCATTAAGTCCGTCGCCATCCAGATCCATGCGGGGACTGCGATGCATTAGGACGATTCCGTTCTTGACGCTCATCTGATAGTTCTCAACCATTCCGTTAACTGTGAGCAGACACGAGCAGACGCCCTTCAGCAGTTCCACTCCGCCGACACTGGGGAAATTGCTGTTAAATCCGCGGACTACCTGGGTAAAGGACTCCTGCGATGGCGATCCGCCCATCAGCGCACTTATGTTCTTCACCATCTGGTGGTATTCGGGGCTGTTCTTGCCATCGATTTCCGCCTGGCGCGACTTCCAACGGAAAAGCTCGACAACCTTCACTTGTCCGTCCTCAGTGCGGCCGCTTCGCAGCACTTCTACGGGATAATCACCTGCAAAGCCTTTGTCTCTCAACAGGGCCCACTTGGCCCGGACATGGCCGACCAAAGCGTCTGCATGCGCGGGATCTGTTTGGTAGGTCTCCATGCGGACCAGAGATTCATTTCTATAGGTTTCGATTGACATGTTTGACCTCAAATCTATTTTTCAAATATTCCACTCTCACAAGCACCTTGCCGAGTCCACCTGTACTTCTATGGCGGGCATGGCAATCTCTTAATACCCACCAGATCCTGTATGTTGTTGTGCAGAGATACCGTAATGCGCGAAGGCTCGCCAACTAATTTCAGAGCAGCTTCCGGGACGAAACCCAACTCATTTGCTAGCCCTTCGCCGAGCTTAACGTAGCTCCAACCTACCGTGACGACATCGGGCTTGCCATTGTTGCAGCCCTCCGGAACCTGCTGGCAGGTACACCCGTCCACGGGGAGAACCGCAGCCGGCACCCAATCTGGAACGTTGAGTTTCCGGAGAACGATTCCGTGTCCACCTCTCGTTTCAACACTCAAGCGATCACCCCGCTTTATGCCCGACGATTTTCGAATTTCCGCTGGAAATCTCACGCAACCCAAATTACCGACGAATGAAAATGCTGTCGCCGGCGCAGTGTTTTGTCTCGCCTTCATGTTTCTGTTCACCTCCCAACTGTGCGCGGGCTTCCGGAAACTCACGTAGGTACTGTGACCTACGTACGGCACAAGAATAAGATATCTCTGTTCACTTTCGGCCGCTTCTCCGGACTTGCCATTATCGTGCAACGCCAAGCTGCTACGATTGTGACTCGGACACTCTTTGTAAAATACCTCTAAACCCAATTCCTGGTCACGTCAGGAGCTCGCTGAGTAATAGTGGGATCGCGAGCAAAATTGGGGGGTCAGTGAGAGCCACTGGCCGGAGGCGCAAATCCGTTGATCCTTGTATTGTGTCGCCGAATATTGAGATTTGCTGGCCACCGGCGCGTAAGGCTGGTTCGCAATCAAGAGCCGTCGCCATATCGGCGCAGTAGTGCAATGCAAGAGCGAAGAGATAATATCTTCCTTCGGCTGGGCTCACGATCCGGAAGACGCCAGGCTCAGAGAGGACCGCGCACGCCTTCGGCTTTCCCTGCGGAATCGCTACATCAAACAGCCCAATCAGAATGAGCCCACGGAACCCGTCCGGCGCGTCCACCCTGCCTGACACGACTCGCGGCATACTCTGATCGGCTGACGATTGGACTGTGTTCAATTGATTGATGACGTTCTTGCAGGAGCGCCCCATCAATCGAAACCTTGTCGGAGAAACTCCCACCAGCTCGGTAAAGCGGCGGGTGAAAGTGCCAAGGCTATTGTATCCGACCTCATAACAGATGTCGATAACGTGCATTTGTGTTTTTAACAAAAGCCTTCTGGCGGTGGCAATACGGAGCGCATACAGAAATCGCGTTGGCGGGATCCCCGTGACGCGGCGAAAGGTGCGATTGAAATGAAAACGACTGAGAAATGCGATTTTGGCCATGGAACTCAAAGCAAGAGGCTCTTCGAGTCTTGCGTACATCGCAGCGATGACCCGCTCAACTGATTCGTGCTTTTGACCCCTGGCGACACACTCGGATTCTTCTTTTACAGCGACTGACATAATTCCATCCTCCGCAACAAACGTTCATTTCAGTGCCAACCTGCAGGAAGTACCATCAATTCGAAAACAAAGAGACCCCACCCCGGCGGCCTAGCTGCGTGACAGGCCCCGATGTGCTCAACACTACAGATGCGCGTTCGTTTTGCGCATCTAAATTGCCGCGAGCTCGCTCGCATCATAAGCGGGAGCGGATTCGCCTCCGCCAAGCCTCGTAGCTTGGCACCGTGCGGTCCCTGGAGAGACTTTGCAACGCTTCTTCTGTTAATTGTGCTGCCCTGAAGCAGCCCATCCCGCATAATCGCTGGCAGGCCATCTCCGTATAATCGGTCGGGATGCCGGCAGTGTGCCGTGATCTGGCGGCCATCGCTGCGCCTTCGGCCAGGTAAGGTAGAAACGGTCCACAGGCCTCTCGGAGGTAGTGCAGACTGGTCTTCTCCGCCACACCCGCGTAAGCGCAGCCGAAACCTAAGCCTGTCCAAACATCCATTTGGCGTTCCGCCTGAAATTCGGCCACCCTCGCAGAAGCACGCTCAGCGTTGGCGCCCTCGCCAAGCCACAAGGCCAGCCCAACCCCTTCGTCGAAAAGTCGTCGGCCGCCCGTCGAAAGGCCCTTCGGGATCAGCCGATCTTCAACATAGTGCGCCCAGTGGAAATAGACATTGTGCGCACCATAGCCTACTAGCGGGATCCATCGGAGGGATTCATCTCCGTTTTGAGCAAACGATCCCTCGTCATAGCGGAGATCTTGGATTCCGGCAATGGCCCAGCCAGCGCCGAGGTGAATCATGAACCGGTTCGGAGCGACGCGCGTTGCTAATTGCTGAACGCGACTGGGGCTTTGCGGAAAAAAGGCATCGAATACCCCCAGGCCCATGCCCGCGCCCGCCCAGGCAAAACCCTCGAATTCAAACGGAACGGCGGTGACACCGCTCAGATCATGAGGGGCTTCGTTAGCCGTAGATTCACGAAACCCATGCAGCACTGCCCGGCCAATCCCCTCCAAATGAACTCGCATGTGCGTGCCGGCTACCCGAAAACCGGGTCGAAGAAAGACCTCCTCAGTAGGAGCGATCGCACTTAGGATCCTTCGGAAATGGCGCAGCCGCATACTATCGATCGATGTTTGGCCGGTGCGGCTACGTGGCCCGTAACTCACGCACGGGCCTTCTCTAACACCGCCGCAAAGCTCAGCGGCCGCTCTTGGCCAAGGACTCGGACTATACAGCAAACCCCCATCAACGAACCCGCTGAGAAACTCACCCAGCCATTCTGGTTCGCCACATCTAGCAGGAGCGTCTGCTCGTGAGGTGCACCCGCTTTTGTGAGGCTCTCCCGAGCCGTCCAGACGCGCGTGGCCGCGGCGTCCAGAGACTCCCCAGTCGCCGCAACGACGAACTCGGCCAGCTCCCAACCCTTGGCGCCCAAGAGCAACTCCCACTCCTCTGCTCTCCGCGCACTGACCGGCTCGAGATCACACCCCGCAGGAGCAGACGAGGTTATGGCGAACGTTAGTGAACCCGCGTGTGAGATTGACATCCATCGATTACCCAAGCCCGGCAGGTCCGGTCTTCCGTCCGGTCTGTAAAGTGGCGCATCTACGAGCCGAGCCGAGAGTTCGTTGTGAATCATTATTTGAATTCCGTCTTTACCGAGCGCTTCCTCGAAGCCACGTTCCAGGTAGGAGACCAAAAGAGCGAGTGGGAGCGGGCGATCCCGATCCCCGCAATTCACGGTTCGATACCGGATCCCTTCCCAAAGCTCGCGGACACAGCCCTCCTGATCCACCACCTCGAGATCGTAAACGTACACTCCATTCCCGTATTCCCGCTCGCAAGCGCGAGCTTCAACCGGTTGCTGGCCCCAGGTGCTATCCACAATGATGCTTTCTACCGAGACCGGCACCAGCGGCGCCTGCGGAATGCACACCTGCACTGAATGAACCGCGGCGTCACGCGCGGCTGGATCACCGAGGAGCAGATCCTGCGGAAAATGGTGGCCAAACCAGTTTTCCTGAGGGGTTGGGTGAATCTCCGCGACACTTTTGTGTGCATGCAAATGGTGATAGTGACGCACACGCCGGAACCGGCCGTTGTGGAACAGAATGCCTCCGTACAGGTCGGTGTCGGGGTTGATCTCCACTACACAGCCTGGCACTGAAGGCTGAATGGAAGCCCCGTGTGGCAACGATGGGTCGTCAAATAAACATTCGACGCGGAAATGATCCGCCTGAAACGAGGTCTCGGCGCTTCGGATTGCGACCGATATTCGACCTGGCGCCTGCTGCAACGCGGCGATTCTGATCCGCAGGGGTTGCTTTTCGGGAACTACGATTGGACGCTCGAATTGAACGTTGACAAACCGTGGAAGCCGTTGCGATCCGGAAAGTGCATGCGCCACCTGAGCCATTGCTTCCAGTCCCATAACGGCGGGGAACAATTGCTCGCCCTGCAGCGCGTGATCCCGTACGTATGGATCATTCGAGACGCTCAGTTCAGCGTCGGTAATCAGTTCCACACCGGGGAAATAAACTCGGCACTCATCGAGGAACCGCAGGAACGGAAGCTCCGCTTCGCGCAAGCGAAGGGTCGGTTGTCTGCCGAAACGGCTTGTGATCAGGGTGGACGTGGGCAGATCTCGATTTTCCAGTGCAATCTCGAGCATCCGCACCCCCTGGTCCAGCGTGATCGGACTGATGCCTTGCTGTTTGAGAGAGTCGATAACGCCCAGCCGCTGACCCATCCCGGTACCCGCCCATACGGACCATTCGAGGTTCAGGCAACGACAATGAGGGTGACTTGCCTTCCATTCCTCAACGATCTGCGACAAGGCGGCATTTGCGAGCGCGTAGTCCGCCTCCCCGGACATCCCAGTGCGTGCAATCACCGATCCAAACGTAATCAACGTTGTTAGGTGCGCCGCATCAATCGAAAACAAGAGATTGCTTAGCCCCGTTAGCTTGGGTGCGAGCGTCCGGTAAAGATCCTGAACAGTGAGGTTCTCAATCCTCCTTGGAGAATTCGAACCTGCGCCGTGAAGCACGGCGGTAATCGGTCCCCATTCCCCCTGAATGTCCCGCAATGCACGCTGTACCTCTGCGCGACTGGTCACGTCCACCCGCCGGTACTTAAAATCAATTCCCGACGCCGAGAACCGCGCGAGATTCGAGGCGAGCACACCATCCAACTCCGGCGTGGATCGTCCTAAGAGAACAAGCCGGCAGCGTGCGTTCCGGGCAAGAGCAAGGGCGCATTCGGCGGCTATGCCTTTGCCACCCCCGCTTACAAGAACAATATCTCGCGCTGAAAGTCCGGGATCGCCGGAACCTTCCATCGTTGGAAGCAATTCCAGCCGCGGTTCGCGGCGCGCGCCGAATTTATCATAAGAACACTCGGCGAATCCTGATAAACTCGCTGCCTCCGCGTTTACCCATTCGGGCGCACGCTCATCGCCAGCAGGGACATGGACCGCTGCAATTGAAATTTCAGGATGTTCCAGCCACGCGCTCCGCACAAATGCTGCCGCTGCAGGATTTTCTTGCAGAAGGTAGATCAGCTTGGCCGGATGGCGCGACAGCGCCTTTTGCGTGGACTCCAGCAGGAACTTACCCGTACGTTCCGCGGGAGCTTCAAGCACCGAGCACACCATGCCTCCGCCAGGCCACGTAGGAAGCACCCGCATAAGAGCCTCATGCAATGGATCCCTTGGCTCTGCGAACACGTCCCATACGCCCGCGGTTCCGGGAGCAAGCTGACGATGCCGCGCCGCCTCTACCCACTTGACGCTCCCCATTCGCGTCCAGGCCGCAACTCCCTCAAGATCAAGTCCGGAAGCAGCGCAAGGCGTGCTATGTCGAAGCTGTTCCAGAGCCTCCGCCGCATTCTGGAGTGTGGCGTTCGCATACTCCGCAGGGGCCGCAGGCGGCGAAGCACCGAGCAGCTTGGCCGCCTCCAGCACGATCTGGCTGACGGAAATCGAGTTTAGGTGAAGATCGGCAAGGAATCGACTCTCAGGCTTAAACTGATCGATCGGTAGTTCCGTCCGTCGAGCGGTCACCTTGCAAAGCACCTCGAGTGCACTACCCGGCGTCGATGCGCGCCCCGCCCTTGCGGTGGCATGGGTAGGGCCGGATCCGGTGGAAGCAGGGGAGGTAGACAACTCCAATTCGCACGGATTGCATAAGAAACGGCGCTTCCAGTTGAGATCGATAGGCCTGGAAAAACGTCCGCCAAACAGAGCTTCGCGGTTCATTGGCGCGCCAAGCACGAACGCGGCGCCCGCTGCAGCCAGCAGCCCTCGGAGCGAGGCGCCACCGCAATCCAGGGAAATGATCGGAGTGTCGACGCATTCTGCTCCGATACTGGCGAGAATGGCTCCCGGGCCCACCTCTATGAAGAGATCGATACCTGATGACGCTGCGGTGATTGCCTCCACGAATCGGACCGGAGACGTCACCTGAGTGGACAGGAGAGCACTCAAATCTGCGTTGGCAGCAAGCCTTCCTCCGGTAACGGTGGAAACAATCGCGTTGCATAACGGATGGAAAGCAATTCTCTTGAGCTCGGTCCTGAGTTTTTCACGGGCCGGTGCCACGAGCCGCGAATGAAAAGCATGAGATACCTGAATCCGGATGCCGGCGACACCGGCTGCCTGAGCGCGACCCAGAAATTTCTCCACCAAATCCGCGGGGCCCGAAACCACGGTCTGGCGGGGTGAATTGTAGGCAGCTATCGAGAGATCGTCGCCGTTCCTCAACTGTTCGACGTCGGTGCACGAAGCCCTAATGGCTGCCATGGCACCATTAGCATCCGATAGCTCCGCCATCGCGCGACCGCGCGAACGCGCCAAGTCCAGCAAGTCACACGAATCGAAAGCTCCCGCCCAGTGATAAGCCGTCAGCTCACCAAGGCTGTGGCCCACCGCTACGCAGGCTTGAATGCCCACATTCTCCAAAATCTGAAGGCCGGCCACGGACGCTGCACAGATCGCTGGCTGCGCGACGTCGGTCGCAGTCACAACGGTGTTCGCCAGAGCGGCGTTTTTATGAAGCGACCGGATGAATGGAAAACGCCTCGCCCACAGGCCCCAGTCAGCGTAAACGGGTGACCCTTGACCAGGAAACAGCAAGCCGAGCCGGGGTGGCGAGTCCGGCGCGCCGAGCAGTACTCCGGTCGTGAAATCGAGATCCCGTGTTCGTCCGTCCGCCAGTAAATCATCGAGAGTGCTTGCCGCCGTGTACAATTGAGCCGCATTGGCGGCAACGAGCGCCGCCCTGAGCCGCCCCTGGCCCGTCGCGTGACTGTTTAGTTCACGAGCGCACACGACCGAAAGATCGGTCAATTCCGCCGAGGAGAGTTTCCCGCAGAATTCTCGGAGCCCAGATAGCTTCGCGCTCAGACTGGCGGCATCGTCCGCTTCGAACAGGAACAACTCGCAACCCTGCTCGGCGGTGATTTGCGACTCTTCCGATTTCGTCAGGGCGGCCCGCCGAGTCGCGGGTTCGACGTCCACCGCGACGTGCACATTGATGCCGCCGAATCCCATGGCGCTGACACCGGCACGAAGGGGGATGTCCGGTGGCCAAAGCTCTGCCTGATGCAGCACTCGCACAGCCGACCGGGTATCCGAAAATAGGCCCAGAGGACGTTCACAACCAGTAAGCGGTGGCAGGACCTGCGCCTCCAAGGCCATCACCGCGCGAATGAGTCCCGCAATCCCCGCCGCGGCCTTCGTGTGACCGATATTCGTTTTGGCTGTGCTCAAAACTGCCGGCACCGCGCCGCGGCCGGCCGCGATGCGCGCCTGCATGAGCGCTCCGAGCTCCGCCGCATCGCCCACAATAGTTCCCGTACCGTGGCCTTCAAAGTATCCAACGGTCTCGATTCCATACTCCGCGCGCTCGTAGGCGCGCTTCAGCGCTAGAAGTTGGCCTTCGATTTCCGGGCGAGTCATCCCGCCGCTGCCATCGGAGGAAACGCCCCAGCCTCGCAGCATCGCCCTGACTGGCAGGTTTTGCGCCAACGCATCTTCGGACCGCATGAGTACGACAATCCCGCAACCCTCGCCTGGCCAGAAGCCCGACGAGTGTTCGTCATAAGCTCTCATCTTGTCGCGAGCCAGCGCTCCGAGTCTCGAGAAGCCAACCAGTTCGAAAGGATCGATGCTGAGATCCACGCCCCCGGCCAAGGCAACATCCACATCGCCGGCGGCTAGCGCCGAGCAGGCGGTCGCTATCGCCAGGAGACTTGAGGCGCAAGCGCCGTCCACGGTATAGGCTCCGCCTTTGAAATCAAAGTGATTCGAGATCCGGCCGCTTATGGTGTTCGAGAGTCCCCCAGCAAGCGATTCTTCGGTGGTAACTGGAAACGGACTTTTAAACAAATGCTCCATGCGCTCGATCAGGTTCGGAGACTCGGAAGTCCCGGTTTCCCGCAGGGCGGTTTCGAGCGTACGCCGAACAAAGGGCCAACGCAACCGCATCAGATTGGCCCGCGAGAACTCGCCCGTCAGAGAGTTGCCGATATAGGCACCGGTACGCTCGCGTTGAGCGCTTTCCATGGTTGTGAGGTGCGCGTCCTCTAACGCCTGAGCCGCGACGTCAAGGGCCAGCCAGTGTGTCATATCGGTCGACTTGAAGGCCTCGGCTGAGATCCGAAATCGGGACCGGTCAAACTCATAATCTTCAAGAAGGGCCGCAGTGGTGCAGTAGATGGAATCACCAGCGGCAGTCGCTGGTTTGTAGTCTTCAACGCGTAATCGCTCTTTCGGAATAGCGCGAAACGCCTGACGTTTCGCGAGCGTGTTCTCCCATAGCTCGCATGGAGAACGAGCATCAGCATAGCGGCAAGCCATGCCGATGATGGCAATTCCTTGGAACTTAGATTCAGCCTTCATTAGCGGCCACGACTGCACATTCCTGTTCCGCAAGGTGCCGGAGCGCCCACAGCGCCTGAGCCCACATTCCAACGCCTCGCGTAGCGCAGACCACGGTGAGAGCAAAAAACAGACCGAAAACAATGTGCGAAACCATTAGTGTTCCATACACAGCGCCGACGGAAGCTCCGAAAACTACCTGACTCCGCCAACCGTTCGGAGTCGTCGCAGGGTCCGTGACCATATAAAAGGTGTAGAGAACGAAGGCCACGCCCGTCATCGGTCCAAGTGCCGGCTGGAAGGCCGAACCGAGGATCAGGTGGCGGAGGAGAGCCTGCAAGGTGAACATCCCGAGCCAGGCTCCAATCAGCGGCAGGCGATGTGTGAAGCGGAAGTTCAAAAACGTGCCGCTACAGACAAGAATCGCTGGCAGCAGCCAGTCTCCGATACCGTCAAGGTTCTCCGTGAACATATACGGTTGCGCGATGCCAACCCAGGGAAAACATAGCAGCGTTAGGGTAATGCCAAAATTCGAGGGATTGAAGAAGTGCCGCGTGCCCGCTCCGGAGGGAGCGCGGAAAATCGCTTTCGAACCAAGCGCCGCCGTCGCGGCGAACGCGGTGGGCCACAGCTTTTCGTTCGTGTAAAGCAACATCGCCACCGCGAGAGCGCTGATATGCGCCGACAGCAGGAAGTCCACCTTCGCCAGTAGGCCTCCGGCGTAGGCCGGACGGTGGCCCGCGGCGCGGCTCCCGATCCACTCGAGCAGGAACTCGGTCGAGTATGCCGCGGCCAGTGCGACAAACGGCTGCGCATACGATTGCTCGAAACCGAAAAACGTGTGTCCGAGGATGTTCAAGACCGTAATGGCAACCGCAAAACGCCTCAGCCCCGCCAGCCGATTGGATGCTTCCCAGAATTTGCCCTGCATAACTCTACGGCCTCCCAAGCAGGACAGTGTGCCGTCCTGAAGTCAGTTGCTCGATCTGTTCATGGACTCCCGCGCTGTCGCGCCACAGCAAAGAGACTTTGAGAACCGTAGAAGGCACCAGAGAGCCAAGGCCAAAATGCAGGTCCGGACTACGTTTGCCCGAATGTCCACTCCCGCCGTCCACCTGTGAAACCATCCTGCGGCCGTCCGGCAGCCACACCGTCGCGGAGGCACCGATGGCAGGACGGCCAGGAGCCACCAGTACCCTCAATTCGAGAGAGGAGCCGACGTTCGGGCTGTCGTTGTGATGAAACCAGGACGTCTCCCACTGGTTCGCCGTCGCGTAGTCCAGGCGACCGTCGCCGTCCACGTCCGCGATGGCGATGCCGCGCGTGATCTGCGGGTTTCCCTTGCCGATCAGATCGCTGACGTCGTAGTAGCGGCCGTCGGCGGCGCGAACGAAGAACGGATTGCCTCGTTGCCCGCTCAAATCGTCTCCCGGGCGGAAATGGTGCCAGGAGTTCGGATTCTCCAGTAGCTGGTCGTTAGACATCGCGATTTCGTGCAACTCGGGCCAGCGGTTCACGTCTCCTTTCATAAAACCGGTCGCTTGAACTGCCTCCAGTACACCGTCGTTGTCGAAATCTGCGAGCCGTGCGTCCCAGCTCCAACTGCTGCGCGACAGCCCCAGAGGCTCGCTCCGATCGACATACGGAGCGATCCCCTGGCGGAAGAGTTCGGGATGCCCGGTACTGACGAACAGGAAGTGACTCTCTTCGAGGGCGTAGGGTGCCGCGATATTGCTCACGTAAATGTCCAGGTAGCCGTCGCCGTTGATATCGGCAAAATCCACTCCCATTCCCTTGAAGGAATCTCGGCCCAACACTTTGGAATTCGGCGTCGTGAATGTTTTCCTCCCCTCCACCAGAACGAATTTCAGATGTCCTGGCGTGGAGCGATTGTGCAGCAGACGGTCGGGACCGAAGTCGTTGGCAAAATAGAGTTCCGGCAGCAAATCGCCATCCAGGTCCGCCGCGCCGGCAGCGAGTGTCCAGCCAACCGCGGACGCTTCGTCCAGCGCGTCCGGAACCTCGCGGAACTTTCCTGGCGCTGTCCAAAGGAAGATATGTTTTCGGCCTGCGTTGTACGCGCGCGACATCGAGTGCTGCATCTGCTGCGGATGCGCGTCGTCGGCGTCCAGGATTCGCGCGCCGTCTGGAAAATAGTTGCCGATGACCAGGTCCGGATGCCCATCCCCGTCCAGGTCCGCGAAGGTCGCCGCATTGGTATACCAGCGTTGCTGCTGCGTGACCAGTTCCGTGGGAGTGTAACCGTCGTCCGTTTTTAGAAACAGAATCGGGGTGCGTCCCCAGTAATAAACCAGCAGGTCCATGCGCCCGTCTTCGTTTACGTCTCCCGGCAGACAGCCCATGGGCGCCATCGTCTTCGGGTCATAAGGGAGTGGCGAGGGGTCGAGAACGATCAACTTGTAGCGCTGGGGTGTCCCTGGAACGGGAGCAACCATAACCTTGTCGGCGCGCGGGTCTACCCAACACATATCGTTGGACAACCCATCGCCGTCCAAGTCGTTCAAAGCGACGCCTGCTCCGACTGCGGAGATCCATGCGGAGATGTCCCGAAGGCTCGGATGAACGGATCGGACTGTTCTTAGCTCGCCCGGAGGATCGGGCAAAGCAAGCCGCGTGAAACGGAATCTGGCCGCCAACGCCTCTCGCTCACTGTCAGAGATGTGCGGCAGGCGCGCCAGCAGGTAAAGACAAAGCATCAGTACCAGCGCAATGATTCGCCGCGTATGACGGGCGATGAATTGTAAGCTCATAGCGAGTGCCTGACTTGGAGAGAGCTACACGAACCGTGGGGCAATACGGACACGAAGCGGGCTGCCGCCCGTTTTGGCGTTGAATTCCCTGCTTCCTTGCTGCCGTTGTCAACAAGCCGGCCAGCTTCAACGCTCAGGCAGAATTATCGAACAGTGCGGTGGCCTGAACTTCTCCAGAATTGCTCAGTTCGCAGCCTGACGCCGGTATTATAACAGGCGCTGGTCCCTTTCAGAAAACAATTCAGCAATTCAGGAGAAGGTTCCGAGCGTCTTTCTTGATAGAAGGGTACAACCCACTAGCCGTGTTACCGGGTGATAAGGATTCGTGAACGTCAGTCACTTACAGCAACGGTTCCGAAATCCCGCCCGCCGGCGTGCCGCGCGGCGCACCCAGATCAGCTTCTTTCCCGCACTATTGCGAATGGCCATCGTTGCGTCGGCATTACTCCGCTGTCTCGTTGGGACGCTTCTCCGGTACACTATTGCGCGCGTTCGAGTCTCCGATTTCGATCTGCACCAAGTAGGTGAGTCACTGGCGCGGACTTTCGAGAGCTTAGGCGGTGCCTATCTCAAGATCGGACAGATAATGTCGACGCGGAGGGACATTCTTCCCGAGGAGCTGGTCACGCCGTTGCAGCGGCTGCAGGATTCCGTGCCGCCTTTCCCGGCCGAGGAAGCTCTGTCAATCGTGGAGTGTGCGCTTGGCCAACCCGTGGATACCTTGTTCTCATCGTTCGATCCAACACCGATCGGTAGCGCGAGTATCGCCCAGGTGCACCGGGCAGTCCTGCGGGATTCCCTCACCGAAGTCGCCGTCAAGATTCGGCGGCCGGGCATTGACCGCACGATACGAATCGATTCGCGGGTCTTCATGGCCGTCCTGCGCGGCGTCTCACTCCTGCCGTACATCCGCGGAGTGCCTCTTCTGGAAGCAGGCTCACAGATAATGGGTGCAATCCAGGCGCAAACTGACTTTTGCGCCGAGGCGGAACGCCATCGCCAGTTTTTCGCTCTCTTTGAGGATGGGACGCCAGTTCGAGTACCCCGCCTGGTCGACTCTTACTGCGCGGGGGAAGTGCTGGTGATGGAGTATTTCGCTCAGTTCGTCAAGATCACCGCTCTCGAAATGGATCCCAACGTGCACCGGAGAGCGGTCGTCGCCGGTCTGCGGGGTCTGTATATGATGCTGTTCGTTTCCGGGTTGGTTCATTGCGACCTTCATCCGGGAAACATTCTTGTCGGTCGTAATGGAGAGGTGGTCATCCTCGACTTCGGCTTCTCAACGGTGATGCCCCGCTCCGAGCGAGTTGCCTTCGCTCGGTTCTTTCTCAGCATCGCCTTCGCCGACGGCGCCACTGCGGCCAGGATCGTTCTCGAAACAGCGCTCCGTGTGCCGCCGAACTTAAATAGAACGGATTTTGAACGAGCCATAGGCGAACTGGTGCGCCGGGCGTCCGGGTCGACGGCGGGCGAGTTTTTCGTTGCGTCGTTTGTAACTTCTCTGTTCGCAATCCAACGGAGACATGCCGTCTATGGGTCGCCGGATTTCACAATGGCAATCCTTTCTTTAATGGTCTATGAGGGAATCATCAGACACCGGTGTTCGGATCTCGACTTCCAAAGGGAGGCGATGCCGGCTTTGATGCTGTCCTTGAAAGTCAACATACCCGATAGCGATCCTCGGAAGGAGAAACAATGTCAGAGCCAGTGAATGTTCTGTGCATTTACCGCGTCAAGCAAGGGCAGGAAGACCAGTTCAAGCGAATACTCGAGAAGCATTGGCCGGCTCTTGACCGGGCTGGCTTAGTCTCGTCGACACCGGTTCAGGTGTTTCGGGGAACCGGCAAGGACGACGCGGTAATTTTTATCGAGATGTTCCAATGGAAGAGCGAAGAGTCGCCACGCGCAGCTCACCAGGCTCCAGAGGTTATGGCTGTCTGGGGGCCGATGGACACCCTGACGGACAAAATGGAGTTTCTTGACCTTGAATCGGTGACATTCTAGTGTCCTGAGTTAGAAAGGCGTTTACAAAGTCGCTCAACCTTGCTCGGTCACTTCTCCGAACAGGCGCTCAACCAGGTTCAGCCGACTCCTGCTGGTAGGCGTGAAGTGAACGCGGTAGCGCGGGTGACGCGCCAACCAGCCGCGAACCTTGGCCACCGTTTGCGTGCCGTAGTTGTCCATCACCAGATGCATCTCAAAGCCGACAGGAAGATTGACCTCGATCTCGTCGAGAAACCGCAGGAACTCCTGATGTCGGTGCCGCCGGTAGCAGTTGTCTGTGTGCGTTGGATCGTTACCAGTCAACGACTAACTCCGAGTCATCGCGGATTACGAAACGATCTTTCTCCAAGGGCGCGCGTCCGATACTTTCAACGGCGGCGGGTACCGAAATGCCGGCTATGCTCGCGGCTCTCCTCCGGTTGATGCCAGGATCTGCCTGATTTTCGCGCCGGTGGGCCACTTGAGAGCCTCATTCCAAGGTTCGTAAAGGTAAAATGGGTGACCCGTGCTCGCCTCGAACCGGGCCAGATCGCCAAGCTGAGAGTCCATGACACCAGCGCTGAAATAAACTCCTTTGCTCATCAGTCTCTCCACTGTGCCGTGGATGTCTTTCACAAGGAACACCGGCGCGACGCCGGTCGTGTGGCTTCGATCCACAGCCTTAGGTGAATAAACTCTTCCGAAGTCGTCGACCACCGGACTCTTGTGGACGTGATGGGTCGTCAGCAGAATCCCTCCCCCGTCGTACTTCGCTACGCCCTTTTCCTCGGGCGGACAAGCTGGATTGCAGCAGTGTACGCGTTCCATCGCTTGCAGGCCCAGCGATCCCTCATAGAATGCGACCGCATCAGCAGAGTCGGGGACAAACATGAAAAGATAAATCAAGGGTTTCCCATCCAGTCCGCTGGGCGCGGGATCCGAGGCTGCGGCGGGTGGTCCAATGGGCTCGGCCGCCCCCTTGCCGCAGGCGCGCCAGACGCTGCGGAGCTTCTCGCCCGTTGGCCAGGAGAGAGCCGTCGGAGAAGGTTGGTAGATCATGAGACGGTGTCCATCGGGATCGTAGAAGTCCGTCACTAACCCGATTTCGTAGGTGCGCCGTCTGACGAATACGATTCCTCGGGCTTCGAGCGCTTCTCGAACGGCATTGATATCGTCCACCAGGAACACGATATCGGATGCATCGTCGCTCCTGCCCGTCAGCGTCACTCCATAGTCGCTGGCCCGGTTGAGGCAGAGAATGACGAGGCCCGCATCGAGCTTCACTGAGGTTTCGTCAGCTTCAATCACCTTGAGCCCAAGCTGCTGTTCATAAAAAGCCGACGAGGCTTCCAGGTTACTGACATAGACAATCAGGTAGATAATCCGCGCCCCCGCGAGAATGTCGCTGATCTCCGGTCGGACTTCAGCGGTCGGTGTCAACATGGCGAATCTCCTTTCACGCTTTCATGCGGTTAGCTTAATGTTGGCGTTGAATCGAAAAACGTTGTCTGGATCGTAATTCTTCTTGAGGCGTTGCAGCCGGGTGTAAGTTGCAGGATTGTAGGCTTCACGAACGCGCTCCTCGGCGTCTTCGCCCAATTCGTTCACATAGACGCCATCACAAAATGGCTGCATCGCGGTCCAAAAGCTGTCAGTCCACTCGATGTACCGATCCGAATCCTCGGCCTCGGTCCATACGGAATTGATGGCAAGGTCGAACCGCGTCCGGCGATGGCTGAATGCCGTATCGTGTTCTCCGACACGCGCGACGGCGGCGCCCAGGGATGAGATCATGACAATCGACAGCGGCGAAGTGATCCCGGAAGCGTGAGCTACTAACCGTTCGATGACGGCATCGCTTAGTTCGGGTAGGTGGCCGGAACGCGCGTGAACGTGATTGCCAAACACGCCGGCCGCATCAAAGAATTTTTGGACCACCGTGTAAGGTCTCGGCTTGATTCGGGCTAACAGCGGGGGCCCCACCTGAATCAGGCAGGCCAAGTCGCGCTCAGCCTCCTCGAGAGATGCTCCAGCGTGGCACACCGCTATAGCGACCACCGGCATTCCCCGCAAATAGGGTGGAATAAAAGGCGCCGAGGGAGCAATCAGGAAATTGAAAAGCGCGGTTATTTCATCCGGCGCCGACGCCATAAACTCGCGGTAAAAGCGCAGCAATTCTCTTGCCTGCGCCGCGGAATAGAAACACATCCCACCCGTGACCAACGGACCGACCGCATGCAGCCGGAACTCGAACGAGGTGACCACGCCGAAGTTGCCGCCACCGCCGCGAAGGCCCCAGAACAAATCGGCATTCTCGGTCGCACTCGCCGAAATGAATCGCTTGTCGGCCGTAACGATGTCGCAGGAAATGAGGTTGTCAATCGCGAGGCCGTGCTTGCGCATGAGCCAACCATATCCGCCTCCGAGTGTCACGCCGGCGACGCCGGTTGTAGAGATGCGCGCCCCGGTTGTGGCCAAGCCGAAGGCCTGGGTCTCTCTGTCCAACTCTCCCCAGGTTATCCCAGCTTCAGCGCGCACGACGCGGCGACGAGGATCGACCCTAATCCCCTTCATTTGCGAGACATCCAGCACGAAACCGCCTTCGCAAACACTGAAGCCGGCCGCGCTATGGCCGCCAGCACGAATGCAAATTGGGCTTTCGATCTCTCGCGCAACGCCAACACAGGCGAGGACGTCGGAGACACCGGCGCAGCGCGCGATGATTGCAGGACGACGGTCAATCCTACCGTTGTACCCGCGACGCGCGGAGTCATAGCCATCGTCGCAAGGACATAGCACTTGGCCACGTACGAGCCCCCTCAGCTTGGAGCTCCACTCCGCCTCATTTACTTCGGCAATCGGTACCGTGCTCAGAGTGTGCCTCAGCATCGCGCCAGAATCCAGGTAAGTCTCCATATTTCTAACAGAATATAGGCTCGCTGCCTTCTCCCAAGTTGCTCAGAAACGCTTTCGGTCACCGTTTCGCGCTTAATCGACTCGCTAATTGAGGAGGCGTCGTCCGGGTATTTTGCAAGAATATTAGCTAACCCACTCGCTTTTTTGTTGACATAGAACCCAAAGAGGAGGATATTGTTGAATTAATCGGCGTGTGATTTTATTGGCTGTTTTCACGGTCGCGGGCGGCAGCCTGCAGAATAAGGCTTCGGAGCGGGTGCGTCGCGGGTGGGCCGATCCCGCGGAAGTTCTTGCAATTGTAAGTCAATATCATGACGATCGACTGGATCAGGAAATATTGTCTATCGCTTCCACACACCACGGAGAACATTCAGTGGGGCTGTGACCTTCTCTTCAAGATCGGAGGGAAGATGTTTGTTGTCGCCGCGCTCGAGCCCGGCGAAAACTGGATATCATTGAAGTGTACTCTAGAAGAGTTTGCCCTCTTAGTGGAAAAGCCGGGAATCACGCCCTCGAAGTATTTGGCGCGCGCGCATTGGATCTCTCTAAAGACGCCGGAAGTGCTTCCGCGTGAGGAGATAAAGCGCCTTGTACAGCGGTCGTACCGGTTGGTATTCGAGAAACTCCCGAAGAAGACTCAAGCAGCCATGAGTGCCGAAACGAAAAGACCGAACCGCCGGAGAGTCACATCTTCGACACGATGATCCATGGGGGTTGTACAAATAGCGATTGAGAACGGCACGGGCGACGGCTCGGCTTCGCACAGGGAACACGCAAGAATGGAAAATGCTTAGGATCGAAAGTGACGCAGACTTTCACCGTTTCGTTGGAGTAACCCATGCGCGCATATGAATACCGGCACACTGTGGGCTTTGAGGAAACGAATCTAGTAGGGAATGTCTATTTTGTAAACCATGTCCGTTGGCAGGGCAGGGCTCGCGAAATGTTCCTCAGAGAACATGCGCCGGAGATTTTGCAAGACTTCGAACATGGTGTTTCGCTTGCCACAGTGCGATGTTCCTGTGAGTATCTGGGCGAAGTCCGACCCTTCGATGAAGTTCTCATCCGCATGAGTCTGGCGGCGCTCAACCAGAATCGGATCACGCTGCATTTTGAATATCTGTGCAGTCGAAAAGGAACTCAGAAGGTGGTCGCACTGGGTGAACAACAAATAGCCTGCATGAGTCGGCGTGGTGAAGAGCTTGTGCCGACCGCCGTGCCCAAAGCGCTTCGGGAAGCTCTGGAATTATTCGCCTTGGATGCCGTCATCCGGGCATGAAGCTACGAGGATTTTGTACCTTTGCCGGTCGTGGTGAATTATGGGTTGGGAAACCGGGTAGTGAGACTCTGCAAACATTCTTTGCGATCGGTCAATGGCGAGTTTGATGGTGACTGCAGCAGAACACCATTGCGTTGACCAAGTCACTGGAAAGCTGCACCAGGAGCGCTCTCAATGCCGCCTGCAAGGCAGGTTGGCCGAAGTGCTAAACCAACGGCCTCCGCCATGAGGGTCCAAACACAGAGTGTAAAACATTATTCCTTCAAGCCTCATGAACCGGGTTGGCTACTCTTTTCCTCTCAACGTAGTCAGGGAGCTTCGCGATGTCAGAATTCCCGCCCAATCGATGGTTCGCGCTGCAGGTCCGATCGAAATCTGAAAAAATGGTGGCCTTTTTGCTTCGTTCCAAGGGATACGAGGACTTTCTCCCGCTTTATCAGCCCTCTTCTTATTCGCGTTCACGCTCAAATACATCCCGGGAGCTGCCGCTGTTCCCTGGTTATGTCTTCTGCAGGTCAACGCCATCTGCAAGTGGTTTGATTGTTACAACGCCGGGTGTGGTTCGAATTCTGGGTGTTGGAACCAAGCCGCAACCAGTCGAAGATCAAGAGATCGCGACGCTGAAAGCGGTGCTACGCTCGGGACTTCCATTTCAGCCCTGGCCCAAACTGGAGCCGGGTGATCCGCTGGTCATTACGAACGGTCCACTTCGCGGCTGCAGTGGCGTCCTTAAGAGTTGGAAGAATCGGACGCAGTTGCTTCTATCGGTTGAAATACTGCAAAGGTCAGTGGCTGTGACTGTCTCCGCTGATGAACTTTCCGTCGCTCCGGTTCAATTGATGCGTGAGATTGAGCCGCGAATCCATCCGCGTTCGGAAATACGGTTGAAACAAGTCGGCTGAGATTCGATGAGGACACGGTCACGCCATTTTGGCGGAATAATATCCTGTTTCAACCTATTATGTTTGGAAATTGCGAACACAGTCCTATCTCACACGCGAGGATCCAGTGACTCAATTGATAAAACGCCTGTTCGGTATAGGTTCCGATAACGTGCACTTCCAAACGCGCGGCTTCCATTTGGGGCGTTCTGAAACGCGCCAGCGGCTCGAACACGTTGGCGAAGTGTTCCTCGTTGGCTACCATACGGCGCTGGAAGAACCAGAAGAGCGTCGGCTTGCGGAACGGCTGGAGCAGGTTGAGTTGGTGAATCGAGGTTTTGCTTTCGAAGGAGCCGCGATGGCACTAGCCCTTCGGGATAAACTCCTGCCAGGATCGCGGAGGCTGGCTGCTTTGATGCAGGGCAGCGGCAGACGCCACATTTACATGCTTCACATCGGGGCGGGATGGGCCCTGGCGCGAGTTCCTTGGCGACCTCAAATCGACAGAACGATTCAACGCTTCGATCCGTTGCTCAGGTGGCTCGCTGTAGACGGCTATGGATTCCATGAGGGCTACTTTCACTGGCGGGCTAAGTCGCCTCCCGTCCCCCCTCGGGGCCTCTCAAGGGATGGGCTACACTCGTTCGACCAAGGCCTTGGACGCGCTGTTTGGTTTACCGAATGTGGCGACGTAGAAAGGATTACTCAAACGGTTCAAAGGTTTTCGGAGTCTCGTCATCGGGATCTTTGGAGCGGAGTGGGGTTGGCGGCAGCTTACGCAGGTGGTGTATCCCGAACCGACCTCATGCAACTAAGAAGTATCGCTGCTCGACCCGCGCTTGCTCAAGGAGCAGCGTTCGCGGCTAAAGCGCGCGAGCTAGCTGGCAATTCGGCACCGGAAACAGAGCTGGCTTGTGAGGTTTTCTGTCACACTAGCGCCAAAGTGGCAGCCCAGACGTCGGACGAGACACTAACCCATCTTAAGTCACTGACTCCGAATCCACGATATCGAGATTGGGTGATCGGCGTCGAAGAGAGACTGACCGTGCTGTCCCAATCGCGCCTGTAGCAGCCTCTCTAGGAGGATGGGGGGTGGCCCGGATACCGACATGGGGCCTTCGTTGGGTTAGGAAGGCGGGCGGATTCCGACCGCGACTTCGTGGCTTGTTC
>Ga0182024_10005037_pt1 | contig 29905 bp, 26 predicted proteins | sample P32metaG_FD_120480 | JGI IMG/M metagenome (GOLD analysis project Ga0182024, IMG submission 120480) | Permafrost microbial communities from Stordalen Mire, Sweden - P3-2 metaG (Illumina Assembly) | ecosystem: Environmental > Terrestrial > Soil > Wetlands > Permafrost | place: Sweden: Stordalen...
CATGACGCCCACGACCGGAGAGCCCAGCGGCCTGTGGCACGCGGCGGACGAGACAGGGAACCGGACCTTCACGACGGCCGATTTACTGGGGATTCTCGATGCCGAGCCGGAACGCATTTCGCCCGCGGCGCTGCTGCGGCCGGTGTTTCAGGATTTTCTGTTTGGGACCACGGCGCAGGTGGGAGGGCCGGCGGAAATTGCGTACCTGGCGCAGTCCACGGTTCTCTTCGAGCGCATTCTCGAGCGGCAGACGCCGCCCATTGCGCGTTTCTCGGCCACGCTGATCGAGCCGCAGATTGCGGAACTGCTGCGGCGGCACGAGCTCACGTTCGAACAGATTTTTGGCGAGGAGAGCGCGGCTACGCTGGCGCTCAGGCTCGCGGCGCGAGCCATGCCAGTTGAGACCAAGGTGAAACTGGCCGCAGCGGGCAACGCGTTCGATGCGGAGCTGACGCAACTTGTGGAGTGGCTGCAATCGCAGGACAAGGCCCTCGGGCAATCGGCCGAGACGGCGGCGGGCAAGATGCGCTACCAGATGAATCGCCTGCGGACGATGGCCGCGAACTTCCAACTGCAGCGCGAGGCCACGCTCACGCGCCACGCCAACAGCATTTGGAATGCCCTTTATCCCGGCGGCGTGCTGCAGGAGCGGGTGCACGGGGCAGCGTATTATTTCGCGCGGTACGGGCTCGATTTGGCGGAGATGCTTTCGGCCCAGGCGGGCTCGTGTTCGGGCCACACCGCGCTCTGGCTGTGAATACAGGTTTCAGGTGTCAGGGGTCAGGAAGAGCCGAAATCTTCCGGAGTTCAGCTTCCGCGTCCGTGATAGTTGTCGCCCACGAGTCGATACACCCGACGCGCCCCCACCAACCTCCTGACACCTGATACCTGACCGCTGCCTTTATAATCCTCGCAAAACCAGTTGAGGCTCCCATGAATCAGCTTCTTGCGTTTCTCATTACGGCGTCGCTGGCCCTGCACGCGGGCGCGCAAACCGTCTCCTGCGCCACGCCGGGGACTGACAATGCCTTCCTGGGCATTCAAACTATCAGGCTGTGGCCGGGAACCGCGCCTGAGGCCAAGGGCGCCACGTGCGACGATATTCCCGCGCTTACGCTGCTGGAGCCGCGCAAGGGAACAGCCAACGGCTCGGCGGTGATCATCTTTCCCGGCGGCGCCTATCGCGAACTGGCCGGGGATCTGGAGGGGGGCGAGGTGGCCGACTGGTTCACCGCGCGGGGCTTCCGCGCTTTTATTTTGAGCTACCGGCTCACCTCGCATGGCTATGTGCTGCCGGTGCCGCTTCTCGACGCGCGGCGCGCCATCCAGACGGTGCGCGCGCGGGCAGCCGATTACCACATCAACCCCAACCGCATCGTGGTGATTGGATTCTCGGCTGGCGGGCACTTGGCGGCGCTGGCGGGAACGCAGTTTGTGCCCGGCAAACCCGAAGCGGACGACCCGATTGAGCGCGCGTCGAGCCGGCCCGACTTCCTGGTGCTAGGCTACCCGTGGATCGGCGCGGTGAGCGACGACTTTTCGCACCTGAACTATTGCAAGGTCTTCAACCTGATGGACCGGTGCGAAGCACTCCGTGCCCTTTACTCTCCGGACAAGTTTGTCACTCCGAATACGCCGCCGACGTTCATTTATCACACGTTTAACGATCGGACGGTGCCGATAGAGCAGAGTCTGCGGCTCTACGAGGCGCTGGTAAAAGCCGGCGTGCCATCGGAATACCACGTTTTTGCGAACGGGGCCCATGGCAGCGGCCTGGGCAAGGGCGATGCGGCGCTGGACCAGTGGCCGGGATTGCTGGAAAGCTGGCTGCGCGTTCAGGGGTTGCTGACGGTGGACAAAAGCAGCTTTTAGCTTTTCGCTCCAAGCTCTTTGCTCATTGTGCGAGTGCAATACCCTGTATCGTGCGCAAAAATCTGAAAACTGAGAGCGAATGGCTGAGAGGTATTTGGCCGCAACGCACCCAAAAATTAGAAGCGGGCATCCGGAATCGGGAGTGGAAGGTAATCCCGAAACCGGCTGCCCGCAGGACCCTGGACCGGGTCTAGGTGGTACTTTTAAGTGTAGGACGGTTTCAGGCAAAAGCAAGCCCTTTCTTGCAATAAATTCCCACTCCGTGACCGGCGTCACAGGAAATCATATTGTGGACTCCCGTGCGTTGACTTGGGGGTTTTCCCTTGGTAAAACAAAGGGTTCCACTGTCTAAAAATCTCATCTGAGCAGCCGCAGTAGTCCAGTACCGCCATGCAGGACATCTTTCAACAACTCGGGGAGCTACTGGTGGGCGCGATCCCGACGGCTCTGCTCTTTATTGTGCTGGTCATTGCGTATCAGTTTCTGATTCAAGGCCCGTTGACGGCAGTGCTGGCCAAGCGCCGCGCCCTGACGGAAGGCGCCATGGAAGATGCCCGCAAGGCCGTGGCCGAGGCGGAGGCCAAAGCCCAGGAATACGCCGAGCGCTCGCGGCAGGCGCGCGCCGCGGCCTACAAACTCCGTGAGCAGCGCATGAAGCAATGGACGGTGGAGCGCGACGCGGCTCTGGATACCGCGCGGCAGGCAGCCGGCCAGAAGGTGCGTGAGGCACAGGCTGAGCTCGAGGCCGAAGCCGCAACCGCGAGGGCCGCCCTTCAGGCTTCGGCTGCCGATCTCGCCGGCCGGGCCCTACGCGCCGTTCTGCCAGCCGCTGCCGGGGGTTCCCGTTGAGACGTTCTGGATCGAAATTGAGTTTTTGCTTGCGCGCTTTCCGGCTTGCCGTGGTGCCGGCCGTGGTGGCGCTGATGTTTGTGCCGGGTCGCGCAGCGGCGCAGCAGAGTGCGACGGGTGCTCCGACTCCGGCGGCGAGCGCGCCGGCGAACGCGCCTGGGAACGGGTCTGGGAACGGATCAGCGACCGGATCAGGAGCGGCGCAACCGGCTACGGCAACATCATCGACCACATCCGAGGAAGACCGGGACGCCGCGTTTCTGCATTCCTCCACGGTGCGGGCATTAGCTCGCATGTTGCATCTGAAGCTCGATACAACGGTCGCCCTTCTGTTCGGGATCAATTTCGCGATCATCTTGTTTGCCGTAACCATTCCGCTCACGCGCGCCATGCCGAAGATCATTCGCAAGCGGTCGCAGACCCTGAGTCAGGACCTGAGCAGCGCGCGCCAGGCCACAGCGGAGGCGCAGGCGAGGCTGAGCGCCGTGGAGGCTCAGCTGGCCGGACTCGGCGAGGAGATCAAGAAACTTTCGGCACAAGTGGAGCAGGAGAGCCGAGAAGACGAAAAGCGCATCAAGGCCTCGCTGGGCGAAGAGAGCGCCCGCATTGTGGCCGCGGCCGAACAGGAAATCAACATGGCGGTGACCCAGGCCAAGCGCGGCCTGCGGAATTTTGCCGCCGATCTCGCGATCGGGCAGGCGGAGAAGCAGATTGCGCTGACGCCGGAAACCGACCGCGCCCTGATTGCCGAGTTTGTGGCCGGAGTTGCCGGCGCCGCCGCAGGCAAGGGAGGCAAGAACTAGATGCCCGCATTTGTGGCTCGCTACGCCCAGGCCTTTGCCGATGTGGTTGAGGACCTGAAACTGGATTCGGCTGCGCTGGATCGCCAGTTCGCTGATTTTCTGGCGACCTGGGACGGCAGCCTCGAGCTGCGCTCGCTGTTCGAGAACCCGACTTTTCCGGCCACGCAGAAGGTGGCAATTCTGGACAAGCTGAATGTTCAGATGGGGTTGCAAAAAGAGCTGCGTAATCTGATTGCCGTGCTCATCAACAACAATCGCATCGCGCACGTGGCCGAGGTGGCCGCGGAGTGGCGCAGAATTTTGCAGGAGCAGCAGGGCATTCGCCCCGCCGAGATTGTGACGGCGCGCGAATTGAGCGAGGAAGAGCGCGACGCGCTTGCGGCTGAAGTGGCCAAGCTGGCCGGCGCGAAAATTGATGCGAGTTTCAAGCTCGACAAGGGAATTTTGGGTGGCACAGTCGTACGCATCGGTTCGACGGTGTATGACGGTAGCGTGCGTGGACGGCTGGAAAGACTCAAGGAATTGTTAATGGCCGGATGAAGCCGGCCGTAAGGAACAGAAATGGCTCAGATCAAAGCAGACGAGATTACACAAATTCTTCGCGAACAGATCGCGAATTACGACGCGAAGGTCCAGGTGGATGAAGTCGGGACCATCACCTCGCTGGGCGATGGGATTGCCCGCCTGAACGGCCTGGACAAGGTGATGGCCGGCGAGCTGCTTAGCTTCCCGCACGGCATCGCGGGCCTGGCGCTCTCGCTCGAGGAGGACCAGGTTGGCAGCGTCATCCTGGGCGATTACACCGAGTTGAAGGAAGGCCAGGAGGTCAAGCGCACGGGCAAGATTCTTTCCGTGCCCGTGGGCCCGGCCATGATCGGCCGCGTGGTCGACGCACTGGGCCAGCCCATTGACGACAAGGGCCCCATAGCCACCACTGAAACCTTGCCCGTTGAGCGTCTGGCTCCCGGCATCATCGATCGCCAGCCCGTGCGCGAGCCGATGGCTACGGGTCTGAAGGCCATCGACGCCATGATTCCCATTGGCCGCGGGCAGCGCGAGCTGATTATTGGCGATCGGCAAACGGGCAAAACTGCCGTCTTGCTCGACACCATCATCAACAACGCCAAAAACGATCTGATCTGCATCTACTGCGCCATCGGCCAGAAGCGCTCGTCGATCGCGCAGGTGGTGCAGACGCTGACCGAGCATGGCGCCATGGGCCACACCATTATCGTGGCTGCCTCGGCTTCGGAGCCCGCGCCGATGCTTTATCTCGCGCCCTACGCCGCAACCGCCATGGGAGAGTACTTCCGCGACAACGGCAAGCACGCGCTGGTGATGTACGACGATCTTTCGAAGCACGCCATGGCGTATCGCGAAATTTCGCTGCTGCTGCGCCGTCCGCCGGGCCGCGAGGCGTATCCGGGCGATGTGTTCTATCTGCACTCGCGTTTGCTTGAGCGCTCCTCAAAGATGAGCAAGGAGCGGGGCGGCGGCTCGCTAACTGCGTTGCCCGTGATCGAAACGCAGGCCGGCGACGTGTCGGCGTACATTCCAACCAACGTGATTTCGATTACCGATGGCCAGATATTTCTCGAGACCGACCTGTTCAACTCCGGCGTGCGCCCGGCGGTGAACGTGGGCCTCTCGGTTTCGCGCGTGGGCTTCTCGGCTGCGATCAAGGCCATCAAGCAGGTGGGTTCAACTTTGAAATTAGATCTGGCGCAGTACCGCGAACTGGCGGCCTTTGCGCAGTTCGGCTCCGACCTCGATCCGCTGACGCAAAAGCAGCTGGCCCGCGGGCAGCGACTGACCGAACTCTTGAAGCAGCCGCAGTTCCATCCGCTCACTTGGCAGCAGCAGATGGTGGTGCTGTTTGCCGGAACGCAGGGCTACCTGGACGATCTGAAGGTGACGGACATCCGCGCTTTCGAGGATGGACTGTACGAGTACTTTGCTGCGTCGCAGGATGCGCTGCTTGCCGACCTGACCGAGAAGAAGCAACTGGACGACGATCTCCGCAACCGGTTGCACGCGGCGCTGAAAGAGTACGCGGCGATGTTCAAAGAAAAGCTTCTAGCTCCTAGCCGCTAGCTGCTAGCTAGAACTTGCCGGTATGAAGAGCAACAACTACGCATGGATTTGGATTCGAATTTGGCAAACCAGCTATAAGGGCCCATAAGGCCGAAAGCTGCAGGAAGAGCTAGAGGCTAGGAGCTAGAAGCTCGACAATGGCAAACGTACTCGATCTCCGACGCCGTATTCGCAGCGTGAAGAACACGCGGCAGATCACCAAGGCCATGAAGATGGTCTCGGCGGCCAAGCTGCGCCGCGCGCAGGAGCGGGCGCTGGCGGCGCGGCCTTACGCCCGCATGATCACAAGCGTGTTGCAGTCACTAACGCGCCGCGTTGACCTCTTTGACGAGAAGACCGGCAACCTGTGTCACCCACTGTTTATTACGCGACCGGAAAAACGCGTGCTGCTGATCGTGGTCTCGGGCGACAAGGGCTTTGCCGGCGCTTTCAACGCCAATATTCTGAAAGTCGCGTACCAATTCATCGCGGGCAACCCGGACAAGGAAATTGACATTGAGGCCGTGGGCCGCAAGAGCCGCGACCAGTTGCGGCGGCGCTATCCGGCAGCAGTGTACAGCGAGCAAAAGGACGAGCAGGGCCAGACGCGACAGGTGCGGAGCGCGCGGCAGGGCAAGGTGGAGTTGACGGGCGACCATCCAGGGATGCTGTTGAAACTCGAGATCTCGCGCGTCGAAGAGATGGCGCGCAACATCATCGCGCGTTACGTGCATGAGGAGATCGACGCCGCCTACATCGTCTACAACGAATTCAAGTCAGTGATCTCGCAGCGGCTGGTGGTGGAGCGGCTGCTGCCGCTGATCGAAGTGGGCAAGCAGCAGATCGCGGGCGCTGTGGAACTTTCCGCCGAAGAGAAGGAACGCGTGGCCGAGGCTGCGCTGTCGGCTGGCATCAGTATCGAGCCGGCCGACACCGCGGAAGCCGAAGAGGAAGACAGGAAATTCGGCACCGCCAACGTGGATTACATTTACGAGCAGCCGCCGCACGAGCTCTTCAAGGGCCTGTTGCCGCAGTACATTTTTGCGATGCTCTACCACGCCATGACGGAGTCGGTGGCCGCGGAGCACGCGGCGCGCATGACGGCGATGGATTCGGCATCGAACAACGCCTCCGACATGATCGACGCGCTCACGCTGGTGATGAACCGCGTGCGCCAGGCCAAGATCACCACGGAGATTATTGAGATTGTTTCGGGAGCAGCCGCCTTGTAGCGCGAGGCTCCCGGAGGGAGCGCAGGACGTTAGCCCAGGACAACCCTGAGCGAAGTCGAAGGGCAGTCCTGGGGAGAGCAGCTCAACAAGACTCCTTAGCCCCGTAGGGGCGACAGAAGTAAGGTTTTGAAAGGGCACGACTTCAGTCTTGCCGAAAGCAGGTAGTGTTTTGTAACAGGGCACGACTTTAGTCGTGCCGAACAGGCAACCAAGGATTCGGGACTTTAGCCCCTGAGGGAATGTTCCCCTCGCAAGTTTGGATTGAGAAGGCAGAAGAAATGGCAGAAAACATTGGCAAAGTGATTCAAGTCTCCGGCCCGGCCGTAGACGTGCAATTTGAAGAGGCGACGATGCCGCCTATTTACCAGGCGCTGCGCGTCACCGACGAGGGCTTCACGGTGCCCACGCCCATCAATGTCATCCTCGAAGTCCAGCAGCACCTGGGCGAGGGCAGGGTGCGCACGGTCGCTATGGAGGCGACGGACGGCATGGTGCGCGGCATGAAGGCCATCGATCTCGGCGGTCCGATCAGCATGCCGGTCGGCAAGGAGACGCTGGGACGAGTGCTCAACGTGATCGGCGAGCCGGTGGACGAACTGGGGCCGGTGGGCGAGAAGGAGCGCATGCCGATTCACCGGCCTGCTCCGCTATTTGATGAGCAGTCGACGCACGAGGAAATGTTCGAGACCGGCATCAAGGTCATCGACCTGATCCAGCCCTTCCTGAAGGGCGGCAAGATCGGCCTGTTCGGTGGCGCCGGCGTGGGCAAGACCGTTGTGATCATGGAACTGATCAACAACGTGGCCAAGAATCACGGCGGCTTCTCGGTGTTTGCCGGCGTGGGCGAGCGAACGCGCGAGGGCAACGACCTGTGGCTCGAGATGACGGAGAGCGGCGTCATCAAGCCCGGGCATTGGCAGGACTCGAAATGTGCGTTGGTGTACGGCCAGATGACAGAGCCGCCCGGAGCGCGCCTGCGCGTGGCCTTGAGCGCGCTCACCGTGGCCGAGTATTTTCGCGACAAGGAAGGTGCCGACACACTGCTCTTCATCGACAACATCTTCCGCTTCACGCAGGCGGGTTCCGAAGTGTCGACGCTGCTGGGCCGCATGCCCTCAGCGGTGGGCTACCAGCCCAACCTGGCCACCGAAATGGGCGAGCTGCAGGAGAGGATCACTTCCACAAGCAAAGGTTCGGTCACATCTGTGCAGGCCGTCTACGTGCCTGCCGACGACTTGACCGATCCCGCGCCGGCCACGACCTTCGCTCACTTGGATGCCACGACCGTGTTGAGCCGCCCGCTGTCTGAGCTCGGCATTTATCCTGCCGTCGATCCGCTAGCGTCAACGTCGCGCATCCTGACCGCGCGCATCGTCGGAGATGAACACTACGATGTGGCTCAAGGGGTCAAGAAAATCCTGCAGCGCTACAAGGACCTGCAGGACATTATCGCCATCCTGGGCATCGACGAACTTTCCGAAGACGATAAGCTGACGGTCACCCGGGCGCGCAAGGTGCAGAAGTTCCTCTCGCAGCCGTTCCACGTGGCGGAGACGTTCACCGGCATTCCCGGCGCGTACGTCAAGATTGCCGACACGGTGCGCGCCTTCAAGGAGATCATCGAAGGCAAGCACGACGGTGTGCCGGAGCAGGCGTTTTACATGAAGGGCGGCATTGAGGAAGTGCTCGAATCCGCGGAGAAGCTGAAGGCGAGTGTGTAGAAGCAGCCTTTAGCTCTTAGCCGTTAGCTTTTAGCTATTTCGCGGTGGAACAGACTGTCTTGGTGAACCGATAATTTCCGGCCTGGCGGGATGCGCTAATGGCTAAGAGCTGAAAGCTCGGAGTTTTTTCTTATGGCTGACGAATCCAATCAACTTCGCGTGCGCCTGGTGACACCGGAGCGCATTCTGTACGAGGCGGATGCTCCGGCGGTGGAGCTGCCGGCGAAGAACGGCTACATGGAAGTGCTCTACGGGCACGCGCCGCTGATGGCCGTGTTAGGCGCGGGCGAAGTTCGTATTCACCAGGGCAGCGGCATCGAGTCCACCAGCGCTGAAACGACGCGCTACAACGTGAGCGGCGGATTTGTGGAAGTGCTGGGCGACCGCGTCACCATCCTGGCCAGCGATGCGTTGAAGCCCGAAGAAATTGACGTGCCGCGCGCCGAGCAGCAACTCGAGCGGGGCGAGAAGATGTGGAAGGAAGCCGGCGACAGCGAAGAGGCCTACGACGAGGCCCTCCGCGTCATCTCCGAAGCCGAAGCCAAGATTTCTTCGGCCACCCAAAAGGCCTGATTTGGTCTCCGTGGCCTCATTTGATTTTAGTGAAATGACGCGAACCCGCCTCCTTTTCGGTGCCGCAGTCTTCCTCGCCTCGTTCCTGCTATTTCTGGTTGAGCCCATCGTGGCCCGGCAGTTGCTGCCATTGCTGGGTGGTTCCGCCGCCGTCTGGATCACCTGCCTGGTCTTCTTTCAAACCGCGCTGCTCTGCGCGTACGCCTACGCGCATTGGCTCGCCCGTCATCTGCGCTGGCGGATGCATCTTGCGCTACTCGCCGCGGCGGTTGCGCTCGCCGCTTGCTGGGCGTTCGGAGCCATCTCCCCGAGCACCGGACCAGCGCACCCGGTTTCCACCATCTTTTGCGCGCTCAGCCTCTGGATCGGCCTTCCATTCCTTGCTCTCGGAGCCACCAGTCCGCTGTTGCAGTTCTGGTGGTCGCGCATCGAGGGCGGCCCGATTCCGTATCGCCTTTTTGCGCTCTCCAATCTGGCTTCTCTGCTCGCGCTCGGCTCATATCCCACGCTGATTGAGCCGAACTTCACTCTGCACACGCAACGCGCGGCTTGGTTCGTTGGCTTTCTGCTCTTCGCTGCGCTCGCCGGTCTTCTCACGTTCCGCGTCCGCATCGCGTCGCAGCTCTCGACGCAACTCTCCGCTACCGACCCAACCGCAATTCCGGCTCCCGCCGCTCCGCTTGTTCACAAGCTGCTCTGGTTGCTGTTGCCGATGGGTGCGGCCATGCAGCTCAGCGCCGTCACCAGTTACATCACAGCCAACATCGCGCCCATTCCACTGCTCTGGATCCTGCCGCTCGGAGTGTATTTGCTTACGATCATCCTTGCCTTCGAGTTTCCCCGTCTGCTGCCGCGCGGCATTCTGGTGCGTTTTCTCGCGGTCATGCTTGGCGGCCTGGCCTATATGCTTGCCCAGGTCGATCACTCGGTGCCCATTGGCATCGGCATCTCATTCTTCCTCGGCGAGCTGCTCATCGCCGGCCTGTTCCTGCATGTCGAGGCCTACCGCCTGCGCCCCCAGCGCGCTTCGGAGTCGACAGTCTTTTATCTGTCTTTCGCCGCGGGCGGCGCGCTGGGGTCGTTTCTCATTGGCATCGTTGCGCCACTGGTTTTTGACTTCAATTACGACCTGGCCATCACTTTCTTTATCACGGCGCTGCTGGCGCTCGCCGCGACATGGCGCAGTGGCTGGCCGCAGCGCACGCTCTGGTCCGCGGTCAGCATGATCCTGCTGTTACTCACCATTTGGATTGCGATTGCTTACCAGCGCGGAACGATGATCGCTGTTCGCAACTTTTACGCCGCGCTGCGCGTAAAGCAGACCTACGGTTATCCCAGCCCCACGCTGCGCACGCTCACCAACGGCTCCATCGAGCACGGCACGCAAATGTTCGGGACCGACGCCCAAAGAAAAACGCCCACCACTTACTACGCGGTTGACTCTGGCGTGGGACTTGCGCTCGATTTCTGCTGTCACGGCCGCCCGCGGAACATCGGCGTCATCGGCCTCGGAGCCGGAACGCTCGCCGCCTACGGCCAGCCGGGCGATCGCATCCGCTTTTACGAGATCAACCCTGCGGTCGTGCCAATTGCGCAAAACGTATTCACCTATCTTCGCGAATCCGGCGCGCAGATCACGGTCGTTGGCGGAGACGCCCGCACTGAACTCACACGCGAAGCCCCGCAACAGTTCGACGTTCTTGTCGTGGATGCATTCAGCGGCGATGCGATTCCCCTCCACCTACTCACCACGCAGGCACTTGCGCTCTATCGCAAGCATCTCGCGCCGAGCGGCGTTATCGCCTTCCACATTTCCAACCAGCACGTCGATCTCGAGCCGGCCTTGGCGTTGTTGGCGCAATCGGCCGGTATGAAGGCCATGCGCTTCTCCAGCCCTTCGAACGACGATCGAGACGAGTTCGTCGCCTACTGGGTCCTGCTCACCTATGACGGCGACTTCTTCGCCCAGCCCGAAGTTGCGGCAGCCGGCCACGCGCCCGTTTTTCGTCCCGGCCTGCGCCTCTGGACGGACGATTATTCAAGCCTGTTGCCGCTATTGCATTGATGAGTGCTACCAGATCGTGCGCGGATAATGTTCTGCAACCTCTTCGTCAGAGGAGATGAGCGGCGCGAGGCCGTTCAACCGGGCTTGGGCCACGATGATGCGGTCGAATACTTCGCGCGCCCATTTCTCATCGAGTGCGGATCTCGCCACATCCGCGAAGGGCAGATTGCACAGGCGAAGTCCGAGCTCATGCTCCAGTTTTCGCAGAATGTCTTTGCCGGGCAGCGCCAGCCTGCCGATCTCGTACAGGTACTCAAGCTCGACCAACACCATGGGCGAGATGAGCAATTCGGCCTGCTGGATCAGCTTTTCAGCATCGCGTCCGAGGCGTGGGCGGCCGTGCGCAAGCCGCATCACGGTATGGGTGTCGAGATAAGCGATCATGCTGAGCGTCGCGTCTTACGTGCACTCGCCCGGCCGGACGCAGATGCTGCCCGCGAGGGTTTTGCAAGTGGTCCGAGCCTGCGGTCCCATTTCCGCTCCCAGTCGCGCGTCATCTCGGCGTTCCTGGAATCGTCCTCAAGATCTGCACCGGGCACGATGATCTGCATCGGCGTAATGCGGCTCAGCTTGGAGGGAGCATGTTCGGGAACAAGCCGCAGTCTGCGGCCCTTGTGCGAAACCCAGACTTCCTTGCCGTCGAGGGCCTGATTGACGAGGTCGAAGAGCTTCCGCCGGAATTGGGTGATCGGCACATCCATGATTTCGCTATTTTAACAGAACGTACATAAAGACATGTACATCACGTACGCTTACGCGTTTAGTTGCCGAACGCAGCGCGCAATCCGGCGACGCGCCAGCTTGCTGCCTCGCTGACTTGCCGATTCTGCCTCCCGCCCGATAAAGTTTGAGCCGGGGCTTCTCCCGCGCGAACGCATCTCTTGCGCGTTAATTCCCGGGTCACGTTCAGCTTCCCTCGAGGACATCGCATGTCGAGTTTGCCTGCATCCGTCGCCAACCGGGACATCGACTCCACACTGCGCGAGAACCGCGTGTTTCCGCCGCCGGAGGAGTTCAGCGCCAAGGCTCATATCAAGAGCCTGGAAGAGTACGAGGCGCTGTACAAGCAGTCCATCGAGGACCCCGAGACGTTCTGGGCGGGTGCGGCGCGGGAACTCCACTGGTTCAAGCCGTGGGATAAGGTTCTGGAGTGGAATCTGCCGTGGGCAAAGTGGTTTGTGGGCGGCAAGCTGAACCTGAGCACCAACTGCGTGGACCGTCATGCACTGGGCGAACGGCGCAACAAGACCGCGATCATCTGGGAGGGTGAGCCGGGCGAAATTCGCCGGATCACTTACGCGGAGCTGCACGCCGAGGTGCAGAAATTCGCCAACGCTCTCAAGTCGCTGGGCATCCAGAAGGGCGATCGCGTGGCCGTGTACATGGGCATGACGCCGGAGCTGGCCATTGCTCTCTTGGCCTGCGCGCGCATCGGCGCCGTGCACTCGGTGATCTTCGGCGGCTTCGCCGCCAATGCCATTGCCGACCGCGTGGCGGACTCGGGATGCGTGGCCATCCTGACCCAGGACACGAGCTACCGGCGCGGCAATGAGATCAAGTTGAAGGCGACCGTCGACGAGGCCATGCCCGCGTGCCCCACGGTAAAGCACGTGGTGGTGTTGAAGCGCACGGGCACGCCGGTGAACATGGTGGCCGGCCGCGACCACTGGTGGCACGAGTTGATGGCGAAGGCCGCGGCGGAGTGCGCGGCGGAGCCGATGGATTCCGAAGATCCGCTCTACATTTTGTACACGTCAGGGTCGACGGGAAAACCGAAGGGCCTCCTGCACACCACGGGCGGCTACGCGGTGCAGACCTACCTGACCGCGAAATACGTGTTCGATCTGCGCGACGACGATATTTACTGGTGCACGGCGGATATCGGCTGGGTAACGGGCCACTCGTACGTGGTGTATGGGCCGTTGCAGAACGGCGCCACGGTGCTGATGTATGAGGGCGCGCCGAACTGGCCGGATTTTTCGCGCTTCTGGAAGATCATCGATGACCACAAGGTGACGATTTTCTACACCGCGCCCACGGCGATACGCGCGTTCATCAAGTGGGGCAATGAGTTCGTGGAGAAGTACAAGCTCGACTCGCTGCGGCTGCTGGGCACAGTGGGTGAACCGATCAATCCCGAGGCATGGATGTGGTATCGCGAGAAGATCGGCCACAATCGCTGCCCGATTGTGGACACATGGTGGCAGACCGAGACGGGCGCGATCATGATTGCGCCGATTCCGGGCGCGGTGCCGACCAAGCCGGGCTCGGCGACGCGGCCCTTCTTCGGCATTCAGCCCGAGGTGGTGACGAAGCCGGATGCGAATGGCCATTTTGAAAAGGTTCCTGCCGGCAGCGGCGGGCTGCTGGTGGTGCGCCAGCCGTGGCCGGCGATGGCGCGTACGATTTACGGCGATCCCGAGCGCTACGAAAAAACCTATTGGTCCGATGTGCCGGGCTGTTACTTCACAGGCGACGGCGCGCGCCAGGACGCCGACGGATACTTTTGGCTGATGGGCCGCGTGGACGACGTGATCAACGTGAGCGGTCATCGGCTGGGCACGATGGAAGTGGAGTCCGCGCTGGTGGCGCACCCCAAGGTTGCCGAGGCCGCGGTGGTGGGACGGCCGGATGATTTGAAGGGGCAGGCCATTGCGGCCTTTGTCACATTGGAGAGCGGCAACCCACCCAGCGACGCTCTGAAAGATGAGCTGCGCAAATGGGTCACGAAAGAGATTGGCGCGCTGGCGCGGCCTGACGATATTCGCTTTACCGAAGCGCTGCCCAAGACGCGCAGCGGCAAGATCATGCGGAGATTGCTGCGCGACCTTGCCACGCATGGAGAGATCAAGGGCGACATCACAACGCTCGAAGACTTCACCGTGATCGCCAAGCTGCGCGAAGCGGAAGAAGGCTAGGTTCAGCGCACCGTGCGTCAACTCGTCTACTGCGTGGCTGCCAGTCTCGATGGCTTCATCGCCGGACCCAATGGCGAATACGACTGGATTGTTCCCGACTCCGGCATCGACTTTCACGCCCTTCACAGCAGGTTCGACACGATGCTGATGGGCCGGCGCAGCTATGAAGCGGCAAGCCGGCGCGGCGACCTGCTGACGAGCACGGGGATGCGAATCGTGGTGGTTTCTGCCACGCTCGGCTCGCGGTGTCCGCCCGAAATCAAAGTGGTGAGTCGTGACGTTGCCGAGGCCGTTCGCACACTCAAAGCAGGGGCCGGGAAAGACATCTGGCTTTCGGGCGGTGGAGTGCTCTTTCGCAACCTGCTCGATATGGGGCTCGTCGATGCGGTCGAAGTCTCCGTCTTTCCGATTCTGCTGGGCGCGGGCACCCCGATTCTGCCCGAAGGCCGTCGCGCATTTTTGCAGCTCAGCACATGCAATGCGCTGCCCAGCGGCGTTTTGATGCTTTCTTACTCGATTCCTGCCGTGCAAACGACGCCGCCGCAGGCGGTATGACGGCGCGAAGGCTTCGCGGTGATTGCCAAATTGCGCGAAGCAGAAGAAGGCTGACGCGGGCGCTCATCCGCATCGGGCGTACAATATGATCCACGGAGTACTGCACCATGGCTGCACAACCTTCCCTCATCCCGGTCGAAGAATACCTGAGGACAACCTCGGATCCTGACTGCGAGTATGTCGATGGTGTCATCGAGGAGCGGCCGGTGGGAGAGTACGATCACGCAACCTGGCAGACGATTCTGGCGGCGTTTTTTACCATTCGGCAGGCAGAGCTGGGGATCGAGGCGAGGACCGAATTGCGCATGCAAGTTGCTCATCGCCGCTTTCGCGTGCCTGACGTAACCCTTCTGAGCCGCAAAGCTCCGCGAGAGCAGATCATTACCCATGCGCCACTCGCCGTGTTCGAGATTCTTTCGCCGGAAGATACGATGGCTCGGATGCTGGAGAAGCTGGCGGATTACGAACGGATGGGCATTCCCGCAATCTGGGTGATCGAACCGACGAAACAGGTGTATTACCAGTTTCAGGCCGGGCAACTCACTCCTGGTGACGTGTTTGCGTTGCCGGGGACTTCCTACACGGTTCCCTTCGCCGAAATCGCCGCGCTAGCTCAGTAAAGGCTTTGCGCCGTTCTCCTCCCTATAATGGTTAAGGTTTGGCGGAGCGCTCCGCGCACGTCGCCGTATTCAACTTTCTATTTGGGGAACGCATGGCTGCACTCATTGAAGCAATCGAAGTAAAGCGCAAGATGGTTTTTGAGTTTGAGGGCACACCGTATTACTGCCTGGAGGCGGAGATTTCCACGCCGACGGCCCGCGGCGGCCAGACTCTGGTCCGCCTGAAGATGCGCAACCTGCTGACGCGCGCGGTGTTTGACAAGACCTTCAAGGCCGGCGAAAGGTTCAAGGAGCCCGACCTCGAGCTGGTCGAGTCCTCCTACCTTTACAGCGATGGAGATGGCTCCTATTTTCTTGACCAGCAGAGCTTCGACACGCACGCGCTCTCGCCGAGCATGGTGGGCGACGCGCTGGATTTTCTGGTGGAGGGAGCGCTGATTCAGTTGCACAAGTTCAACGGCAACCCCATCGGATTGCAGTTGCCGGCCCAGGTTGAACTGAAAGTTGCGTACTCCGAGCCAGGGGCGCGCGGCAACACATCAGGCGACGTGACCAAGCAGGCCCGGTTGGAGACTGGCCTCGAGATCAAGGTTCCCCTCTACATTCAGGAGGGCGAAAAGGTGAGAGTTTACACCGAGACACGGGAGTTCGCCGGGCGGGCGTAAATTTCCTGATGCGGATCGGGACTGGCTGATTTTCAGCGGTGCCGTGAGCTGCGCGAAGCGAAACAGGGCTGACGTACAACGCGAGCATGAGGCGAAAATTCCTTGCCGGTTGCGGATTTTCATGCTGAAATTGGTGTGCTTCATGCCTCGCAGGTTTTTGCATGGAAGGATCGGCCTCCTCAGCCCCTCCGTCTGAGCGAAGATTGCCTTGCCGGCTGTGGGGGCCCGGGCCCGGGCGCGGGGCTTTGCAAGGAGGCCGCAATGGCCGATACCACCTTTCCCGGCAGCGCCCCGGAGCAAGTCTACCTGGGCAAATTCAGCGGCAAATTTGTGGTGTTCGCGGTCATCTTCACGCTGGCGGCATTGGCCGGCGTGGAACTGCTGACTAACGCCTTCACCGAGCACGATTTCGACGCCAGCGTTACCGGCATGCTCGATGGGAACTATATCCGCGTGACCTCGCATGACAACGGCACGACGAGCATCTCGTACGAGGTGACGTACAGCTTTACCGCGAACGGCCAGCAGTACAAGGGCAAAGCCACGATGGGCACGGAGCCGCAGGATCCCGACTGCACGGTGTACTACATGAGTAACAATCCGGTAGAGAATGGGCTATCGCCGAAGCACGTGGACAAGTCGCTGGAATATTTCGGAATCGGGTGCCTGGTTCTGGCCTTGATCGCTTACATCTGGGTGCAGATGAAGCAGTTTGCCGCGGCGGCCGACCGCTCGCACGTGGCTGCGGCGCTCGCGAACGTTTACGCGGTGGGACCAGCGGCGACGGAGGTCCGGCTGCAATTCGGCGATGCCGCCAAGGAAAACGCGGGCATCAAGCGCGGAAAGTACTCGGCGTGGTGGCACGTGCATGTGGCGTTCTTTGCGCAGATTATCGCCTTGGGATTTCTTTTTGCCATCCTGCTGTTGCACGTGGGCGGAGCCGGCATGACGCAAAGGCGCGCCTACGGGATCGCCATCGTGGTGGCCATCCTTTTCACCTTGTGGGTTTATTTCGATCGCTGGCGCTGCATTGAGGCTGTGGCGAGCAAGTCCTGCTCGGGATCGCTGAACCTGTCGACCCTTTACGTGCCGATTGTCGCCGCCGTGTATGCGAATTATCGCGGATTGCGGAAGCTGATGGGGAAGTAGCGAGGCATGGAAGCAGGCTCCAGGCGCATGGCTGCATTCTTTGAGCAGGTGAGGTTCATTTTGGGAATGTCGTCGGTTGCGGCCAAAAGAAGACATAAAGAAACCGTAAAAGTGGCAGATTGCTTCCCGTAATTCGTAATCTGTTGCATCCATTCCTCCGTCAATCTCTATGTGAGCCCCGCGATCGAAGTCCGTTACCGCTGCCCTTGTTGCGGATACAAGACGCTCGAAGCGCCGGGTACCCTGCAGTTATGCCCTGTCTGCTGGTGGGAGGATGACGGCCAGGAAGACGAGGACGCGTCGGAAGTGCGATTAACAGTGAACGGCCAGTTGAGCCTGAACCAGGCGCGCACTAACTACAGCCAATTTGGCGCGGCGCATCCGCGGTTTCTACCCTATGTTCGTAAGCCCGAGAGCGCAGAACAGTAACGTATCTTCGACGGTTCTTTGGTGTTGCCTGACCTTCCCTCTGGTTTGACCCTTCCAGCAAAGCCCCGTACCATAAAAGCAGGTATTTCCCGGCCAAGCGGCGCGCTCAATTGCTTTAGACACAGCCGTGGCCGCATGGACGATGGCGCAAGCCCGGAAGGTACATTTTGACTGCCAGCAGCACCCTCGAAAACAACTCCGAAACGACTGAACCCGAGCACAATCACGATCATGCCGAAGAACAACACGACCACGCGCACGGCCCGGTTCTGAATCCGGAGTGCACCCGGGAACTGGTGATCGACGTGCCCGCGGAAGAAGTCTCCCGGGCGTGGGCCAACGTGGCCGCTGCCTACCGCAAACACGCCAAGATTCCCGGATTCCGTGTCGGCAAGGTGCCGGAATCGGTGATCCGCCGGCGGTTTGGAGCGGAAATCCGCAAGGAAGTGATCGACACCCTGCTGCCGGAGCGGTTCAACAAGGGCGTCGCCGAGCTGGGCATTCGTCCCGTAGGCCAGCCGCAGGTGACCGAGCTTTCGGTGGAGGAAGGCGCGCCGCTGCACGTGAAGGCGGTCTTCGAATACCTGCCCGCGGTTTCGATAGACGGCTACAAGGACGTGACGGTGGCCAAGCCTTCTGTCGATGTGACGGAAGAGGAGTTCAAGCACGAGCTCGATCACCTGCGCGATTCGCGTGCGACGATTGAGCCGGTAGAAAAGGACCGCGCGCTCGAGGACGGGGACTGGGCGCAGATCAGCTACAAGGGCGAGATCCAGAAGGACGCGGCAGATGCTGCGGCCGAAGCGCAGCCGGAGAGCGGCGCCGTGAGTGGGGAAGACACGCTGGTCGAGATCGGCGGCAAGGATACCGTGGAGGCTTTCACCGGCGCATTGCGCGGCGCAAAGCCAGGCCAGGAGCTGAAGGTGGAGGTGATCTACCCGGCGGACTACGCGGAAGCGAAGCTGGCCGGCAAGACCGTGGCGTACGAAGTGACGGTGAAGGGCATCAAGAAGCGCATTCTGCCCGAACTGAACGACGAATTCGCCAAGGAGGTCGGGCACTACGATAGCTACGCCGACCTCGAGAAAAGTGTCCGCGAGTACATGGAGAACCGCAAGCGCCGCAGTGTCGAGTCTGAAACCAAGGATCGGCTGTTTGCGGCACTGAATGAGAAGTTCACGTTCGCGGTTCCGGAATCGCTGGTGCAGGACCAGATTGACACGCGTCTGGAACGCGGATTGCGCGCGCTGGCGGCGCAGGGCATGGCGGCCGAGCAGATGCGCAAGCTGGATTTTGCGCGGCTGCGCGCCGCACAGCGTGACGGCGCGCTGGCAGAAGTGAAAGCCAACGTCCTTCTCGACCGCATTGCCGGAGAAGAAAACCTTAACGTCAGCGACGAGGAAATGGACAAGGAACTGCAGATTGCCGCGATTCAATCGCGAGAGCCGGTCGATGCCCTGAAAGTGCGATTGACCAAAGAAGGCGGACTGGCTAGGATCAGGGAGCAGCTAAGGCGGGAGAAGACGGCGTCGGTTTTGTACGAGCGCCTGCCCGCGTAAGCGAGGGCAAGTTTCCGGGGTTGGACGTAGGAAATTCGGCGAAAACAGCGGGAAAACAGCTAGGAGCTAGCAGCTAGGAGCTGGGTAAGAATGGCATTGGTTCCCATGGTGGTAGAGCAGACGAGCCGGGGCGAGCGCGCCTACGATATTTATTCCCGTCTGCTGCGCGACAACATTATCTTTCTTGGTACGCCGATCGACGACCAGGTGGCCAACCTGATCGTGGCGCAGATGCTGTTTTTGCAGGGCGAGGACCCCGAGAAAGACGTTTCCCTGTACATCAATTCTCCGGGCGGCTCCATTACGGCGGGCCTGGCAATCTACGACACCATGCAGTTCATCAAGAATAAAGTGGTGACGTATTGCATCGGCCAGGCGGCGAGTATGGGCGCGTTTCTGCTGCTGGCAGGAGAAAAGGGCAAGCGGTTTACGCTGCCCAATTCGCGTATTCTGATCCATCAGCCATCGATGGGCGGGTTGAGCGGCCAGGCCACCGACATCGACATTCACGCACGCGAGATTCTGCGCATTCGCGAGATTACCAACAATTTGATAGCCCGCCACACCGGCCAGCCGCTGGAGCGGATTGAGCGCGATGTGGAGCGGGATTTCATCATGAACGCGGAGCAGGCCAAGGACTACGGGATTGTGGACGAGATTATCGACCGCCCGCGCACGTAGCCGCGGGCGGGGAATTGGATTACACTCGACAATGTATGGTTGGGGTGCGGTCGGGTACGGTTGAGGGGAGCAAAACCGGATGAAAACGCGGATGGGACCTGAAGAAGCTTTACGCTGTTCGTTCTGCCACAAGTCGCAGGATGCCGTAGCCAAGTTGATTTCCTCGCCCAGCGACTATCCACGGGCCTACATCTGCGACGAGTGCGTTGCTGTCTGCAACTCCATTCTTGAAGACGACCGCAGCGGCGAAGCTCCGGCCACTACCGCGGGCCATCTGCCCAAGCCGACTGAGGTCAAGAGCTTCCTCGACGATTATGTGATCGGGCAGGACCAGACCAAGAAGAAGCTCGCCGTGGCGGTCTACAACCACTACAAGCGCATCCAGATGAACAAGGTGCGCTCGAACGAAGTGGAGCTGGCCAAGTCGAACATCCTGCTCATCGGCCCCACGGGCTCGGGCAAAACCCTTCTGGCGCACACCCTGGCCAAGATGCTGGATGTGCCGTTTGCGATTGTGGACGCGACCACGCTGACCGAGGCCGGCTACGTCGGCGAGGATGTGGAAAACATCATTCTCAAGCTGCTGCAGGCGGCCGACGGCGACGTGACGAGAGCGCAGCAGGGCATCATCTACATCGACGAGATCGACAAGATCGGCCGCAAGGACGAAAACCCGTCGATTACGCGCGACGTTTCCGGCGAAGGCGTGCAGCAGGCGCTGCTCAAGATCCTTGAGGGCACCGTGGCCAACGTGCCTCCGCAGGGCGGCCGCAAGCATCCGCACCAGGAATTCACTGCGGTCGACACCACCAACATTCTCTTCATCTGCGGCGGCGCTTTTGTGGGTTTGGAGCGCGTCGTAGGACGCCGTGTGGGCAAGAAGGCGCTCGGCTTCCGCACCGTCGATGCCGAAGCCGACGAGGCCACCACGCGCTCGCATCGCGACACCGAACTGCTGCGCCAGACCGAGCCGCAGGACCTGATCAAGTATGGACTGATTCCCGAATTTGTGGGTCGCCTGCCGGTGATGGGCGTGCTCGACGAGCTCGACGAGGCCGCGCTCATCGAGATCCTGACCAAGCCGCGCAACGCCATCCTCAAGCAGTATCAGCGCCTCTTCGAATACGAGAACGTGCGCCTGCACTTTACGCACGAGGCGGCATGCGCCGTGGCGCGCGAAGCGCTGGCCCGCAAGGTGGGCGCGCGTGGACTGCGCATGATCCTCGAGGAACTGATGCTCGACCTGATGTACCATCTGCCCTCGAACAAGCGCGTGCGCGATCTTGAGATCACGAAAGACATGGTGGAGCGCCGCGACCTGTCGCTATGCCTGCTGGAGAAGGCCGGCTAAACTGTCCCGAATCTCCAATCGGAACTGTCATCCTGAGCGAAAAAAGCCGTCCGCGGTGTGGACGGCTTTTTGCAGTCGAAGGATCTGCGGTTGCTATTCAGACGGATCGCTGGCCTCCTCCGCCGCACCAGCAATTTGCAGATACCTCGGTCGGCGCATATGCTATGGCCCATGCGCGCGCTTTGCCTGGTCATTCTTCTCGCCCATCCCAGTGCAATGATTATGACTCAGGCGCCGCCGGCACCGGCGTTTGACGTTGCTTCAGTAAAGCAATGCCAGCACATCGTTGGGTTGGACTACAACAATCGACTGACGTATTCGCCAAACGGGCTTACGGCCAGGAACATCACACTGAAGCGCCTCATAGCGGAGGCCTATCGCCTGCAATTGAGTCAGGTATCAGGGCCGAAGTGGATCGATCAGAACGAATACGACATTGACGCAAGATCGGCCGGAGCAGCCACCAGAGAGCAGATGGCCCTTATGCTGCGCGGCCTGCTTGCCGCACGGTTCGATCTGAAGCAGCACAGCGAATTGCGAGAGATGCGCGTGTACGACTTGATCGTCGGCAAATCGGGCGTCAAAATCCATCCGATGAACGATGGAGAAACAGCCGCGGCACACGCTGAGTCTCATTTTCACGGAGACATGCGCAACTTCGCGGACTTTCTAGCCGTCATGTTCACCATGCCGGCTGCAAGCAGTCCAAGCGAGCCAGTTATAGCGGGTGGCCCCCAGATCCCGGTATTGGACAAGACGGGGCTCACGGGTATTTTTGACTTCAGTGTGGACATGCGCCCTGAGCTGGGTACGGACGGGTTCACGTCGTGGCAGCGCGTCCTGCAAAATCAGCTGGGACTGAGCATCGAAAGCCGAAAAGAAGGCCTATCTATCCTGGTTGTGGACAGCGCGGCAAGAATCCCAACGGAAAACTGACCCCAAAGAGTCTGTGCGTTACAACCCTGAATCACATCATGCAGCCGTCGCCGTTCGAGCCAGTAAAACGCCCCATTCACATCCTCTGCATTTAATCAACACATAACTTTCGTCATATCGCCGATGCACCACGTTGAAGACTTCGCGCAATTCCCCTTTGGCTGTACAATTCCTACATGACCCGCGTCCGGCCTTGCATCCTGAGGTCGGCCGCGGGAGTCAAATATTGAGATGAGACGATGACTGTGCCCCGCGATAAAAACGAGCCGCGCAAGCTGCCCATGATGCCCATCCGCGACATGGTCATCTTTCCCTACATGATGACCCCGTTCGTGGTGGGCCGGGAGTCAAGCGTGCGCGCCCTCGAAGAAGCGCTTACCGGGGACCGCAAGATTTTTCTCGCCACGCAGCACGACGCCTCAATCGACGAACCCAAGGCCAAGGACATCTACCAGGTCGGGTCCATCTGCAACATCGTGCAGAGCGTGAAGATGCCCGACGGCAACATCAAGGTGCTGGTGGAAGGCGTGGAGCGCGCCAAATCGCTCGAGGTGACCGACCGCGACGGCTTCTTTGTAGCCACGGTGCGCACCGGCAAGCGCGAGTTCGAAATGACGCAGGTCACCGAGCAGCTGATGCAGCGTGTGACCACACTGTTTGAGAATTACGTCAAGTTGCAGCAGTCGCTGAACTACGAGACCATCATCGCCACGGTGCGTATGGACGAGCCGGCCAAGCTCTCCGACATCATTGCCGCGAATCTGCAGGTGGGCATCGAGGAGAAGCAGGAGTTGCTGGCGATCTTCGATCCGGCGTCGCGGCTGGCGCGGCTGGCCGACATGCTGGATGTGGAGATTGAGAAGCTGGACCTCGACCGCAACATCCAATCGCGCGTGAAGCGCCAGATGGAGCGCGCGCAAAAAGAGTATTACCTCAACGAGAAGATCAAGGCCATCCAAAAGGAACTGGGCCGCGGCGAGAAGAGCGAGTACGACGAGCTGCGCAAGAAGATTGAAGCCGCGGGTATGCCCAAGGACGTTTTGGAAAAGTGCCTCCAGGAGATGAAGAAGCTGGAAGCCATGCCGCCCATGTCGGCGGAGTCGACCGTGAGCCGCAACTACATCGACTGGCTGCTGGCGGTGCCGTGGAAGAAGCGATCGAAGGAGACGCGTTCGGTCGATTACGCTGAAAAGGTTTTGAACACCGACCACTACGGCCTGGAAAAGATCAAAGAGAGGATTCTGGAATTTCTCGCCGTGCGGCAGCTGGTCAAGAATCCAAAAGGCTCGATCCTGTGTTTCGTCGGGCCTCCGGGCGTGGGAAAAACATCGCTTGGCATGTCGATCGCCAAGGCAACGGGGCGCAAGTTCGTGCGCCTGTCACTGGGCGGGGTGCACGACGAGGCCGAGATTCGCGGCCACCGGCGGACCTACATCGGGGCCATGCCCGGCCAGATCATCCAGCACATGAAGCGCGCGGGGACCAAGAATCCCGTGTTCCTGCTGGATGAGGTGGACAAGATTTCATCGGACTTTCGCGGCGACCCGGCATCGGCGCTGCTGGAAGTGCTGGACCCCGAGCAGAACGTGACCTTCCAGGATCACTACCTCGACGTGGACTACGATCTGTCGCAGGTGCTGTTCGTGGCCACGGCCAATGTGTTGCACACCATTCCGGCGGCGCTGCAGGACCGCATGGAGGTTCTCCGCCTGCAGGGCTACACGGAGCAGGAAAAGCTGGAGATCGCGCGCCAGTATCTCGTCAAGAAGCAGCGCGAGCAGACTGGCCTGAGCGAAAAGAATATCGTCTTCAAGGACGACGCGATTCTGGAAATCATCCGCTTCTATACGCGCGAAGCCGGGGTGCGCAACCTGGAACGGGAGATCGGCAACCTGTGCCGCAAGGTGGCACGCAAAGTGGTAAAGGCGGGAAACAAGCACAAGGAGGAGATCAGTGCGGCGAACATCGCCGAATTTCTCGGCGTGGCCAGGTACCGCGACTCCGAAGCGCACGAGAAGAGCGAAGTCGGGCTAGTGACCGGACTGGCGTGGACCGAAGTGGGCGGCAGCATTCTGACGACAGAGGTGCAGGTGCTCGACGGCAAGGGCAAGCTCACCATCACCGGCCAGCTCGGCGACGTGATGCAGGAGTCGGCGCAGGCGGCGCTGGCCTATATTCGCAGCAAGGCGCATGCGCTTGGGCTTTCGCGCGAGTTTTACCGCAACATCGACATCCACTTGCACGTGCCCGAAGGCGCGATTCCCAAGGACGGTCCTTCGGCGGGCATCACCATGGCCACGGCGCTGGCGAGCGCTCTGGCCAGGATTCCCGTGCGGCGCGACGTGGCCATGACGGGCGAGATTACGTTGCGCGGCAAGGTGCTGCCCATCGGCGGGTTGAAAGAAAAATTGCTGGCCGCGCTGCGCGCCGGAATCTTCGAGACGATTCTGCCGCGCGCCAACGAAAAGGATCTCTCCGAGCTGCCGGACAACATCAAGAGCGCCATGAAGCTGCACTTTGTGGACACCATGGACGAAGTGCTGGCTCTGGCCCTGGAGCGTCCGCTGCCTGCGCCGCTGCCAAACGAGACCACGACGCTCGCGGCGGTGCCGGGCGAAGTCACCGGCAATCTTCCCGCGCCGCAATAGGCAGCTGCTTTCGCGCCTGCACCCCACTTGAAAACTGTTTCAGGCGAACTGCATTGCCTATGCCCCCGAAATCATCGCCTGGTTGGGATAGAGGCCTGACGGGTACACTTGTCCGGACGATTCCGCCGGGGTGTTTATGCTCAGCCGCCGCAAATTCCTGAAGACCGGCCTCACCACCGGGGCCGCAGTCATTCCACTGGCCTCAGTTCTCGATGCCGCGCAACAGCCAGCCCACGATGCCGCGATGCCGGCGCCGTCGATCGCTACGTACCAACTGATCGCGATGCCCGCGCGCCTGCCGCAGCCCATCCCCGCTGCCGAACCCTGGCAAAACAAGGTCCGCCGCGTAGGCCAGACCAACATGACCGAGCACGACCCCGCGGTGATGAATGTGGAAGAGTGGGCGGACTACTGGCACTCGTGCAAGGTCGACGTGGTGTTTGTCAGCGTAACGGGCATCTTGGCTTTTTATCCTTCAAAGGTGCCGTTTCACCGGCACGGGAAGTTCCTGAACGGCCGCGACTTTTTCGGCGAGTGCGCGGCGGCTGCGAAAAAGCGCGGCATGCGCGTGGTGGCGCGCATGAGTCCCGACCTGAACTGGGGCGATGCGCTGGTGGCGCACCCGGAGTGGGCGATGCGCCACAAGGACGGCTCCGTGCAATTCAGCACGGAGGAGCCGCAGCTCTTCAAGACGTGTATGTTCTCAAGCTATATGGACGACTACGTGCCGGCCGTGATGCGCGAGATCAACTCCCTGTACGAAGTCGATTGCTTTTACACCAATGGATGGCCTCCCATCGGCATGCTGCCCGAGTGTTCCTGCGCGGTGTGCAGCAAGCTGCCGGCGAGCGGCACGCCGGCCTACTGGCGGATTTTCACGGAGCGCGTGCTGAACTTGTGGAAGCGCTACGACGCGATCGCCAAGGAGAAGAAGGCCGACAGTTTCTTCTTTGCCAACTCGGGCGGCAATGTGCACGCCAGCGTCAACCTGGATGCATTGGGCAAAACCATCGCGTGGTTTCAGGCCGACAACCAGGGACGCACCTACGAAGATCCCGCCGTGTGGGGATGCAGTTTGCAGGGGCGGGTGTGCAGCGCGGTGCTCGATGGAAAATTTGCCGCGAACGTTACGGCAGCCTACTCCACCGGCACTCCCGGATGGCGCAATTTGTCCAAGTCTCCCGAAGAGACGCGTATGTGGCTCAGCGAAACACTGGCCAGCGGCATGGCGCCCTACAATCACTTTGTCGGTGCGGAAAAAGGATTCTGCGAGGACCGCCGCTGGCAGAAGGTGGGCGAGGAGTACTTTCAATGGACGGCGCGCCATGATGCGCACTTCGCCGCGCGGCGTTCCGTTGCCAACCTCGGCGTGGTGATGGGCCAGAGCACGCAGCTGCTTTATTCCGGCCCGGCGACCGCGCGGGTTCGGAGCTATATGCGCGAAACGACGCAAGGCCTCTACGATGCACTGCTCCGCGGCCGCTTCGCCTTCGACTACGTGCACGAGGACCGGTTGGAGCCGGAGCGCCTCAAGAAATACCGCGCACTGCTGCTGCCGAATATTGCGATGCTCAGCGACCGGCAGTGCGAGCAGTTGCGCGCGTATGTGCGCGGCGGCGGCTCGCTGATGGCGAGCTTTGAGACCGGCCTGTATGACGAAAACCTGAACCCGCGCGCGGATTTCGGGCTCGGCGATTTGTTTGGCGTGTCGCGCGCGGGCGAGGTCGTGGGCACCAACGGCAATCCGTACTACGCGCGCATTGCGACGCCGCAAGCGGCGCATCCAATTTTAGATGGATTCAGCGATACCAACTGGCTGGCGGGGACGCAAAATCGCGCGCCACTCAAACCGGTTCTGAATCCTGTGCTGACCGTGGTGCCGGGCTTCGTGCGCTATCCCCCAGAACTGGCCTATCCGCCGGTTTCGGAGACCGACGAACCAGCCGTGGTGCTGCGTGAAGAGGGCGCAAGCCGGCTGGCATGGTTCGCCGGCGACGTGGAACGCACCTATTGGCTCACGGGTCACGGCGATCTACTGCGCCTGATCGACAACACGATTCGCTGGGTGACCCGCGACGAGCGCGAGGTCAGCGTGGAGGGACCCGGCTATGTCGAGCTTTTCTGCTGGGAGACCGAGCCGGGGTACGCCGTGCATCTGCTCAACTACTCAAACGCGAACGCGTTTCATGGCTGGATGCAGACTGCGGAGCCGCTGGGGCCGCAGCGCGTGACCATGAAGCTGCCGACCGGAGTGCGCGTGAGGACAGTGGAATTGCTCAAGGCCGAGCGGGGTATTCAGTTCCATTTCGCCGATGGCGTGCTGCAGTTCACCGTGCCATCCGTCGGCGATTACGAGGTTGCCGCGGTGACCGTGGCCTGACGCGCGTGCAACGCTTCGAGCGCGTCGCATGCAGCTTTCACGCCGTTCTCGCGGGCGACTTCTTCGGCGGTGGCATGCGCCCGCTCGGCATACTCCGGATCGGCGAGCAGGTCACGCACGCTCCGCGCCACGCGTGACGGCTTGTACTGCGAGCGCTGGATGACGTCAGCCACGCCCATGCGCTTCATGCGCCGCGCGTTGTCGGGCTGGTCGTGCGAGTAGGGCATGATGAGCATGGGCCGGCCGGCGCGGAGGCATTGCGCCGTAGTGCCGACGCCGCCCTGGTGCACCACGAGCGAGGCCAACGGAAACAGTTCCGAGTAGGGTGCGTATTCCGCCACGCAAATCGATTCGGGCAGCTCCTGCTGCGGACGATTGCGCCGGTCAGCGCCGATGAGCAGCACCGCGCGCACACTCAGCACCTTTGCCGCAAGTGCCGACTGCTCATAAAAATCTCCCGCGGCCAGCACCGCAGCCGAGCCCAACGTGAAGACGACCGGCGGCTCGCCCGCAGCGAGAAATTCCTCAAGCTTGGGCGGCAGCGCCGCGTTGCCCGCATCGGCATCGTAAAAGCAGAAGCCGGTGATGAGCGTGTTTGCGGGCCAATCCTTTTGCTCGGTGCCCAGCACGCGCGAGAAGAGAGCCAGCACCAGGTTCGGCGAATGTTTGGCGTCGAAGATTGGGTTCTTGCCCGGCGGCAATCCCAGCTCTCGGCGCAACGCGTAGACAGGCTCCGGCCATTTGCGCGTGACAAAGCGCGCCAGGCGTTGCATCGCGCGCCCCATGCCCGGGGCTTTATCGGCGCGAGCCAATTTAGGAAAGGGCGGAAGCACCGGGGGATCGAATGCGGAAAAAAATGAGAACGGCGCCAGCACATAACTCGCCCAGGGAATGCCCGTGACCTCAGCGACGATGGGGCCGGCGTAGTTGAGCTCGCCGAGCAGCAGCAGATCGGCGCGCTCGGGTTTGGTGGCTGCGTCGAGCAGGTCGTCGTAAGTCTGGCGCAGCACCGGAAACAGGAATTCGCGCAGCCCCGTCTCCGTGCCTTTCTTCACGTCGTAGATCATCTCCACGAGCTTGGTGTTCGTGGGATCGATATCGGGCCGCAGCTCGCGAAACTCCAGGCCCAGCGGTGCAATCTTCGGCCGGTACACATTGGGCAGCGCCATCACTGGCGTGTGGCCGCGGCGCTTGAGCTCCAGCGCAATGGAAATGAGTGGATTGATGTCTCCGAAAGTCCCAATGTTCGACAGAACAATGCGCAATTCCGCGTCCCCCGATGCTCGAATCAACTGCAGCTCTGAGATTAATGCATAGGGCTTGTTTCTTAATTGGCATCGTGAAAGGGCACGACTTCAGTCGTGCCGAAAAGGGCTGGAGAATTGAGGGGTTTTAACCCCTGAGGGATTCTGCCGGGCCATTCAGACCATTTATGAAACACGCTCCAGGAACCGCAAACCGCCGAGCCGGCGTTCCCTACTTGGCGCTGGTGGGCGGAATGTATGCGCACGGCGCCGGCGCACCCTTCAAGGTCGGCCCCAGATCCGCCCAGTACGCGCTCTTCTTCAGCAGCGAGCAGAAATCTGCCAGCGAAGCGAATGGCTTCTGCTGCGCCTTGGGTCCCAGCGCATCCACAAACTTCCAAGCCAGATCCGAGTGGCCCGTGTAAATCAAGTCGAGCACCACGCCCCACATCGCCTGGCCCATGTCGTCGACCGCGCCATCATGCACTGCCTTTTGCGCCGCGCCCAATTCCTTGTTCCACGCCGCTTGCGTCGGCGCGGGTTTCTGCATCTTGTCCAACGCAATGTGATAGGCGCCGCCGCTGGCATCGTCCACAAAGCGCAAAATCACCGCCTCCGAAGGCGAGCACGCAAAACACGTGGGCCAGTACGCAAACGTCCAATCTGCGGTGTAGTAATAGTATTTCCGATCCTTCGCATCGCGCCCAAAGTGCGCCATATCGTCATCGGCATCGTTAAACCGGGCCAGGAGCCGCACCTTCGGCGCCAGCTCGTAGAGGTAGTGCGACGTGCAGCAGTGTGCTCCCCCGGTAAACAAAGAAACGATCAAGTCCGGATGCCCACGCCCCGTCACGTCGGCGCCGTTGGCGATCTCAGGAATGTCGGAGTCCGAGCCGGTCTGCCCCAGTGTCAGCGATCCGCCGCCCCCTACGGCGCCGCGATAGAGCACTTTGGTTCCGCTCGTCACCTGCAGGCAGTCGCCGGATGCGACGGAAAAAGCCGAAATCTTCATCTGACCCACCGTTGCTGTGCTGTCCAGGTTTTTCGCCGTGCACACCGGCGCCGCATCGCCGCCCGGCTGCTGCTGCGCAGAAAGATCTCCGGATACCGCCATCAATGCCACTGCGAACGCAATCGCCCATCTGCGACGCGTGCCCGCTTGAATTTGCCAGCTCATCATCGATGCACCCGCGTGTGCGACCAAGATAGCATCCTCCCGCAGCCCATTCGCTAGTCCGCGCGCCGTCGCCGTCTTCCAGCATCGTCTTTCTCTCTGACTCATCCTCCCAATGGAAAACCGCGATAGCCCGCGCGTCCCTCCCCAGCGGAATTCCCGTATAGTTTCTGTAGCAGTTGCTCGCTGATGCGATGAAACTCATCCTCATTGTCGTCGCGGTTTTGGTTCTTGCCGGCTCGCTGGTGGCCGACTACAAATGGCGGCAATGGATGGCCGCGCGACGGCGCGAACGCAACGAATCGGACCCGCGGGCCGGCCGCTAAGCCTTCAGTCCCTCAGCCCCGTAGTCTCGCAGTCCCGCAGCCCTCGGTCCCTGTTTACAATAGCTTCAGGGAGCCGTCAAAA
>Ga0182024_10005038_pt1 | contig 29897 bp, 26 predicted proteins | sample P32metaG_FD_120480 | JGI IMG/M metagenome (GOLD analysis project Ga0182024, IMG submission 120480) | Permafrost microbial communities from Stordalen Mire, Sweden - P3-2 metaG (Illumina Assembly) | ecosystem: Environmental > Terrestrial > Soil > Wetlands > Permafrost | place: Sweden: Stordalen...
CGATGGCCCTGTTCGCCATCGGCGTACGTATTCTGAACCTATCGCTGAACGAAATACGGACGCTGGTCTTTGTGACGCTGGTATTTACCGGCCAAGGCGTGATCTACCTGATTCGCGAGCGCGATCACTTCTGGCGTTCGGTGCCGAGCCGCTGGCTGATTGTGGCCTCGCTAGCCGATCTGACGATCGTAAGCATTCTAGCAACTCGCGGTATTCTGATGTCCGCACTGCCTCGAGTCATTGTTGGATTGGTCGGGCTCTCGTGTGTCTTGTATCTAATCGCACTCGATTTTCTGAAGGTCGCGATTCTGCGTCGCTACACCCGTAAAGCCTCAAGGATCCCAAAATCAATAAAATTCCCTGTATTTTCCCAACTGCGGTAAGCCAGAGCGCGGACACCATCAATCGAATTTGAACACCTTCAGCACGTTATCTCTAAGATAGCCGCGCTTGGCCGCGTCGGTCAGCGGAACTTCCCAACCTTCGCGTGCGCAACGCTCGAGTGAAAGGAGCGGATGGTCGCTGGCCCACATCAGCTTGTCGGGCCCGCGCTTATTGGCCAGTTGCCATAGTTCAGCCGGAACGTGTTTGGGCGCCCATGCCGAAGTGATCAGATAAAAGTTGCGATGCTTCTGCAGCAGCGCAACCACTTCGCCCTGCCATGGATGTCCGAGATGACAGCCGACCACGGTCAGCTCGGGAAACGCGAGCAGCACTTCGTCGAGCGCCATCGGTTGTTGCGGCATCGCGGGGCGGAGCGGCCCCGGCACTCCAATGTTGATCTTGATCGGAATTCCGAGCTCCACGCATTTCGCGTAGACTGGAAAATAACACGCATGGTTCGGCGGCAGGCCGACCAGCGACGGCATGATCCAGGCGGAGCGGAAGCCGAACTCCGTTACCGCGCGTTCCAGCCATCTCACTGTGCGCATCATTCCCGTGGGATCGATGCCAAGGCAGGCATGGAAGCGGCCGGGGTGCCTCTTGCGCATCTCGACTACGCGGGTGCAGAGCTTCTCGTAGGTCTCATCCGAGATGTTCTGCCCGACGGTGTAGGGACTCGCTGAGAGCCGCAACGCCCCGGCGGTCAAGACTCCCTTCTCGACCTCGGCGGCGTCCATGTCGCGTACCAGATCTTCCAGCGTAAAGCCGAACTTCACCGCATCGCCGGGTTTGAACCACTTGGCGATGTTGGGATCCATCTTCTGCTCTTCGGCGCGACGCGAGAGTTGTGGCATTTGGAGGAAAGCATCAACCAGCTGATATGGCGCGGTCATCTATTCACCTCTTTCCGAGAGCTACGCGCGGGAGCTACCGGGGCAGCTTCAGCACCCGCTCACCTATAATGTTGCGCTGGATCTCGTTGCTGCCGCCGGCGATAGTGCCGCCGCGAGCAGTGAGCGCGCGCTCCAGCCATTTGCCGCCATCTAGTGCCAATGCCTCTCCGCGGTCAAGCTGCGCATAAGCCCCGAGCAATTCCATCGCGAACATCTGAAGCTTGAGGTTCAGCTCGGTGCCGCACACTTTGATAGTGGAGCTTTCGGGCCCCGGCGTTTGCCCTTTGACGCGCCGGGTGATCCCGCGAAACGCCGTGTATTTGATAGCTTCCGCCTCGCACGCGAACGCCGCGATCCTTTGCCGGACGGCGCTGTTCTCGGATGCCGGGCGACCGTTGATCTGCACCTTCTTCGCCAGCTTCGCTAGGTCTCGCACGACATTCGGATAGTGGCGGCCTCCCACGTTGCGCTCATAGGAGAGCGTGGTGGTGGCGACGCGCCAGCCCTGATTCTTTTTGCCGATCAGATTCCCATTGGGCACCCGGACACTATCGAAGAAGACCTGGTTGAAGCTGACCTCGCCGTTGATTTCGACCATCGGGCGGGTAGTGATACCCGGCGTCTTCATGTCCAACAGGATGTACGACAGGCCATGGCTTCCGGGTACCGCACGATCGGTCCGGCACAGCAGGAACATCCAGTCCACCCGATGAGCCTGCGAAGTCCAGATCTTGGACCCATTAACTACGAAGTAGTCACCGTCTTCATCGGCGGTGGTTAGCAGGGAGGTCAGGTCGGATCCCGCATTGGGCTCCGAGTATCCCTGACACCAGGTTTCTTCGCCCGACAGAATCTTCGGGATGAAACGCTGCTTCTGCTCCTCGGTACCCCATTGGATCAAGGTCGGCCCGACCAGCGCGACTCCCGCACCGATGTAGGGGAGCGGGGCATGAAAGCGGCCTAGCTCTTCATGAAAGACCATCGCGTGGAGCGCGGGCGCGTCGCGGCCTCCGTAGGCCTTGGGCCAGCTGATTCCTACCCAGCCGCCGGAATGCAGCTTTCGGTACCAATCCTTGCGCGCTTGCCATTCGGCGTCGTTGGCCACCGTGATGGTATCGTAGGGGCGATGTTCGCCCTTGGGCGCATTGACTTCCAGCCAAGCGCGTATTTCCTGGCGAAACGCTTCAGCATCAGGCGGATATTTCAAATCCACGATTGCGAACCTCCGGCGGGCTACTTTACTCTCGGCACAGCCGCCGCGGTTACTGCTGCGAAACGTGTAATGCATGGCCAGCCATAAGCGCGACAGCCAGCTTGTCGAACCCGCGCAATGCTTCCAACAGCTGTCCCTGCCAAAATTCCTTTGGGAGCGCAATTCGAGCAGCAGCGAGTATGAGAGCGAATGGCGCAGGAAGTAAAACAGGCTGCTATCTGAATTTGAAATGATCGGGGCGCTGATCGAGATCGACCGTTCTTTCCTTCATCGATTCTAGCTACGTCAGTTTGATTCCTAATCCTTGACGGCCTGTACGGTGCCCTCGCTTGCGGTCACCGCCTTCCCTGCCGCAACCGCATCAAGATCGGCTGCGGCACGGTCGGTATTGATCTTATCGCCAAGGTACTGGAGGAGCGGGCGGCCGTCCGGCGCGACAAGGAACATTTCAAGCACGTGATCGACCGATCCATCAGGGTGGCGCTGGCGGAACAGCTTGAATTGCCGCAGTACATCATCGATCTGCCTCGGGGTCCCGGTCAGAAATAGCCAACCGTTCATCTCCGCGCCTTGATCGCTCGCGTACTTGAGAAGCTCTTTCGGCTGATCGTGCTCCGGATCCACTGTGATCGAGACCAGCCTGACGTTTTTCCCAAGCTGTGGTCCCAACGCGGCCGCGATTCGTTTCATGCGCATCGTCAGCGTTAGGCACTCTCCGGGGCAGCTGGTGTAGATGAAATCAAACAAGATCGGCTTGCCCTTGAGATCCGCGAGGGACACGTTGCGGCCATGCTGGTCGAGCAACACGAGCGGCGGCAAGCAATCGGGGAAGTCCACCACCGCGAATCCACCTGGAGCGGCTTCTTCCCTGCGATTACATCCGGCCAGATTCGCGAAGACCACAAGACAGATCAGCACGAAGCTGATTCTGAGCGTGGTTGAAGTTAAACTTTGTAAACGATTCATCGCGGTTAGACTCGTTCTTAGCGGAGCACGTTTCACGACGAGGAGATTGCGAGAAGCAGTTCGCCGTGGGGCTTCGCCTCAGTTTAGGAGGCCCCGGGTCATCTCGATGTGGCGCGGCATCCCGATACGCATGTAACTCTCCAGCGCCTCAGTAAGTGAGGTTCGCGCTCTTTCGCGATCACCTCGCGCGGCGCGATCTATGAGCATCATCGCGTGGAAGCGTCGTATCTCCGCTTGTTCGAGGCGATCCGGAAAGAAATCAGCTTGCCGTCTTGCGAGCTGAAAATGGTTTTCGGCGGCTTCCCACTGATGTGCCCCAGCCGCAGCGAGTCCCGCGATAGTCTGTGTGTAGCGTGGGATCGGCCAACCCACTACTGCTCCGGTGTCGATCAACTCGCGGACGAGTGGGTAAAGCTGTCCGGCTTGCGCTCGCTCACCAAGCATGACGAGGCCCTCGATCACCAGACCGAGCATCCACCACGAACCTCTATAGTTCTGCTCGCCGCTAACAGGTAGCAACGCGTGGTTTTTTTCAAGGATCGCCAACGCGCCTGCGCCATCGCCGGCATATGCCATCTGTCGAAAAAGCGTTCCCTCACCAAATCCATGGATTGAGCTCGTTCCTGCGTCGCGAAGGCACGAGGCTTGCGCATGCGATAGAGCGCCTGCCCAATTGCCGCGAATGAAATCCACGACACTTAGTTGTACCTCGGCGAGAACTTGCCAGAAGGGAAACCTCGCCTTCGCATCGGACTTCGACACTTCCTGGAAGCCCGCATCCAATTTGGCCAGGTTAGGCTGTCTGACAAATTCGAGCCAGGTTCGGGTGCTCAGGCAAAGCGCGATCGAATAAGCTTGCCCTATCTTGGTAGCCAAGGGCTCAAGCTCGTCCGCTATTCGTATGGCCTCTTCCAACCTTCCTAGAGTTAGCAATGTCTGATGCAGAACTCGTAGCTGCAGGGCGCGCTGCCATGGAGGCGCTTCCGATCCGCCCAGTTGTTCGCTGCGAAGTCCATCTTCGGCAGCTTCTCTCAAATGAAAGAAATGCAGATTTACAATCGATCGAGCGCCGAGCACCCTGGCCTCGAGCTTCGGATCGGATAGCTGCCTCGCGATGTCCAGAGCTTCGCGCAGCGCCTCGGAAGCCGGCCCACGGCCTGCGGAAGCCGCGCTGGCCTGCCCGAGAACAGAGAGAAGGCGCAACCGGTTGGCACTTACATCCGCCCCAAGGTAGGCAAGTCCGCGACAAGCGGTTTCGATTGCTTCCTGGAAGCGACCAACCCAGATGAAGGCATCGGCCAATTCGGCAAAGCTGCTGCCTATCATCTGGCGATCGCCGAGATTGGTGTAAATGTCGAGCACCTCGCGGAGATTGGCGAGCGCCGCATCCCATCGTTCAAGACCTAGCTCCGTCATCGCGAGACTCGTCAACAGGGCCGCTCTCTCCGTCACACTGATTGTTCCTTGACGCGACAGAGCCGACCGGAAATTCGCTCGTGCTTCGTCAAACGCGGCGGCCTCGAGCGCGTTACGTCCGGCCATTATCAGACAATCAACCAGCCTCCGCTCGTCGCCGAACGGTCCTGCCTTGATGAGGTGATCAGCGATAAATCCGGCGCGCTCCTTGATAGCATCGGGATAGCGCTTGCTTATCGCGTCAGCGACTGCGGCGTGCAAATGCTGTCGGCGCGGAGCCGAGATGCGAGCAAGCAGGGTCTGACGAACCAGTTCATGGGTGAAGGTAAACGGCTTTTCCGGGCCCTCGGAACTGGGGACGATTATTCCCATCTGCTGGGCCTTCTCGATGACAGTGAAAATTTCGTCAGCGTCGGTGCGGCTGATCTCGGCGAGAAGTTGAAAGCTGAAACTGCGTCCGATTACCGCGGCAACGGCGAGCGTCCGGCTTTCATTCTCGCTCAGCCGCTCCAGACGGCGGCCGACAATCAACCGCACATTTTCAGGAACCTCGATCTCGTCGAGCTTGATGTCAGTGCGGAACTCTCCGGCCGCGTCGAAGACTTTCCCCTCTTCGATCAAATGCCGATACACCTCTTCGACGAAAAAGGGATATCCCTGGCTTTCCTCAAAGATGAGGCTGACCAAACTTTCGGGAGCTTCGCGCCGGCTGAGTCCATACAACATCTGGGCGATCGCGTCCTTTGACAGACCACCGAGCTTTAGCGGACGGACACCCATCCGAATCATTTCTTCCAAGGTTCTAACAAACGCATTGTTTTCCGAGTATCCGTCGCGATAGGTCCCAATGATCACCAGCGGAAGCTGGGCGACCCGATTGGCGAGATGAAACAAAAGCGCGAGCGAGGATTCATCGGCCCAATGCAGATCTTCGAGGACGAGCAACTGTGAACGGGTTTGAGTCGCGCGTCCCAGCGCCTCTGCAACGCTCTGGATAAGATATCGGCGCTTCTGCCCCGGCGGCAGTTCCAGCGGCTCCGGAATATCCGGAAAAACGCGCCGCAGACTTGGCGCCACTTGAGCCAGCTCGGGCGCGTGCTCACCCATCCGCCGACGGAAATCCTCCAGGCTTGCCGCTTGCGCCAGACCGTTTTCAATAATTTCGACGAAGGGCAGATAGGGAAAAGGTTCGTCTCTTTCGTAACAGTGACCCACCGAGCATCTGAAGCCAACGCGCCAGGCGTAGTCAGCCATCTCCATCGCCAAGCGGCTTTTGCCCACCCCGAGTCCACCTCCGAGCATAACCAGCGACCCGTGGCCGCTCAGCGCGCGATCGATGACCGCGCGAATGGTGCTACGCTCGCTTTCCCGGCCCACAAAAACGGTCCGTTCCGCGACCGAGAAGGGAGAAACTTCGAGTACCGCGGCGGATACCGGCGGATGACCGGCACGATGCGGCGCCGGATCGACGCTTGAAGGGGGTTGCTGCACCGACTCTGCCACCGTCGCTCCAAATTCCCATGCAATCGGCGAAGCGCTGTCGGGCTGGTAGGAGCAGAAGGTGCCGGTTTTGATACATCGCGACAAGATGTCTCCCAGCCCGGCATCACTCTGAGTGATTCTTTCCAGTACCGACTTGATCGTCTTGGTGATGGTCTGCCGGGCTCGTTCCGTGGCTGACGATGCCCGGCGACTGCGACCGCCGAGCCCCACCGCACGCGCGAGTTCTTTCGTCAACGCATCGATCTCTTGCTCGGCCTGCTCGGCGCGATCGACGTTTCCCACGCCCTTGGCTTCTTCCAATTCTTCCTGCAGCTCCGAAAGGCGGCGTCTATAAGCGACCTTGGCCTGATCGTCGAGCATCTCGCCTGCGTCGCCCAGCCTCGCGATATGGATTCCTGCCCGGTCGAGATTCTCCTCCCCGCGAGGCAAGCCACGCGCTTCCAGATCGGTTTCGTCGTGGTGGCGATGGCTTGCGATTCCCTCGACCAGATCAAGCACGTGGAACTCCGCCCCCGGATGACGGAGTAGATGGGCGAGGTAGCCGAGTCCCTTACTGTCCTTCAGGCGGAAGGCTTTTCCGCCGTATCCGACGGTCCAGAACTCGCCCTCTTTTCGGAAGATACCCGGTTGCGCAACAGCGACGCTCGGACGCGCGTCGCCGGCACGATCCAGGCCAGATCGCGTGCTCCGCGTTTCAAGTGCCATCTGAAACCTCTCTGGGGCCGCGGTCGAAATTCTTAAACCGTGTCACCGAAAATCGTACCACCTGCGCCAACCGTAAAGCACCAACCTTTTGTGCGGTGATTTTTCACATTCGATGCGACCCTCTTCACGCCTACGAATTGCAGCAACCAAGCGGAGAAAACCGATGGAATCCAAGAAAACCTTGACCACCGATAGCGGAGCCCCGGTCGCCGATAATCAGAATTCGCGCACCGCCGGGCCGGGCGGTCCGGTATTGCTCGAGGATCATCATCTGATCGAGAAACTCGCGCACTTCGACCGCGAGCGCATTCCCGAGCGCGTCATGCATGCCAAGGGCTCGGGTGCCTATGGGTATTTCGAAGTACTGGCCGATGTAACGCGTTGGACCAAGGCCAGGTTTCTGGCGCCGGTGGGAAAACGAACCGAGATTTTCATCCGCTTCTCCACCGTCGCCGGAGAGAAGGGCTCGGCCGACACGGTGCGCGACCCGCGAGGATTTGCGATCAAGTTTTACACCGAGGACGGCAACTACGACCTCGTCGGCAACAATACGCCGGTCTTCTTCATTCGTGATCCGCTCAAATTTCCCGATTTCATTCACTCACAGAAGCGCGACCCTTACACCAACATTCAGGAGCCCGATAATGTCTGGGACTTCTTCTCACTGAGTCCCGAGGCCACTCATCAGTTCACGATTCTGTTTAGCGATCGCGGCGTTCCCGCGAGCTTCCGCAACATGGACGGCTTCGGATCGCACACCTTTCAATGGGTCAATGCGAGCGGCGAAGCGTTCTGGGTTAAGTACCACTTCAAGACTGACCAGGGGATCAAAAACTTCACCGCCGCGGACGCGGCGCGCATTGCCGGCCAGGATGCCGACTATCATCAGCGCGATCTGCTGCGAGCGATCGATCAGGGTGACTATCCATCGTGGACGCTCAAAATGCAGATCATGCCGGCGGCTGAGGCGGCAAAATATCGCTTCAATCCGTTCGATCTGACCAAGGTCTGGCCGCATCGCGACTATCCACTGATGACGGTCGGCAGAATCGTCCTGAATCGCAATCCCGAAAATTACTTCGCCGAAGTTGAACAGGCGGCCTTCAATCCGGCCCACTTCGTGCCGGGCATCGGTCCCTCCCCCGACAGGATGCTGCAAGGCCGCCTATTCTCCTACGGCGATACTCATCGCTACCGGTTGGGCGCAAATCACATGCACCTGCCGATCAATCGGCCGCATGCAGCTGAAGCTTCCAAATACAGCCGTGATGGTGCGATGCGCACCGACAGCAACCATGGACGCGAGAAGAACTACGAGCCCAACAGTTTTGGAGGGCCTGTGCAAAGTGGTCAGCCGCTATGGTCGCCCATCGAGGTCGCCGGCCTCACTGGAAGTCATGCGCCGGAGCATCATCGCGATGACAACGACTTCGTTCAGGCGGGAGATCTTTACCGGCTCATGAGCGAAGACGAGAAGGCGCGCCTTGCAGGCAACATAGCTGGGAGTCTGTCGCGGGCGAGCAAGCCAGACATTATCGCGCGGTCGATCGCGAACTTTCGCAATCCGAGTATGGCGAGAGGGTAGCGGCGGCAATAAGTAACGCCGCCTCCAATGCCAGTCGCAAGGGAAACCACGAACGCCCGCGCGCCATCGAAGTCTGAATTTGCAGGTTTGAATTTGCAGTAAAGGAGTTAGGTGATGGAGTTCACGAAAATCACAGGTACGGATCTTATGGTCTCGCGCATCGGTCTCGGGACTTGGGCGATTGGCGGATGGATGTGGGGAGGTTCCGAGGAAGCCGAATCTATCAAGACCATCCACGCCGCCATCGCACGCGGGATCACGCTCATCGATACCGCTCCGGTTTACGGCTTCGGCCGTTCCGAGGAGATAGTCGGCAAGGCACTCGCGGTCGATGGTCTGCGAAATCGCGTGGTGATCGCCACCAAGGCCGGGTTGGACTGGCGTGACGGTCAGCCTTTTCGCAACGCCAGTCGCAGGCGCATCTTCTCTGAGGTTGAGAACTCACTGCGGCGGCTGCGCACCGACTATATCGACATCTATCAGGTTCACTGGCCGGACCCGCTCACCCCGATCCAGGAGTGCGCCGAGGCGATGCTGGCTCTGTATCGACAGGGCAAGATTCGCGCGATCGGGGTGAGCAATTTTTCACGCCAACAGATGCATCTGTTTCGGCAAGTCGCGCCGATTCACACCGTGCAGCCTCCCTACAACCTCTTCGAGCGCCAGTCCGAGGAGGAGGTGTTGCCCTACTGCCTCTGGCACGGCATCGCCACGCTGGTGTACGGACCTATTTGCCGCGGCCTGCTGAGCGGGCGGATGACGGCCGACACGCACTTTAGTGGCGACGATCAGCGCAACACGGATCCCAAGTTTCAGCAGCCGCGCTACGGCCAATATCTTCGCGCCGTCGAGCAATTGGATCGCTTCGCGCGCGATAACTTTGGCAAGCGCGTGATGCATCTGGCGTTGCGATGGGTGCTCGATCAGCCCGGCGTCAGCGCCGCGCTGATGGGCGCGCGACGTCCCGCGCAACTCGACCCAATCGATAAGGCTATCGGGTGGACGCTTAGCAATAACTCGATCCGTGAAATCGATCGCATCGTGCGCGCGATGGTCACTAATCCAATTGGTCCGGAGTTCATGGCGCCGCCCACCCGCCCGCGCCCGACTGTGGAAGATGCAAAGTCATCGGCAATAGGCGCCGAATCTTAGGAGGCATGCCATGAACACTCGGAATTCGACCATCGGCTTTATCGGCCTGGGAGCGATGGGATCGCGGATGGCCAAAAGGCTCATCGATGCAGGTTTCAAGGTCGTGGTCTTCGACCGCAAGCGGGAGAATGTGGAAGCGCTGGCGGCGCAGGGAGCGGCGATGGCACCCAACGCGCGCACCCTCGCAATGGAAGCCGACGTCATCATGTCGTGTCTCTCGAATGACGAAGCGGTCAAGGAAGTTTACGAAGATGGCGTAATTTCGTCGGCCTCCCCCGACAACATCATTATCGAGATGAGCACCGTCTCGCCCGAAACTTCTCGTGATCTATGGCGAATGGGTAAAGCACGCGGCCTCGAGGTTCTCGACGTAGCGATTTCCGGAGGCCCTCCGTTGGCTGAGCAAGGAGCGCTCACGCTGCTCGCAGGCGGCAGCGAAAGCGCCTTCAACGATTGTGCTCTCATATTCGCTGCGCTTGCCAGGCAACATTTCCTTCTGGGTCCGAACGGCAGTGGTACTGCGATGAAACTGGTAGTCAACGCCGTTATGGGCGTTAGCATGCAGGCCATCGCGGAGGCCGTCGCGTTGGGCGAGAAGTTGGGCCTCCCGCGCGAGCGACTTCTGAAGGTGCTATCGCAAACCGCCGTCGTGGCGCCGGCACAGCAAAACAAGCTGCTCCGCGCAGCAGTTAACGACTACTCCGCCCAGTTTCCAATCTCTCTGATGAACAAGGACTTCCACCTGGTAATGGAACGGGCCGCCGCAAATGCAGTGCCGATGCCTGCCACTTCGGCCGCGTACCAAATGAACCTCGCGCGGGCCGCGAGACAGCCCGACGAAGATTACTCCAGTGTCATCGTCCAGATGCGCGAGCTGGCGAAGGCAGGTGAAAGCGAGCCTCACTGAGCGGCTTACAAAGGAAATTCAGTAGCGCGGGAAAACACACATCCTGACTGAATCGTCGGAAATTTTACTTAAAAGGAGAACTACGATGAAAAGTAATTCCGCAACTCAAATCAGACAGCTTAACGAAACCATAAGCGACCTCGGCAGTGACGCGGTGGTTGAGATATCGGGCGCGCTCCGCAAATTACTAGCCGATGTGTTCGCGCTCTACTTGAAAACGAAAAACTTCCACTGGCACATGAGCGGTCCGCATTTTCGCGACTACCACCTTCTCCTCGATGAGCATGCGACTCAAATCTTCGCCATGACTGACGAGATTGCCGAGCGAGCCCGCAAGCTCGGCGGCACCACCATTCGATCCATCAGCGATATCTCACGGCATCAGCGGTTGACAGACAACAACGCCGAATTCGTCGCGCCGCATGACATGCTGGTCGAGCTTCGTGGCGACAATCAGCGATTAACCCGAGAGCTGCGTTCCGCCCATGAACTCTGCGACCGGCGCAATGATGTCGCTACCGCAAGCTTGATCGAGAACTGGATCGACGAGACCGAGCGCCGTACCTGGTTCCTGTCCGAGATAGTGACGGAACGTTAGCCACGTTGAGTGATTGAATTAACTATTCGGTCGAGGTCTGAAACGGAGACTCCCCGCGGGTCTCCGTTAACAACATGCCGAACGCCAGTGGAGGAATAAGTTATGGAAACGACCGTCCAATTGGTGCGCGAGGTTGCCGCTCGCGAAGCGATCCGCGATCTTTCCGCACGTTACTGCGACTGCATATGGCGAAACGATCTTGACGGGCTCGTAAGCCTTTTCACCGAGGATGGCACCTTCGTAGTAGAAGGCCTCGAGGTCGAAGCCATTGCGCGCGGCCACGCCCAACTTAGGAAGGTGTACGAAAAGGCGATTGCCGAGATGAAACCCCGGCTGTTCATCCACAGTCCCGTCGTCGATCTACTTGGCGAAAATCGCGCGACGGGCCGATGCTACGCCGAGGTGTTCAGCGCCAAGTTGGCCATGCAGCGGGTCGGCGTGGGCTACTACGAGGACGAGTACGCAAAAGTAGGTGATAAGTGGAAGTTCGCCTCCCGGCGCTACTTCCTCGACGCTATCGACACCGAGGTATCGTTAAGAAAGACTTTCATGGTGTGAGTCAGAGGAACCCGTGAGGCGCAAGACGATCTGAAACTTTCCTCTATGCCCCCGTCTATCGAGCAGGTCGGCGTTCCGAGTGAGGCGGCGTCGCTGACGAGCGCTGATTGCCAAGACAGGGCTCATAGAATTGGCCCGTCCACGCGCGATCTCCTGGACCAATCTACCCCAACACTAGACAGCCAGGGCCTTCGGGCCGAAGCTGCCGCTGCCCAAGCTCCCGCCTGACTTTCGACTTCCGCGAATTGACGCAAAAGTGACAATCCCGCGTTTGTGCGGCGATTTTTCACGCCTCATAGAGCGGAGCCTGAAGCTAATGAGACCGAAAATCGTCGACAATTGCAGACATTTCACCAGGTTTGTGACTCGTCAGTCCGGAAGGCTTCACGCGCGTGCGATTTCGTGGCTCTCCACTGACAACCTCGCCGCGCGCGCCTTCATGATGATTGCGCTCGGAGTGCCCGCTGGGACGACACTCTGGACGTTGGCCGCTGCCTCGATTCTCCACAAGACCCAAAGGTAGAGCATTTCCCATGATGGCATTAGTTAGATTGGCACTTCGGCGTCCGCTCTCAGTTGCGGTCATGGCTTTGTTGATGCTGGTGATGGGTGTGCTCTCGTTCACCATGATGAACGTCGACATCTTCCCGGCGATCAATCTCCCGGTGGTGATGGTGGTGTGGAGTTATCCGGGGCTCAACGCGGTCGACATGGAGCGCCGGCTCACGATCATCAGCGAGCGAGCCTATTCCACGACCGTCGATGGCATCGAGCATATGGAGTCGGAATCGATGCTCGGGGTGGGAGTGCTCAAGGTCTACTTCCAGCCCGGCACTGACATCGGCGCGGCGATTGCGCAAATCAACGCGGTTTCGGAAACCATTCTGCGGCAAGCTCCCAACGGCACCACGCCGCCGAATATCATTTCGTACAATGCCGCCAACATTCCCGTGGCGCAGCTGAACATCTACAGCGACACTCTCTCTGAACAGCAACTCTTTGACTACGGTCTCAACTTCATTCGCCTGCAGCTTTTCACGATACCGGGATTTTCGTCACCGGCGCCGATCGGTGGCGTTCAGCGCGCGGTCGTCGTCAACCTCGATCCCAAGCAGCTCTACGCCAATGGCCTATCGCCGGTGGATATCGGCAATGCGATGGCGTCGACCAACGTCGTCATCCCGTCGGGTACGGCCCGGATGGGCAACTATGAGTACGACGTCGACCTGAACATGAGTCCCAGCAAGGTATCCGAGTTCAATCAACTTCCCATCAAGGTAGTCAATGGGATTCCCGTATTCCTCGGCGATGTTGCGCCGGTTAGCGATACGCATCAGCCGCAGACTAACGAGGTGCGTATCGACGGACGCCCCGCCACCTTCCTGCTGGTGATCAAGCATGCCGCAGCATCCACGTTAGCGGTGGTGGATGCGGTGAAAGAACGCATCCCGGACATTCTCGCGGTCGCGCCTAAAGGCCTCAAGATCGCACTGACCTTCGACCAATCCACTTTCGTACGCGCCTCCCTATGGGAAGTCGTGCGCGAGGCGGTGATCGCGGCCGCGCTGGTGGCGTTGATGGTACTCGTGTTCATCGGCTCGCCGCGCAGCATGCTGATTGTGATCGCTTCGATCCCGCTCTCGATCCTGACTTCGATCGCGTGCCTGAAGCTTTCCGGCCAGACCATCAATACCATGACGCTGGGAGGGATCGCGCTCGCGGTCGGAATGTTGGTGGATGACGCAACCGTCGAAATTGAAAATATCCATCGCAATCACGCGATGAACAAACCGCTGCTGGTCGCGATTCTGGACGGCGCCTCACAGATCGCCACGCCGACTCTGGTGGGCACGCTCTCCATCTGCATCGTGTTTTTCCCGGTCGTGCTGCTGACCGGTGTCGCGCGTTTTCTGTTCACGCCGCTCGCGCTTGCAGTCGTGTTCGCGATGCTGACCTCGTACCTCCTGTCGCGCACGCTGGTCCCGACGATGGCCTCTTACCTCCTGCCTGATAAGCACCAGGAGGATCATGGCACCGGGCCTTGGGGTCGTTTTCTGAGCGGGTTTGAGGGTGGCTTCGAGCGGATGCGGCAGAATTACGCATCTGCACTTAGTGTTTTCATTGCGCATCGCACCCTCTCGCTTTCATTCGCCGCGCTGCTGATCGTGGGCACGCTGCCGCTGCTGTTTGTGACCGGCGAGGATTTCTTTCCCACGGTGGACGCCGGGCTCATGAAACTGCACGTGCGGGCGCCGAGCGGAACCCGCATCGAAAGGACCACCTTGCTGACCGATGATATCGAGCGCGCAATCCGGCAGATAATTCCCGCCAACGAACTCCAACAGATGAGCGACGATATCGATTTGCCTCAACCATATGCGATCGCGTTTTTCCCCAGTGACAACCTCGGACCGCAAGATGGCGAAATCATGATCCAGCTGGCGGCCAAGCATCATCCAACGGCGATGTACGAGCAACGCATTCGCGAAATGATGACGACCAAATTTCCAAATGTTCAAGGCTACTTCATGGCCGCGGACATGGTGAATCAGGTGTTGAACTTTGGGTTGTCGGCCGCGATCGATGCGCAAGTCTCGGGCAACGATCTCACTTCCGATTACAAGATTGCTTCGCGCCTCGCTACCAAGATGTCGCTGATTCCAGGCGTAACCGACATGCGAATTGCGGAACCGCTCGATTACCCTTCGTTCAAGATCGAGGTCGATCGCGCCAAGGCGCTGGAACTCGGAGTAACCGAACAGCAGGTCGCGTCGAGCCTACTCTCGTCACTCAGCGGCAATAGTCTGATCTCGCCGAACTACTGGCTCGATCCGGTAAGCGGTGTGAACTACAACGTAGTCACTCAAACCCCGATTCAACTCACCCAGTCGATCGATCAGATCGCTAATACTCCACTCACTAATGGCGCTGCCTCGCAGACCGGCACGGCGGTGCAGTTTCTCGGCAACGTTGCCACGATTCGCCACAGCATCGATCCGGCCGTGGTAGCGCATTACACGGTGCAGCGCGTTATCGACGTCGACTGTGGAGTAAGCGGCCGCGATCTCGGCAGCACCACCAATGCCGTTCAAAGAGCTATCAGCAGCCTGGGCCAGATGCCCGCGGGAACGAAGATAGTCATCCGCGGTCAGAGCCAGGCGATGCGCCAGTCGTTCCTAACTATGGGTCTAGGACTGATCCTCGCGATAGCTCTCGTTTATCTACTGATGGTCGCGAATTTTCAGTCCTGGCTCGAACCCTTCATCATCATAATGGCGGTTCCAGGCGCATTGGCTGGCGTGCTCTGGATGTTGGTCTTGACCGGCACGACGATCAACGTCGAGTCGCTGATGGGCGCCATCATGGCGGTCGGCGTAGGTGTCGCCAACGGAAACCTGCTCATCACTTTCGCCAACGAAATGCGCGAAGAGGGTATGGGACCGGTTGAGGCCGCGATCGAGGCGGGCCACGTCCGCTTCCGCCCGATCCTTATGACTGCTCTGGCGATGGTCCTCGGAATGCTGCCGATGGCGCTAGCTCTCGGCGAGGGCTCCGAGCAGAACGCTCCGCTAGGCCGCGCCGTCATTGGCGGACTCGTCGCGGCTACTCTTATGACACTGTTCGTAGTGCCTGCGGTCTATTCAATCTTCAGCCGTAAGCTCATCGGCAAACACGAGCGTGATGCGCGGATCAACGCGATTCACATACCTGGAGCATAGGTTACAAGGAGGCTTTGGAAATGGAATCCTTAAAAGACGGCGACAGTAAGCAGGGCAAACTCAGTTGGCGGTTTGTGATCGGGTGGACCGTTGCCCTGCTCTGTGTCTTCTGCTCCTCGGTAGGACTCGTATTGGCTAGGCAGACTCAGATTAGCCGTCAGACCAGTGAGCTACAGCAGACCATTGCTCGCGGACCACATGTACTGGTTACGCAACTGTCCGACGGTAATCCCTCGCGGACGATCGATCTGCCGGCGAGTGTGCATGGCTATATAGAAAATCCGGTGTACGCAAAGGTCGCTGGGTATACCAAGACCATCAACGTCGATAAGGGCGACCATGTCAAAGCCGGACAGGTTCTCGCGATCATAGAATCGCCGGAAACCGATAAGGCCGTTTCCGACGCTCGTTCTTACTATTGGCTTCAAGAGGTTACTGATCAGCGCTATCAGTACCTCCTTAGCGAGGGAGTTGTTCCGCAGCAGACCGCCGACACTTCGCACGCCACGATGCTGCAGGCCAAAGCAGCCTACGAACAAGAGCTAGCGCTGCAACAGTATGAAGTAGTGCGCGCTCCCTTCGATGGCATTGTCACTGCGCGTTACGTAGATCCCGGCACTTTGATTCCGCAATCGACCGCGCCATCGTCAGCTACGACCAATTCGCCAATCGTCGCGCTTGCCACCATGGCGCCCCTTAGGGTCTATGCCTACGTTCCGCAAAGCCTCTCGCCCTTCATCAAAGACGGCGAGCCCGCGAACATAACCGTAACCGAGTTTCCGGCGCGCAATTTCTCGGGCACAGTAACGCGCCATCCGGATGCGCTCGATCAGAACACGCGCACCATGCTGGTCGAGGTCGATCTGGCAAATCAGGATCGCTCACTCTATCCCGGCATGTACGCGGACATGCAAATGACCGCGCAGGTCACGACCGCCAGCATATCGGTTCCAGATGATGCTATTGTATTCCGCAACAACGAAGCCTATCTGCCGGTCGTGCGTGATAACCATCTCAACCTCATCGAGGTAACTCTCGGGCACGACAATGGTTATCGAGTCGAAGTCACCGGTAATTTTCGGGTCGGCGAGATGGTCGCAATGAACGTCGGGCAAGCGGCGCGCGACGGCGAGCCGGTGCAGCCGGTTATGGCGAGCCAGGGAAAATCGTGATTGGCTAGTCCCTGGCCCACCGATGGCTGCTAGTGGGTTTAAGACGCCACGTACTATCGCGCCGAATTACGCGAGGACAAAGCGAAATGAATCGTCCTTCTTCACGATCTTTCCGGCGGACGGCGTTGCGAAATGAGTTCCGATGACCAGCGTCTTCCCGTCAGCATACCGATCGCAGAATTCGCGGCGGGTCTTCTTGGCCTGTGGTCCATCGACATCGAAGACGTCGTCCCATTCTGGGTAACGACATTGAATCGGATGATGCATCAGGTCACCAGTGATGACTGCGTCCTGACCTTTTGACGATATCCGGACCGCAAAGTGGCCTGGAGTGTGGCCGGGGGTGGACTCCAGCCATATCTCGTCGGTGATTTTGTACTTGTCGTCAACGAGCTCGCTCATCCCTTCCGCCATGATCGGACGGACGGAGTCATCGACCGGGTCCTTCATGAACGGGTCTTCAGCCCGGGAGAAAAAATCCCATTCGGTGCCGCCAACCAGGTACTTCGCATTAGGAAAAGTCGGTACCCATTTGTTGTTCTTCAGCATCGTGTTCCAGCCGACGTGATCAATGTGGAGATGAGTGCAGACCACTCGATCGATCTTCTCGCGCGGGCTGCCGGCCTTTTCCAGGTCCTGCAGGAACGGCAGGTTCAGTTTGTTCCATTCGGGATTCGGCCGAACCTTGTCATTCCCGATGCAGGTATCCACCAGGATGCGCTTGCCTTGCGATTCGAGGATGAGTGCCTGGATGGTCAGCTTGATTCGCCCATCTTCGCTGGTGAAATTCGAGAGCCAGTCGCGCTCCTTCTTGACGTTTTCGGCGGTGGCGTTGGGCAGCAGCATCTTGCCATCCCATACCGCTTCGGATTCGATCACGCGGGTGATTTTCACATCGCCAATTTTCCACTCGTTCATGGACTTGCTCCCGAGCGCAAAGGTTATGGATTCATTGATTCGGCACCCCTGCATAACCTTGTAGGCCTGCTTCGCGCAAGCCCACTACCGATGTTTCAGTTCATGGTCGATCCGCCATGCGGAATTCAGCGGTCGTTACGGATCTGGTCGACCAGCTCGTCAGCGGTCCCCGCAGCGAGGCCCAGCCCGCGCAGCTTCCATGTCCACATTCCTTCTGGAAGGGCCGCGAACGACGGTCTGCCGCTTTGTGGTCCGACCGTTCGCCTCGACCCGCGGCGTGGACGCCATTCGCATCCTTTTATGTCGAAGTTATTGCGCTGGTAAAACCGGCGTGCTTTGAGCGACAATCCCGGTTCGTCCCTACGAAACTGCGCCGGCGCGCCGACGGAACAAATTTCGCTTTCAATGGAGGAACTATAGTGAGCTGGGATTTTGAAACTGAACCGGAGTTCCAGAAGGAACTCGACTGGATCGATAAATTCGTCCGCGAGGAAGTCGAGCCGCTGCAGTACGTGCTCAACTGCCATCCTTATGACGTCCGCAATCCGACCCGCAACAAACTGGTGCGCCCGCTGCAGGCCGAGGTTAAGAAGCGCAAACTGTGGGCGTGTCATCTTGGTCCCGAGCTCGGCGGCCAGGGCTACGGTCAGGTCAAGCTCGGTTTGATGAATGAGATTCTCGGCGGCGTTTCTTATGCGCCGATCGTTTTCGGATGCCAGGCGCCTGATTCCGGCAATGGCGAAATTCTCGCGCATTACGGCACGCCCGAGCAGAAGAAGCGTTACCTGCAGCCGCTGCTCGATAACGAGATCGTGTCGGCGTTTTCGATGACCGAGCCGCAGGGCGGCGCCGATCCTAAGGTCTTCAAGACCAAGGCCGAGCTGAAGGGTGATAGCTGGGTCATCAACGGCCAGAAGTGGTTTTCATCCAACGCGCATCTCGCGTCGTTCCTCATCGTCATGGCGGTTACCGATCCCGATGCGTCCGAATACAAGCGCATGTCGATGTTCATCGTGCCGATCGAAACGCCGGGCGTGAAAATTCTGAAGAACCTCGCCGTCGGCACGCACGAAGGCGAAGGCAGCCACGGCTATGTGCAGTACACCTATGTCATCGTGCCGAAGGACCATATGCTGGGACCTCGCGGCGGCGCTTTCGCAGTTGCGCAGACGCGCCTTGGCGGCGGCCGTATCCATCATGCGATGCGCACCATCGGGCAGGTCCGCCGCGCATTCGACATGATGTGCGAGCGGGTGCTGTCGCGCTTTACGCAGGGATCGCGCCTCGCTGATAAGCAGATGGTGCAGGAGAAAATCGCCGACTCGTGGATGGAGATCGAGCAGTTCCGCCTCCTCGTGTTGCGCACCGCATGGAAGATCGATCGCTACAAGGACTATATGAAGGTCCGCAAGGACATCGCGGCTGTGAAGGCCCTGATGCCGAAGGTCTTCCACGACGTGGCGTCGCGCGCGCTCTTCCTGCACGGCTCCCTCGGCGCGACCAACGAGATGCCCTTCGTCGAGCAGGTCATCCAGAGCTTCCACATGGGACTTGCTGACGGCCCGACCGAGGTCCACAAGATTACCGTCGCGCGCCAGATCTTGCGCGAGTACAAGGCGACCGACGATCTGTTCCCCACGCAGCACATTCCGAAACTGCGCGAGGCGGCGCTCAAGAAGTACGCCGACAGGATCGAGCACGAAGTACGCGCTCATGCCTAAGAGGCGGCGCGGCAACGGACTTAGAACGGAGTAGCTAGAGGCATGGCATACCAGACGATCCTGTACGATGTCGCGGACAACATCCTGACGATCACGCTGAATCGTCCGGAGAAGCTCAACGCGTTTACCCGCGAGATGATGCTCGAGATGATCGATGCCTTCGACAAGGCCGATGCGGATGACAACATTCGCGCGATCATCGTGACGGGATCGGGTCGTGGATTTTGTGCAGGCGCCGATTTGTCCTCCGGAGCCGCCACCTTCGATCGCACCGCGCAGGCGGGCGAGGCGCCGAGCCGCGCCACCGCCAAGCGCGAGACAGATATCGATTGGAGCGACGAGTCGATTCGCGATGGCGGCGGCCTTCTGACCCTGCGCATCTTCAAATCGCTTAAACCGGTGATTGCCGCCGTCAACGGACCTGCCGTTGGCGTCGGCGTCACGATGCAACTTGCGATGGATGTGCGCCTCGCGTCGGAGAACGCGCGCTTCGGCTTCGTGTTCGCGCGCCGTGGCCTTGTGCCCGAGGCAGCATCGAGCTGGTTTCTCACGCGCGCGGTGGGAATCTCGCAAGCGCTCGAATGGACGCTGACCGGCCGCGTTTTCTCCGCACAGGAAGCGCTCGAGGGACGCCTCATCAAGAAGATCTACAAACCCGAGGAGCTGATTCCGGCGGCGCGCGCCCTCGCGCGCGAAATCGCCGATAATACTGCGCAGGTGTCGGTCGCGATGACGCGTCAGATGTTGTGGCGGATGCTGGGGGCGGACGATCCGATGGAGGCGCACAAGATCGACAGCCGCGCGATTCGTTCACGCGGCGCCTCGGGGGACGCGAAGGAAGGCGTCACTTCATTCTTAGAGAAGCGTGCCGCGAAATTCCCCGGCAAAATCTCCACCGACATGCCATCGTTTTTCCCATGGTGGCAGGAGCGGAAATATAGCTGACCGTAAGTACAGCTGACCACAAGTATAGCTAGTCGGCCGCGCGTATCATCGGAATCATCGGACTCTTCGGTGTAGTCCTCGATGTTGATGCTCAGGGTCCCATTCGGGGAGCTGGCGCGGCTCAGCGATCCACAGATCATGCGCGGTTATGATTCCTACCAGGTGGCCATGCTCGACCACCGGCAACGCGCCGATCTGGCGCTCACGGGTGATAGTTACCGCATGCTCTAAGGTGTCGGCCAGACAAACTGTGACCGGCTCGGGGGTCATCGCCGCTCTCACCGCAACTCGCTCGAGACGATCCAGCTGGTCGCGGAGATCGTACTCGCTCAACATGCCGACCAGAACATCGTCGTCGACAACGGGAAGGCGTCGAAAGCCCCCCGCCTTCATAAGCGCCTGTGCGGTCGCAAGAGTATCGCCGGAACTTATCGTCACCGGGTTCGCAATCATGGAATCGCGCACGAGCATAGGAAGTCCCCGGGTACGAGAGGGGAGCCAATTCCATGCCACAATGGACGATGGCCGATTTCAGGATAATCGAGGAATTACGTTCGAAGAGGCACTTCAGAAGCGGGCGTTCGTCCTCCGGAGTGTTTCGTATAGCGTCCCGCGGTATTCCCTTGGGTCGAAAAGACACCGTTACCCCGCTTTGGCCTGTCGGACCTGATCGAGGATCGCGCGCGGATGCTTAGCGCCGTCTGATCGCGACTTGCGAGGCGGCCGCGTTGTAGAGCTGAGGGGTGGGGGAATTCACCTCATCGAGGTCGCCCCGTTTCGCCTGATAGCTTCCGAGAATCCAGTACGCATGCGTATCCACCTTCTGGTTCGCGATCATCAACATGTCGTCAGGATAGTCGGGACCTGGAGCGATGCCGCCAAAATCGGTTGCGAAGAACACCAGGATTAGGTCGCCGTCGTCGCTAGCGGTCAGCGCAGGCGCATTGATGGCCTGCGAGCCGCCGATGCCACTGCTCCCGTCTATCGGATCACTTGCCGCCGCGTTATCCAGCGCCAGGATCGCTCCTTGTGAGTCTACCGGCTGACTGAACGTCCACGCGCTCGGCTGTTCGTTTGAGTCTGCGACGTGCGAGTAGAGCGTCTGCCGCGTCGTGGGGCTGATGTCGTCGCGAATCAATTGCCATCCGCTCGGTGGTTGGATAGCCGGCGCAGCACCGCTGTACGTCATCACGTCCGCGATCAACAACTGGCCCTGCTTCACGCCGCCGTAGCCGAGGGTGAGGCTGGTAACCCCCGACGTCAACGGAGTCGGGATGACCCCGGCGACGGTCGCACCGCCGAGGGGGGTTGGCGTGGTTTGCAGGGACGGCGAATTGCTGGCGAGAAGGACGACGCCAGCCGCCATCGTGGATCCCGGCATCGCGATCGTCGCCGCGAGAAGAGCCGCCGACATCCAGCCGATTCGCAAGCGGCTCGCATCCGATACCCGATATCCTCGCACTAATGATGATTTCGAAATCGTTGTAAACATGAATCACACTGCCCGCGATTAGGTTGGGATAAACACCGAGTCGGGTCCACTTGCCGCCCTGACGTATCCCGATAATAGCAGGGAACTCGCCATGGGGCGCTAGCGCCCCATGGCACACTCGGCGCCTACCGGCACCTTAGCGTGAACGTGTTCTCCATGCGACGAAAATGACCGCTTGACATTCGCGGATCATGGTAACAGATTAGCAGAGCTTTTCTTGGATATTAGTGGAGATTGCTGATCTTTGTGGTTCTTTTTCAGACTCTGGTTTTCGAAACGACTACGATTTCAACATCGGGAGAGATTCAGCATGAAGTTTAAGAGACATTTCGCAGTAGGCTCACTTATCGCGGCTCTGCTCCTCGGGCTGGCAGGGGGCACTTCGTATGCCCAGGTCAAGCCGGGCGACATGATCACACCGCTCAATGCCGCCAAGGTGAAGGACATCGTCTCGCCGGGCACGTACTACAAGCTCATGAAAGGCATGACGATGAAGATCATCCCGTCGGGGCGCATCGATTGGCCGCCACCGTATAAGGATGCCACCGAAAAGTATTCCGGCCAGGTCAGGCTTTCATCTGACCGCCGCGGCATCGTCGGCTACGTCGCGGGACTTCCGTTCCCGATGCTCGATCTGAACGATCCGGACGTCGCGACCAAGATCATGTGGAACAACGCGTTTCGTCCGATTTTCACCGATGACTACGATCTCCGTTTCTTCGACTGCGAAAGCGTTTATGGCGAGGTGGGCAAGAAGCAGACCTTCCAGACCGCCAACTTCCAGGTCGGCCACTACGCCGGCTACAGTCTCGTCGGACGCACCGAGGTCGAGCCGTTGCCGTTCGATCCCGACTTCAAGACGACTCATCGCTACTGGCTGTTCGGCCTGTATCCGATTCTGGCGCCTGCCGAGATCAAGGGAACCGGCTTCGTACGCTGGCGCTATTCGGATCCGATGAAGGGTGACGATGTATGGGCATTCCTGCCTCAGACGCGCCGCTTGCGCCGTCTCAATGAAACCAGCTTGAGCGACTCGACCGCTCCCGGCACCTCAGCTCACGCATGGGATCCGGACCATTACACCGGCTTCAACGCCAAAAACGAGGAGTACAACTACAAACTCGTCGGCGACAAGTCGATGCTCACGGTCGCCGAGGCGATCCATTCGCCCGAGATCCGATGCGATACGGACAATGGTGCGAGCGCATGTCCCGAAGGATGGGAACTCCGCCACGATTACATCATCGAGGCCACGCCAACTCCGGATCGCGCTTCCGGTGCACGCGACTCGAAGACGGTGGTCTACATCGATTCCGAATTGTGGTTCCCGCTCGACGCCAACGTCTATGATCGGCGCGGCGAGCTGCGCATCAGCAACATCCACATGGTCGCGTATCGTGACCGTCCGGTTCCAGATGCCAAAGTGGCGATCTATCCCTTCAAGCGGCTGTTCGTGGTCGGCGCGGTATCGACGGACGTCCAGTCGGGTCTGGCGACGATGTGCTATCTGCCCGGAATCGACACTCCGGAGCGTGAATGCTGGTACATCAACATGGGCGCGGTGGATAAGGCTTTCTTTCAACCACAAGCGATGGAGTTAGCGGCGGGGCGGTAACTTCACCCAGCCGACATAGGCTTCGACGATAGCTGATTGAAACCTCGGGTGCGGGCATGTTGCCGCACCCGAATTAGTTTTGTCCTTCGCGCTCGCGTTGCTCCTTCGCGCGGTGCGCCATAAACATTCCTTATAGTGAAATTTCCACATGGATTCTTATGGGGTACTGCTACCGCCGCCCATCAGGTCGAGGGCGGCAACTTTAATAGTGATTGCTGGCTGCTCGAGCATACCCCGACGAGGCTTTTCCGCGAGCCCTCGGGCGATGCGTGCGATCACTACCATCGCTATCGCGAGGATATCGCGATGCTCGCGCGGCTCGGCTTCAACTCTTATCGCTTCAGCGTCGAATGGGCTCGCGTCGAGCCCGAAGATGGCGAGTTCTCTTCAGCCGCATTGGAGCATTACCGGCGCATGCTGGCGACGTGCCATGAGCACAAGCTGACGCCGATCGTCACGCTGCATCACTTCACATCGCCACGATGGATCGCGGCGCGCGGAGGATGGGAATCGCATGCAACGGCGGAACGCTTCGCGCGCTATTGCGGCCGGGTCGCGCGCCATCTCGGCGACATGATCGGTTTCGCCTGCACCATCAACGAGCTCAACTCGACGCCGATGCTGCAACATATGAAAATCCTTCCGCCCGACGACGCGATGCGTAACCTCGCGTGGCGGCGTGAGGCGGCGCATGCGATGGGCGTTGAGCCGGAAAACTTCAGCGTGTTTCCCTTTTGCTCAACCAGCAAAACTGCGCTCGTCACCCTTGAGGCACATCGCCTGGGCACCGAGGCGCTCAAGTCCGGAACCGCCGATCTTCCCGTCGGCATGACGATCGCGATGCACGACTGGCAAGCGATCCCCGGTGGCGAGCCGATTCGCGATCGTGCGCGCGCCGCGAGCGAGGACACTTTTCTCGAAGCGGCGCGGGCAGACGATTTTGTCGGGGTCCAGACTTACTCGCGGGTGCGTATCGGGCCGGAAGGAATCATGCGGCCGGAGGAGGGCGTCGAGCTCACGCAGATGCGCTACGAGTTCTGGCCGGAGGCGCTCGAGGCCGCGATTCGCCGTGCGCATGAAGTAGCAAGGGTGCCCATCATCGTCACCGAAAATGGCATCGCCACCCTCGATGACACGCGGCGGATCGCATACGTGGAGCGCGCGCTAACCGGTGCCGCTCGATGCATCCAGGACGGTATCGAGGTGCGCGGATACTGCTACTGGTCGATGCTCGACAACTACGAATGGGTGCTCGGCTACCGGCCGAAGTTCGGCCTCATCGCGGTCGATCGCGACACCCAGCAGCGCACGCTCAAGCCGAGCGCCGAATGGCTGGGGAACCTCGCGCGCAGAAACGCGCTCTAGCTTTCGCCCGAATTGAGAGGGTGACCGCTTCATCAGCGATCACCCTCTGAAGAACATCAGAGCATCGGCAGCGCGGTCGGGAGTCCAATCGTCATGGTTGGAGTGGCCGTCGGCGCAACGGTGGGAGTGCCGGTGGGAACACCGGTAGGCGCCATAGTGGGGGGCCGGTCGCGAGGATCGTCGGGAAGCCGATCGTCATGGTCGCCGTCGGCGTACTGGTCATGGTGCTGGTCGGCGATGCGGTCTCGGTGCTAGTCGGAGTCGCGCTCTGCGTCATCGTAGAGGTCGCGGTTGGCGTTGCCGTCGCCGTGGCCTGCGTCGCGGCGGCAGTTGGCGTCGCACCGCCGGCGGTTCCGACACCGATCATGGCGACGTCGCGATTCTTGCCCGCCTCGTTAACGACCAGGTCCGCCTTGCGATTGCCGGTCGCAGTCGGTTCGAAGGTCACGTTCACGATGCATGATTGACTGCTCTGCAGGCTTCCGGAACAGCTATTGGCATTGGCGATCTTGAAGTCGCCCGCATCAGCGCCGCTGACCGCGACGCTCAGGTCGACCGAGACCGGATTACTGTTAGTGATCGTCACCGCCTGCGGCGTGCTCTGAGTATGGAGCAGCCTAGCCTAAACATGCCGGACTGAATGTATGTGGATGGTAACGGCGGCGGGCGAGGAAAGCAAGCTTTTGCCCGCTTCCTTCCAGTTTTCGACGCAGTGGCAGAGGTAAGCACCTACCGCATCGAGGGCTTCAGGAGAGAGGTACCGGGGCTTTGCCTAAGATACCCGATTCGCCCATAAAGTCTCCATTCTGCCCATAAAATCCCCAGTAGACCGCCTTACAGCGGACAGGACCGCAAACACTTATCGCGATTCGTCGCGGCCTCGTCGAGGCATTCCTGCACGAGAGCGCGCGCGCGCGACGCGGTAAACAAATTTGCATCGGTTCGGCAAGGAACGATGCTGGTCGCGGTTATTTCGTCGCATTGGCGCTTGCAGGTTTGAGCGGCCTCGGACCGCCCGACCACTATATCTGTTGGACGGATGCGAATCGCTTCCGGCGCGCAAGAACTGCAAAGAACCAGCGCAAGCAATCCGAGCAAGGGTATCCTCATCTCAATCCGGAGCCTCGTTAGGTTTTCGAATAGTCCTCGATTTTCTTTCGCAGATCGCGCAGCACAGCTTCCGAGTGCGCGCTGGAAGTTTGCCTGTCTGTCGCATCAGCGTTGCGACGGATCGCATCGGTGTTGCGGTTTAACGCTAAGACCTCTGTACTTGTTTTTACGTCGGGATTGCCTTGAGTCAAAACCGGGATAACTACCAGCAATCTCCAGAAAAACGTCACCAGCCAGAAACTAGAGCCGCCTATTAGTCCGGCCAAAGCAACGCGCCCCACTTCGGCTGCGCTCATCAACGCTCGAACGCTGAAAGTGCATTTTCGTCGATTAAGCGCAAGTTCTGAGATACTATCCGAAGCCGCACAGAGACCGCCCAGACCAACGAAGTGCTGCTCAAGGTGCTCGCGCATAATCTGGTTTGCTTGGTTCACTCTATCCACGAATTGGGTATCGAGCCGATGCTGACTTCCTTGAATTAGACTATGGCGTCCATTCATCGGGGAGCGTCCGATTGAGCCTAACGGTCACAATTTCCGACTTCACCCCATCAGACGGTAGTTCGTCTATGCGCCTAGCAGTTATCGGACTAGCGCCGGAAACAGCACAAATCCTGTAGCCTGTCCCGGTCGCGCTCTTGTCGTCTCCGAACGTACACGCGACGGTCCATTCATTGCCTACTGAAATCGGTACTTCCTGCGGATACCAATATCTCTTTGTCGCCGATCCCGCTTCGATAAATACCTGAAGAGAGTCGCCCGCTGGGCGCACAATTCCCCTAACCTTCTTGCGAAAAGGAACATCGCCTAATCGCGGCTCAACAATCATCGCTACCGCCGCAGGGACGCGATCTTTAGATTCTCCGTATCGGAACGAAGCCTCTAGATTTGACACAATGTTGCGCCGCACCGCGTCTAATGAAATGTCCATAGGCTCGGTTGCGACAGTGGAAAGCGGGAGCGGCGCGACCTTGCGGGTTTTACTTAGCCAAGAAATCCAGGTAGCTACGGTCGGTATTAACACCGCAACGAAGGCTACTATAAACCGGTCTTTCCATCGCTCGGCTATGGCAACAATGACGAAGCTTTGCGGCACAAAATACGAAATTAAAAACGAGCCTATGTATCCAGACAGCATTACAAGGGCCGTTAAAGAGCCATACCAAATGAATGAATAAATGTTCTCTGGTGCGGACTGCCAGAAGGCGCGCCAGTGGCGTTTAAACCATTCCTGCATGGAAATCGCCTCGCGGTTCTCTGCGAGGCATCGTACTGCGCTTGGCCGTTATCGACCAGTTGCGGAAACTGGCGGTTGCCCAGAAAGTCTCGATGCTGCCCATAAAATCGAGCCGTTTGGCCCATTTCTGGGTTTATTTGGGCAAAGTCAGGTACCGGCTCTATTGCCAGTTACAACAACGGACAGTGGTCGTAGTCGAGAGCGAGGTGCACGGCGATGGACCTCGTCGCGCTCAAACGTCGGCCAACGCGCCGAGGAAGGCGGGGTCGCGCATCACATATGTGCGCAGAAGTAATCGCGGCTATCGGCTAGTAGCCGCCGTAGCGAGATCGCCATTCATTCTCTTCATGCTGACCGACCAGGTAGCCGGTACCAGCGCCCGCTAGTCCGCCAATCAGCGCACCCGCTCCCGGAGCATCGACCGCCGAGCCAACCAGCGCACCACCGCCTGCTCCTACAGCGCCACCGATCAGGGCATCGCGTTCAGTCGGAGGTCCATAGCATCCCGCGAGCGAAAGTGTCGCGGCGATAGTGAGCGCACCAGCCATATAGCTACATGCGCGCACGAACTTTGATTGCCTAATTGGTTTTCCTGACGATCGAATTCCAACTGCTTCCATAACCTATGCTCCACTTCTTAATACGAGGGAACGGGCGGGGAGTTACGGACGCATTTCTGACAATCGCGGTGATTCCGATGAGCGAATCGGAGTTGAACTATTCGATGGCGAGGCTGGCGAAGGAAACTGCGGAACCGGTGTCAGGTTCCATCGCAATGCCGTACTTGAGCAAACTTCCGGAATGCCCTTGCAGCAATTCGAGTTGCGTGTACATCGGGGAGAGTCCGCAAATCCGGCGCGCATCGCGATCCTTTATTATGTCGGCGAAGAAGCCCTCGGGGTCGCCACGCTTGATGAATTCGATCAGGCCCAAGTCCTCGCCTTTGACGCGCTCGGCGACCGCTTCATCGGCGGTGAAAGCGTCGCCGAATTTGCGCCCGATGTGCGCGAAGTCCACTCCGGCGATAATCAGCGTGCGGCGCTTCTCGCCCGCAAGTTCATCACGTACGGCCTCGACAAATGATGCGACGCGCGGATCATTCCCCGGCAGGGTGCCATTCAGCACCAGCTCATGAAACGAGCTGACCAGGATCGGCACCACGGTGAAGTCATGCTTGCCGAGCGCCCACTTCAGAAACAGCGCCTGAAACTCGATCGAATGCTCATTGCGATGCAGCAACTCGTCGGCGAACAGATCACCGCGATAGCGCGCAGATAGCCGCTCGATGAATTCTGTGTCGGTCTTCACCGCGCCGAATGGCGTCGCGTAATTCTTTTTCGTCGCGCTGAAAAGCTCGGGACCAGATCCGTAGTGCGAGGTGCCGAGGACGATCACTAGCTCCGGGGCATCGTACGCTTTCAGATGGCCATACGCATGCGCATAGGCAGCGGCGCCTCGGCGCGGATCGATATGTGGTGCGATGAGTCCCGCGAGTGAGCCCTCGCGACGCGCGGGTTCCTTAGTGCCGGGACCCTCAGGCGCCGCGAAGAAGCCCTCGATCTCTTTTTTCAGATTCGCAGGTTCTTTCGCGTAGCATGCGCCCGCATGAACCGCGGGACGGTCGGGACTCGATTGGAATTCCTCGCGCACGCGGCGCACGCGATCGGCAAACCTCGGCGAATCGAGGAAAAAACCCTTGTCGAGGGTCTCGATCAGGTCGTTCAGCTTATCGAGCGGAATGTTTTCTCCGAAGCGCTTGACGAACGCGCCCCGGATATCGTTCGCATCGTTGCGTCCGTCGAACAGCGTGACGATGAAGTACGCGCCCATCCCGACGAGAATCGGCTCGGGCGCCAAGCCAGTCGGATCGCGCAGACATATGTAAGTCTGCTCCTGCTGTTCGATCGGAAATGCTTCGACCGGGCGAATTTGCGGCTTATCCATTCGTCAATGCGGGCACGTCCTGCGTTTACAGATGCTATGGGCTTTGTAAAACTCCGGCAACCCGAGTTCGAGCCGCAGAGAAAATCCAATGGCTGAGAAACATCGCCGACGCGCGGCGCTGACCGGTTCGCGATCGCGTCGAGGCAAAACGCCGTCAGCGTCGCGCTTCAAAGTCGCGCGCATCGGCGACCTCAAGCCCGGGGAATCGACGAAGTTCCTGCTACCGATTCGTGGCGCCGACGAAGAATGCTTCCTGATCAATTTCAACGGTGAGTTTCACGCCTACGTCAATCGATGCCGCCATGTGCCGATGCCGATGGATTGGGTCGACAATCAATTCTTCGCCGAAGAGGGACGCTACCTGATGTGCCAGACCCATAACGCATACTACGAGCCGGGAAGTGGCGAATGTATCGCCGGGCCGTCGAGCGCGTGCGGAAAATTTCTCTATCGGGTGCCGCTCGAAATCAAAGATGACGTGATCTACGCGACTCCTCCGCAAGAGGAATTCGCTGACGACGGAATCTAGCCGATCTCAAGAAGGTATTTTCGGGGAGCGGAACGCGTTTTCGAGGGGAGCGGAACGCGCGCGGCTTATTCGTATTCGTCGCCGAAGTGCGCGCGCACAATGCGGGCTTTGAGGTATTCCAAGGTGCCCAGATCCTCGACGATGTCGCCGCCGGTGTCGTAGAAGAACAGTTCCCCGTTCTTGGTCCGGCCGACCGCGATAATCCATTCGAGATCATCCCGATCTTCGAGCAGATAATTGATGGTCTGCGC
>Ga0182024_10005039_pt1 | contig 29896 bp, 32 predicted proteins | sample P32metaG_FD_120480 | JGI IMG/M metagenome (GOLD analysis project Ga0182024, IMG submission 120480) | Permafrost microbial communities from Stordalen Mire, Sweden - P3-2 metaG (Illumina Assembly) | ecosystem: Environmental > Terrestrial > Soil > Wetlands > Permafrost | place: Sweden: Stordalen...
CCAAACATTGCTCGCCCCTAGGCGTTGGAAAGTGTCCTTCTGATTTGTGGTGCGACTTGGGAAGTCATGGCCAAGTCGAGCATTCACAACATCTGTTTCCGGGTCTGCATGGAATAGAAACGTGTAAAGCGCGTCGTGCGGCTGGTCTGGCACCTCTTCGATCAACGGCGAGTGCTTCTCCTCAACCTCTTTCCAGAATGCGTCGAGAGCTGACGGCTCGTGTCGATCGAGTGCGACTAACAAACTTGCGAGTCGCGGACTTTGCGGAGGCCCATGCTCTATGCCGGTTTGATCGTCTGCGTGTGCTGCTACGAACCATAGGCAACCCACTGCAGCTGCGAGACAGTATCGTATAAGCATGGACTCTTCCTGTTGCTGAAGCGACAGCGCAGATTACTGGGGTTCGCAATTCACGATGCGTGCGCCGATTATGCACGTTTCCTAGTTGTCGTTGCGGATCGTGACAGCCTCTTCGACAGCGTTGGCCAGGTGCTTCGCGATCCAGTCGTAGCGCTCCTGACTGTTTGCACCTCCAGGATTGTAGCACTTGACAATTGACGACAGCTTCTTCCCCGTGTTGCCGTAGTTGATATAGTCGAAGGGATTGCTGCCCATCGTTGCAGTGTTACCGTCTGAATCTTTTAGGCCATAAATGTGGATACCGACAACGCCCATTTTGTCGTCCCATGACTTCACGATCTCGTAATTGATCCATTTCCGGTTCGCTGTCTCGCTGCCCACAAGCACTACAGTGCATGAGCGTCCGTAGATCTGCCCAGCAATCCAACGCTTAATTGCATCATCCCCGCCTTTGGTGACGGTCTCCCAATCGTTGTCCTTCGCGGGCTGGTTGCCCTCGATAGCGCCAATGTTCCGGACCATTGCGACCCGCCAAGAGTCGGGCTTGTAGTGAAAACTGTAAAACGCTTTGCGTGCCATGCTCTTTCCTCCTTGTTAAATGTCTCCGCGTGTTCCCACGTGACGTACCGACGTGATTGCCTCGTTTAATGTTGCGCTTATATCAGCAAGCGGCATTGAGCGAGCACCGAGCCTTTGGAAAATATCCTCGGGTAGCTTTGCCAATGCACCCGCCCCGTTATTGTTAATTCGTGTCCATATTTCCGCTGCGGATCCACCAGTTGCGGCAATCGGAATCAGCACCTTGCCTTCGGCCAGCGCGATTTCGCTCTCTTGCAATACACCGAGCGCCGGCTCGACGGTATCCTTTACGTGGCGGAAGCCCCCGATGAATACACAAATACCCGCTTGCTGGATCAAGTCTTCGCGATATCGCTGTTGAAATGACTTTTTATCAAAGCCGGTTGGAATTGCTTGAGGAAATGGCCTTAAAAAGAGCTTCCGATCGAGAGAGGGTATTCCACTTGCATATATTTGACCGAGTAATCCGGAAACGACCGAACTGCCAACAACTGATCCAAAGCCGGAAACCAACCGAAGGTCTTTCAATGCGATAATTTCGCCAACAGCCGTCGAGACATTTTCAATAATCTCACGCTGTGGATCGCGCAAGGCTTCAGGATAGCTTCCAGAAACAAATATGCTGCGACGTGAGACGCTCGCCTCAAGCTCTGCAAGCAGCGTGGTTACGTCGTCGTACTCATCGACTTCTATGCAATTGATCCCGTAACGTTGTAGGTCATGGATCCAATGCGAGTGGCGCGATGTTTCGTACTCAAAGATCCGATCGGCATCGGTCCCCACGTGTCTTTTTGGCCTCCTGACTATGGCGTAATGCTGGGTCGGGGTTTCGTCCATCGTCTCTCGAATAAGGCCCAAGAGATGACCTATGTTCGGATCCCTGAAACTGAATCCCAAAAAAAGGAAATGCAGGCCGATTAGGTGACCGTTGAGCAACTGAAGAAATCCGCCCCGCTGCCTACGGTAGAGTTCATAATCGTCCGTTGCAATAACGATTTCCGCGGGATGTGCCACGGTGCCGTGCATTTTATAAAGAGTAGTGTCCGCCCATGAATCGCTGATATTGAGGTCGGACTTCAGCGCTTTGACATCAATGTGTCGCCGCTGCAATTCCCAAGCACGCTCGATTAGACGGTCATAATTTGTTGTCCAAATTTGACGCACGGGAAGCCTGGCGAGAATCCTATGATTCGCGGGCACATCTGTCTTGTCGGCAAAACTGTCCTTAACCACCTGGCCAATTCGGGCTCGTGTCTTGCCGCTCTTGTTAATGAACCATTGCGCCACGCCGGCAAGATCATGCTCCTGATCCAGGTCAATGTGCAGTTCCGCGGCTATGTCTTTTAGTAGCGCCCGCCAATCTGGATACCCGGCCTGTTTTGACAAGCCCGCGCCAACGAACAAGGCTGCAGTGCCCTGCTCTAGCCACCTACTATATTCGGAGATGAACTGCCGCTTCTCCAAGCTTGTCCTTGCAGGCTGTTGAGTTACCACGCTCCGTTTGGAGATTCCCTGTTGGAAGCCATATTACACCAACTCTACGCATCAGCTGAATTCCGAACTGAATATGAGCACCGGCCGCGCCAGCCCAAAGCGGCTGTCACGTCCGTTGCTTGAATCCATCGGAGTAGCCTCCGTGAGTTGATGACCGTCGTTCGATTCCTAGAGCCGCCGCGCTTCGCTGTCCGTGCTCCGCTTGCGGTCCAGCCGACACTTCCTGTGCCGGCGTTCGTCGCATGCGACTCACCCCTTTGCGGTCCAGGTTGTCGTGACCGGATTCTTCGTCGTCTGCTGGGCCATGATGGATGCGTTTACATGCTTCGTACACACCTTTCGCGGGCAGCGACAGACGAGCTCTTTACTTCGAGCGGCTGCGCATCGCGGCGCGATAGCCCACGATCCACCCTGCGCGGAACAAAATAATTTCGTTATCGCGCTTCAGTTTGTCCGCATGCGTTTTCGGTTTGTAGTCGGCAATAAGGCGATTCGCCGCATCACAATGCACCTGGCTCCTCACCGAACTCGGGCTAGACGACATCGCCTTCGGCCTCGCAGATCTCGGCATGGGATGCCCGGAATTAGGCTTCATCAGCATGCGCGAGATTCGCGAACTGCGCGGGCCACTCGGTCTCCCCGTCGAGCGCGACCTGCACTTCGACGCCGACAAACCGCTGTCCGCGTACGCGGCCGAAGCGCGTGAACACGGGCGCATCGTGACCTAAGCGCCTACCTCCGGCCGCCGGCCTTCGGGTCGGCGGCTTTCTCTCTCTGAGGCGCATCACGCCAAATTCGACCGCCTACAATCGCTTTACAGCAGCGATCGCACCCTACCCTCGCGGTCTTGAATCAGCCCATAACTCATTATCCTGTACTCCTAGGACGGCACACCATAACAGGCCCAGAGTCTGCCGCCATCCGGAAAGACGCGCCGCATCGCCCGACACGATACATATCCTGGCTTCGCAATGACCTATGATGGGCCCCCAGACCACGCCTCGTTAGATCTTATCCTATGGTTTCAATTCACCGCACTAATCACATAGCCGATGATTTCTCCACGCCGCTGCGCGAGGCATGGTTTTCAAGCAAATCTCTAATTACGGAACTCGTGGAGCGACTCGACATACCGACCGACGTTGCAACTCAGGCCCTATTTGTTAACACCCAAAGCACCGACGATCCAGACGGGACAATCCGCGACTTCGCAAGGAATATGACCCCAGAAGAATGCGTTACCTATCTGACCATTCCCACAACGATTGGAAAGTCGCATCGAGTAATGATAGTGCCAAGCAAAAACTTGGAGTCCAGGAATGCTCATCTTGTGCCATTTATAGAGATCCATTCGCGCCTAGTGGCTTGGTGGCTAACAACAACCTGGCGTAGTTTGGATCTCGCCCAGAGCGCCTGGGAGCTCACCGACGCCCATCGGGTGATTTCGGCCGCCGCATGTTCTCGAGCGCTGCTTGAAACGGCTGCCGCGTTCTGGTGCGCGGCGAGAGAAATGGCAGAGATCTGGAACCGAATCAAGCTCCTGGGCATAACTAAAAAATCTGGCTTGCAAGGATGGCACGAGCTAAATGATTGGATATGGCGTACGACTTACGGCGCCAAATTCGACGCCCGGTCGCCCGATCTAGAGAAAGCGTGGAAGAAGCTTTCAAGCACTAACGTACTCACGTACATCGATAAGCTAGCCAAAGCAGTACCGAATATAGATCTGCAGACGAAGTACCAATGGCTTTGCAACACTGTACATCCAAGTTGCGGCGGCACCTTCGCGATGTCCACCCCGCTTGCCAGGCACGTTTCTGGCACGCACGCATTCGCTTGGTTTGCGCCCTTTCCAATACGTACGGAGTCCCGCGGGGAGCATGCTGCTGAAAGAACCGTTCATGAAGCGATTGCGACGTTGTCGATAGTTGCCGTGCGAGTGATTGTACAGACCCTAGACGACGCTCTTAGCGTCATCGATGATTTAGGGCTAACCACGGGCGCCACGAAAATGGCGACGTTCACCTACTGGAGGCAACTGCAAGTCGCAACGAGAAAGCAACGCTGTCCATGCCGATCCGGCCTCACTTTCGAAAAATGTCACCACCGTTGGAGAGAGCCCACTACTTCAATGACTTCCACTTTTCCCTGGGAAAATCTCTGATGTCAGAACCCTAAAGATTCCGTGCAACGCAGTTTGGAAGATGGATATGTACGATGTTAAGAGGTCGGTGGGGGTCCTTATTCGCAACGACTTTGGTATCGATCTTCGCTCGCACTTCGTGAGACATTCAAGTTCCTCTTTTTCTGCATGAATAGCGGGTTCGTATTCCCCCGTCTTTGTAACAATCTTACTCTTGGCGAACGCATCTCTCAGATTTTGCTCAGGCAATGGATTGTCAAAGGCGATTGAACTCCGTCCATCGCAATGCAAGCGCAGCGCGAGAGGGTCTCCGCGGACCCATCACTCGCAATATCTGGCCATCAAACTGTGCATACCCCGCCAAACGAACGACGTCACGCAAGGTTACCTTCATCGATTCCGGCTCTATTCCGAGCAAGTTCAGATCGAACAGGGTGTGTAGATCTGCGCGCAAAAGGAGTCCGTTCTGTACGTGATTATCATCATCCCCTCGATGCGGCCAAATATGGGCGGCTTCGAGGACATCCAGCAAGCCACATCCGGTAATCAAACAAAGTGGGCCATATCGCCGAATCAGCGCCAAGCGGAATTTTCGCTGACCGCGACGCTCTTTGATCGCCCTTAACACTACGTCGCGCCGAGCTGACAGATTTGGCTGATAGTCCGAAGGATAGGAAGCGGCATCGTTCGCGTCAATGACCCTTCGCACTACGACACTGCCTAGCACGGTGGAGTCTGCTGGTAAGTATTCCGCGAGAACGGTTTCGAGACGATTAACGTCGAGCTCTTCAATTGATATCTGGTCATTAGGCCGAAGAGCCGCACTTTTTAGATGGCTAGGCGTCGGACTCCGTTGGAGTCGCACGAATGTTTCCCCATAAAACGCTTCAAAATTTGTGACACTCACATCCGCTGAATCCGGGGCGTCAAACTCATGGCCGTTGTTACAGCGCCAGGCCGGTACCTTAGTCGCACGATGCTTTATCGCGGGTATTTTGCAAACCGGGCAGCGATTTCGCCGTTTGGTGCCTTCTTCACTTGAAATCCTCTCGACAAACGCGGTGCCTAAAACCTTGGATCGATTCCTAATGACGACGAGATCACCTTCTGAAAGCTGACGAGAGTTGGCGACGGAACTGTCATAGCGATACATGGTCTCCGGACTATCCACATAACCATCATTTCCTCCATATTGCCGGCCGCCGCTAATGCTCAGAAGGGACCAACAGCGCATTTCTATTGTGCGGCCAGGCGCCGGAAAAGCATTCCCATGTCCAAATCAGGCGTGCCGATTCGACCGTAATACTTTGACAGATGAAGCAGCATCTCTTCGCGATATGGACTGTCCAAGCAACATACTACGTTCTCGCCATCCAAGTCGGCGGCCGGTAATTGGCGCAGCGACTGCAAATCCACAACTATATCCGGAAGAAAGAACGTGCCGGGGAGGAACCGAAAGCGATCCCCCGCATTATTTCGCAACAATCGCATCAACTTGTCATGGGCTTCCCTTTCTTTGCTGGTTGCCTTTGCATCGCCTTGTCGGAGGCTCCTATGTGAATGCCAGTCTTTGTAGATCGGATGATCCGTGAGTCGCCTGGCACCTACACGCAGCACGTGTTCAGCCTTTCCCTGTTCAAAATCGCACGCAGGCGTCGCGACAATCCACCACGCTCCAGCCTCATCGGGTCCATAAACATACCCGGTCTTGATGCGCGCAGCGATCGCAGGGTAGATGTAGACCTCCATTGGGTGAGCCTTGTCGGGCAATTCGCCTAGACATTCCTTGATTGCGTCCCGATTCAGACGCGCCGCTATACGCCGTGCCACGAGATACACCAATTCTTCGGGACGGATTGATGAGAAATCCTTTGAGTTTTGATCAACAGTGTCCCACACATATGACCGCTGCGTATCTTCGATAAGGCGCATGAGCTCCGGAAGCTTCGTAGAAAACAACACCGTCGCGGCTTGTCTTACATTCTGCAGGTCGTTGTCCCCTTTCTTGACTACCCGGACGACAGGCGAATTTAGATTCAAAATCTTATCCGCATAACCAGAGTAAAAGATGACCGGCAGAAATCTGTTCTTTTTGAGGTCGTCTAGCACAAGCCTGCCCTGCTGACTCGCCCCTTCCTGACTTTGCAGATCCGGCGAGGGATCCGTGCGTTCGTGCAGATCCAGAATGACAAGATCAAACCTCTCCTGCGCCAGGCGTTTCTTGGCCTCCGCGAAGGAGCTCTCCGTGAACGCCTCAAAATCGCCGATCGGATTATCGTTGCGCCATTCGGTGAAAAACTCTGCTACCTGCTCTGCCTTTTCCACGTCATCATCTACGCACAACACTCGCCAACTTTTCATTTTCTCATCCTTGATCAACATCTAGATGCGATTGCGCAAGACAATTCTGAACACCGCTCCGCCAAGTCGACTGGCGTCAAGGAGCTCCAGAGTGCCTCCGTAAAAATCGCGAACAATCTCCCCAGCTATTACCAAGCCCAGACCCACTCCATCTGGCTTGGTTGTAAAGTATGGTTCAAAAATGCTTTGACGAATCTTCTTCGGTATTCCGGGACCACTATCAGCAAATAGGATCTCCACTTCCCCTGCCTCGTTGCGGGTGCATTCGACCAAAATCGCCCTCTTCGCCTTTGGAGCCTGTCGGAGCCAGTAAATACTGTTCGACAGCAGATTTATGATGACCTCTTCAAGCTCTGCCTTGTCGACCCTCACCATTATTTTTTCACTGGGTAGTGTTACTTTGATGCCTAGGTCCTTTACCTCGTTCTCAAAGTGAGAAAATGCTTCACGCAAGATGTCTTCGACATACACCTTGCCCGGTTTGCCCCTGCGCCTACCGCCGAGCGGCTCAATCCTATTCAACACCCGATCGATGATGCCAGCAGCGTCCCGAACACGATGTATGCGCCCTACCGCTTTTTTAAGCCTCTCACCGGACTGCTTGCTGCTTGGGTCCTTAATTGACGCCTCGATGCCTTCCTGCGCGAGCCCAGCTTGGCCTTGAATTGTGGAAAGCGGCTGTCGGCTGTCATGCACAACCTTGTCAATAAGCTGCCCCAGAGTGGCCAACGTGTGGTAACGCGAGAGCACGGTGCGTATTTGAACGATCTGATGCTTCCACCGCGCCGCGGCGTTGTCGAACAGACGGATCGCCTCGTCATCTGTCTCGAGCTTAGATAGCAATTCACGTCGCAACGAACTTAGGTCAGGGGTTTCAAGCAGGCCTCCGGGCTCGCCGGGTTTCGGAGGCGCTGTTCGATGATCACGGCGATCCTGATATCGCAACTCCTCCAAACGCGACAGGCAACGCAGCATGATGCCTTGGAGATCCGTGTAAGCATCATTATTGTCAAGCCCTTCTCGATTGCTCTGATCACGCAGCAGCGGGTTTTCATCAGCTCCAATGGATATGAAGCCAGTCAACTGATTATTGGAAAGACGCATGGTCGGATTTTGAACGCGCCGAATATCCAGTCGCAGCCAATCGTTCTCTGGCTCGCCGTAAGGGAGCACTCGGAATCCGTCTCGATAAATACTGATCCCGGCGATTGAATCCAAATCCCTGCGTATGCTCGCGAGACCGACCCCCAGCTTTTGTTCAACCCCTTCCAAGTCATCACGGTCCCAGACCAATATCTTGAATGAGAATGGCCCACACGAGACGGCGCTCGTCTCATCGAATTCGTCAGGCGACGGCACGTCGATGAGTTCCGACTTTTCACCACGGCGAAACCAGCCTTCGAAATACTCCTGCTTACCCTTCAGCTCGATCTTGAGTGCGTACTTACCGGCCGCATCTACAGATCCCTCGACGCTGTAATGCGGGAAGTTGATGACTCGCGGCGGTTCTACCTCCTGGGCACCACCAATCTCGTCGGACGGCATCTGCAGGAAAATTTGGAATTCTGTGCCTCCATGAAAAGGCGAAACCAGGCGACTCAGTGCTCGACGCAGTCCCCCAATCTCCTTATCTCCCCAAGATCGCTTTAAACGATTCATGCGCAAAACCGTTCCATGGGTACCATCGCGCGATAGACCGGCTTCCTCACTGCTCTGGGCGACCGGCAGTAGTCGCGCTTTGGTTAGCACTTGTGGGGAGCGTTCTTCGACGAGTATCAAAACCTCATCGAGGTAGAGATCGGCACGATCAAACTGCGTCCAGTCGAAAAACGCGTAGGTCTCCCACTCGGATTTCGGTATCCGAGTAATCAGCTCCAATTCGGACGCGAGCCGTGCGGAAGCAAATCGACCTATGCCCTTTTCTCCCAGTAGCCGACGCTTCAAATATTGCGAAGAGCGAAGAGTCCTTTTGGTGCCTGTAGCCGGTTCCATCCAAGCGCCCTTTACTGTCGCCAGATCCATTCCATGACCATCGTCTGACACTTCCAAGCTGCCGCTACCAGCCTCCAGACTGTCGACGAATCGAACAAGCACCACTCGCGCATCGGCGTCATAGGAGTTTTTCACCAATTCAAGCACGGCAACGATTTCGCTGCTGATGAGCTCTTCACCCAAGGTTTTCAAAAGGCGGGCACGAGGTCGCAAGGAGCTGCCGATGCTGGCGGATTCGCTAGCCACTGAATGCACCCAACTCTGGCGATCGCACGGCGCGGATATTCTTATCTGCTCCACGTCTCAACTGGCGCTTTAGTCTTACTGCGACCACACCAATATCTCCTTGCAATTCATGCTCCCACACGCGCATGACGGTCCAGCCGCGCCGACGCAATTCCTCGGTTACATGACGGTCTCGGAGGCGGTTCCCAGTCAGCTTTTGGTTCCAGAAAGATCTGTTTCCGACGGGCTTGATGGCATGAAGCGGGCAGCCGTGCCAGAAACAACCATCGACAAACACTGCTAATTTCGAAGCGCGTATGACAAAGTCAGGCCGCGCGCTTGATCTTGTTCGGCCTTCATTACGGCGACCGAGCGATAAACGCAAATGACGCCTCCAGCCGGTTATCCCCTCCGCTCTAAGCATTTTCATGAAGGCAATCTCAGTGGTTGCATTTCCGCGCCCACGAATCCGCGCCATGACCTCCGAGCGCTTGGCCTTTGAAAAGACGTCGCTCATCTTTGCAGATCACTCCGGGCAATACTTGTCATGAGAGACTGCCTGTCGCTTCACCAGGGTTCCTGGCGATGATCAGGTCGTCGAAAGTTCCCAGGTTGATCGTGTAATCGATCTCCTCAACGCCTGCTGGCGGACCGCCGGGAAAAGTGCTGGCCGTCACCTTGGGGAAATTTCCACCGGTGTCGAACAACAATTCCTCAATCACCCGTATCCTTGTCTTCGAGTACTCCTCCTCGTGTGTCGACAGATATCCGGCAGCGATCAGTGCTGTGTCGAACATGCCTTCGGCATCCGGATCTTCTGAAATAACTTCCCGGCACACACGGCACAAGATTGGCAGTGTGTTGTTCGCGCCCGCCTCCTCTCTCAGGCGCAAACTGAAGAAGAGCAGCCGGCCACCTTCCGGTACCTGAAGCTGCTGCAGTCCGTTGACCTTGTGTATTCGTCCTCTCGTCGTGGTCGTCCCCTTCGCCTCGATCGACAGCCCAGGCCGCTCAAAATCATGCCGGCTGCCGTGCGGTCCTCGCCACATATGCACCGCCCGTTGTATTCCGGTCGATGGGATCAGCCAGTAGGTAAGAAACCACAGCTCGGCGAACAGACCGGTTTGCGCTTCCTGTGAGAGCAGCTGCCGGGGCAGCTGACCCCAGAAGCGGCGCCACTTGCCAATTACACGCGCGACGCTTTCGCGCGGAACGACGTCTGCCTCCCGCAATCGAGGCGCAATATCGGCGGCAATCAGATCCAGCATCGGATGACCCAACGCCTCCTCACATGTGATGTCGATATAGCGCCCTACACCGTGACCACCCAACGACAGATTCTGCGTCAGCACGGTCAGCCCCCGACTGCTGGCATCACGCAGTGGTTCGTCGGCAGCTTCGAGCCCGACCAACAGATGTCGCCGGCCGCGGGCGTCAATGGCAACCAGCAAACGCGTCGTCATTTCGGACGCCGCGACCCGTCCGATGAGCTCATCCCCCGTCGGGCGGGACGCTTCAAGCTGCTCCCAAACCTCGGGTGAAACAAAACTCATTCGGGTGCCCAGCCGACCGTCCCGACGGCGTATCCGCGAACTGGTTGTGCGGTGGGAGACCGGGGAAACGATATTGCCAGACCCACAATATCACGCGCCGCCCCGTCTCTTGGGTTCTCATAAACCGGCTGTCTCCCAGTGGAAGATTCTGACTCCGGCCGTGAGAAGCGGCTGATGGGATAGATCAGCAGCAGCCCCTCGGCGGGATTCCGTATTCTTCGTGCGGCCGGGTTGAGCCCGATGTCCTCCGCCTGCTTAAGCTGTCGTGCGCTGGCAATTTGTTCATCGTTAAATCCCGTGGTCTCATCATCTGGACTTGTGAGGACACCCAGTGAATCGGGATCGCTGCGAAGCCGGGAACGGCTGATCATGTTGATGGAGCCTCCCCTGACTCCCCACGCCGCCTGTCCTAGATCGCGATCGGCAGTACTTCTGCCCTTGATTGCAATAACCCACCTTGTGAGCTGCCCATCGGCGACCTGTCGCTCAATGAATTTGCGCAACAGCGGCAACGAGATGCTGCGCACCTGCTCATCCACTTGATAGGCCGCGAGGAAGCCGAGCACGGAGTCCGCCGATTTGGCTGTCCATAAAGGCCCATCATTCGGCCACGAATCAGGCGACCCAAGCTCGCTCAGGAATCTGCGGGTGGCGATCAGATTCCGCTCAAGAAGCACCGCCAGATCGTCGGGTCGCCGAAACGGGAATTTCACCGTCTGCACGACCTTGTCGCTATAGGACTGCTCAACGACGATGGTCGATGCAAATCGTTGCTTCAATCGACTCGTCACCAGCATGGAGGGATGCTGAAGAATGCGCGTGCCGAGTTGCAGGGGCGTCACCAAGTCGACTTCGTAGCGTCGAATGTCGCGACGCAGTTCGTACTCTACGGTCGCAAGATCGGCAAACCAACCAACGAGTTCCGCGGTCATCCAGATACGCGTCAAATCCTCGTATCCATTGCGAAAGCCGAACCAGCGACCCATCTGCATCAAGGTGTCATACATGGCGCTGGGGCGCACGAAGTAGCTGACAAGCAAACCCTCGAGAGTCAGGCCGCGCGAAAGCCGGTTGCCGCCTATCGCTATCGCCTTCAACTCCGGTTCCCGTTCATAGTCGAGCATCTCGCCGGTCGCACTGTTTATTTCGCGCGGTGGCGCTACCGCCTCCAGGAATGGACCAATATGATCTTCGATCTGCGCGAAAGTCCGCTCCCTTTCGATGAAGCTTGAACGCGTCACAGGGACAAACTCACTCTCCCAGCGCAGCTTCAACCTATCGCGCACACCGTGATCCCGGTGATAACGCCACTCATCCTTGAATTCCGAAAACCACGTAGACACCCTCTGCCAAAGGTCATTGTGCTGGTCGATGCGTTGGCTAGTGTGGATGAGCATAGTGGCCGGCTGAGCGCCTTGGCCTCGCTCGGAGCGAGCCGCACCTGCGAGCACGAAATCCATCAACGCCAGTCGAAGCGACTCCGGCAAACGTTCCGTGCTGAATGGATCAAGGTCGCCATCGGGAATGCGACGGACCACGTCGATCCCATCGATGAGTTCGCCGGTCAAGGGGTCCTGGCGACCAAAGAGTTCCTCGGCGCCGAAATAGCCATTTGGCTTCGGCAGATCGACAATGAAGTCCTTTGGATATAGATCATTGCCGACCGTCGGATCCACCGTATCGTGGGGGATCAGGATATTTGCGAATGGCGTCGCGGTGTACGCCACGTAAGTGCATCGCTGAAACTTTTGCAGAAGCTGCCGTATCAGGCTGTTGATGACCGCCGGTGCCTCATAGTCCTCGTCCGGCTCAGCGATCTGGTATGAGCCGCGCGTGTCGACGCTGGCTTGGTCCGCCTCGTCGTCGATCACCAATAGCGGCAAGGACCGATGCACCTCCTCTGGCGCCGCATCAAGCCACGCATGAAGCCTCCTCAGCACCGGACCGTTCTTCTTGACCACCAACAGCACTGGTTGCGTTCCCTGAAGAGCGCTGTGATTTGCATTCCCAGGACGGAAATCCCCATGCAGATCTTCCGTGGTGAATTGATGCCACTGACGGCCCATCGGTGGCAGAGGGACGGCGCCCGGCCTACCATCCGCATATCCCACGAGTTCCTTATCCAATCGTATCTGTGTCTGGCGACGAAGCCCATTGTCCAAACCCGATAAAACGATGACCAGTCGATAACCCACATCGGCCGCCTTCGATGCGAGGGCAGTAAAATTAGCAGTCTTTCCGCTCTGAACGTAACCCAACACGAGACCCCGTACATCAAATCGCTCGCTAGATGGATCAGCTGCCTGCGCGAGGATGTTATCCGTCGCCTCGTCAAGCGAGCGTACTTCCCCTGCATTCCAATTCTTGACGTTCAGCAGGTAATCCCTCAAGGAAGGCCAGTAGTACCAACTCGAACGATCACGAGCGCGCAACCAGGCGCCTCTGCTGCGATCCGCCGAAATGACAGTGACGGGACGCAGTACGATGTTTTCCTCACGCTCGAGCGCCTCGCGTACTGCGTGTCTAAGTGCCGCGGAAATCGCAGGATTTGTGAGAGCATCATCGCGCGGCACACCGTTTGAAATCAGCACCCGCACGATGCGCAACGCCGCATCAAGCGTCTGATCATTCATCAGCCAGTTCCCGGTTAAGCCGCTCAAACACCGCCGTTACGACCGGGCGCTCTTTCCTTGTCGCCACACGTTCGGCTGCGCTCCGTAGCTCGGCGACCGAATAAAGTCGTGGCCTCGCCAACTTATCCTGTGCCGAACGCGCGGTATTCTGTTCGACTCCCGCCGCTCCATTGCCCGATACTGACGAGACCTGTCCGCGAACGTCCTTTGCAAGCGACGAGACTGCCAAATCGAGATTGCTACGCGCAGTAGTTCTAGACGGCCCCGCTCCCGGAACAGTACGCTCAGGGCGCCTATATGCGGTCTGTGCAATCTTGATGACCGGTCCAATGGCTTTCTCGAACTGTTCGCGCAGTAGCTGCGGCAGTTGAACCTTCATCTTGGCCACATTGATCCGAAAAGCCTCATCGAGCTCGGGACTAAAGCTCACCGCTACACGCGCGAGTTTGGTGTGCTCGTCAAGGGTCCGGAGATTGCTCCAGCCACCGCTCTGAATCATGCGGTTCGCCCGATAGATGTAAAAACCCTGCTGACGGTTCCATCGCAAAGGACCTCCTGCGTCCACGTGAGCCTGCTGCGAGGAATAATCGTCCTGATGCGGCAGAACATACGGACTAATGACCACCTTGCCGGTGACGGCGTCATGATCGTACGTCAGGGTTATTGGTTCGAGCTCCTGTGTCTTGGGTTCCGCCCGGGAGAAAGGATCCCACAGTTTTATGGGGTTGCCGTTTAAAGTGATTCGGATCTTTCGACCGCCCGCCTCACCGGCCATATAGCGGTGGAACACCATTCCGAGGTGCTCCTCAAGCTCGCGGCACATGGAAGAGAGGCGCTTCTTGGCCATCTCGCCGTAGGGATGCTTATAGCCGAGAATCCGATCGAGGCGTTGCCAGAAAACTACGGTCCCCGGCCCCTCCATCAGCGGCTTGCGCAATGCTTCCGGCTGCTGGGCCTTCGCAACCTCTACGATCTCCCATCGGTCAGTCGCCATAACATGTTCCAAATCCCAGGCTTGAGCATAGATATCGGATCGGGAATCGCTTGAGCGACTTGCCAAGGTAAGGCGCTGACACTGGCTCATCGAGGCGGTCTTTAGGCCGAGGCCGAACTTGCCCAGGGCATCCTTGGAGTCATACTCACGCTCAGCGCCATAGCGCAGTGCCTCTCGAATCTGAGCGGGAGTCATGCCGTGGCCGTTGTCCGCGATGCGTACGGATGAATCGTCGCCGTCGAAATTCACATCAATCGCGATGCGACTCGCCTTCGCTTCGATTGAATTGTCTATGACATCCGCAACCGCGGTCGCAAAGTCGTATCCCATGTCCCGCAGGGACGTGATCATCCGCCGCGCGGACGGAATCAGCTCAAACGCTTTACTCGCCATTGTGCTCCTAGCTTCTTGGTCCATTTCCATCCGGCTATCTGTGCTTGCGAACAGTAATACTCGTCAAAACGCAATTGCCCCTCCTGAAATCGCCGCGTCACTTCACGCGCAAGTGGAACCAGCGGGATCGGCCAGCCACTCGTTGCATAAACGGGTGCCGCCAGGGACGGGGCCAGCTGCCCCAGCAAAGCAGTCTCGCTAGGACTCGCTATGACACGATCGTCGTCCTCCATCACGCTGTCAGGATGCAGCCAGTTGTGCAGGAACGCGATTGAGAACCATGCCCTTCGGATCTCCTTTATGGGCAGTTCCCTGAGCCGCCGCGAGCCTGTACCTTGGTTGACGGCCAACGACAGCCAGTTGACCGCCTGCGTCGCCGATTTCGGCAACGGCGAAAGGGATCGGGCCGGGAGGGAAGAGGCAAGATACTGTGTCAAGCCGCGTCCGATCGCTTGCCCAAGCACCGGTGGAACCGCATTGCCTATGAGCCGGAACGCATATGTGGGCTGCGGCGGGAGCAGAAACCAATCCGGAAACGTCTGCATGCGTGCTGCTTCGCGCGGAGTCAGGGACCTTCGCTGGACAGGATGGATGTACATCAGTCCGTCCTTGCTCATATGAGCCACGATCGTCGAACAGAGCCGGTCACGATGCTGTCGCGTGTAACGGTCCTTAAAGTGCGTACGATCGTATGGGAACTCCATCTTCACGCCGCGTGCGAGCGCACCCTTGCTAGTCTCACCTTCCTGTAGCCGATCGAAGTCGCGAAGATCCCGCTCGCTGTGGGGCCTCGCAAAATGCCCTGTGAGTGATTGAGCGCGGTCAACCTGCAACACGTCGAGCAGAAAACGCTCGCCATATTCTTCCAAGTGGGCGCGGCCGCGGACGAAGTCATAATCCATTTCGCGCGCACCGCCGCCGGCCGGAATGACTGGGAGGTCGCCGATGGCCTCCCCAACGGTAACCGGTTTCAGGAGAAGGCGCGGGCGGCCACGTCCCTTACGGCGTTCGTGCGGGTTCCGGCTGTTGACTCGTTGCTCGGGGTCGGCATGAGTGACCGGCACGTAAAGCGCGGTAGAGAATATCGGCAGTTCGCAAGCGGTACCAATGATCAATTGGCGTTCGCGCTTCTGCGGAACGCCATGCCTCCATGCGCAGATTGTGGCAGCGTGTACACGATAGCCCAGCGTCCGAGCCTCGCATTGGATCGAGGTAAAGAACTCGCCACCCGCTGCGTTCCGAATACCTGGAACATTCTCCATAACAAAGATCGAGGGATGAAAGTACTCCACGTAATGGAGATAATTTTGATAGAGGAGCCGACGCGGATCGGCCACCATGCGCGCGCCGTTATTGGACCCGTGGACCTTTCGCGCCCTGCTGAATCCCTGGCATGGCGGCCCGCCGATGATCGCGTGGATCTCAACGGCGCCGATGACGCGCCTCAACTCCTCAGGCGTAAAAGATGTCAGGTCCCGTTCGAGCACATGCTCGACCTTCCCCATGTTGGATCTGAAGGTCTGTATCGCTACAGGGTCCCGATCAATCGCAGCGACACAATTGAGGCCCGCGCGCTCGAGCCCGAGGCTGAACCCGCCACACCCACAAAAAAGATCGATGTAGTTGAAGGTCGCTCCACCCTTTTCTTGTGCGCGTCTCTTTTTGCTTGCTATGGCCAGCTCCTCATGTTTCTGCCGCATCCGCCGTGATCCATCAGTTCAGCAAAAGAGCTGCGGGATGCACATCGCGCGCGAAGTCTACACGCTCCCTCGCCCCTACTGGTGAAACCGTGCCCTCCCCGCGGCACTGCAGCGATCGGCGCAAGGCTTCTAGGTCTCCCCTGGACTTGACCAGCATTGTCAAAAATCCGTTGAGGCGAGCAAGCACCGCCCCGCTGAGTTAGGCAATTTCTTTTTGGCAGCGTCGAGAATGTCCTTTTTCCCACTTATGAACGCCCGGATTAGGTCAGGAGACTTATTCGTTGACGCGCCAAAATGGTCTTTAAGCGCTTCAAAGGAGATTGCGCATTCGACCGCCTTTCCAGCTACGACAGCTTGGAAGGACACAGTCCGATTCGATGTAACCACGGGATTCTGGTTGGGGAAAATGATTGCGTCTTTGAGCGGCTCTGGTAATGCTGTTTCCATCAGATCCTCCGAGACTGCGTCATCGACGTGGTGAAAGAATGTGCCTAGGCCGCAGTCAAGCAGGCCCTCAATTACTTGGTTACGGCTCCATTCCGATCGAGCGCTCAGCTCATCGAGTAGGCGTAGGCGATCGGGACGCAAGCGGATGGATATTTGCGCTCCCCCACTGGCCGGAGGAGCTGGAGCTAAGCCCGGCGACTTTCGCGGGTTAACCGTTTCCGCCAACCATCGTGCGTAGTCTGGTCCGCCGGCCAGGGGGTTATTCGTTGCCATTTTGACGCCAATCGAGCATTGTGATTGAAGTTAATCACGATTAGATCACAGGCGTCAATCCGAGTCCTTTGACTGGCAAATACGGGACACCCCGACGCTGCTGCTGAGAACCGAACTTTGACTCCGACATCTCGATTTCCGTTGGAATGAACCAGTGAGTCGAGCGGGAACTATGGCAACCGACCCTCAAGTACTTCATTCCGGCAGCTATGCAGCGCTTCTCCTGTGTGGTCTGCCATCACCACGTTCCTATTGTCATCGCAGAGAATCATCATTTGATGCTTACGCTTTAGGTACTCCTGCTTCGAAATACCGAGGTGCTTCGCTTTCTCTGCATCTTCAAAGTCTGCGTAGGCGGGGTCATCTCCGAGTAAGCCGTACGCTCTGAGCTCGTCGGTCGTTAGGAGCTTCATTTCTTCCGGCGGAATTTGAATCATGTCATCCCACAAGCGGTCAGAGACTCCTCCTTCCCGGAGAAAGTTTCTTATCTGACGCCCGAGCTCCCTGAAATCTGCCTGGTGCTTCTCAAAATTTGAGGCGAGATTCTCCGTGTAGGGACGATGGATACCTACCTTCCCAACAGGCACCCCCACAAACTCAACTACTGGGGAGCGCTTCACACCGCCAGCCAATACAATCACGCAGGCGCTGTAACACTCGCTAAAGGTGAACGTTATCAGGCGATGCTGCCTTATCAATCGGCCGAGTTTTAAGGCCACTGCAACGTCGCCGCCATCGCTATCGAGATTCAACTGATGATTGAAGTTACTGCGACTTTCGGCCCGGACAAGAATCTGCGCCAATTTCCCGACATCGCCGACTTCTATGTCGCCACTATAGTCGATGGCGCAATTTGGCTCTGGTGACTGGCAATACTTGCTAAACGTGAATTCTCCAGCTCGTGCTTCGGTGGAAACGAACACCAGAATCAGGCACAGCAGTAAAGAATTAGTGACGCTCATGCGACAGTACCTGTTGGTTCAAGCATCATTGCCCTTCCCTATCCCGCATCTCCCAATCACTTCCCCCACAACTTTGAGCGCAAACGCCTGCCCCTCCGGCCAACCGCTCAACCGCGGACCCGCCACATTCAGTACAGCAATCTTGTTTTCCTCAACGAAGTGAACGATCGCCGCAGCCGCATTCGATTCCGTAATCTGCTTCGCATCCAGCACGACAAACGGCTTTTTCTGACGGACGCAGATATCACGGGTCAGTTTGGTACCGCCGGTGAGCGATCCATAGAACAGGATCGCCGTCCCGTCACTGTCAATTACATTCTTCACTGTCCGGTCTCGATACCCACTACCCGGCAAAGGCGTCATCGGATATCGCAGCGGAATCTGGCCATCTTCGGCGAGACGACCGGAAGAACACCACCCACCGCACGGAAACTTCGCCGCAAGTGCCGCATCGAGCCCACCGCGATCAACGCCCGTTTGTCCACCCGACACGATTTTGGTCAGTCGCACGAGCGTTATTTGATCGTTCAGTTGAGAGCGGCTTTATGGCGCACCAACTCGTTCCTCAACAAATCGATCGCCTCTTTTACCGATTTTGCGTCGAGTAACTCTGCAAGCAGTTTGTGTTTCGATTTTGCGCTTTCGGCAACAGCAATTCCCATCTCCGTGGTCTGGTTCCGGCATCTGACCAGTGCGGCAATGTCGTCACTCGCCCCATAAGTAGCATCGGCGAGTGCGTTAAAGCTGCGTCTGATGCGCTTCAGCTTGTGTTCCTCAAACGGATGCCAAAATGGCGTCGAGTCGATGACTTGCTGGAGTGTCTTTTCAAGGTCCACTCCCTTCTCCTTTAGGGTTCTCTCGAGTTGCGCGAGCGCAAGATCCGCCTCATCGATCCTCTGTAGAGCGGTGACACGCACCTCTTCAATGAGTCGCTCAATATCGAGCTCCTTACCCTTTTTGCGGTAGGCATTGACAGTTTTAACGACCGTATCCGTGAGGCTGATCCCCGCAGCGGCTGCGCTTAGTGCATCGTCTATTCCAAACGCCATATTGGACCCCCTGAATCTCGATTAGCCGAAGTCCTCGGCGAAGTTGCTGCCGCAGAATGCTTACCTTCCGCCTTGCGATTGCCCGGACTCCTTAGTATAGGTATTTGGCATTTCGTCTGGCATCTCATGTACGAGCATCGATCGGGCCATCATCGGCAGCGCGCGTCCGGACGGGCTTTAGTTTTCTGCTTCTGAATGTCCTTGCAATGGGCTTTCGCAGCATAAACAGGTCCGTCGATCGATTCGCCTCGCTGCGGTAAGGATTTCCTGTGTTGATTTCTTCCTCGCTGCCGGCGGCGCGCCTGACGGCCATATATTGCGCGCCGGCGGTGCAAATTCGAATCGACCGCCCATTTATTCCACGTCCCATTGGCACCCGCCGCTCATACGCTGACCGACTCTCCCTCCCGTTGCTCGAACATTCGCGCGATGAAAGTCCAAACACCTAACTTAGGAGTAATGAAATGAACAATCGCAATCAACAAACCGGCCGCAACGCCGAGCCGGCACCAGCACCCAGCTACCTCAATGTCTTCACCGTCGAAGAGTACGAGAGCAACGGCAAGACCGGCAAGCGCTGGACCAAAATCGGCGCCGCCTTCCCCCACAAGGAAGGAGTCGGGTTCAACATTGAGCTCAAGGCTTTCCCGATCGACGGCCGCCTGGTCGTCCTGCCGCCCGATACGGAGGACAGCAGCAGCCGAAACGGTAAATAGGCCACAGCGCCAACCTCTTAGGGGGCCCTAACCGGCCCCTTCTTTTTGTTTGGCCAACTACCACCCAATGATGCGGGCCAAGTTCAGTGTCGCGCATCACAGTGGGTCGCTTACTTGTTTTCCGGCCTACCCCGGAATGGACCGCTCACTTAATAGGAGCGCCGCGATCCACTTCCCCCACAGGCGCTGCAAGAAATCTCACCTCGGCCCCCACAAGTCGAGCAAGCTATGGTTCCCGTGTGACTGCAGGTTGAGCATCCACCCCGACCGCTGCAGGTCGGACACGTAAGCCGCCCTCTGTTGCAGAAGCCGTGGCATTTGACCCTGCCGCTCCCGTGGCAGCTTGAGCAGGTCTTCTGGGCGGGAGCGCTCGACGAATTAGGCATAGGCCGCACTCCTTGCGTGCTCCGGTCCGACGGCACTTGCGGCTGCGGCGGACTGGCGGGCAGATGGCGCCAAACCCCGATGAAGTAGATGAGGGTTGTGATGAAACCAAGGCCGGGGAGGAGACCCAGGAAGTTAATCATTAACCAACGCGCCTTTGAACGCCCCACGGCTTCAAAGTCCGACCGTGAGTGCCTCAACACGCTTACCATGCCGCAGAGGCTGGCAAACCAACCTCCCAGGACGAAGACCAAACTGTAAGGTGCAAGCTGACTGGAGAGCCGCGCCCTCGCCGCCAAATCCCGGGCCGCAGCGGACGCTTCCTCTTCCTTCGCACCCAGAGCAATCCGTTTGGCCCTAAGCGCCTTTAATTCCGATACTCGTTTCTTGAATTCTTTTGCATAGCTTTCACGCTGCTCTTGTGGCAAAAACCGCAGAATACCGTCCCTAAAACTGCTGCTTGCGAGATATTCATCGCGATGTTTGTTCCATTTATTCCTGGCGTCGTTCTGAATATTCTTCGGATCCAAAATCCGATAGGCGACCATATCCGCTCGGAGCTCAGCGTTCTTGTATAGACTATGGAGAGTCGTTTCCTTTGCAGAAAAGCTTCCACCCCCCGGCGCGTCTCCGCCCGGCGCGAGAGTCACAACGGCGTCGCTAAGTATATTGAAACTAGCTGCTTGGCGGGCGGCTGTGTCAAGTTCGTCGGACCCACGGGTCTCGGCCATCACGTGCTCGAGCGTAGGGAAATCCTGGAGATAGTCGTCTGAGGCCAATGTGGCCGTACTCAACCAGAGCCCAACAATTAGCATCGCGATTGTCACACTGAGTGTTTTCATTGTTTCTTTTGGTGGTATCCGTACCACACTCCGATGATAGGCCCGTCAGTAAGATTCTTGTAAAACCTGCCACAGTCGGCTTTCCCTATCAGACACCGGTTCGTCGCGTCCCGCGGCCGCCGCCGCCCGTGCCATTCCGGACCTTGCCACATTGATCTTCTCTGCATATCGCAGCGGCATCTTCGTCGATTTCCAGCCGCCCGCCTGCGTGATCGCTGCCAAGTCGATGTCGAGCTCTGCGAGATCCTGCGCGGCGCCAACCCGAGTGGAGTGCCCACTCACCTCGGCAACCAATCTCGCCGGCATCCCGATCCATCGCGCCACCCGCTTGAAGATTGCCGCAATGCTCCCGGGGTTTAGTGCACCACCGCCAATCTGATTCCTGCCGATCAATCGCCTAAACAATGCCCCATCCTCGATCTGCGCATGCGCGATCCAGATCTTGAGCCATCTCACCGTCTCGCGCGATAAGTACGCGGCTCTGCCTTGGCCCTCAAGATCCGTCTTGCCGCGCCGGATCAGCGCCTGGCCGGTGCCGTTCGGATAGAAATCGATGTCTCGGACCTCGAGCGCCACGAGCTCGCCGCGTCGTGCGAGAGTCTCATAAGCGACGCAGAGCATGGCCCGTTCGCGATCCGCGCGCAGACCTTCGCCGGCGCACTCGATAAATTCTTTGATGTCTTTCCAACCCAAGGGATGAGCCTGTTCCTGCCGCGCTGAGGTCTCCCGTCCCATTTGTCTAAGCCCCAATTTTACGGCATCGCTCGAGCAGGGATTGAGTAACCCAGCAGCGCTATGCACACGTGCAATGGTCGCCACATAGCGCTTGATGGTGGCCGGCTTTTTGCCGGCTTTCGCTTGGGTAGCGATGAACGCGCGGATGGTTTTCGGATCCGCCGGCAAGTAGGACTCGCCGTGCGACTCGCAAAAGGCCTGGAAAATTGCGCCGTCCGCCTTCCGGGCCCGTAGCGTATTCGGCGAGTAAGCGTCCTCGGCCATCGCCTGCCACTCGAGCAGAACCGTCAGCGGCCCTTGCACTGCTTCTTGTGGCGCAACGGGGTCGGATTCCAACTCAGTTCCTAGCGTTGTCGGTTTCATCTTTGTCCCTGTAGAGAAACGCCAGCGTCTTCGGCCACCAGCACCAATCTACGGGTGTCATGAACTCTCGCCCAACATCCCGCCTCCCTGTTCCTCATTCTCACCGGTGATCAACGCCCGTCTGTCCGCCCGACACTTTTTTTGTGACAGCCACATCCCTATCCCTTATCTCGCCGTCCAGCGATCCACTGCCCGCGCATCGCGCCGGCGACGCCAGAAATACAGCAGCCGGCCGACCAACGCTGCCAACAATACCGCGAGGGTGAGACCGAGCGTGATCAAGACGCTCGTGTAATGAATAGCAAGGCCGTAGACATTGGTGTAGGTCCCCGCACCGCGGCCGCCGGAGACTTCCCGTAGCGCGAGAATCAACGTGGGAGCAAGGCAGATAACAGCGACGATTGCGCCGATCACTTGATACTTGGGCTTAATCACGTTCCGCGATTTACTCTTCACACGGCTCCCTTGAGAGCCTCCATGACAGTTTCCGTCATATGGCGGGTTGCCCGCCCTCCCCTTTTCAACGCTTTTTGCGATGTTCTGCTTGCGTCAGGTCCGCCAGCTTTCCCTCATGACGAATCGTGCGCCCGACCTCGAGCGTTAGGCGTTGCTCTTGGTACGCCGCGCGTGCCTCGTCGGTGCCCAAGGTCAACTCATCCAACGCGCCTTCAAGCAGAGGGTTTTTCAGGTCGGCCATATCAACTCCTCCATCTAGCGAGCAATGCCATCGCTAAAATCTCGCGGCACAGGGCCGACGCCGCAGTGACTCGCATTTCGGCCATCGAATGACTTCCACCTTGCTAAGCTGCGTCCACCACGATGCGCTCAAGGACGGGGGGCAAGTACCAACGCCAACTTGTCCGCGATTTCCGTAGCTTTCATCAATTGACCATCCTTGTCTTGCGGCCACCCAATCACATCGACGTGCCGCGGATATGGCGGCCCGTTAACGTCGCATGAAAGACCGCTTGCGGTGACAAGCGCGAATGGTCCCTGCCCTCGTGCCTTTATGATTCGATTATTTGCCGCGTTTTCAACATGGTCGTACCCGAGATTCCATATCTCTTGGTCGTTCAACCCCGCGACACGATGCGTTGAGGCTTCCAGGCGGCCGGTTACCTTGTTTGTCATTGGGAGCAGCGCGTTTGCTTTGACGCGCTTTTTTTCAACGGAGAAATGTTTCCGATTTAAAATGAATCTGGTGAATTCTTCACCGTCGAGAATTTCAACCGATAGCGGGCGCTCGGGACGAGAGTTCCTCGATAGCATCGAGGATAGTTTTTGGAACATCGTTCTTAAACGGCTCCACGCCATGTCGCTTTACTCCATTTCCCAACAGTCCTGCGTAGCTGAGCTCTCCGTTGGGGCTAACACTCAGGGTAAAAATATGTCCCGGACCGAGATCCCAAGATAACGACATCTCTCCATCTGGATCTGGAACGACGTCAGGCGCTGCTAGCCAATACGGAAGCAAATCGACCAGGCGCTGGGCCTCTGCTTTAGCCTTCAAAGAAATTGGTTGTGCGCCGTATCCGTCCCAATTAGGGGACTGACATTCCAACGCAGTTTCCTCAATTAGGGCACGTGTCAGCGTCCGCCAATCAGTGGCATTGTTGCGAGCATGCGAGGTGGCAACCAGCACTAGCCTTCTGAGTTTGTTACCCAATTCGCTCGCGGTATTAGACTGGGCAGGCGATGTCTGTGGCGCATAAAAGCGCGGGGTTTGGGCAACGGCATTCATGCATATAACTCCATCGCAGCTTCGGTTAGAGCCCCAAAGAAGAACCTATTTTTCAACGTCCGCAGATCCGTTAGGTACGCCCAAACTTCTTGACTGTCGCTAGGGAAATTAGTTTCCCGAAAGACATCAATATCTAGGATAACAGGCAGCGGTCCTACTGTCGTGACCTGGTCGAGAGCCTGGGTCAAAATCGCCGTCGCGCCGCTTGGCTCATCAAAAACCACAAAGCGCTGGAGAAAGCCCGATATTGTCTGAGGAAAATCTGAGGGCATTGCCGGGAGACCCGTCAGATACTTCTCGAAGCGATCGCCTGGGTGCATCGGTAAGCTGAGGTTATTGATATAGCGGGCGGCCGTTCGAATTATTCGCGTTGCCCTGACGCACATTCGATAGACATCCCAGACTCGTTTCGCTTCGTCGATTAACGCTTCCCAGGACTCATAAGGTGCGAGACGACTCAGCGTGAACCCTTCGGTCGTGAATTGCGCGACATAATTCTCGTCGAGCGAATGGAAGCGGCCGCCGACAATCATGGTTTCGCTCAGTAGAGGCTGCGCCATGGGAGCGTTATCCGTATTGAATGAAAATCCGAATTGACCTCGGAGGATTGGTCCTTTCTTGGCGTAACCAAAATTCACTTTGCCTAGGGCTTCGTCTAGCAGAGCTACGCTCATTCCCTCAGCGACGCGAACGCGCAAGTCGATCATTGCTTCCATGATCGGTGCGTGAGCCAAAGGTCTAGGGTTTACCATTATTCTTCGCTGTGCCGATTCAATGCGCGCGCTGCCATCATCGGTTAGATTAGCACCGAGCTGGATCCATGAACGAGGCGCGCAAAGTGCGCGCGATCCGCACCCTCTTCGTACCCCAACGGCGCGGGAGCACGCGGCGAAGTCAAACTGGCGGCGCTTCTGTCCACAAGAAATGCCTCCGCTGCGCATACCACCAGCGCCCCCAAACTCCGGCCACGATCAATGCAAAAATCCCGAATACCACTCGGATCATCGGCGGTAGCGCTTGCTGCGCACTCACGGGCATCGCGAGCAACGACGTGATGATTGATATGCCCAGCACCAGAAAGCCGCCCCACCACGCCCACGGGCGACGGCGCCAGACACCCATCGCGAGCACGAGGCCCGAAACCGCGTACACGACATGCCAATCACCGAACTGCAGAGCAGCGCTGGCAGAATCCCCCAACTGAGCCGGCAGCACGCGCGGCCCGAAGAAATCCATGAAAATGGCCATCGCACTCGAAGCGGCCAAAAACAGTGCGACGCCTTTCAACACCATCGGCACCGCAGCTGGATCAATCTTAGTCTCGAGCTTCGGCGCCCCGGCCCCAGGAACGCCAAGCGCCCGCGCGATGACCCCCGACAACCACGCAGCATCATTGCGCGCGAACCATTTTCCCACGGCAACAAGTCCCACGCCGGCGACCAGCATGAACAACGGGCCCATCGCGACCCACGGACGAAACGACGCCGTCGAACTGAGGCTCGCCAGCAAAAAGCCAGCAAAAAACAACGTCACCATCCCGAGCCAGAAGGTCATGAAGATCTTCACGAACATCGACATTCCGAAATGCCCCGTGAGCACGGTGACGCCATCGCGGATCTGAAAACTCCCCGTGAAGAACGGCTTAAACGAGTTCTGCACCATGGGAATGACGCGCTGCAGCCGTACGCGCTCAGACGACACCTTGCCGACCGCCCTCGCCTCGTCAAGCGCAGCAAAGGCCGACCTTTTCGTCGCCGCCAGCAGCCGCTCGACCGATTCGGCGACGCTATAGGCGCTGCGAAACTCCGCCGGTGTCGACTCGTACAACAAGCGTCCCGGCCATGGAATCATCCAGATCTCCCTCGCAGCCGCTGGGAACCGTATGATCCCCACCATCGTTCCTAGAGTATAGTAAACAATCGCTTGCGGACAGGTCCACCACCTACAGATCTAGGCAGCATTTTGCTGGACTCTTGTCATCTGTGCGACACTCAGCGTAGACTCCGACGTTAAGTTATGCGGCGGACCCTATGGCTTCAAGTCGACTAAAGCGCAAGGACGAGGCGGAAACGCCCTCCTCGCCCGCTACCGACCCGGGACTCCGGGTCCCCAAAGCCAGCGCTGCTGACATCGTACAACTCGCCTCGCAGGCCGGCGAGATTCTCTCGCGAGCGCGCGAAGCGGCACTCGCCCCCGGCATCAAGAAAACACTGCGCAAATTCAACCTCAAAGAGGTCGCAGAGCTGCTCAATCTCTCGCCCAAAACCTTGGTGAGGGCTGCGCAAAGACAGGAAATTCCCAGTGGTGAGCGCGTTCGCGGCAATCGCTTGCTCTTTACGCTGGAGGAAATCCACGAGATCCAAGATCGTTTGGCCTTAAAGCCCTGGCGCGATCCTAAAACCGACAAACCCATGACCGTGGCGGTCGCGAATTTTAAAGGTGGCGTCGGCAAGACCAGCACATCCATCCATTTGGGCCAGCATTTTGCGCTGCGTGGCTATCGAACCTTGATGATCGATCTCGATGCCCAGGCCAGTTTGACCACCCTTTTCGGGCTGTTGCCCGACAGCGAGGTCGGCACCGACAAGACGGCTCTGCCCTATTTGGAAGGCGACACCGATACGCTGGCCGATGCCATTCAGCCGACCTATTGGCACGGACTGGACTTGATCGCGGCCAATCTCGCGCTCTACGGTGCGGAATTTACGCTCGCGAATCGGCAAAAAGCTGAAGAGAACTTTCGCTTTTATCAGGCACTGAAAAACGGGATCGCCACGGTGAGTGATCGCTACGATGTGATCATCATCGACACGCCCCCAGCGCTCTCTTACGTGACTACCAATGCTCTGTATGCCGCGGACGGCATCGTGGTTCCCGTTCCGCCGGCGATGATGGATTTCGCCTCGGCAAGCCTCTTTTTCTCGCTTCTGGGCGACATTATTGGTGTTATCGATCAAAACGAAGGTGGCGGAAAAGTCTTTGATTTCCTAGGGTTACTGATCTCGAAGTACGAACAGGGTAACTTCGTGCATCAGACCATCCATGACTGGGTTCGCGCCGCTTTTCAGCAGCGCGTTCTCTTTCACACCATGGGATCGACCGCCGTCCTTCGCATCGGACCCGAAATCCAGACCGCCTATGAAATCGGCCAGTACCAAGGCGATCGACGAACGCTAAGTCGCGCGCTGGAATACCTCGACGGGGTCAACGGCGAGATCGAACGCCTGGTGCGCGCGCAGTGGCCCTCGAAGGCCGGGCTGCGCCACGTCGCCCCCGTGGATAGCGAATGAACAAGCGCCAAGACATTCGCTCGCGCGTGCTGGCGCAGATCACCGGTGGCATACCCTCCTCCGAAGCACGCGAGCGCGAAGCCGGCCGGATCAAGGCGCACATCGCCGTGGTCGGCGAGCAGGTCAAAGAAGGCTTCGCCACCCGGGTCGAAAAGCTCGAGGCTGAGCGCGCTGCCGGCATGGTGCTGTTGCGCTTGGATCCTAAGACCATCGGCACCACGAAATTTGCGAATCGCCACGAATTGTCGCTCAGCGTCAAAGACGCCAAATTTGCGCGTTTCAAGAGCAGCATCGAGAAGAACGGCCAGGACACGCCAGTGCGGGTTCGCTCGGCTCCGCCAGGCAGTTCGTTTTCCTTCGAATTGATTGAAGGGCATCGACGACTCGCCGCCTGTCTTGTCATCGATTCAGAGCGTGCCGACGGATTCACGATTCTCGCCCGTATCGATAGCGCGGCCACGGACCAAGACTTGGTCCTAAAAATGTATCGCGAAAACGCCGAACGCGAAGATCTGTGCCCGTTTGATTACGGGCGCATGTATCGCTCGTGGCTCGATGCCGGCGTGTTTGCCAAGCAAGGTGACATTGCCGAAGCGATCGGCGTGTCTGATGCCACGGTCTCCCAATACTTGAGCGTCTTCGACCTGCCATCCGCCGTGATTGTGGCTTTTGGCGATCCCCGCATAATTTCGTTGCGCTGGGTGCAAGAGATCTCCCGAGCCTTGAAAGCCAATGAAGCCGCGGTGTTGGAAGCCGCAGAACGAGTTGCCTCGCACGAGCCGCGGCCGGCGCCCGAACAAGTATTGCGCGCTTTGGTGGACGGTGAAAAGCGTCCTTCGGCCTCGCGCGAGGAAGCGGTCAAGATTGCTGGAAAAGTCGCGTTTCGCATCGCTAGACGCGATGGACGGCTGTCGCTCAAATTCGGTAAACAGGTGGACCGGACTGTCCAGCGTGAACTCACTGAGGAAATTAAGGAGCTGGTCGAGAAACGACTAAGTCAGCGCCTGAAAGGCAAGACATGAAGCCAGCCAAAACATCCCGAAATGCGAATCAAATAACCCCGGCCATCCGGGGTTTCGCATTTTTTAACGCGTTAAAAATCTCTGGTTTGCCTAATCGCGTTACCAATTTTAACGCGTTAAAAATTTGGCTTGAGGAACGAATCAAGGAGGTAATGGCTATGCAGCCCACCAAATGAAAAGGCCCCTCACGGGGCCTTTTGATTTCTGGGGATTGAGAAGCTAGACGCTGCTAACCACCGAAACCAGACACTTCGAAGGTTAGGCCCGGTACGAGCCCGGGTCAAGCGTTAAGAGGCAATCCCCGAACTTTTAAACAAATCGTCGTAAGGCGAGGGGATAGTCATGTCGATTGAAAATGAACGGGATGTCCGAACAGTCTTGGTGCGAGAGAAATACTTCACCTTGAGGCCAAAACCATTGGAGCGCTGGCTATGGCAACAGGGGCTGCCGCAAGCAGCCGAGCGGGTTTTCTGGTTGCACTGGGAGGAGGGTATGCGCCGCGGCGACTGGTGCAGCGAGCTGGCCTTGAAGGTCGTGGCCCGGGAATGCTGCGTGGACACCTCCACGGTCACCCGTGCCTATCAGATCCTGAAAAAACTGGACCTAATTCGCCGCGAGGATCCGGGTCGGGATCCAACCATGCCGTTTCAGCAAGCGATCGCTATCACCGAAGTGCGAATCCCTCGGGAGCTCGTCTGCACCTTGAGTCAGTCCCCGAATCGCGCTCGAATCAGCCAAAGCGACTCTAAAGACTCCCAGAGCGGCGAGGGCGCCAATCCTTCGCAAGGCAACACCGCGTCTTCAATCGCCGCAGAGGCGCCTCGAGCAGTCGTTGAACCGCAAAAGGCAAAGCTCGGCAGGGCCGAGTCGAGTGCATTGATGTGCAAACTATCCGCAGACGAACGCAGCGAGTTCTTTCTGGCGTCTCGCGATCGGCGAACCACGATGCGATTCGCCGACGACTCCGCGCTTACGCCTACGGAACGGGGCAGGGTACTCGCCATCTTGACCAGTGTTTCCAGCGAGAAGCCGAAGACCGCTGATAAGCCCGCCCAGGTCGCCGCAAAGAACCCACCCGGCGCCTATGCCAAGCCGCGAAAACTATCGCCTTTGGAGGCTGCCAGACTGCGCAAGAACATTCTGCAATTGACGCCCCCGGCCGTCGGTCCCGAGATTTTCCGCCAGGTTCTCTGGTCGATGGAGGAGGGCGCATTGCGGCGCTTTGATTCGCGCCTCGCCGGCAACATTGCCTTAAAGAAAATCCGCGAAGGCGCCTGGAGCCGACCGAATCGTATGCCGCCGAATTGGATGCGCAGCGCAGCGGCCGAGGCCTGCAGCGCTGCATAACAAATAAGGATCTTTTCCGGAATCTATGCAAACCAAAGAAGATACGGCCCGGGCCGATGGGTAGATTAAAAAATCGCGGGATACCGCCGGAAACCCAGAGAATGGAACACCACCGTGGAACATAGCGGTGCATATTTTGGCGGCCGTTCAATCAGTTACCTCACTTGCAGACACATTCGGAGGTCAGTATTTCGAGCGGTACCAGCACAAAGGGAACATGTTCCCTTTGACGCTGAGGCGAGGTACAGTTTCGGTATGAATACCCGGCTCACCGAGACACAAATACGCCGGGTGTGCG
>Ga0182024_10005040_pt1 | contig 29893 bp, 24 predicted proteins | sample P32metaG_FD_120480 | JGI IMG/M metagenome (GOLD analysis project Ga0182024, IMG submission 120480) | Permafrost microbial communities from Stordalen Mire, Sweden - P3-2 metaG (Illumina Assembly) | ecosystem: Environmental > Terrestrial > Soil > Wetlands > Permafrost | place: Sweden: Stordalen...
CCGGAACCCCACTCATCCATTGAATATTTGGAAAAAATTATTCATCTGCGTCCCGCTGCTGGCGCTTTCCAGCGCCTGGACCAACGCGCAGGATAAAAGCAACGATCTGGCCATCGTTGTCAATGAATCTTCGTTGCTGGAAGACATTTCGAGCGCCGACGTCACGAAAATTTTCAAAGAGGAAAAAACTAAATCCCCCGGAGGATTCAAGTATGTCATTGCCGTGCGAGCCAGCGGTTCGCCCGAGCGCAAAGCCGCCCTCCAGGGTATTTACCACATGACAAACCCGGAGTACGAAAAATTCTTTCTTCAGGCCACCTTTGCCGGCACCATTCAAGCGGCGCCTAAGGAATTGACGAGCGCCAACAGCGTACGAGAGTTTATCGCCAGTTCGCCCGGGGCCATCAGCTACCTCCGCGCCAGTGAAATCGACGCGTCGGTTAAAGTCCTCAAAGTCGATGGAAAATCTCCAGGAGACCCGGACTATCCGATAAAAATCAAATAGCCCATCGACCAGATCCCCTTCAGTCTTTCCCTGTGATGCCGATGACAAGATGGGATGCATAAGATAATGTCCATAACCCCCTACCTCTAAACGAGAAAGCACAACAACTCGTTTGCCGAAGTCATTGCCGGTTCAACCCGGCCGAAAGATTCCATGAGTGAGACTATTGAAAAAAGGAACAACCGACTTCTGATTGTGGATGACAATCGGTCCATCCACGAGGATTTTCGCAAAATACTTTGCGCAGACGACGGCGCAGAATTCGAGGGCATGGAAGCGGCGCTCTTTGAAACCCCAATGGCCGCCCGGCAACTGAGGTATGAAATCGACTCAGCCTACCAGGGGCAGGAAGGGCTAATCTTGGTGGAAAAAGCATGCGCGGAAGGGCGCCCGTACGCGCTGGCCTTCGTGGACGTGCGCATGCCGCCGGGTTGGGACGGGGTGGAAACGACGTCAAAAATTTGGAAGGTTTCTCCGGACACCCAGATCGTCCTTTGTACTGCGTATTCGGATTATTCGTGGGACGAAGTGCTTTCGAAGCTGGACCGTTCGGACCGCCTGGTCATTTTGAAAAAACCGTTCGACGCCGTGGAGGTGCAGCAATTGGCAACGACCATGACGGAACAATACCAGGTGGCGCAAGAAGTCAGGGCCAAGATGGGCCAGTTGGAAACGAAGGTGGAGCAACGCACGAAAGCCCTGCAAAAAACACATGAAGCCTTGCAGGAAAGCGAAGCGCGTTACCAACTCTTATTTCGGGAAAACCCGTTGCCCATCTGGGTGGTCGATTTAAAAACGCTCGCTCTTCTCGCCGTCAACGAAGCCGCCATCCGGGATTATGGCTATACGGCGGAGGAAATGCTCACGATGAACTTGAAGGATCTGCACTGTACGGAAGATTTGCCGGCATTGCTCGAACGATTCTCGAAAACCAACGCGCGGCGTTCTTGCAACGGCATTATTACAAGGCATCGCAAGAAGGATGGCGGCGTTCTCACAGTTGAAATAAGTTCACGCCTGGTCAACTTCGAAGGGCGCGAAGCGCAATTGACGCTGGCCAACGACATTACAGCCAAGCAAAAGCTTGAAGCGCAATTCTTGCGCGCGCAACGCCTGGAAAGCATCGGGACGCTGGCGGCGGGCATGGCCCATGATTTGAACAACATCCTGGCGCCCATCCTCATTTCCGCCGAGACCATGCGATGGGGCCTTCCGCCGGATCAGCAGGAAGAAAATATCAAACGCATCGAACTGAGCGTCAAACGCGGCGCCGGCATCATCCAACAGGTCCTGACCTTCGGCCGGGGAGTTAGCGGGAACCGGGCGGCGATTCATGCCGGGGAAGTGATCCAAGAAGTGGCGCAAATCATCGGACAAACCTTCCCCAAGAACATTGTCATCAACTCGCAAATCGAGGACGGCCTTTGGACGCTCATGGGCGATCGGACGCAAATCCACCAAGTCCTGATGAATCTATACCTCAACGCGCGCGATGCCATGCCCAACGGGGGAAAACTCACGGTTCGGGCGCGAAATGTCACATTGACAGAAGCCCGTCCGGCTCTGCCAGCGGCCGCGCAACCCGGGACTTACATATTGTTGCAGGTTTCTGACAACGGCTGCGGGATTGCCCCGGAGGATCGCGAACGAATCTTCGACCCATTTTTCACAACGAAAGAAGTTGGCAAGGGCACGGGCTTGGGCTTGTCCACCGTTCTGGGCATCGTCAAGAGTCATCTTGGAACCGTCATGATGGAAAGCGAATTGGGCAAGGGCTCGACCTTTCGGGCTTTGTTCCCGGCGTCCCCCGAGGTGGCCAAAAGCTCGGCGCCCTATGTGCCCACGGAATTACCGAGTGGCGACTCGGAATTGGTTTTGATTGTGGATGATGAACAGGAAATCGTTTCCGGCATCCAAAGAATGCTGGAGAATAAGAATTATCGCGTCTTGGTGGCAAAAAATGGATTGGAAGCCCTGGCCTTGATCCAGCGCCACGGAACGGCCATCGACGCCCTGGTGACAGACATCACGATGCCGGAGATGGATGGCGTGCAATTGATTCGGATGTTAAGAAAGGATCATCCCCGTCTCCAAATCATCGCATCGAGCGGCTTGGGATCGGAAAAAGGCGGGAGCCTTCGGGCGAGGGAACTGAATGCGTTGGGAGTCAATACATTTTTGGCCAAGCCCTACACGATGGATAAACTGCTCGCCGCACTGCGAAGTTTGCTGGCGAACGGCAAACACGCTTGCGCGGTCGTGGCATAACCGCAGCCAACGCAGGCACGCAAACCGCAAGGGGTGCGAACGGGTCAATTGTCTCAAGTCCGGCAATTGGCTCAATTGCAATGCCCGATCGCGTCTGGTGTGGCTCACCGCCTTAGGCGCCTGCGCGTCGGGCCGAATTCATCATGTCTGATTTAAGCGACTGGGGGGAACACCCCATGGCAATCGCGTATTTTTTTCTGTATATTATACTGCTAATGTTTCCCAAAAGCCTTTGGCTGTTTTTGTAGGACGAAGATTGTGCTGCAGATAAAACGGGCGACGACCGAATCATGAGCGCCCATCATCAAATCGAGAATGCAAATGAGAATGAGCGTGAGACGCTAACCGAGCAGGCGCTTCGCGCCTCCGAACTGAGTTACCGTCGGCTGTTCGAAGCGGCCAAGGATGGCATTCTGATTCTGGATGTTGATACTGGCCGCATCACCGACGTGAATCCTTTCCTGTTTAAATTATTGGGTTTTTCCCGCAGTGAAATGGTCGGCAAAACCGTCGGCGAGCTCAGCCCGTTTAAGGACATCGAGTCGAACAAGGTCATGCTGGAGCGGTTACAAAAGGACGGATACGTCCGCTACGAAGACCTGCCAATGGAGACGCGGGATGGCCGCAAAATTGCTGTGGAGTTTGTCAGCAACGTGTATCAAGCCGGTGACCGCAACGTGATCCAATTCAACGTCCGCGACATCACGGAGCGCAAGGCCGCGGAGAAAGAGCGATCACGGCTCGCGGCCATAATCGAATATTCGGAAGACGCCATTGTGAGCAAAGCGGCGAATGGCGTCGTCATCGGTTGGAACCACGGCGCTGAACGACTGTATGGCTACACCGCCGAAGAAATAATCGGACGATCCGTCTCCATTCTGTTCCCGCCAGTTCATTACGACGAATACCTCCGGATCATGAACGAGATTAGGAATGGCAAGACGGTGCCAACATTTGAAACGGTGCGGCGGCGAAAGGACGGAACCCTCATTAACGTTTCCGTGGGAATCACTCCCATCGAATCCCGCGATGGCGTGGTCGTTGGAGCTTCAAAAATCAGCCATGATATTACCCGGATCAAAAAGCTGGAGGCGCAGTTTATAGAAGCGCAAAAAATGGAAGTCATCGGCCAACTCGCCGGCGGCGTGGCCCATGACTTTAATAACCTCCTCGCCGTCATCATGGGCTACAGCGAGCTCATCATGGCAGGCCTTGGTCCGGACAGTCCGTTGCGAAAATATTCCGAGGAAATCCAGCACGCGTCCGAACGTGCCGCCGGCTTGACCAGGCAACTGCTTGTCTTCAGCCGAAAACAAACGGTGCAAACCGTTGTGCTCGATCTTAATGACGCGGTGAAAGACTCGAACCGAATGCTGCAGCGCCTCATTGACGAGAACATTGAAATGACGATCATTCCAGGGAAACAAGGCGGACGCATCAAGGCCGATTCCGGCTACATTGGTCAAGTGGTGATGAATCTGATCGTCAATGCCCGCGATGCCATGCCCAACGGCGGCAAGCTCACCATTGCGACAAGCAATGTCACGCTTGATGAGAACTATGCACACAAACACGCGGGGACAAGGCCCGGCGACTACGTGATGCTCAGTGTCAGTGACACTGGGATTGGCATGACCGACGAAGTCAAAGCGCATTTATTTGAAGCTTTTTTCACAACGAAACCCAAGGGCAAAGGCACCGGTTTGGGCCTGGCCACCTGCCAGACCATCGTCCAACAATGCGGCGGCCACATCGATCTTTCCAGTGAGGTTGGCCAGGGCACGACGTTCAAGGTTTATTTTCCGCGAGTCGAGGATTCGGTTGATGTCGCGGCAAAATCGAGCCATGCTGGGCCGTTGCCGCGCGGGACGGAAACCTTACTGATTGTGGAAGATGAGCCAGCCGTAAGGCATCTGGCCCAACACATACTGGAAGCCCTGGGTTATGAAGTAATTAGGGCCTCGAACGGCCAGCACGCGTTACACGTGGCGCGTGAACATAAAGGAGCACCGATTCGCCTCGTGGTCACTGATGTCATCATGCCGCAAATGGGAGGCAAAGTGATGGCGGAATGGTTGAAATCAACTTACCCCGATCTCAAAATCCTCTTCACGTCCGGTTACACGGATGACGCCATCACACACCACGGAGTGCTTGAGGCAGGAGTTGAGTTCCTGCCCAAACCTTATACGTCCGCCACGCTTGCCCGCAAAGTGCGCGACATGCTGGATACAACAACCGGCGGGTAAAACACCGAAAATGAAAACTCCAGCATTCTGCGGCAACCGATGGAGAAGGCACGTACCGATTGAGGGCATGGGCGTAAAAAGCGCCGGTCAATGGCATATATTGCCGCCCTATTTTGGGACAGCAGCGCGAACCGCGCATTCTCGCATTCGCATCAACATTCAGAGCCGTGTAGTAATTAAGAGCAACAATTAATGGATATTTAATATAGTTTTATATAAATGTACGAATGGACTTGAAGCTGCTGCGTCAGGATTGGCAAATTGGATCATCCCGGAAGGTTTAACAACTGCACAAAAAAATGGAACAAATAGCTATTCTCGATGGCAACCGCGTCGCGGGCCGGCCGAGGCCATGGCAGGCTTATGTGTTCGCGATGGTGGTGACGTTCGTCACGCTGGGTTTGCGCATCGCGCTTGAGGGCCAGTTGAGCGGGCGACCGACGCTGATAGTTTTCACGGTGCCGATCATCCTCAGCGCCTACGCGGGAGGGCTGCGTGCCGGTTTGCTGGCTACGGCGCTCTCCTATTTCGGCGCAAGCTATTATTTGTTGCCTCCGATCCATAGCTTTCGGGTCTTCAGCGTGGCCGACCGGTGGGATTTGTTTTTTCTCGTGCTGGCTGGCGTGGTCATCAGCGCGCTCAATGAGGCTCTCCATCGTGCGCGCCGCCGGAGCGAGATCGCCGCCCGCGAAGTGCAAACGAGATCTGCCCTGGTCAAGGTTGGGGTTCTGCAAAGCGCGATCTTCAACAGCACGAAGTTCTCGTGCATCGCCACAGACGCGAAAGGCATCATCCAGATCTTCAATGTCGGCGCTGAGCAGATGTTCGGCTACACGGCTGCCGAGGTGACGAACAAGATCACGCCGGCCGACCTTCACGATCCGCAGGAAGTGGTCGCCCGCACTGCCGCATTGAGCCTCGAGTTCGCCACGCCGATAACGCCTGGCTTCGAAGCCTTGGTCTTCAAGGCCGCGCGTGGGCTCAAGGACATCTTCGAGGTGACCAAGATCCGCAAGGATGGGAGCCGGTTCCCGGCGACGGTATCGATCACGGCGCTCCGCGACGCGGAGGGCGGCATCATCGGCTACCTGCTCATCGGCACGGACAACACGGCGCGCAAGCGGGCGGAGGAAGATCGCAAACGATTCTTCGCACTCTCGCAGGACGTGCTATGCATCCTTGGCTTTGACGGCTACTTCAAGGATCTGAACCCGGCCTGGGAGAAAACGCTGGGCTACACGAGGGCGGAGGTTCTCGCCACGCCGTTCATCGAGTTCGTCCACCCCGACGACCGGCAAGCCACGCTGGCGGAGGCGGAGAAAGTTTCCAGTGGCAAGGCGCTGATCGCGTTTGAGAACCGCTATCGTTGCAAAGACGGCTCCTACCGATGGTTTCAATGGAGCGTCACGCCGGTCATCGAGGACCGGGTGATGTACGGAGTGGCCCGCGATATCACTGAGCGCAGGCAGGAGGAAGCGGCATTGCTCAAGGCAGGGGCTCTGCAGAGCGCCATCTTTAACAGCGCCAATTTCTCGAGTATCGCGACCGATGCAAAAGGCGTCATCCAGATTTTCAACGTCGGCGCGGAGCGGATGCTGGGCTATGCGGCCGCTGAAGTACTGAACAAGATCACCCCGGCTGAGATTTCTGATCCGCAGGAAGTGATCGCGCGGGCCAAGGCGTTGAGTCACGAGCTGGATACCACAATTGCGCCGGGCTTCGAGGCTTTGGTGTTCAAGGCCTCGCGCGGGATTGAGGACATCTACGAACTGACCTACATTCGCAAGGATGGCACCCGCTTTCCCGCCATCGTGTCGGTCACGGCGTTGCGCGACAGTCGGGGCGGAATCATCGGCTATCTGTTGATCGGCACCGACAATACTGCGCGCAAGCGGGCGGAAGAAGCTCTGCTGAAAGCGGGGGCCTTGCAGAACGCCATTTTCAACAGCGCCAACTTCTCGAGTATCGCCACGGACGAGAAAGGGGTGATTCAAATCTTCAACGTCGGCGCTGAACGCATGTTGGGTTATGCGGCCGCCGACGTGATGAACAAGATCACGCCGGCCGACATTTCCGATCCGCAGGAAGTCATTGTGCGTGCCAAGGTCCTGAACCTGGAACTCTCCACCAGTATTTCGCCGGGGTTCGAGGCCCTGGTGTTCAAGGCCTCGCGCGGGATCGAGGACATCTACGAGCTGACCTACATCCGCAAGGACGGCACTCGCTTTCCAGCGGTTGTGTCGGTCACGGCGTTGCGTGACAGTCAGGGCGGAATCATCGGCTACCTGTTGATTGGCACCGATAATACGGCGCGCAAGCGGGCGGAAGAAGCTCTGCTGAAAGCGGGGGCCTTACAGAACGCCATTTTCAAAAGCGCCAACTTCTCATGCATCGCCACCGACGCGAAGGGCGTCATCCAATTATTCAATGTCGGCGCCGAACGCATGCTGGGTTTTACGACTGCGGAAGTAGTGAACAAGATCACGCCGGCCGAGCTTCACGATCCGCAGGAGGTAATCGCGCGCGCCAAAGCATTGAGCCTCGAATTGGGAACCCCCATCACACCCGGCTTCGAGGCGTTGGCGTACAAAGCCTCGCGCGGGATTGAGGACATCTACGAGCTGACCAAGATCCGCAAGAACGGGAGCCGTTTTCCGGCCGTGGTGTCCGTCACGGCATTGCGCGACGCGCAGGACGGTATTATCGGCTATCTGCTGATCGGCACCGACAATACCGCGCGCCAGGTAGTCGAACAGGAGCGGAAACGCTTCGAGCAGGCGCTCCAACAAACGAACGTCGAACTGGAGAACGCCAGGTTTACGGCGGAGAAAGCCAACCTCGCCAAGTCGGATTTCCTTTCCAGCATGAGCCATGAACTGCGCACTCCACTCAACGCAATCCTCGGCTTCGCGCAATTGATGGAGTCAGGTTCCCCATCGCCAACTGCCTCGCAGACTAAAAGCATCACCCGAATACTCCATGCCGGATGGTACCTGCTCAAGCTGATCGATGAAATCCTCGATCTCGCCGTGATCGAGTCCGGAAAAGTGTCCATGTCGAAGGAAGCAGTGTCGCTGTCTGAAATCATGTCGGAATGCCGGAGCATGATGGAGCCGCAGGCGCAAAAGCGTGGCATCCGCATGATCTTTCCCGAGTTCGGCGCCGCTGCCTTTGTCAGCGCGGATCGGACCCGCTTGAAGCAGATTATCATCAACCTGGTTTCAAACGCGATCAAATACAACAAGGAGCAGGGAACGGTGGTGGTGGACTACGCGGTGAGCGGCCCGGGACGCATTCGCGTCAGCGTCAAGGATACCGGCGCGGGATTGCCTCCCGAAAAGGTGGCGCAATTGTTCCAGCCGTTTAATCGCCTGGGCGAGGAAGCCGGCAGCGTGGCCGGCATCGGCATCGGCCTGGTTGTGTCAAAACGATTGGCGGAACTAATGGGGGCGTCCTCGGCGTGGAAAGCGCGGTCGGAGTGGGCAGTACATTCTGGTGCGAACTGGCCTTGGCTGAAGCACCCCAGATTGCGGCCCAAGACGGAGATGCCGAGAGCTTGCTCCAACCGGAAGCGCCGGTCGGCGCGCCGCGGCGTACTCTGCTCTATGTCGAGGACAACCCGGCGAACATGGAACTGGTCGAGGAAATCGTGGCGCGGTTCCCGGACATAGGGCTGGTGACCGCAGTCAACGGAACTCTCGGCATCGAGCTGGCCCGCGCCACTCAGCCGCGTGTCATCCTGATGGACATCAATCTGCCTGGCATTAGCGGTTTCAAGGCCTTGAAAATCCTGCGAGAAGACTTCGCCACAGCGCACATCCCCGTTATTGCGCTGAGCGCCAACGCAATGCCTCGCGACATTGAGAAAGGCTTGGAGGCGGGATTTTTCCGCTACCTTACCAAACCGATCAAAATCGATAAGTTCATGGAAACGCTGAACGCGGCCTTGGAATTTGCAGAAGAACAGCCGGTCGAGGCATGTGAGGCGGGACAAATGTCATGATAAGTTCATCGGACATTCTTAAGGCCGGCATCCTGATCGTTGACGACCAGGATGTAAATGTCTCTCTGTTGGAGGAAATGCTGCGCAATGCCGGTTACGTTTCCGTCACATCCACGAGCGATCCGCACGCGGTCTGCGAGTTGCACCGCAAGAACCACTATGCCCTGATCCTGCTCGATCTTCAGATGCCCGGCTTGGATGGATTCCAAGTGATGGAAGCCCTCAAGGAAGTCGAAACTGGAAGCTATCTTCCCGTTCTCGTGCAGACTTCCCAACCGAATCACAGGCTGCGCGCGCTGAAAGCGGGGGCCAAGGATTTCGTCAGCAAACCATTCGATCTGGCAGAGGTGTTGGTGCGGGTTCACAACATGATCGAAGTCCGGCTGTTCCATCGGGAAGCAGAGACGCGGACGGAACGGGCCGAGGCGCGGAGCGAGCGTTCCGAATCCGCGAATCTTGCCAAGAGCCAGTTTCTCGCCAACATGAGCCACGAATTGCGCACGCCACTCAACGCCATCATTGGCTTTTCGGAACTCCTCGCCGACAAAACCTTCGGAGATCTGAACTCCCGGCAACTTAAATACAGCAACAACATTCTCGAGAGCGGACGCCACCTGCTCCAACTTATCAACGATATTCTTGATCTGGCCAAGGTGGAGGCCGGGCATGTGGAGTTGATGCGCGATACCTTCAGCCTCGCCAAAGCTTTGTCGGAGGTGCAAGCCATTGTCAGAACGCTGGCGAACAAAAAAAATATCAGCGTCGAGTCCCGGATGGCCCCGGACCTGCCATTGCTTTTCGCCGATGAAGCGAAGTTCAAGCAGATTATGTACAACCTGCTCAGCAACGCCATCAAGTTCACGCCAAACGGCGGGAAAGTTTTTGTGACCGCTGCGATCCAAAACGCCACCGGCACCGATTCGGAGCCTGCGGGTGAGTCCTTGCGAGTCACTGTGACTGACACGGGCATTGGCATTAAAGCAGAAGACCAAGTGCGCGTTTTCGAAGAATTCGAGCAAGTGGACTCGTCTCACGGGCGGGAGCAGCACGGCACTGGCTTGGGATTGGCCTTAACCAAGAGACTTGTCGAACTGCACGGTGGGCACGTCTGGGTGGTGAGTGAAGGCGTCGAAGGCAAAGGGAGCGCCTTTACTTTTCTGATTCCGATTCCAAAGGCCGATACCAAGGCAGCACAACTGGCTGACAAGCCAGGCTCGCCCGACGACAGCCTTCGACCATGGCTTGATGAATCCGTTGAAATCGGCGTGAACAAATGATGAACCAGAAAATATTGATCATAGAGGACAACTTGTTAAACCTTGAGCTGGCCACCGACTTGTTAGAGGCAAACGGCTTCGTCGTTTCTTCGGCGCCGACGGCTGAACAAGGGCTGCGCATGGCGCGGGAGTTTTTGCCGGAGCTTGTGCTAATGGATATAGGTTTGCCCGGCATGGATGGCCTGAGTGCCACCAAAGACCTCAAAGCCAATCCCGGCACGCGTCGCCTAAAGGTCGTCCTGCTTACGGCCCACGCGATGAAGGGCGACACGGAAATCGCCTTCAAAGCGGGCTGCGATGGCTATCTGACCAAACCCATCGACACCAGAACATTCATCGAGACCATAACGCGCTTCATTGGGCCGGCAAACTCGCGTCAAAGAACAAACAACTTATTGGAGGTAAAACATGCCAATTGAAATCAAAAATATCACGCCCGTGCCCATCGGGACAATGCGATCTCTCGGCTTAGTGCTCGTCGTGGATGACGAGGAACACAACCGCACTCTGCTGCGCGACCCGTTGGAAGCGCGCGGCTATGAAGTTGAGGAAGCCGAAAATGGAGAGCAGGCGTTGCGCATAATTGCTGCGCGTCCGCCTGACGTTATTCTGCTGGACCTGATGATGCCGAAGATGGACGGCTTCGAACTATGCCGGCGGCTGAAAACAGTAGGGAAGACGGCGCATCTACCCATCCTGCTGGTGACTGCATTGTCGGATCGCAAGGAACGATTGATGGGCATTGCGGTTGGCGCGAATGATTTTTTGAATAAACCGATTGATCTCGCAGACGTGATCTTGCGGGTGGGCAATGCCGTTTACACCAAACGGCTTCACTACCAGCTTCAGGCCGAACAGGAAAAGTCCGAGCGGCTTCTGCTGAACATCCTTCCCAAAGCGATCGCTGAGCGGATGAAACTAGGGGAAACCAACATCGCCGACAGTTATCCCGATGTCACAGTGCTGGTGGCAGATTTAGTCGGCTTCACTACTCTGTCGGCCCACATTAATCCGGAACTGGTGGTCCAGTTATTGAATGAGATATTTTCAGCCTTTGATCTTTTGGCAGAAAAACACGGCCTGGAAAAAATTAAAACCATCGGAGACGCTTACATGGCGGCGGGCGGCATTTCCTTTCCCCGGCCAGACCATGCCGAAGCAAGCGCCGAACTGGCGATTGATATGCGGAACGAAATTGAGCGACAGAACCGGCAGAACAACGGTTCCATCCGAATTCGGATTGGCATCTGCACCGGCCCTGTGGTTGCCGGTGTCATTGGACGCAAGACATTCGCCTACGACCTTTGGGGTGAAACCGTCAACCTTGCTTGCCGTTTGGAATCCACCGGCGAAGCGGGAAAAATTCAAATCTCCGAATCAACCTATGAACTCTTGAAAGACAAATATCAGTTTGAAAAGAAACACAACGCCGCCATCAAAGAACAAAACGATCTGCCTGCCTATTGGCTGGGAAACCGCATAGGCTACCCCGCTGTGAATGGCACGAACGTTCCGTGGCGAACAGTGCAAAAAACTGCGTGTTAATTGCTGGCTCGGCGTCATCTTTATCGGGCAGATCACGCGACCTATTTACGACCATTTATCCACGCCGCCTAGCGGCTCTTGCAACCGCCCTCGCCGCCGCTCTGAGTTTGGTCAGGGGGGTAAAGGGGAGGTTCCAATTAAGCCAGCGCCGCCCCGAAAGAATGTAGCTGGTCTGTTGCTACTTTGTTGCCCATTTTGTTGCCAACTAACTAACTGAGTATCAACCATGTAGCCGATGTTGCCGATTTTTCCGAGCATCATACCTGTTGCATCGATTTCCTCAGGCGCACGGTTGGTGGGAGGGTCAACCTGTGCCGTACTCGCTCCAAGCTGATTCCCGGAAAAGCCTTCTAATGAAATTCTATTCCACCGAAAATAGCGAAGTCGTTTTGGGATTTTATTTCGGCTTGCCTTATTCGGGCTTGGGCGTATTGTTTGCCTTGCCTGAATGCCGTGTGTACGGTTGTTCATTAAGGCTGAGAAAAAAAAGTTAACATTGGAACCTAACCTTTAACCTCTGTTGCCCGGCAACGCGGTCAGGTAAGGCAATGGAGTCTTCGATGGCGCATTGGCGCCCACAAGCCTCCCGCAGTTTATGAATACATTATAATTATGCTCACGATGGAAGAAGCCCTCAAGCAAAGCTCTACCCGCTTTGCCACAGGTCAAATTGTCAAAGGTACTGTCATTGAAGTCCGCCCCAAGGAAGTTCTCGTCGATATCGGTTACAAAAGTGAAGGCGTCATTTCCGGCAACGAATTCGACGACATCAAAGCCGTCAAGATCGGCGACGAAGTCGATGTCCTGATCGAAAAGCTGGAAGACAAGGAAGGCATGGTCGTGCTTTCCAAGGAGAAGGCCGAATTCAAAAAGAATTGGGACAAAATCCTGACGATTTGCAATGAAGGCGGCACCATCACCGGCAAGGTCAAGGCCGCGGTCAAAGGCGGATTGCTGGTCAACATCGGGGTGGAGGCATTTTTGCCGGCCTCGCAGATCGATATTGTGCCGCCCAAGAACCTGGCGCAATTCATCGGCAACAGTTACGAATTTAAAGTCGTCAAAATCAACCAGGAACGCCAGAACATCGTTCTGTCCCGGCGCGAGTTGATCGAACAGCAGCGCAATGAGAAGCGGAGCAAGCTGCTCACCGACATGACTCCGGGCGACATCCGCAAGGGAACCGTCAAGAATATTACCGATTTCGGCGCGTTCATCGACCTCAACGGCATCGACGGCCTGCTCCATATCACCGACATGAGCTGGGGACGCATCGGGCATCCATCGGAAATACTCAAGGTCGGTCAGGACATCGACGTGGTGGTGCTGGACATCAACCGCGAGAAGGAGCGCGTAAGTCTCGGACTGAAACAGAAGCTGAGCAACCCGTGGGAAAACATTGATGCGAAATATCAAGTGGGAACGAAGGTCAAGGGCAAGGTGGTCAATTTGGTGCCTTACGGGGCGTTTGTGGAATTGGAACCGGGCGTGGAAGGCTTGGTGCATGTCACAGAATTGTCCTGGACCAAACGAATCGCCAAGCCATCCGACGTGTTGAAAAGCGATCAGGAAATCGAGGCGGTCGTTTTGGGAATCAACCGCGAGGAGCAAAAAATCTCGCTGGGTATCCGCCAGCTCGAAACCAATCCATGGGACCGCGCGACGGACAAGTATCCTCCAGGCACAAAGGTCAAGGGCAAGATCCGTAATTTGACCAGCTACGGGGCGTTCATCGAATTGGAAGAAGGCCTGGACGGCATGATCCATGTGTCCGACATTTCCTGGACGCGCAAGATCAATCATCCTTCCGAAGTGTTCAAGAAGGGCGACGAAGTCGAGGCGGTGGTGCTGGAGGTGGACAAAGCCAACCAGCGCATTTCCGTGGGTGTGAAACAATTGACCATCGATCCGTGGAGTGGCATCGATCAATTCTACAAAGTCGGCGATTTGGTCACCGGCAAGGTCACCAAGCTGGCCAGCTTCGGCGCCTTCGTCGGCCTGCAACATGACATTGACGGCCTCGTCCACATCTCGCAAGTCAGCGAAGAGCGGACCGACAAAATTAAAAACGTGCTCAAGGCTGGGCAGGAAGTCACGGCGCGTGTCATCAAGATCGACAAGGGCGACCGCCGCATCGGCTTGTCCATCAAGGCAGCGGCTTACTCAAACGAACAACTCAAGGCGGAGCAGGCCATTTTGGATTCACTCAAACCCGGGGAAGATTTGGTGGCGCTACAGCATGCCTTCGACGCTGCGGACGAATCCGCCAAGCAGCCGTAAACGACGCTGGGCGAGGGGTGACGCGTGGCCGGGCGGGCGCCGCCCGCGCCGCCGTGCAGATGAGAACGCTACACTTATACTTGACGCGCCAGATGCTGGCGACGTTGGGTATGACGGTGTTCGTCTTCACGCTGATGCTTCTGCTGGGCAACGTCATCAAGCAGATTCTCGATCTGGTGGTCAAGCGGGAGGCGACCATTGGCCTGGCGTTGCACGCCATCGCGTTGCTGGTGCCGTGGTTGTTGTCCTTCTCGCTGCCCATTGGGATGTTGACGGCGGCCCTGCTGGTTTTTGGCCGATTCAGCGCCGATCAGGAATTGACGGCGGCGCGGGCCAGCGGGATCAGCTTGATCAGCCTAGTCACGCCGGTGCTGCTGTTGAGCGTGGTGATGAGCGGGTTGTGCGCCTGGTTGAACTGTGACATCGCCCCGGCCAGTCGCATGGCCTACAAGGAACTGCTTTACCAAGCCGGCGTGAACCGCCCGGCCGACTTCCTGCAAACCGGTGAATCAACGCCCATCGCCAATTACATGATTTACGTGGCCAAGCGCCATGCGGACGGCACCAATTTCGACAATATCATTCTCTCGAAGTACGATCGGACCGGGCAACTGGAACAGGTTATACAAGGAACATCTGGAACGATTACCTCCGACTCGGTGAATCAACGAATCAATCTGCATCTGAATGACGAACGCGGCATGGAGCATTCCAGCGACGGCTGGAAGCCCATAGTAGGGTCTGCCGAATCGAGCTTCTCGATTCCAGTCGATAAAGCCCAAGAACAAAAGGCGGTGCTTCTGACCATCAGTGACATGACCGTGCGTCAACTGTGGGAAAAGCGCGCTGAAATCGAACGCAGCCTGGCTGAACCTCCCGCGAAGGGTTTAACCAAGGCGCAGCTTCTGGAAACGCAGCAGGAATTGAGGCAAATGACCAGCCCCACGGAAACGCCGGTGCTGGTGTATCTGCATCGCGCGGCGGCATTTTCCTTCGCCTGCATTGGTTTTACGTTGGTTGGAATTTCATTGGGGATCCGCGGGCATCGGCGCGAAACGAGCGTGGGCGTGGCGATGGCGTTAGTGCTGATGCTGATCTATTACAGCTTTATTGTTTTAGGCCAGGCGTGGGCCGATCATGCGGAACGGGCGCCTTACCTGATTGTCTGGCTGCCTAATTTTTTCTTCCAGGCCGTGGGTGCGGTCTTGCTGTGGAGGGCCAATCGGGGGTTGTAGGAAATCAGAGCGCTCTTGCTAGAATCGGTGGTTTGAGCGCATGATGGATCATGCTTTTGACATCTCAGAAAATCGCTTTGTTCGCGGCAGCGGTCGTCCTATGCGGATACCATGCCAAAGGAGAAACCGTCCCGGCTCCGTTGGCTGCCGCCCCAGCGGTGACCCTGCCCCGGGTGTTCTCGGACAACATGGTATTGCAGGAAGGAACGTCGGTGCCCATTTGGGGATGGGGCCAGGACGGCGACACGGTTACCGTCCAATTTCAGAAGGAGACGGTTTCAACCCGCGTTAAAGACGGGAGATGGTTGGTCAGATTGGGAGGCCTAAAGGCCAGCGGACCGGAGATACTAACCATTACCACAGGCGCCTTCAGCAACAGGCCCGCCATTGTGTTGACGAATGTGCTGGTCGGTGAAGTGTGGCTGGCCAGCGGACAATCGAACATGGAATTCCCCCTGAAAAGCTCATTCGCGGCGGAGGGCGACATTTTGAAAAGCGCCAATCCGATGATTCATTTGTTACACGTTCCCAGAACCCGGCTGGACTGGCCAACGAATGACATCAGCGCGAGTTGGACCGAATGCAATCCAAAGACGGCACCTGATTTTTCGGCGGTGGAGTATTACTTTGCGCGCGATCTGCAAATGGCGCTGAACGTCCCGATCGGTGTGATTGAAGCCGATTGGGGCGCGACCCCCGCCGAAGTCTGGATGCAGCGCGAGTTTCTGCAAGCCAATCCCCGATACAAGGACGAAGTCTTTGGCGAATGGGTCGTCGCGGAGGACAATTACGAGCGGAGCCTTGCCGCCTACATCAAGGCGAAAACCGAGGCGAAGGCGAAAGGAATGGAGTTCACCAATGCCGTGCCGTCCCGTCCTTGGGAGCCGGGTGAATTGTTTAACGGGATGATTGCCCCGTTGGTGGGTTATGCCATCAAAGGCGCTCTATGGTATCAAGGGGAGAGCAACGCCGGCAGCGCCGAAGAGGCCTGGCAGTATCACACACTTTTTCCAGATTTGATCCGCAATTGGCGCGAGGTTTGGGGTGAAGGTCCGTTTCCATTTCTGCTGGTGCAATTGGCGCCTTTTCGCCCCATCCAAGTGGCCCCGTCTGAGAGCAGTTGGGCTTCGGTGCGTGAAGCGCAACTGCGAGCCACCGAGGTCCTGCCGAACGTGGGAATGGCTGTCATTACGGATTTTGGGGATCAACATAATATTCATCCCGTCCAAAAGGAGCCGGTCGGGGCGCGCCTGGCCCTGGCGGCGCTCGGCATTGCCTATCACGAGAAAATTGAGTATTCCGGCCCCGTCCTGAAGCGCGTCAAAATCGAAGAAACCCAAATCGTCTTGACATTCGATCATGTGGATGGCGGTTTGGTCGCGAACGGCAATGAGTTGACAGGCTTCGCCATTTGCGGATCGGACAAAAAATTTGCGTGGGCCCATGCCGTAATTAAAGGGCTGGATCAGGTGCTCGTTTACAGTGCCGCGGTGGAGCATCCCATTGCGGTGCGGTATGGGTGGGCCAGTTATCCCGTGGTCAACCTTTGTAACAAGGCAGGCCTGCCCGCCTCTCCCTTCCGGACGGATGATTTTGAATTGCAATAAAATCGGTCACGGTCTGTTGTGCCTGCTTTTATCCGCCCAGCTCGTGGCTGAGGCGGGCGCGAAGAACGTTCCAAAAATCCGCGTCGCCAAGGATGGTTGCGGCTTTGTCACCGGAAATGGCAATCCATTTGTGCCGTTCGGCGTCACCTATTACCGGCCCGGCACCGGATGGGCCCCGCAGGTTTGGAAAAAGTTTGACGCTGCAGCGACGCGCAAGGATTTTGCGCGCATGAAAGCCCAAGGCGTCAATTGCGTGCGCGTCTTTTTGAGTTATGGCTCGTTTTATCACGAGCCCGGAGTAATTGACACAAACGGACTGGCAAAATTCGATCAGTTTCTGGCCATCGCCGAAAAGGCCGGAATCCATGTGCATCCCACCGGCCCGGATCTCTGGGAAGGCCCGCCGAACTGGCCGGTGGGCGGCATCGGGGATGAGAAAACCCTCGGCGCACTGGAAACATTTTGGAAAATGTTCGCCGCTCGCTATCGCGGACGAAATGTCTTGTTCGCCTACGATTTGCGCAATGAACCATCCGTCGGCTGGGAAGAATTAGGCAGCCAGTGGAACCTGTGGCTGCAAGAAAAATATGATTCCGTGGACAAGCTCAACGCCGCGTGGCAGGGAAAAAACCCGGTGCTCAAATTCGGCGAGATTCCCATTCCACCAAGGACCGACGCGCTGAAAAGCCACGAGCTGCTGGATTTCCAGTCCTTTCGCGAGCACCTGGCAGATGAGTGGACACGCCGGCAAAGCGCTGCCATAAAATCCGTGGATCCAGATGCGTTGGTCACTGTCGGGATGATCCAATGGTCCGTGCCGTCGCTGCTGCCGGGGCGCGTGGCCCATTATTCCGCCTTTCGACCGGAACGACAGGCGCGCTATCTGGACTTTTTGGTTGTGCATTTTTACCCGCTGGCCGACGGAGGTTATAAATATCGCGATCCGGAGAGCGAGGAGCGCAACCTGGCGTATTTGGAGAGTGTTGTCCGGGAGGCCAAGCAACCGGGGAAGCCGCTTGTTCTGGGAGAATTCGGGTGGTACGGCGGGAAAGAAAAGCCAAAGTTCAACGGCGGCCAGTTTCCTCCCGCCAGCGAAGCGCAGCAGGCCCAATATGACCGCAAAGCTGTCGAGACCTCCGCCGGCTTTGCTTGCGGCTGGTTGAATTGGGGATTTTACGATCAGCCGGAAGCCAACGATTGCAGCGAACTCACCGGACTGGTCACTGCCGATGGCAAGGTCAAAGCCTGGGGCGTGGCCTTTAAAAAGCTGGCCGGCAGTTATCGAGGCAAGGCCATTTGCCCAAAGAAAACCGGGCCCCGTCCCGTCATGGATTGGGACGCCTGCTTGTCAAGCACGGCCGCGGAAAAGGAGTTCCTCGAACAGTATTTTGCCGTCTTTTCGCAGGATCGTTAGAATTCAAACTCCACCTCACCGAGCCGTGCGGCAATTTCGCGCAAGACCCGTTCCTCGTCCGCCTGGTCCCTAGCCGCAAAGGTGACGCTAAAGCGCAAATAAGCCCCGGCATCGTCCCAGGGAACGGTCGAGATCAGTTTATCGGTGATGAGCCACTGCGAAACCTCTTCGGCATTTTTGAACTTGACGTTTTTTCCGTTCCCCAATGCCGCCGCTTTGGGAGCATTTACGTAGAGGAAAAATGAGCCTTTGGGCTTGGTAACCCTGAAACCGCATTGCTGCAAAACCCCGACCAAACCCGTCATGCGGCGGGAATATTTGGCGGCAATCTTCTCCGTGATTTCCGGATGTTCGAAGCAATACGCGGCTGCGTGCTGAATGGCAAGAAATTGGCCGGAATCCGTATTGTCTTTGATATCGCCGTAAGCCCGGACCAACAATTCATTGCCCGCGACAAAGCCGCAACGCCATCCGGTCATGTTAAAGCTCTTGCTCGTGGAATGAAGCTCCAACCCGACCTCTTTGGCGCCGGGCGTTGCCAGAAAACTCAACGGCTTGCCCTCAAAAACGAGCGCGGCGTAAGCGGCATCATGAATGACAACCAGCCGATTCTTTTTGGCGAAAGCAACCACCCTCGCAAAAAACTCCGGCGTGGCACCCGCCCCGGTCGGGTTGTTCGGATAATTCAACACCAGCACCTTGGCCTTGCCCAGCACCTCGGCCGGGACCGATTCCAAATCCGGCAGAAAGCCATTGCTTTCCAACAATGGCAATTGATGCACCAACCCTCCGTAATATTTTGAATGCGTTCCGAACACCGGGTAACCGGGTGTGGTCATGAGGACGTAATCGCCCGGGTTTATCAGTGCTGCCGGCAAGATGGAGAGCGCGGCCTTGCTGCCGATGGAGTGAAGAACTTCGCTTCCGGGATCGATGCCCCGCACTCCGCAAACTTTTTCCATGTAGCGGGCGGCAGCTTCCTTCAATACGGAATCGCCGTTGTCCGCGTAGCCGCGATTTTCGGGCCGGTGCGCTTCCTCGGCTAATTTTGCGACAACGTCCGGAAAGGCCATTTCGTCCGGCTCGCCGACGCCCAGGTCCAGGATCTCGGCGCCGGGGTGGGCATCAAGCGCGGCGCGTTTGGCCCGCTTGATTTTTTCAAACTTATAAATCGCCGCCGATTTCCCGTAATTTTTCCCACCGATGCGTTCGGCGAAAAGATTTTGGACGTAAGAATCACTCATGTCGCCCAGAGATTTACGGGTTGCCGCTCGTGATTTCAAGCGTGCTTTGCCGTTGACACAACTCGGATGCACTTGCATAACCTGCGCGGTGAAACTATGGCGCAGCGGCATTATATGGTCGGTCCTCGGCTTTGTTGGCGGATTGGGCAATCTTGCTTTCAGCGCCCTGATTGGCCAGCGGATGCCGGGTGAATATGCCGATACTTCAAGCCTGCTCAATTTCATCAGTCTTTTAGGTCTCCCCCTCACCATGGTTGCCACGGCCCTGGTCCACTACATCGCCCATTTTCGCGGCCAAAATGATGAGGCGCGTTTGCAAGGTTTGCTCGCCGGCTGTCAATCCTTTCTTTTAAAGGCCACCATTGCAGGATCCATCCTCGCCGTGGCATTGGCCGATCCGCTCGGCCGCTTTTTCCATTTTCGGACGACCCTGATGCTGACGGCTCTCGTCTGCGTCCTTGTCGGCTTATGGTCTGGTTTTGCGGTGGCGCTCTGCCAGGGTATGGCTTGGTTTAAGCGGCTGGCGGTGATTGGACTGGTGGCCGTGGGCCTGAGACTTCTTTTCGGCTGGGTCGTGACGATGTACATCCCAAAGGCGGAAATGGCCGTCTCCGCCACAACTTTTTCCCTTCTGGCCAACCTGTCGTTGCTCTATTGGTGGAAGGACATTTTCCGGCACGGCGCGGCGCGCATCTCCCCATGGAACAGGGAGTTTGTCAATTTTCTACTTGTCACGGCTGCCTACGTGGCCGGCAATTTTTTTTTCCTTTCCGGAGATGCGCTGGTGGCGAAACGTTATTTTATGGCTGACGATAACAAGGCCTACCAAGCCGCCGGAACCTTGGCGCGCGCCATCCCCTTTTCCGTCACCCCCCTGCTTCTGGTAATGTTTACTTCGCGCTCGGGCAGCAAAAAAGGCCCCGCCATTTCCGAACAGCGCATTCTCCTCATTTTGTTCGCTGCGGGACTGACGTGTGGCGCTTGCGGACTCATCGCCTTCCGAAATACCTGGGTGAGGATCATCCTCAAACAGCCCGTCAATGCAGCCAGCATGTTAATCCCGCTGGCCATCACGATGGTCTTCGGCGGGTTAAGCCAAGCCATCGGCATCTGGAGCCTGGCCAGCCGCTGGCTCAAAGTCGTTGCACTCTACGGCTTTTTGGGACTGGCCTATTGGCTGACCTTATTAGTGGTCGGCCACACGCCGCCCCTGTTGCTCCACACCATGCCCGTTGCCACAGCGATGGCATTCGGCATTTTATGTGCCACATGGCTTTTGACCTTGAGCCAAAAAACCCGCGACCATGCGGTGGCTTAATGCCTGCCCAGCGCTCCGGCCCTGCGGGTGCGGCGCGTCGGTGTCAGGCGGATTCCCCTGTGATTCCGCTTGGAGCGAACTTCCTTCTCCAGAACGTAACTTGAAGAATTGCGCAGGCGGCGGCGATATTTCAATTTTTGGCGCATGCGTTCACGCGCCGCTATCGTATGCTTCAAGCAATACACGCCAATGGCCGGCTGTCCGCACGTCAAACAAATCCCACGCGCTTTTTTTCGCGCCATGTGGATTTGCTGGCGGGACATCGGCGTGCCGTCGGCCTTCAACAGCCCGGCGAACTTATCACGAATTTTTTTTCTGCTCCAACTTCTCGTTTTTGTAGTCTTCATGTCTTCATGTTATGGATTTCTCCCAAATTCCTATTCAGTATACACCACCTAAAATAAAAATGCGAGCGCCAGAGTCAAATATTTTCAAAAAAGTCATAAAGCCGGGTGTGTCAAGCGATTATTGTCCCTCAAGTGGCCGGAATAAACCTTTGCAGCAGCAACGCGAGCATAAACCAAAGCAAGAAAACAGCCGTCGCCACATGCGACAGGTCCGCCACCGCCAGCAAATCCACCAGCGCAATGCCCGCCAGCAACCGGGACACGGCGCGGCCAATATTGGGATGCTCCCGGCCAAACGTTTGCAGCAAGGTCCAGACAACCCAAAGGATAAAAACGACGGAACACAAAACGGCCGCCCGCTGATCAGACCCGTCATCCATCAGCCAGGCAAAGATGACGGGCGCAGCCAGAAAAATGCCGGGCCAGTAATTGATGCGCACCGCCGCGCTTTCCTTGCGAGCCAGGAAGCTCAGGCCCACGATGTAGCTGCCCAGCGCCAGCCCTTTCCAAACGGTTTCTCCCGTGACACCATTCAACCCAACCGAAGCCGCCGTCAGGTAAACAAAAAAGCGGCAGCCGCCCATCACCACAGGCGCAATGATCATGATTTTATGAATGGCGTTGTAAAGCAGGATGCAACCCACCAGAAATAATGCCAATACCGCCGTCGCCACGCCCATCCAGGCCAACCCGATCAACCCCAGGACCAGCCAGGCGAAGCCCCAGGTCCAAACCTCTTTCTCCGTGACAAGACCCGAAGGAATTGGCCGTGTGCTGCGATGGTTCCGATCGAATCCCGCGTCAAAGGCGTCATTCAAAAACATCCCGCCAAGATAGAGGAAGGACACCGAGATCGAAACGCATAACAGGTTCAGCCGCGACCCGCCCCCCGCTAGCCACCAGCCAGCCAGGCAATTGGACCATACCGTGGGAAGGTTCGAGACCCGCCCCAAAATCAGGAACGTGCGAAGCTTGGATGGCTGCGGTACATTCAATCTGCCAGCCCCCTGACCCGCAACGCGTCGAGGCACCATTTATATTCCGAGGCCAGTTGTTCGACCACGCTTCGGCTTTTCAATTCCGGCGGCATGACTTCCCAAGTGTAGGTTTCCATTTCCAGGTGAGAGCACAGATGCGGATCGGCTTGGAGCACATCCAAAACGCCCAGCAAATGGTCCGTAGTATTGTCAAGCCAGTCCGTCGGCAGGCTGTGCAATGGAATATGGAAATGGATCCGCCATTCCTCCGCCGGCGATTTCGGGCCGGCCAGCGCAATATCCAAGTCCTTGTAACGGGTCAATTTGCCATCGGCGGCGCGGGCCACGACTTGGTGCAGATAGGTATCGTCCGCAAACGAGGCCAGCGCGGCCAAGGCATCCGGCGTGGACCGCACTTTCAACGCGGAACTCAGATGCAGTTTGCTGATTTTGATGCAGTGCCGCCGCAATCGCGCCAGCGACTCGGCGGGGTTCTCAAATTCCACCGCCAGATGGCAGGTATCATAATTGACTCCCAGAAACTCCGCCATCCGACTGTCGTTGGGATGCTCGGCGCGGAGGCGATCGAAGAAACCCAGCGTTTCCTCGGTGGATTCCAAAAGACCGAGCGGCTCCGGCTCGAGACCCAGATGCAGCCGGCGCCCCGTCAGCGTGCTGACCCGCGCGATATGCTCAATGCAACGGAAAATATTGGCGCGAATCGCCCGACGCTGCTCGTCTGTCGTGATGAATTCCTTGAACGAACCCGGCAGAGTGCTCACACTCCCTTCAACACCGGGCGGCAAAAGTTCCGCGAGCAGATCGAACAGTCGATTCGTATAATTGACGCGCTCGTCGGAAGTCCAATCCGGACGGTACACTTGCTCCTTGACGCGCTGCCCGTGAAAACGGCCATAAGGAAACCCGTTAATCGTAAAAATGTAACAATTATTTCGATCCAGCCAGCGGCGAAATTTAAGCAAAACGGCCGGCTGACTCAATTCGCGCGACGCCAGATCGCTCAGGCGCAGCCCGATGGCGTAAGGTTTGCCGGGGCAAACACGGTCGCGCACAGCCAGGGTGTATTCCTGCAAGGCCGCCAGGGTTTCGGCCCACGTTTCACCGCGATGGATGTTCGTGCAGTAGGCCAGATGCAGATCATGCTTGAGTTTCACTTGTCGCTGAAGGCGAATTTTCCCGATTGCCCGAGGAACTTGATGGGATTCTGATAAATCATTTCGTCCACTGCTGCGGCGGCGTGGCCGCGCTGCCGCATTTCCAACGCGGCTCGGGGCACGGCCAGCGGGACACTCACGCCCCAATCGCAGGCGCTGTTCATCCATAAACGCTCGCGGCCATAAAGCTCGATCATGTCCACCGCCCGCGCCGGGGTGCATTTGGATTCCGGGTAAAGCGTCATCCCCGCCCAAAACCCCGCCTCCAGCACCAGTGCGATGGTGTGCTCTTCAACGTGATCAATAATGACGCGCTCCGGTTTGATTCTCTTGTCGCTTTTCAGTGCGTCAATAATAAGGCGCGTCCCCTTCAACTTGTCCTCGAGATGCGGCGTATGTATCAGGATCAACTTGTCATGGCGCGCCGCCAGATCAACGTGCGTTTCGAACACGGCCAGCTCGTTGCGGCTGTTTTTGTTCAATCCGATTTCCCCGATGCCCAGGACGTTGGGCCGGTCCAGGAACTCGGGAATAATGTCGATGACTTCCGCCGCCAGCTTCAAATCCTCGGACTCCTTTGGATTGATGCAAAGCCAGGAAAAATGCGGCAGGCCGAACTTTGCGGCGCGTTTGGGCTCGTGTTCGGTTAACTGGCAAAAATAATCGTAGAAGCCATCGACAGAACGCCGGTCGAACCCGGCCCAAAACGCCGGTTCGCAAACCGCCTGGCATCCCGCCGTAACCATGGCCAGATAGTCATCGGTCGTGCGGCTCACCATGTGCCCATGAGGTTCGATGTAGCGCATCGGGATAAACAAAATCTAGGGCGCGTCCGGCCACGCGCCGGCAGCGGTCTTGGTGGTGGCGCGTTGAATGGGTTCCGTGGTCGGGTCGCTTAGGCTGAGCAAAACGCGCCGGGCGCGTTGCGGGTCGGCCTTTTGCAGTTCGGTCAACGCGCGTCGAAAAGCCTTGATGCGAAAATCGTCCGCGCCTTCGGCCCGATCAACCCGATCAAGAAAAGCGGCCACATCAATCAACTTGGCGCGGGCCTCCATGAAATACAGGTCCAAGACCTTTTGGCGTGTCATATTAGCGCGGGAGGATTTTCGGTCACATCGGGCGGCAGGTCAATTCGATTCCCTTTTGGGCAAAATGATGCTTCGCTTTCGGTGAAATCGGTCGGATTCACCTTGACTGAGTCTGACTCAGTCGGACTGGATTGATCCTCGTTTGTAGCGTCTATCTCGTTTTCCTCCAACGGTTTATTCGCTTTTTCCATCCTGGTTTTTCGCGCACGCCGTTTTCGGGTCGGTTTGACTGGCTTTCGTTCATGCTTTTCGGTTTGTTCGTCGCCGGTCAGATCCAATTTCGCGCCCGGCACATCATTTTCGACCTGTATGATATACTTGGCAATTTTTGCGCCCAACTCACCGCCCCCCAAACGCCTGGGCCACCTGTGGCTCTCGCAATAAGGAATACATCCTTTCCAATCGTTTGTTCTTATTCTCTGCGCGCTGCCTTTGGAAGTCCTCCTCCAGCCCGCGAATGTAGTCCTCATTATTCTTTTTCGCGCGGTGCATGCCCCGCTGCAACTGCACCACAGCGCGACACAGCCCATTGAGCACCCGTGCCTTGGCCTCAAACTTTTCATCCACTTCCCCATCCCATTTGGAGATCAAGGCCGCATAACGGGCGGCCAGAACCGTGGCCACATCATCCGCCACGACGTTGTCCCTGTCCTCGCCCAGTTCCTCCGCGAACGTCTTCATATTCAGGGACTCCGCCAACAACTCCTGTCGTAGCAGCCATTCCTGGAAACCACCCTGCCGCCACTCGCTCAAGTTCTGCTTGCTGATCGAAACACCGGCGAAGTCCTTTTTCACGACCGCCTTGACTTCCGGCAAGGCATTGAGCCAATGGAGCAGTTGCGGGCTTTCCTTGGAGCATTCGAGGCGTTCATTTAATTCGTCGCGCACCGAGCGTGGCAGACGGGCGATTTTTCCATTGCGAGCATTCATAGTTTTTAGGGGTTTTGAGGTTGTTTCATTGTTTCAATTTTTGGCGCGATTTAACACGAATTGCCCCGAAGGGAGGGGACATAAGACGAAACGGGCCGGAGGGATAGCCGCCAAAATGCACAAAAGGCACAAGCCCCGAACTACTTTCGGGGTTGCGACTTTTTGCGCCTCTTGGCGGCCATCCTCTTTTCTTCGTTCATCTTTAACGTTCATCGCGGCCTGATGTTGTGCGTCGCGCCTACCGCGCGGCCGCGGGCCGATTTCACCATGACGAATATTCATCATAGTTACCACTATATCATAGATATTATAAAAGCGGCAAAGTATTTTAAACTATTTTTGTAATCGGCATCCACTGGACCTGTCCGCCGCCCTTATTCTCGAATCCGGCGATTGCTATGGCTGACTCCGTTTTGCTCCAAAAACCGCGACCCGTATCCAAAAGCGATATACAATTTATCTGGCTTCCCGGGAATTGAATTCTTGGCGAAGACTCGCATCTAGTGTAAGTTTGATGGCATGAAAACATTGACTGTGGAAGAAGCCACCCCCGGCCTTGGGCGGTTGGTGGACTTGGCGCTCGCAGGGGAGCAGATCCAAATCCGCAAAGGAAGCGGAATCGTGGAATTGCGACCTGCCCAAGCGCCAAAGCCCGCGGTCGATGAGTCTTTGACGCCGCGCGAAGCACTGCGGCTGTTGCAAGAGGACGCCCGGATGACCCCACAGCAAGCGGAACGCTACCTGCGCGATTTGCGAGAGGAACGAATAGCGGCTGAGGACCGGCGTCCCGCATGATCCACCTCGACACGAATTACCTTATTGGATTGCTGGTTAAGGGTTCGCCAGAATCAGGCGATGTGGATGCCTGGCTGGCTGCCGGACAAACGCTCGCCGCCAGCGCCATCGCTTGGACGGAGTTTCTCAACGGCCCAACCGCACCCCTCGAAGTCAGCCGGGCTGAAGCGGTCTTGCAGTCGCTGATTATCCCCTTCGGCCAAAAGGAAGCGGCGCTGGCAGCCGAGTTATTCAACAAGACCGGACGCCGGCGCGGCTCTCGATTTGACTGTTTGATCGCGGCAACGGCGATTATCGCGCAAGCGGAAGTAGCCACGGTCAACCAATCAGACTTCAAGGTTTTCGTGCCGCACGATCTGAAGCTTGCCGCCGTCCCGCCTTCGCCGCCCCAGCCACCCGCCGCATCTCAGGTTGCGCCACCGACTAGTTGATCGTCACGTCGCAGAATTGGGGCAAGCGTAATCCAGGCACGCCTGCACATCGGCGCGAGTCAGTTTCGGGTATTCCTCCAGAACGTCCTCGGTAGAATCACCAGCGGCAAGGAATTCCAAGACCGTCTGCACTGTAATGCGCGTGCCACGAACCACAGGCCGCCCATTGCAAACATCCGGTTTGATTGAAATGCGCTCCGACATACATCTACACTAGCACAACAGCCGATGAATCCAAGAAGAGGACACGCGCAGTCGTTGCAACAAATCTCAATTTGGATAAAGCGCCTTGATTCACCACACACACGCCATTAGCCTTTGCCGCCATGAATCGTGTTTTCGCGCTCCTTCTGCTGCTGCCGCTGTGCGCCCGATCGGAAGACCTCTATCGCATCCATCCACTGTCCGAAACCGAGCTTCTGGACATCTACACCAGCCTCATGCGCGATGCGTGCCGTCACGCCGACCCGTTTTGGAAGGATTGGCCCACGAACTCCAATTCCGGTTTCTGGGACAGTGGGCACAGCGACGAGAACGGCTTCCGCCACATTGAAGGCATGACACTGACTACCGCCGCGCTTCTCAAATACTCCAGCGCGCTGACTGAGAACGAGCGGGCCGAATACAAAAGGAAGGCCCTTGCGGCTTTTCGTTTTGTCACTGCCACTCACGTGACTGGTTCCCAGAAATGCACTGATGGCAAGTCATGGGGCAATGCCTGGCAATCAGCCATGTGGACCTGCGATCTGGCCTTCAGCGCCTGGTTGATCTGGGATGATGTGGACGCCAGCTTGCGCAAGGACTTCGAACGGGTTGTCGCCCACGAAGCCGACCATTTCCTACCCATCCGGGCGCCGGCGGGAAGTTTCAACGACACCAAGGCGGAAGAAAACGGATGGGACCTTACTTGCATTGCGCTGGCCTGTAACATGTTTCCCGAGCACCCGCACGCCGCAGCCTGGAAGAAGAAGGCCATCGAATACATGATCAACACCCTCTCCACGCCGCAGGACGCGGACGACAAAACTGTGGTGGACGGACGGCCCGTCAGCGAATGGTTCACCGGCGCCAACCTGCATCCGGATTTCACGTTGGAAAATCACGGCTTCTTTCATCCCAGCTACGTCGGGTGCAGTTGCTATTTTTTGACCGAAACGGCGATGTATTTTACTTTGGGTCATCAGCCCATTCCCGCGGCCGACACGCATCACCTCATGGATACCTGGCGTATGTATGAAGGCATTCTTTTGCCCAACGGTGAAGCGGCCTATCCCCAGGGGATGGATTGGGACTTGCACGGCACGCCTTACATCAGTCTGTATGCCGCGCTGGCCTCTTATCAGAAGGACCCCATGGCCGCGCATCTAGAGCAAGTTTATCTCCAATACATGCGCGCCTGGCAGGAGAAGGAAAAAGGCGATTTGGCGCTGACTGGCTCGCCTTTTGGATTTGGCCGCCACGCCGTTACCGCCGGGCTGGCCACTTACGCGTTCCTGGCCCACAAGATTTTCGGACCGCCAACAAAAGAATTGACAGCGAGTGAAGCCGCGTCGATCGGTCAAGGCGTGCGCGCCTATGACTGGATCGAAGTCATCAGCCAGCGCACCGGGGACAAGTTCGCATCGTTTTCATGGACCAATCGGATTATGGGCCTGGTAATCCCGATTGGTTCCGGTCACGAAAGCAATCCCGATTTCACCGTGCCGCTGACCGACGGATTTGTCGGCGAATTCATTCTCAGCCAGAAGAACCGTCCCAAGACCGTCCTCGATCATTCCTGGAAGAAATCGACCGACGGCTTTGAAACGACAGGCACGCTCTTGATAAACAAGAACCAATTGAAACAAACGTTGAAAATGACCTCCGTCGGCGGCAAGACCGTCGTCTATCAGGATCGCGTGGTCGCGCTGACCAATGTCACCGTGGCCCAGGAACATGGTGTTCCATTCGGCATCGAGAACGACGACGTCAACGGAGGCACACGCTTGCTTTCATACAAAGACGGTCAGGTGGTTTTTGACCAGCGCAAGCCCCGGCCTTCGATGCCCATTCCGGGTTCGTGGGCCAACGTCGATGGCCGTTTGGGTGTCATGATGGTGGCCGGCTCGGGCATGTCTTACAATCAAGCCAGGAACTATGCTCCCGGCATTTCCGTGCGCGCGGATATTCTTTACAGCTCCTTTTCGAATCATCCCAGGAGTTACAGGGCCGGTGACGAAGTGGCCCATCGCATCGCGCTCTTCTTTGTCGAAGTCACGCCCAAAGAGACCGAGGCCCTGGCCCAATCCATCAAAACCGAGAACCAGCAGCCTCGCCAGGTTCTCCGCTTCAAAACTCCCGAAGGCGCCGCAGCCGAAATTCCGTTGCTCTAAAATCGAAGCCGTGAACAACAAATCAAATGGGAAATCCCGGATGAAAACGTATATCACGATTCTGGTGATCAGCCTAATCTGTCACGATCTGGTTGCTGAAAATATAGCTCAATATTTTCAGACCGTTGACGACTTAATTGCCAATGTAAAACAGGCAGAACCGACAGATATTTTCTACGATACAAACGGAATTATTGTGGGGGTGCGGTTACCACTTGACTGCTGCACAGATCGCAATTTGCGCCTTTTGAGTAAAATCAAGTCCATTAGGTATCTTACGATTTTTGGTCACTTTGAATCCACCATTTCCACCAATGGAATCTTTGTCCTGGCCGAGTATCCAAATCTAACTGGCCTTTGTTTAGTGTGCTGTGGCGCCCCATCGAAACATCTTGTCTCGGCGTTGCCGTGCCTCACTAACCTGCAATCGTTGGAATTAGTGCAAGACAGCTATAGGACAAACGACGCGATTTATTTGGCGAAAATGACTAATCTAGTGGCGCTGCAGATGCAGATATCTGGTGCCATTGCGAAAACGCAAGCTGAACTTGAACTGCTACCCCTGACCAACCTTGTCAATCTCCATAAGTTGGTGATTTTCAGTTCAGATGAAGGGATTAAAAATATGGATGCGAGTATATTTTCCAAGTTTAATAGGTTGACTACTTTTCTGATTACATCAGATTTGGACCTCTTTGCAAAGGAGGCGGTTTGGGGGGTGTAAAACTCTTTCTGTAAATTGTCTTTCTTCCCTGCGCCTCCACCCCTTTGGGGTGAGGCGGAGCGAAGGCGAGCGTAGCGAGCCGAGCGCAGCCGAACCCCAAAGGGGTGGA